>Ga0302046_10003631_pt1 | contig 13921 bp, 10 predicted proteins | sample RVTome_11_FD_200261 | JGI IMG/M metagenome (GOLD analysis project Ga0302046, IMG submission 200261) | Soil microbial communities from uranium-contaminated site in the Upper Colorado River Basin, Wyoming, United States - RVT147D111 (version 2) ...
AAAACCTATGATATGACCTGGTGGTCGGATTTTCAGGGAGGCGACTCGACGGGAATGTTTCAATTCAATGACCATTTCTACGCCGCATTAATATGTTTTGAATCGACTTTCCCGGAATATGTCCGTCAATATATTTTCGACGGCGCCGAGTTTTTGGTGGGTATAACCAATGACACCTGGTTCAAAAAATCGCTGGGGACGCAAATGCATTCGCGGATATTTCTGATGCGCTGTATCGAAAACAGAATCTGGGGCGTCAGGGCCGCCAACAGCGGTTTTACTTATGTCTGCGACGGCTACGGCCGAATCCGCGAGGAACTGCCGCTGGAAGCAGTCTCCGCTCTGGCAGCTGATGTTGGTGAGTTCAAAGGACGATCGGTTTTTACCAATATCGGCGATCTGTTCGGACGGCTGTCATGGTTGATAACAATTTCAATTGCAGGTATATTCCTGGTCAAATGGCTTCTACAAAAACTATTTCTCCGCCGTCGGCACAACTTTTGAAAAGTCTTTTTGTGTTTTTGCTTCTCGTTTCCGGCGCCAATATCCTCGCACTTGATTGGAAGAGTATGACATCATTTAAGGATGTTAGACGGATGAAAGTTATCAATGACACAATCTTTTTGGCCACAGCCGGGGGGCTGTTAGTCAATGATTATAATAATACAAATTCGCCCGGTCTGGAATTTACCAACGTCGACGGACTGGGGACGGTCGATATTACCGACGTCATAGTTGATTCCTCCGGCCAGAAATGGGTCACCGGGATGGGGCGCATTCTAAAATTCAATTATTCTTCGAGCATCCCATTTCTGTTTTTTGACCAAAATAATAATCTGATAAAATGCCACACGGCCGCCGATGACGGCGACTTTTTGTGGGTCGGGACCGAAGTCGGACTGGTGCTGTTTTCGAAAATCAACGACGGCGGCCAGATCGAGGACAGCTACACCTTGTTCGACAGCCTGAATGCGTCGCCCGAAGTGTTTGATATCTGCCTCGACGGCGACACGATCTGGATTGCAACATCGGCCGGTCTGGCGCGGGCCGATAAATTAAATCCCAACTTACTCAAGTCGCCCTCTTTCTGGAAAACATATGACCGCGCGCGCTATGCCGAGTTAGGCAGCGACAATTTTTCCAGAATAGTAAAATTTGAGAATACTTTTTATGCGGCAACATCAAGCGGGCTTTACAACCTCGACCGAACGTCGGCTGATTCATTTTTAGTAATACCGCTTGGGCAGAGCAGTCTGTTCACCGACCTAAAAATAAATAACGATTCTTTATTTTTCTATTCAACAACACATTACGGCGTGATAAAAAACAGCGATACCGCTCAATTATCCTTTTTTGGAATGCCGTCACGGCCGACTACGGGGGTTTCGAACGGAGTTTTTCGCTGGGGCAACGTGCGTAACACGGGTGTTTATCAAAATTCCGGCGGGGCGTACCAAGTTTATCCCTACACCGGTACTCCGGGAAGTTCTGTCAACGATTTGACCGTCAACAAGGATGGCTCTATCTATGCCGGGTTCGAGACAATCGGCGGAGAATTTAAGAATGGCCAGTGGAACACATTCTCATTGGTATTGCCCAACACACTGGTCGATCTGGCGCCGTCGGGGGATGTTTTCATGGGCACATATGGACACGGACTCTGGAAAATCGATGCCGCTTCCCAGACTAACTATGATGAAACCAACTCACCTATGACCGGAAACAATGACGCTCCGCCGGTCAGTTATTCATATATAGTCAACTTTGGACTCGAAACGGATAATCGATTTCTTTATTCGGTCTGTTACCGCTCCTACACCGGAAACCCTCTGGTAATAGGTGATTTAAACAATCTCAATAACCTTACCGGATGGGTGTCGATGGACAGCGCACAGGGAATAAACACCGACAGAATTACATCGCTGGATGTATTCGGAACCAACGTCGCTCTCGGCACCGAAGGTATCGGAGTCTACGATTGCTATATCGGACCAAATCCGCTTGACTTGTCCGATGTCCAATGCCAATTGCTAAATACTGCCAACTCCTTTTTGATTTCAAATGCCGTGCGAACAGTGAAGTATTCTCCAACGGGAGAGATATGGGCCGGCACAAATTTCGGACTGTCGCGCTATGATTTTGGATTCGAAAGGTTTGTCGATGTTCCGCTTCCGGCCGGAATCGGTCCGGACATCAAAGTTCTCGAATTCGACACGCGCGGCAACGTCTGGCTCGGTTCTGAAAATGGACTGGTATTTTTGGACAGAATTGAAGGGACCTCTGAATTTTTCAACTCGCAAAACAGCGGGCTGGTGTCGAATGCGGTCATTAACATTCACTATGATGTTTTTACCGGGAAATTGTATGTTGCTACGAATGCCGGAATCTCAATTATAAGCTCGACAATCGGCAAGCCAACAGCCGAAGTTCAAACAGTCGTTGCCTTTCCCAATCCGTATGTCATTGACTCCCCCGATGATGAAGTTGAGTTTAATTTCAGCCGGAACGGAATCATTCGGCTCTACTCGATGGCCGGTGAATTGATTCGCGAAATTCCTGTCGGACAGCGCTGGAATGGGAAAAACGAGTCCGGCCAGGATGTCGTGTCGGGAGTTTACATTTATGTTATTACCGATGACAACGGCAACGTCGGGCGCGGCAAAATTCTTTTGATTCGAAAATAATGCTAATCAAACGTCTCGAATTTTCCGATGCGCCAATCGAACTGATCGACAGTCTCGCCGGAAATTACTTTTTCAGTTCCACGGCTTTCGGCCGTTTATGGGAATCCATGAAAGGCAGACCTGTTTATTGGACAGTCGAGGACAACGGCAGCGTTACAGCGGTGTTGCCGGGAGTGGAATTCGGACGGGGGAAACTTCGCAGATTTCAATCAATGCCCAACGGCTGCTACGGTCAGATTCTGTTTAATTCAATTGATGAGAGTGAAAAGCCGAAAGTTGCATCTCTTGTTACCGAACGCATTGCCAAAGAAAAATATGTCAAAGCATACATGACCGATTTTCATAAAACTATTACCGCATCTGAAAAATACAGTGTGGACAAGCACACTGTCTTCATCGTAGCTATTTCAGCGAGTGACTGGGAACCGCCGGACAGCAAACTTCGCCAGCAGATTCACAAAGCCGAACGAGAGAATCTCAAATTGGAAAAATTCAATGCTGAAGTTCATATCGATGAATTCATGCGCCTGCATGATTTACACGAAAAGCGGCGAAAGGTAAAATCCGGATACACTCGAAAGTTTTTCGAGTCGCTGGCTAATATCGCCGCAAACGATTTACGCATCAATTGGATCCGGTGTACCCATGAAAACCGCCCGGTCTCGTCGCATATTTTTTTCACCGAGGGAGACTCGATATTGCATTGGCAGATGTATTACGACGATGAGCTGTCTCATTTACAAGCCACCAAATACGTCCCCTATCAAATTGCCCGGCAATCTGCAGTCAAAGGGGCTGTGCGTCTGAATCTGGGACTCTCACCCTCCGGCGCCGAGGGGGCCGAATTTTACAAAAAGAAATGGGGGGGAGAACCGTATGATTACAATCGCTATTATTACAAGAGTCTGTTGGGAAAACTTCGGTGACCGATAAGAAACTGAAAATTCTGCTATTAGGGGACTGCCGTTCATTCAAACTCGAAAGCTACGTACCGGAGTTAAAGAGACAGGACTGTGAAGTTATACTGGCGTCTGTTGAGAATGGAGCATTGGAACATCATCAATTGAACCGGCGCGGCCCGATCAAACAACTTCATTACACATTTGCGGCCGGACAATTGCGCCGACTGGCAATTGAAATCGGTCCCGATATTATTGAAGCCCACGATGGCAATTATGGTTATCTGGCCGCGCTGGCGCTGCGAAACTCAAAGCTCCCGATTAATATTTGTCTTTTGGGGCCGGACATTATTATTGCTCCGCACAAATCGATATTCCATAAAATAAAAACGGTCTTTGCTTTAAGTCACGCTGCCGGTATTGTCGCCGACTCGGAATATCTGCTTAGCGAAACGAGAAAACTTGCGCCGCCGAAACAATCCATGGTCGCGCCGTTTGGAATCGAAGAGCGATTTTTGGAGCTTCACAAAAAAGATTATACTTTGTCACAGCCGCTCAAAGTAATAGTGCCGCGCCATCAGGAAAAATTTTACAACAATGAGTTCATTCTCCGCGCATTGGCGCCTTTATTGGAGTCGGACAAAATCAGCTTAACTTTCTCCACTACCGGGTCGCTTGCCACCGAGTTCAAAGCCAAAACGAAAAGATTGGGATGTCCCAACGTGATTTTTTATGAAAGAATGGAGCGCCAGGAGTTTTTGAAATTCATGTCAAGTCACGACGTTTATCTGACATCGGCCCTGACCGATTCATCGCCGGTATCACTTATCGATGCCATGGCGATGGGCTTGATTCCGGTAATTGTTGACACGCCCGGAGTAAAAGAGTGGCTGTCCGAATCGTTTGCATTGACATTCCGGCAAAACGACGCAGAAGATTTAATTTCGGCAATTGGTAAAATATTTGAAAACAAAGTCCCGGATGATATAAGGACCAAGAATCTCGGGCATGTCAGACAAAAAGCGATATTCGAAAACTATGTCACTGCAAGAATCGAACATTTGAAGCGGCTCATAAACAATCGATGAAAAACAAACGAGTTCTGTTAATCTCATATTATTTTCCGCCACTGGGAGGCGCGGGCATAAGCCGTCCGCTATCTTTATTCAAACATATTGGCGCTTTCGGCTACGACTGCGACGTCTTAACAGTCAAGCCGGTGGTCTATCGAGTCTATGAGCCGGAATTGATTGCGGAGTTGGATCAATCAAAAATCTTTCGCTCCGGGTCAAGAGACCCGTCGCGGCTGATGTATTTGTTGGGAATGAGAAAAATATCTATCGGTGCGGCAGACCACAGCCAAAAAATCTCAAAACACTTTTTTCCTGATTCCAAAGCGGGCTGGATAAGTTCTACGATTAGAACGGCCGAATCCCTCTGCCGCAAGAATGAATATGATTTGATTGTGTCGACTTCGCCGCCGGTGTCGGCGCATGTAATCGCGATGAAAACTTCCCTGAAGTCAAATATACCCTGGGTGGCCGATTTTCAGGATTTTTGGGTGCTGAAAAAAGCCGAAGAATATTTTGTGTCTGATGTTCATAAAAATAAGGCCAAAGAATTATTGTCGCAAATCAAAGCATCATCCAAATCAATAGTGGCTAATAATCAAAGCGTCGCCGATTATGTCGGCGCTGACACTGTTATCTCTAATTCATTCGAATCGGAACTGGTCAAACTTTGGCGACCGCCATTATCGAGAGAAGATTTCGTAATAGGACTCTTTGGTTCACTCGGAGATTTGAATCCAATCGCACCGATGCTTGAAGTATTGACAATTATCAAAGAAATAAATCGTAACCTCTATGACAAAACGAAAGTTCTTCAAGTCGGTCAAGTCGATAAGAATTGGCTAACGGAACAATTAGTCCGGCAGGGGCACAAAGATAAATTTGAATTTATGGGTTTTCAGGATAGAAAGAAAGCCGTTCAGATTCTCTCCGAATCGGCTTTGTTTTATTTTGGACTCGCTGCGGAGATTGGTTCCGGAGTTATTCCTATCAGACTTTACACTCTTCTGGCATCGGGGCGTCCGATTCTGGTTTTTGCTCCGCCCGGAAGTGAAGTCGACAATTTATTGACCGGTACCGGAAGTGGTTTTAGTTTTGACAAAAACGGTTTTGAAGAAGCGGCTCAATTTGTAATTGAACGGGCAGAAAAATACGAAACAGATATAACGTCGTTCACGGAAATTCCCGAATACGCCCAACAGTTTTCATCAGATAAAATGGTCGAGAGATTTGCGCGGCTTTTTGACCGGCTGCTTAATTCTTAGCTTTAGCTCCATTCGTCCTTTTTGACAAATCAAGAATTCCGTTTTGCTTGAACTGTAACGGATTACAGCAAAACAGCCCGATTTGGCCCTTCAATAAATAGAAAGGAGTAGATTAGAATTTGGAGGTAAGTTGTTGATTTGTAACGCTTTTCAATTTTTAGTTTTACTGTCAAGAGAAAACAATTCCGGCCGTTCTTGTTTGACTCCAACAGCTTCCCAAAAATCAAAAATGTGACTCCCGTTACCCCTTGAAGAAAAATGACTTATGGGGAAAACTTTTTTAAATCAGGCTTCAAAAAGGGCTTGACTTGGCAGGGAGAAAAGTGATTATTTGGGTTCAATTAGGAAGAATTAGGAGTAAAATGGAAATCAATCGGGCGGGGTTTTACGGACAGTTTCGAACCACTATGGATGCTCAAGGGCGACTGTCTCTGCCGGCCAAACTTAGATCCGTCAAAGATGATTCTGATTCTGCTATTCTTTCGCAGGAATTGATTCTCACTAAAGGTCTGGAGGGCTGTCTTTCACTTTATCCGCCGAGCGAGTGGGATAATGTGCAAAGCCGTCTATCATCGCTTCATTTTACCAAAAGAGATTTTCGTTTTTTTATCCGCCGGTTGTATTCCTCGGCCGCTTCTTTAACGCCGGACAAAAACGGCCGTATCCAGATTCCCTCGAATCTGATATTAGAAGCCGGGTTGAAAAAGGAATTATTGGTAATCGGCGTCAACCGCTGGATTGAAATCTGGAATCCTGAACGATACGAATATTATCTCGAGCAGTATACGGGAAGTTACGAAGAGGTAGCCGAACGATTGTTTTCCGCGGATGAAAACAATCCCGAATAAGTATTCTCACGAGCCGGTGATGGCTGGTGAGGTTGCCCGATATCTGATAACTGAAAAGGCTGGTGCGTATATCGACCTGACGGTCGGCGCGGGAGGTCACTTAAATGCGCTGGCAGGGAAACTCGACAAGAAAGCCCGGCTTTACGGGTTCGACAAAGACAAAAGTGCGCTCGAACTGGCCGAAGAAAATTTAGAGAGCGTCAAGCAGAAAGTAAAACTGGTTAATGGTTCATACGGAGACATTGAAAATATCGTCGAAGGGTTATCGGATAAATCATTTGACGGCGCTCTTTTGGATCTGGGTTTGTCATCGATGCAGCTCGACAACCCCCAAAGAGGGTTTGCGTTTGCCAAAGAGGGGCCGCTGGATATGCGTTTCGACCAGTCGGCCCAGATTCCGACCGCCGCGGATTTAGTCAACAAGTTAAATGAAAAGGGACTTGTTGAAATAATAAGGGATTACGGTGAGGACAGACAGGCCCGGCGGATTGCCGCGGGCATAGTCAGGGAAAGACAAAAAGGGATGATTCTTACCAGTTCACAGTTAGCCGACATAGTCAGATCAATCGTCAGGCCGCCGCACCAGAACAAATCGCTGGCCCGGGTTTTTCAGGCCTTTCGTATCGCAGTCAACAAGGAACTGGACACACTCAAATCAGCTCTCCCCAAAATTATCGCTGTCCTGAAAAAAGAGGGCCGCATTGCCGTTATAACTTATCACTCCCTTGAAGACCGCATCGTCAAAAACGGATTTCGCGAACTGGCCAAAAGCTGCATCTGTCCGCCCAATCTTCCGCAATGCGTCTGTAACATCGAACCGCTTCTGAAAATTCTTACAAGGCGCCCGGTTTATGCATCGGACGATGAAATCAAACAAAACACTCGGGCGCGTTCGGCACAACTTCGGGCAGCGGAGAAAATTGCCTGATGCGCCAGCCAGTACGACAATTCAAAGAAATGATGGACATCAAGGGCTCGGCTATCAATCGCCTGCGCACGAACCGTTATGTGCCGTATGTACTTTTGACGCTCACTTTCTTATTTGCGGCCTGTATTCATGTCTGGCAGCGGGTACATGTTTTGGAACTGGTTACGGAAGTATCTTCGCTGGCCAAAGAGCAGGCTTCGCTCGACGATGAACTCAAAAAAATTAATTCCGATATCGCTTCACTTTCGATGGCTTCGAGAATAGAGAAATATGCGCTGGACACGTTGGGAATGATTCCCGTTCCGGCCGACAGATTATACACGCTTGTATCGGATGACAATGTGGGTCATAAAAAAGACAACCTCCACGCCATGTTCGAGGCCGTCAAGCGTGTAACAGATTACGTACCCCGGCCCTCGGAAAACAGCGCTCTGGCCGGGGAGCCGTCCACAATCAGAATCGACAGCACTGAAAGGGCCGCTTCAAACAGATGAATCGCACCAAACTTGAGCGGGTCCGGCTGGGAATTATTTTTGTCATTGTCATCGTCTTTTTTATTTCGGCTTTGGCGCGCTTGGTTCATCTTCAGATTCTGCTCGGCCCCAAGTATTCAAATATCGTGGACCGGCAATCAAGCGGCAAAGTTCCCATTCCGGCCGTGCGCGGACTCATTTATGACAGAAACGGCAAACTTGTGGCCAACAATATTTATGAATCGTCGCTGTACGCCAATCCGGCCGGTAAAAATGAATTGAACGAAATCAGCGAATACCTCGAAAAGCTTTACAATCTTCCGGCCGGGGGCGCCGCGAAAAAATTTGGTTTGCGAATTAATAAATTCCGATGGATCGACCGCACCATATCCGACCGGTTGGCGGTTCAGATTTCCGAAACCGCCCCGCCCGGCTTGTATCTGCGTCAAGAGACACAGCGCAAGTACCCTTACGGCCCGGTCGGACAGCAGGTGCTCGGATTTAATGATATCGACAATCAGGGCAGCGCCGGAATCGAACTGACATTTGATTCGGTGCTTTCGGGCGTCAAAGGCTGGGCGGATATCCGCCGCGACGGTCTGCGGAATACTTTCCGAGTCAAAGAACAGGCGCTGGTCAAACCGACTCCGGGGCGGTCGCTGGTGTTAACCATCGACTGGCGTTTTCAGGAAATCGTTGAAAAAGAACTTCGCAGCGCCGTCGAAAAGTACAAAGCCAATTCGGGAACGGCGGCATTTGTGGACTGTAATACCGGGGAAGTTTTAGCGATGGCTCATTTCGATCCAACTGAAAAATATCCTGACAAGCCGTTTAAGCTTCGCGCTATCTCCGACCAGTTCGAACCCGGTTCGAGTTTCAAAATATTTTCAGCTGCGGCTCTTCTTGATGCCGACTCCGTCAATTTCTCGGACACGGTTTATTGCGAAAACGGGGAATGGAAAGTCGGCAATCGTACTCTGCATGACTCCGAAAAACATGAGTGGCTAAATTTCCGCGGCATTTTTGAGTTGTCATCGAATATCGGCATTGCCAAAACGGCTATAACAATTGGCGGCGAAGAAATATATCAGAAAGCCAAAAATTTCGGCATCGGGCAAAAAGCCGGAATTGCTCTGCCGGGTGAAGCTGCCGGTGCAGTTGCCAAGCCCGCCGTCTGGTCGGATATAAATATCGCCACACTTTCTATCGGCCACGGCGTGGCGGTGAATACTTTACAGCTGGCGATGGGTGCGGCGGCGATCGCCAACGGCGGATTGCTATTTAAGCCGCAGATAGTAGCCGGATTCGTCGATGACAACGGCCGTGTAACGGATCGTATTTTGCCGGAGATTGTCGGGCGTCCGGTCAAAGAATCAAGCGCCGATTCGCTTCGTTCATTCATGCGCGGCGTAGTCGAACGCGGCACCGCCGAACAGGCCGAATCAAAAATTGTCACACTGGCCGGTAAAACCGGCACGGCGCAGATGGTCAACACCGTGAGCGGCGGTTATTATTGGGGAAAACATGTCGCCAGTTTCGTGGGATTCTTTCCCTATGAAAAGCCTATGATTGCCGGCACTGTGGTTTTGGAAAATCCCAAACCGGTTTACCATGGCGGGTGGACAGCCGCCCCGGCTTTTCAGCATATCGCCGAAAGATACACGGTTATAAACCCCGACTTGTTCGCCGACCAGAATCGATTGATCACACAAAAATCAGACCGGATGGCCAACACGGTGGTGGTGCCGAATTTAATCGGCCGCGATATCGGACTGGCGGTAGCATTATCGAATGAGAAAAAATTGAAACTGCGCAGCGACAGCCGGGAGGGAGTTGTCGTCTGGCAGTATCCGCCGGCCGACCGGTTGATTCTGGAAGATGACATTGTAATCGTAGCTGTCCAGTCGGCTGTTTCAAATCAATCCAGAACTGTCGCAGATTTGAAAGGATTGTCGATCAGACAGGCGTCGGCCTATCTCTCGCATCTCGGTATAAAGTTTAAGGTCGACGGCAACGGCGAAGTGGTCAGACAGTCGCTTTTGCCCGGGAAATCAGTTGAAGCCAACGCCGTGTGCCGGCTGGAATGTGCCGGTTACAAGGAGGAATCATAATTCTTAGCGAGCTGATAAGAGGAATCGAGGGTGTGAAAATATCCGGTGATACAAACATTGATATTCAAAGCATTGAATATGATTCCCGTCAGGTGAAACCGAGTTCGCTATTTGTGGCGATTAAAGGATTCAAATCCGACGGTTATGATTATGTCAAACAAGCCAGAGAAGGCGGCGCGGTGGCGGTACTGGGCGAACGCGAGTCATGCTCCGAGATTCCAAACCATATACAGGTCAAGAATGTCCGGCAAGCGCTGGCCGAAATTTCGGCCAGATTTTTCGGCCACCCCGGCAATAAGCTGACGGTTTTTGGTGTGACCGGCACCAACGGTAAAACTACGACCTGTTTTTTAATCAAAGAAATTCTGGAAATTAGCGGAATCAAAACCGGATTGGTGACATCGACCGTAAACGACACCGGCGGTGAAATTTTCAAAGCTTCGCGTACTACGCCGGAATCGCTCGATTTACAGCGGCTGTTGTTTCTGATAGACAAGAATGAATGCGACAGCGCGGTTATCGAAGTATCCTCGCATGGACTGGTATTGCATCGAGTCGATAATATTGTGTTCAATTTGGCGGTTTATACCAACTTGACTCGTGACCACTTGGATTTCCATAAATCGATGGAGGATTATATGGCGGCCAAAGCGGAACTTCTGAACCGACTTAACAAAGAACATCCGGTGGCGGTTATTAATATCGATGTGCCGCAATTCATTGCGCTGTTAGAGAGAGAAGAGATAAAATTTACGACCTATTCGTTGTCGGATACGGAAGCTGATGTTTACTGCGCCAATTATCGTTTCATGCCGACCGAAACAATATTTGATTTGATGACGCCGCTGGGACTTCGCACCATACGAATTAAACTTCCCGGAAGATTTAATCTCATCAATGCCATAGCCGCCGCGGCGGGCTGTTATGCTGCGGGAGTAGAATATGATGACATTGTCAAAGGTCTGGAGAATGCCGAGCAAGTGCCCGGCAGATTGAACGCCATCAATCAGGGACAATCGTTCGGGTTGTTTGTCGATTTTGCACACACACCGGACGCTATCGAGCGGGTTTGTGAAAGTTTGCGGGAGATTTCATCCGGCGGCAGACTGCTTTTATTGTTCGGCTGCGGCGGCGACCGTGATCGTGGCAAACGACCGCTGATGGGCAAAGCGGCCGTCACACACGCCGACTTTGTAGTGGTAACATCGGATAATCCCCGAAGCGAGGAGCCGTTGGCGATTATCGAGGACATCAAGCCGGGACTGAACGGCGGAAAATTTGAAATCGAGCCCGATAGAAAAAAAGCGATTCATAAAATTTTGTCCCAGGCAAATGCCGGGGATGTTGTGCTTCTGGCGGGCAAAGGGGCCGAGAAGTTTCAGGAAGTCAAAGGGAGTTTCATTCCATTCGATGAGATAGAAGTTGCCATAAGAGCGCTGGCGGAAATGGGATTCAAACAAAAGAGCGATGTTGAGGAGAATTGATAAGCTTGAGTTTTGGAGATTTGGCCAGAGAAGTAGAGGGTCAATTGCTGACCGAAGGCAGTGGTATGTCGAGTTTTAATGGTGTATCTATCGACAGCCGCACAATCGCCAACGGCCAGTTGTTTGTGGCCATCCGCGGCGAATACAACGATGGTCACGACTATATTTCCCAGGCAATCGAGGGGGGGGCCTCGGGCATAATCTCCGACTCACGGTTCAACCAAAACAAAAAAATAGCATTGCGCACTCCGGTGGTTGTAGTCAAAGATACTCATGAAGCCATGATCCGGTTATCATCGAACTATAGAAAAAGAATTAATCCGAAAATAATCGGAATTACCGGCTCCAACGGCAAGACCACTACTAAGGAGTTTACATTCGCGTTGCTTCGCGCGGTCGAGCCGACGGCTTATCGTTCGGCCGGCAATTTGAATAATCTTTACGGCGTTCCATTGGCGCTTTTGAGCATGCCTCAAAATACCAAAGCGGCGGCAATTGAAATGGGTATTTCCACCAAAGGAGAAATGAGCCGGCTGACTAAAATCGTCCGGCCCGATGTCGCGGTCATTACCAATGTCGGGCCCTCGCATTTGCAATTTCTTTCGACTGTCGAAGATGTCGCTTATGCCAAGTTGGAAATCATAACAGAGTCACCGGAAATGCCGTTGGTGATAAACGCCGACAATGAGCTGTTATTTGTAGAAGGCAAAAAGGTCAGTAAAAATATTACTACTTTTGGAATTGACGACGAGGCCGACTTCAAACCCAGTTCAATCGAAACTACCGACAAAGGCAGCCGTGTAACAATCGGAAACGATACTTTCTCGGTCGGTATTTTTGGCCGGCACGGGATTTATAATCTCCTGGCCGCCTATGCCGCTTGCCGGACTTTGGGATTTGATTTCTCAAACGTTGACTGCTCCAAAATAACTCTTGCCGCATCATCAATGAGAGGTGAACTGATTGAAAAGGGGGGCGTGCGAATTATCAACGATGCTTATAATGCCAACCCCGAATCGGTCAAAGCCGGGCTTGAATCGTTCAAAGCCACGCCCGCCGCCGGGCGAAGAGTGCTGATTCTGGGTGATATGCTCGAACTTGGCGAGCGTTCGGAGAAATTTCATCGCGAGTTGGGGAACTCTCTTTCCAATTTTGAATTTGCCTTCGCCATAATTGTCGGCGAATGGAGCCGCGCCGTACTTGAAGGCGCCCGGCAGGCCGGAGTATCGGTCAACAAACTGCGCAGTTTCAAAAATGTCAAAGAAGCTTCGTTTGGTATCGCTGAACTAATCAAAAATGGCGATCTCATTTATATCAAAGGGTCCCGCGGAGTCGGACTTGAAAAATTGATTGACAACATCAACGGCGAGGGGAATGACTGATGCTGTACCATCTGCTATATCCTCTCACCAGCGAGTTTTCTCCGTTTAACATATTTCGATATATAACATTCCGCTCGGCGGGTGCGATGGTCACGGCTATTTTCATATGTCTCATTCTCGGACCGTTATTCTTAAAAATATTGAACAAATTTCAGGTCAAAGAGAGATTTCGCGAGGAAGGTCCCAGCGCTCACAAACAAAAACAGGGTACTCCCACTATGGGAGGATTGATAATTCTTTCCGGCATTGTTATACCGACACTAATCTGGGGAAATTTATCTAACTATTTTGTCCTGCTCGTATTGGGCGTGACAACAACATTGGGTCTGGTCGGTTTTATGGATGACTACCTGAAAGTTGTGCTGAAAAAACCAAAAGGACTGGTCGGCCGCGCCAAACTTTCGGCGCAAATAATATTGAGTCTGGTATTTGCGCTGGGACTGTCATATTGGGGGCCTTACGAATTATATGACGGGACTACCGGCATTCCCTTCTTCAAAAATTATGTGCTGAATCTCGGTTTTCTTTATGTGCCGTTCATAGTTGTGGTAATCACCGGCTCATCGAATGCGGTGAATCTGACCGATGGTCTCGATGGACTGGCAATCGGTCTTTGCGCGATTTGTTTCGCGGCCTTTGCGGCTATGTCTTATCTCTCCGGTCGCGCCGACTATTCAAACTATCTTCAAATCGAATACATCCCCGGCGCCGGAGAACTGACCGTTTACTGCGCCGCCGCGATGGGGGCCGCGGCAGGATTTCTTTGGTTTAATACAT
>Ga0302046_10003632_pt1 | contig 13919 bp, 16 predicted proteins | sample RVTome_11_FD_200261 | JGI IMG/M metagenome (GOLD analysis project Ga0302046, IMG submission 200261) | Soil microbial communities from uranium-contaminated site in the Upper Colorado River Basin, Wyoming, United States - RVT147D111 (version 2) ...
ACTATGGATTATATGGATTCCGGATAAGCGCCGCTGTGCGGTTTCTTGTCGACATAACCTGACAACTCGCTTTCCGGCACAACTGTGTAAGACGCACGGAGTGCCGCCTGACAGCTAAGGCCCCTGGAAGTCCTAGGAGGAGTTCCTGAAATGGTCCATAGCAACTGTCCTCCTATTCCTATATCACCAAGATCATACAGATCGCGTAGCATGTCAACTCGCAACGGTGCGGGGTCGTGAGAGCTCCACGCCTACACTTTCCGAAAGACACCGATGATCTTCCCGAGAATCCTGAAACGCTTCCCCTCCCCGATCCTGATGGGGGCGAAGGCTTCGTTCTCTGGCGTGAGGACCACCGTCTTGCCGTCCATCTGGAAGCGCTTGACCGTGACCTCGTCATCCACCATCGCCACGACGATCTCGCCGGAGAGGGCCTTCGGCTGTACCTTCACGAGCACCAAGTCGCCATCGAAGATCCGGGCGTCGCGCATGCTGTCGCCCTGGACCTTGAGGAGGAAGGTCTGCCCGCCTCCGGTCCACTCCCGAGGGAGCGGGTAGCTTGTCTCGATGTGCTCTTCGGCAAGGAGCGGCCGGCCGGCTGCAACCCGGCCGAGCATCGGCGTGAGCGTGGCGCGCGGTTCCTGGCGCAGCCCAATGCCCCGCGACCGCCTGCGTATGCGGGTGAGGACCCCGGCCCGCTCCAGGCGCTCGATGTGGTACTGAACTCCCCGAAGGTAAATCTTGCAGTGCTCGGCGATCTCGCGTAGCGTCGGCGGAGTGCCATGCCCGGCCTTGTAGTCCGCGATGAAGCGGACGATCTGTCGCTGCCGGTCCGTCAGTCCCATCGTGTCCCCCCGTCTCCAACCCCCCTGTTCTCTTCCTTCTCCCCTTATCTACTATTATACTTATGACTAATTCCGTCAAGAAAAAAAATTCATTCCTTTCACCTTCGCCTCCGGCCATCGCCCCCGGATTGAGAGCGCGTCTAACGCTTTGGCGAGGCCCCTCTTCATCTTCGCTCAGCAGTACGGCGTCGCGGTCGAGGGCACGGCCGCAGCCACTCTCGTGTCTACCGTCCTCTCTCTCCTGACCCTCTCGGTCCTCCTGTTCCTACTGCTGTGATATCGGCCTCGACCAGCGCGACGACCTTCTCCCCCTCCCAGCTTCATTTCGATGCCTGTCTCACCGCCGACAGGATCGCCTCGTAGTTGGGGTGCTCCGTGATGTCCTTGACGTACTCGACATGTCTGACCTTATCGTCCGGCCCGATCACGAAGACGGCGCGGGCGGTCAGCCGATCGAGCGGACCCCCGCTGATCAGGACGCCGTAGTTCCTGGCGAATGATGCCTCCCGATGATCACTGGCCGTGATGACCTTGTCCACGTTCGCCGCTCCGCACCAACGCTTCTGCGCAAACGGGAGGTCCATGCTCACGCAGACGATCTCCACGTTCGGAAGCTTAGCCGCCTCTCCGTTGAAGCGCTTGGTCTCCTGGTCGCAAACCGGAGTGTCCAGCGAAGGAATCGAGGCCACGATCCGGGTCTTGCCCGAGGAGTCGCTCAAGGTGTACTCGCTGAGATCGATCTTCTGCACCTTGAAGTCCGGGGCGGCCTGCCCGACCCTGACCTCGTTTCCGATAAGCGTGACAGGGTTTCCCTTGAATGTGACTGACGCCATGCCTGCCTCCTTTCAGCACTATTGTGAAGGCCAGCGCCTACCATAGACGGCGCAAGGCGTAAGTTCCGACTTGTCGCAACGCGCCTTTCCGCTGCGACTGAACGACAGACTTGAGACGCACGTCGCGGAGCACTCTGTCAAAGCCGTCCGCCTTGTCCGCTTGGTTGCGATACCAGGCCAGGCCGCCGAACAGACGGACGGCCCAATACATGGCGACCTTCACCAGAGGCGTCACGTCCAGCACGCCCATCGCCTCCAGGAGGATCGCGTCGGCTTCCCGGCGCGGCCGGGTCTGGAGCCAGTAGAGCCGGTCGTGAATGACCGTCGCATTCCCGTAGCGCCCCCACTTTGGCAGGATGACCCAAAAGAGACGGGGGATGGTGGCAAAATCGGTCTGAAAGCCGATCGCGACATCGATGTGATCGCCGCTGTTTTCGGCGCCGACGTCGTATCCAAAATCGCGCAGGATGACCCAGGTCTTGCCATCGGCAAGAGGCGAGACGACGAGGGCGTCAGTGAAGCGACTCATCCTTATACACCCTGTCCTGCGCTCCTGTTTTCATTGACGAGGCCGCTTCAGCGCATCGCGGAGCCACGCTCCCACCGATGCCTCCCGACCTCCGGGCAGCCGCACCAGATAGGGTTTGCCACTCTGTAGGCTCTTCGACGCGACCTGTTCGATGAAGTCTTCGGGAGTAGCAATCCTGGCCTTGTAGTACTCGTGCTTGCGCCTCATGTGCGCCGCGGCGGCCGCCGAGTCATGCTCCTGCCCATTGCGAATGAACGTGAGCTTCGACTCAGCGACGTACGCAAGCAGATATTCAATGGTTGCCGCGCTGTTCTCCGACGCGGCAGCGGTTTCCGGGCTCAACGGAGAAGCCGAGGTGGACAAGCCGCCCGCGTAACTGACGCAGAAAGCGCTGAGCGACAGTATCAGCACGCAACCTAGTTTATGTAGTCTCTTCATTGAGTGCGTCGCATCCGGGTCCCACCAAGTACCCAACCAGGGTGTAGTCACCAGAAGACCGCTCCGCCTCTTCCTGCTCCCTAGAGATCCTCGATTCGCAGGGCAGCCGCTTGCTTCCAGGCGCGGGCAAACTCCTGGGACACCAGCTCAGACTCCGTAATCCTTCTCTGGGCCTTCAGGCTCACCATAAGACCGAACAGGGAACGCCCGTTGCGCCGGTTCCGCTTCAAATCTTCGCGAAACACCTGCTCAGCCTCCGCTGCCTGCCCGGCGCGAAGTAGGGCCGCGCCCAACGATTCGCGGACCGGATAATACCAGTCTGGCGGCTCGCCGTACGCCAGCGCGTCCTCCAGCTCGACGGCTCTTCGCCAATGCGTGATGGCCGTGTCCGGGTCATTTGCGAGCCGCGCCTCCAAGACCGCCGCCGCCACGCCGAGCACCTTGTCCGTGGTGTTATTTCCGGGCATGGCCTTGGCGGGCACCTCTTTCCGGACCGCCTCAAAGGCACGCTGCTCCTCTGCAGCTTCATTGCCCTTGCCGCTGGTCGCAAACGCGAGGGCGCGGCCATAGTGCCAGAAGGCTCTCAGCAGGAGCTGCTTCGGATCAGGGGCCGGCGCCTTCAAGACCTCATCCCACCGGTGAAACCGAAGCTGCACGAGCAACGGGGTGAGCGAGAGGCTCTCCATCATGTGGTCCTGCGCGACCTCGGGCTTGACGATAGCCAGCAGCTTGTCGGCGGCCCGTTTCGCCTCCCCATAGTTCCCCTGAGCCGCGCGCGCAAACGCCAGAAATTGGAAGTTGTGGGTGTAGTACGCCGCGCGATACGGCCCCTTGTCGTCCGTGCGCCTGAAGAATCGTTCGTCCGCCTTCGCTGCCAGCTCATTGGCCCTAGCGGCTCGCTCGAAATCGCCCGTTCGAATGTAGATATGCGCCGGCATGTGGACGAGGTGCCCCGCCCACGGAACAAGCTGGATCAGCCGGTCCGCGCTGGGCAGCGCGCGCTCCGGGTACGGCGAAGCCTCCATGGCGTGTATGTAGTAATGATTCGCCCCGATATGCTCCGGATCCCGCCTCAACACCTCTTCCAGGACGCGCACGATCTCCTCGGTCCCCTCGGCAGGCGGGCCATCCGGGCTCCATAGTCGCCACGGACGGAGATTCATGAGGCTTTCCGCGTACAGCGTCGCCGCATCCAGATCATCCGGATACGCTCTCAATAGGTCGCCCATGGCATCCTTGTAATCGACTTGGAGCTGCCTCAGATCGGCCTTGGGGTCAGTCGTATAGCGCTTCGCCAATGCGGCAACATAGGCCCGTTCACGCGCCGGCGCATCAGCACTCAGAGAGATTGCCCTTTCAAGAGCCTCGTAGGCTTCCTCGTGTTGCGCTGGATCGACCAAGTCGATATCCTGGTTATAATTCGGCCCTAGCACCACCGCGATACCCCAGTGCGGCATCACCGCCTTTGGGTCCAGCTCGGCGGCTCGCTGAAAGGACCGAGCCGCCGCGGGGTGGTTGAAGCCGAAGAGCAATGTCATCCCCTGATCGAAGAACTTCTGCGCCTCGCGGCTGGTCGTGGCAATGGGGTGGTGGTGCCGCCCCGTTTCCGAGAGCAGCGGAGGCTTTCCATCCAACTGCTTCGCCGGATGGCCGGTCATCGCCAATCCACTTCCGGTCGCTAGCGCGACGACTAGAAACGGTGCGATCCAAAATCGATGAATCATCTGTCGTCTCCTATTTTCATGTCACGGGGTAGCCCCCGTCGGAGTAGTGGGTCATTTTGTCAGAGATCCTTCACGGAGCTGACAGTCGAAGGATTCAGGACGACAGATCTCGCTAGTGTCGTGCTAAGCCCTTCGGCCCTGAGCGGACCTCAAGGGCTGGCTCCGCGAAGGGGAAGAACTCAACTCCTGTCGCGCATTGGTTCGCAAGCCTCAAACTGCCCACTACTCGAGATTGAGATGGCGCCTTACCGTGGCACTAACACCTTACAGATTGAATTGGAGTAGATAACCCTGCCATGGGTACTCATGGAGAGCGGAATGCGCCAATGTCCTCAATTTGTCGCAGGCATCTTGAATTTTCGAATGTTGAAGATAGGTGATCAACAAGGGTCGATTGGGAAGGAAATGAGTCTGGCGATTTCGCGCGGGGGTAAATAATGTATAGCCGAGAGACATATGGCTGTTGCGCGTCGGCTGCACCGCGATGTTGCACGGCCTGCTCATCCGGACTCACGCCTAACCCTGCAGGTCCGGACGTTCACGAAGCGTCATCATGGTGGCGAGCATGGTCGCGACCAGCTTCTCCTTCCCATCGGTGAGCGCGAAGACATCGCCCGCGCACACGGTGACGGTCCGCCCAGGCTTGGTGACGCGCCCCCCGCATCGGCTGCGACCCGTAGGCGGGCGCGGCGACAACCCAGCCAACCAGATCAGGCCGAGCCCGCCCTCAGGCGGCTCCTCAGCCGCACGCGGTGGTTGGACGCCGATGCTGCCGGAGTGACCCGAGGGAGAGCGCGACCTCGCGTGGGCTCGTCCTGACTCCTCCGACCGCGCCTACCCTTTGGACTCCTTGCCACTCTTGCGCTTCACGTCCTGCCGGTGCGCCCGCTCGTAGGTCTGGATGTCCTTGAATCGGCCTTTCGCGTCACGGACTGCGTACAGCTTCTTGCCGGTTACGCTACGATGGGTGGTTCGGTTACCCTTTGCCATACTCTCCTCCCGTTGGCGAGTGGTGCGTTAGGGTGTTCCGACCGGCCAAGGCGGAGCGCCGGCCGTTCGGGGCGGCCGCTTGATTGGTTACGTGTGAGCGCTCCAATGGCAGCCCAACTATCTCCCCGCAAGTCGGAAAGGACTCTGCCGGGTCAAGAAACGGGCCTAGCAAGGCGCGGCTCACGGGGCCGCACCCACTTCGCGGGTACCCGGCGTACATCGCCAGGTACGTCGCAGGGAGTGCCCGCGGGCCAGCAACGCCGCTAGGCGAAGTTAATTGGACCGGCACTAGTCGAAATCCTTCTCGAGAAGCTTTACCGGGAGCCTTGCATCGATGATAGCCTGAAGGACCGCCAGTGTTTCGGGAGGGGGTTCCTGACCTCGGTTCTCCCGGTGGTACCAGATCGCACCATCGACTTTCCGAAGGCGAGAGAACTCCCGCTTCAGGCTCTCTAAGGAGGTGATCCTGCCGTTGAGGTAGATCCGACCCGCTCGATCGACCTTCACCTTCGCGATCTCTCCGAGCTTCTGCTCAGCGAGGATGATGGGGGCGTCATACGAAGAAAGCGGTTCGGAACCGGTTAGGCCTATGTGCCGGCGCCGCACTAGCGGCCAACACGCCGAAGCTGAAGCTGAAAACGACACTCTTGATCAGGTGGTGCACTTCCGCTCCCTCTGTCCGGAGAGCTCTAGTTAGTCTCAACTCAGCCGCTTGCACGCACCCTTCGGAGCGCGGTCACCGCTGTGTGCGATGGGCAGATCCACGTTTTTCGAAATACTGCTGATGATAGTCTTCCGCTCTGTAGAACCGCGACGCGGGTGTGATCTCCGTGGAGATCGGATTCTTGTAGCGTCCACTCTTCTGGAGGTTCTCCTTTGACGCGATCGCCGCAGCCTTCTGCTCCGGAGTGTGAAAAAATATTGCAGACCTGTACTGCGTCCCGATGTCCGGGCCTTGGCGATTCAGCGTCGTTGGGTCGTGGTTCTCCCAAAACACGCTCAGCAGCTCTTCATACGACACCCGGGAGGGATCATATTCGATCTCCACCGTTTCTGCATGTCCCGTCTTTCCCGAGCACACGTCTTTATAGGTCGGATCTTTGAACGATCCACCAGTATACCCGACCGCCGTGGACACGACTCCCTTCACCTGACGAAACGCCTCTTCCACTCCCCAGAAACAGCCTGCTGCAAACGTGCCCTTTTCCATCTTTCATCTCCTCCTCACTCATTCGACTCAACGCCGGGCTCGCTCTCTTTATGCCTGAGGCCCCGACTCAGTTGTCTGGGCCGCTCAGAGAGAACGTGCGGCCCTTCAAGGATAGCCACGGCAGCCCAGCTCAACAGAATACCTAGACAAGCGCATACGTAATTAACCCGCAGATTAAGGCCATCAGGCACAGCGCGATGAGAAAGATGACGTCAGCAACGATCTCCAGGCTGCGCACTCGCCGCCTGCCTCTGGTTCTCAATGCCCAATATGACAGCAAGCAGGATATCAGGAATAAGACCGCATCGACGGCCAGAAGCTCATCTCCATACGTCTGCAGCTCCCTGATGTGTGTGAGCAGCTTGAAAATGCCTAGCACGGTAAGGCACACACCGAGCAGCGCGGCAGACACAGAGAAGATCAAAAGGCAAAGGTCGACCTCCAACTCCTGCTCCATTTGCTTTTCACTCATGCCGTTCCCCCCTAAGATCCGTGAAGCCTAACGAAACCAAGATTTGTCACGAGAGGCGCCACCCATCCTATTCCGAGGCTCTCAATGAGTTCTCAGGCACTTCGGTTCCCAAAAAACAAGGACGATATATGCTAACATCATATTCTTGCCGCCCTCTGCCCTCGCTCTAGGAGTTGGCAGGCCTAAAGGCTATGGCATGAGAGGGGGTTGCGTGGACAACCATCTCCTGCAGGCCGATGTTGTGTTGGGCCGTCTCAACGCAAAAGCCGGTTGATTTTCTGCGTACACCCTATGGATCCCGCGAAGGGTGTCGGCAAGGTCACTGGCGGTCTTCGATCTGTTTGATGCTAGAGATCCCGAAGATCTCGTTCTGGACCTCGAGTACAAAATGGACCATATCGCCCTTCTTGAGCCCCCGCAGCAGTTCGACCTGGTGCACTTCGAAGCCGTGCCGCATGGGAGGCATGAAACCCGGAATCGGGCCATGGGCCACGAACAGCATCCGCTTTTCCTCGTCCACCCCCAACACGCGGCCATTTCCTTCGAATCGAGACTGCGCGTGCACATTCAGGGCGACCGCCAGACACAGACTCACGAAAAGCGCGATCAACCGCGCCCAACGGCCCCAATCCGCGACCCTCACGTCCATATTGAGCTCCTTTCGCAAGCCGACCGGAACCTTTCCTCGATACCCCTCCCAGGGGTCGATGTCTCGCGATCCACCTGCTTCATACTGTATGTTGTAACCCTGAATCGTTGCAAAATCATGGCCCTGTCTCAAGGGGAAACACAAGGCATCACAAGCTAATATTTATCACCTCCCCCACTCCACTGTCCAGGAGAATAACCGATATTGCGCTCAAGGAGCAGCTCGAAGACGAAAGAACAGCCGTGCTGAACAGAGATTTACTTGCCAATTCACACCTCTCCCCCGTATCGTTGTAGTGATTTTCCTTTTTTCGGCTCGCAATGACATGACACGCTGAGGAATCGTATTGAGAAGCCTCAAGTCAACTCTGGTCTTCTTGCTCCTTGGGCTGACAGTGACGATCGTCACGGTCTCCCTCCTCTTGACGCTGCTTCTGCCGACGCTCCTCCGTCATTTCGCCTGCAAACCGTATGGGATTCGATGTGCCGTGGGGCAGGCCAAGATCCGTCCGCATCTGAACCTGACGACCAGCCTCGTGATTCACAATGCCACTGTTTTTGAACTCAATGGGCCTGAGGCGCTACTGCGAGCGAAACGCCTCGCCGTGACGGTCGATCTCCGCCGCCTGATCCTGACGAGGGTGGTGATACCGACCGAGATCCGGATCGACAGCCCCGAGCTGCTTCTCAGAAAACTCGACGATGGCCGCTGGAACGTAATGGTGCTGGCAGAGGCAGTGAGGCAGCATCTGCGGCCCACCACCCGGGTCGTCCCGTTTCAGCTTCCACGGACCATCGTGAGTGCCGCCGAGCTGCGTGTCGGCGCCAACCAGGTGACGATCAACGAATTGAACCTGGAGCCAAAGCCTTCGCCTCTGCTCTTCGAGGCCCACGCGCGAGCCGCGGTCGAGGGACAAACGCTTGAAGCACAGGCCGTGGTTCGTGAGTCGCTTGAGGGAGAGCTTCGGATTGAGGGCCGGGACATCGTGATGCGTGGCGCGACACGACCATGGGCGCCTCGCGCCGTTGTGCGTGCTCGCCTCGACCGGTCGGTTGGAGCATTCGATATCTCCGAGTGGGCGCTCGAAGCCGACGGAGCGACGGCTCGCGGGACAGCGACCGTCCGGTATGCGGAGGTGCCGCTCGCGTATGCGCTGACGGTGGCCGAATGGCGAATAGACCTTGCCGCGCTCAACGGGAGGCTCCCCTTCTCGTCCGAGCTTTCTGATGTCACGGGCCAGATACAGGGCGAGCCTATCACCCTGCGGGGCCACTGGCCCCAGGTCCCAATCATGAGCGTCACTGCGACCGTGAAGGAGATCGGATTCAAGCTGCCCAAGCAGAAGTCGGGGCTGGCCGCGGTCAGGGGCCTGTGCCGCGTACAGCACAGAGGGGACCGGCTGCGCCTGGAGGTAGAGCTCCGCGGGGAGGCCGTGGAGCTACTGGGTCAGCGGCATGCCAATCCCGTGCTCAAGGCCGCTGTTGGCGCAGACCCGAGAAGCGGCGATCTGATCCTCGAGGAACTGCGCGTATCGTTTCCCGGCACGCGAATCCTGGCGAAGGGAAGCGCGACACGATGGGGAAGCGAAGGGCTTGACCTCAAGACGACCGAGCTGACGGTTGACCATGCGATCCTGAACCGATTCCTGCATCGGGCCGATGGGGCCGTCGCAGTAAAAGCCATTGCCCGTCCCTCCATCCATTTCAGCCGGCCTGGAGGAGGTCGCCCGTGGAACGCAGAGATAGCAGCCCGATCGATTGAACTCGCCTCTCCCACCTCAGGGTATGGGACAAAGTTGGAGGATACTGACATCACCGTCCAAGGGGGAGGGGCGTCTCGCGATGATCTGCAAGGAGCTATCGTCATCCGACGGGCCGAACTCTCGGGTCGTCCACTCACCAATCTCAAAGCGAAGTTCGAGATCGATCCGGTTAGGATTCGGATATCTGAGGTTGGCTTTGTCGCGGGAGGTGGCACCGTTCAAGGCCAGGCTTCATTCTCACGCCCATCTCCTCTCAGCGATTTACACACAACGCTCTCAGTGCAAGGAGTTCGGGGACAGCAGCTCTTCCCCTCCGACACAAAGCCGACGCGTGGCCCGGAGCTAATCCTCGACGCCAACATCTCAGCGGACGTCTCACGGGGCCAGGCCGTAGCGACGGTCGATCTCCCGCCCGCCGTCACCCGCCAGTTGGCGCGTGTCCTTCACCCGATCGATCACGCCAGTTCTTCCGACCCCGGCAAAGGTCATCATCTGATCCTCCGCGCTCAGGGAGCCCTTCAGACCGCTAAGGGCTTGGACGCATCAGGCTCGCTGACGGTCCAAGGGCTTCGAACGCTACTGGCTGGCGGAAATATCGTCGATGGTGATCGGCCCGTGATCTTGTCCGTGGCCTATCGGGACGGGCGCGCCACACTGAAGACCCAGGAGCTTGGCTTCACTGCGCATGAGCTATCCTCCGTCCTGAGCCGGTTTTCCGGAGGCCGAATATTGGGCAGGGAGGGAGGCGTGACCCTGTCGGCTGACGCCACAATTGGAGGATCGCGGGCTCCGTCAGGAACCGGAAAGATCGAGCTTCGTGGGCTCTCGTTCGCACTCATTCGGAAGGAGGCCCCTCCCGCGCCGCTCCTTCGGCGTCTCCGAGGCTCGGTGAGCGTCTCGCTCGAGAAGGGGCTGCTCGCCTTCAAAGAGACGACTCTTCAGGCCGATGGAGGCCTTGCTCTCAGCCTGAAGGGCAACCTCCCGATCGTTTCGGATGCCCGTTCCGATGATCCGTTTCGCGTGGCGCTCCCCTGGACCGACGCATCTCACCTATTCTCTCCATGGGCTGCCTCGACACCAGGTGACACCACAGATGGCCGGATCACCGGACAGATTCGGGGAGACCTTGAACTTACCGGGCGGGAAATTCATGGTGCGGTTGTCCTGAAAAACGTCAGCATGGTTTCGAACCTCCTTCACCTGGATGGCGTCAGCGGCACGATCCCCCTGGCCGGACGGATCGGTCAGTTGTCAGGTCCGGATCGGGCACCGTCACTTGAAGAGATCGGCTGGAAGGATGTCTCTGAGAACACCTACGAGAAGGCATTGGAGAAATTGCGAAAGAGCCCGAGACCCGACAACCCCCGCCACACACTGGTCATCGCCCTCCTTCGCTACGGCGCCATCGAGCTTCGGAACTTCGAAGCGGCGCTGGCCCCTGAGGGAGACCAGATCGCCATATCGCGGCTGAGCTTTGAGGCCTGGGGTGGCAGGGTGAGCGGTTCGGGAGCACTTCAGCCGCTGGGCGGAAAGGCTGCCGTCGCACTGCTTGCAGAGGGGATGAGCTTGCGGGCGATTTGTGATGCCTTTCCTGCCATCAAGGGGTATATTAGCGGGAGGCTCAACGGCCTCGCCGACCTCTCCATTTCTCAGTTCTCGCTTGACCAGGCTCAGGGAAGGGCAAGGTTTTGGGCCGTGGACTCGCGGCAGGAACGGAATGAGATCAGCCGCATATTGATCGAAAAGCTGGCGGGACAGAGGATCCGATATTTCAATCTGTTTGGGCAAGACCGGCGTTACGACCGGGGGGTCCTCGACGTAGTTTTAAAGCGGGGGGATCTGATCGTTCGCGAGCTCGACATCTCGCACAGAACCTTGGGAATCAAGGACCTGGACATTAAGGTTGCACCCAACTTTAACAAGATCGGCCTGAATCACCTGCTTGAGAGCATCAAGGAGGCCACCGAGCGGATCAAAGCCGGGGCGACACCCAATCCATGACCAATCTGTCGGCTGAGAGGTTGCCGAAGAGGAGGAAAGAAATGCGCAGGCACAAGGACCGTCTTCTAATCGTTACCCTGGGCGCACTGCTGAGTTTCGCCGCGTGCGCCGTCATTACTGTGAACGTCTATTTTCCAGAGAAGGATGTTAAAGAGGCCTACAAGTCGCTCGAGGACGAGTTGCTCGAGCCGGATCCGAAGAAACCGGGTTCGACCCCATCGCCAAAACCGACCAGCCGTTTGAGTCGGCGCCCCCTCTTGGCTGCCGCGAAGGTTTGGCAAATCACGCTGGTGGGTGACGCATTCGCCCAGGATGACTTGGCGCAACGGATCGCGGCGGAAATCAAGACCTACCCGGAGGTTGTCGCCGCCTATAAGGCGATGGGGCAGCGCCTAGAGCGGCTGAACCACCTCCGAGATCAGGAGCTGGTGGGTGAAGGAAAAGACGGAAAGGTGGTGCTCCGGGCCAAGCCACCCAAGGTGGGGGAGGCAGAGACCAAGTTCGTCGACGAGGTGAACAGAGAACGAGAGGTGATCATCAACGGGATGGCGAAGGCGATCCTCAAGCTCAGCAAGCAGGAGCCCACCCCGGCGAATCTGGCCAAGGTGAAGCCGCAAGCCTCCGAAACATTCGCCTCGCTCCGGCGCGACAAGGCAAAGCCCGGTTCGTGGGTGCAGCTTCCGGACGGCACCTGGAAGCGCAAGTAGCGCGTCGCGTCCGCCCCGGTGCTGACCGGCGCGGCTCATCGGACCCGTCGCCGACTCATTGGACTGTGTTCATGATGAGCAGTATGGCCACGCGATGTCCTTCTCTGAAATGACCTCTACCGGCCGAGGCCACTCGACTTGGAACACCGGATCATCATAGCGGACACCTCGTTCAGACTCCGGCGAATAGAATTGTGACACCTGATACGTGACCTCGGTATCGTCCTCCAACGTTTGAAAGCCATGCGCGAAGTGTTCGGGCACATAGAGCATTCGGTAGTTCTCCGCCGTCAATTCCACTCCTGTCCACTTCCTGTACGACGGTGAGTCCAGCCGCATATCAATGATCACATCATAGATCGCACCTGCCGTGCAGCGCACCAGTTTGACCTGTTCGTAGGGGGCAACCTGGTAGTGCATACCCCGCAGTGTGCCTCGTCGCTTGCTGAAAGAAATGTTGATCTCAGCCACGCGTGAGATAAGACCATTCGCCTCAACTTCCTTTCGACTCCATGCTCGCGCGAAAAAGCCACGCTTATCCTCGAACTTTTCCATCTCGATGACAAACGCACCTTTCAGCGTCGTTTCCCGAAAGATCATGATGACCTCCAACTGTGACCGGCGCGACGCAGGTTCGTCATCTCGGGATGGCGACCGCGAACGGCATCTTTCCGACGGGGACAGTGGCGATCACCTTCGCGGATGCCACGTCGATCACTGAAACCGCGTCGCTTCGGCCGCACGCAACGTACAGGCGGCTCTCATCCGGCGTGAAAGCCATGTACCAGGCTCGTTGACCGACAGGAATTTTCTTGGTGATAGTCATGGTCTGCGCGTCGATCACATAGACGGCGTGACTTCGCCCGTGCGCCACATAGAGCCTGCGGCCGTCTCGCGTGACCAGCACCCCGACCGGGCGCTCTCCCACCGGGATGCTCTTGATCACCTTGTGGGTGGCCGTGTCGATCGCCGACAGCATGCCGGGCTCTGACTGCTCGCTGGCCACATAGGCGCGCTTGCCGTCCGGGCTGAAGGCGATCCCCCGGGGGTTTTTCGGCACGGCGATCGTCGCCACCACCTTGAGCGTCTTGGTGTCGATCACCGAGATGGTGTTCGAGGTTTCGTTCGAGACGTAGGCGATTTGGCCATTCGGGCTGATCGCGATCCACTCGGGCTCCACCTGGACCTCGATGGTCGCGACCGTCGTCCCCCTATTTGTGTCCATCACGGTCACTGTCCCGCCGTTCTCGTTCACTGCGAACAACCGAGCCCCATCAGGACTGAGCGCCAGCCCCTCGGGGTCCACTCCGGCAGGCCACGCCTCGACCTCCTTCCCGGCTTCGACATCAACGACACTGACACTGTCTGAATTGCCGTTGGCCACGTAGAGGCGCCGCCCGTCGGGGGAAATCTCGATCCCCCTCGGGCGCTTGCCTACGCGGATGGTTCGCACGACCGCATTGCTTGTCGTGTCGATGACCGTGACGTCATCGGACTTCTCGTTGGTCACATAGGCCATCGGGCCGGCCGCAGCAACCGACGAGACATCTGCGAGAAGCAAGAACAGCAAGGCCGTAAGGGACCACCCTTTCCAACAACCCACCTTTCGTGTCATCTACCCTCTCCCTCTTCTAAGGCACCCCCGTTAACGCACACGATCTGAGGATGCATCCGTTTTTGCATTCGCGCCGCACCCGTTTTCCGGAGCGCCCGCCACCTGCTCGATTGGTGGCACCGCTCAGGACGATTCACCCGTCAA
>Ga0302046_10003634_pt1 | contig 13917 bp, 11 predicted proteins | sample RVTome_11_FD_200261 | JGI IMG/M metagenome (GOLD analysis project Ga0302046, IMG submission 200261) | Soil microbial communities from uranium-contaminated site in the Upper Colorado River Basin, Wyoming, United States - RVT147D111 (version 2) ...
AGCTGCCCTCGGCATCTCGGAGCCGCGCCTCGAGCTCGTCGAGCTCGACGGCGATGCGACCGAGCGTCCGGTTCCGCGCACCCCCCTGACCGGACCTGGCCCCCTCGAGCTCCTGCCGCAGCGTATCGATCCGGCTCGCGACGTCGCTCGCGAGGGCCAGGGTCGCCCGGACGGCGAGATCGAGCTCGTACTGCGCGCGGAGATCCGCGACCGTCACGCCCTCGGCGGCCACGCGCGGATCCATGAGAAGCTGGAGCGGACGCTCGAGGACCGCGCCGCCGACCGAGAACCGGACCCCGTAGCGTCCGGGCGGGACGATCGGCCCCCCGCGGCGACTCTCGCCTCCGGAGCGGAGATCCCACAGGAGGCGGTGCATTCCCGGCCGGCCGGACAGCTCCGTCGGAGGCCCTGCCGGCCGAGTGCGAGACGACCTCATGCCGGTTCGGTCGCCGGGTTCGGGCTCGGCGTCGGTTGCCGCGGAGAACGATCGAACGAGGTCACCACCCGGCCCCAGGATCTCGAGCGCGATGTCGGTCCCCGGCCGGGTGGCGGGTGCGATCCAGTAGTCGATCGTGGCCCCCGGCGCCGGGTAGTCCGGAGTCGCGGCGCCCGCGCTCGACCAGTCGAACCCCGAGTTCCGGAAGGGGCGCGTACGGTACTGGTGCCGGATCGAGAACAGGTGCGCGCCACCCGCCGCGGCCACAGAGCCATCCGCCGCGATCTCGTGCAGGGGTGACACATCGTCCATCACCCAGAACCCCCGCCCCATGGTGGAGAGCACGAGGTCCTGCCGGTACACCTCGATGTCGGTGATGGGCACGACCGGGAGATTCTGCTGGAGCGGCTGCCAGCGTAACCCGTCGTCGAAGGACACGAACACCCCGGCATCGGTCCCGGCGTACAGCAGCCCGGCGCGGTCCGGATCCTCGCGGACCACCCGGACCGGGACATCGGGAAGGATCCCGTTCGTTCCATCGGTCAGCAGCGCCCACGTCCGACCGCTGTCCCTGGTCTTCCAGATGTACGGGCGGAAGTCGCCGAGCAGGAACCGATACGCGGCCACGTACACACGGTCGGGATCGTGACGCGAGACGTCGATGGAGTTGATCCGGCCCTCCGCAGGCATCTCCGGCGGGGTCACGTTCTCCCACGAGTCGCCACCGTCGAGCGTGACGAACACGGGGCCGTCGTTGGCGCCGGTCCAGATCACGTCCGGGTCGTGCGGTGACGCCTCGATCACGTAGAGGACGGAGTAATGCTCCTCGCCCGTCGCGTCGCGAGTGATCGGCCCGCCCGACACCATCTGCCGCTCCGGTCGGAACGCGGTGAGGTCCGGCGAGATCCTCTCCCATGTCTTCCCGCCGTCCGTCGTCCGGTGCACGTACTGCGAGCCGTGATACACGGTGTTCGGGTCGCGCGGCGAGACCTCGATCGGGACGACGCGCTGGAAGCGGTACGGGAGCTCGGCCGGATTGGTCCCGTACAGGTTTACCGCGCCCACGTAGTACTGCTGCTCCTGGCCCGTGCGCTGGTTGTAGACCCCGAACCGACCCTTGCAGTTCGTATACACGATGTCGGGGTCGCCGGGCCGGGGTACGGCCGGCCCCGTCTCGCACCCTCCGGGCGATCGCCAGTAGGCGTCGGGTCCACCGGGCGCGGAGACGCCTGGTCGGGCGCTCGGGACGGAAACGGTATACGAGTCATCCTGCTGACCCGCATACAGCCAGTACGGGAACCGGTCGTCCACGTCGACCTGATACAGCTCGGCGGTCGGCTGGTTGTCCACCGGTGACCACGTCCGCCCGCCGTCGAGCGTGACGCTCGCGCCCCCGTCGCTCCCGTGCACCATGATCCGCGAATCGTCCGGGTTGATCCAGAGATCGTGGTCGTCGCCGTGCACGGTGGTGATCGCCGCGAACGTGCGCCCCCCGTCGGTCGATTTCCAGGTGGACAGGTTGAGCACGTAAACGACATCGCCGTCGTTCGGATCGGCGGTGACGTTGGTGAAGTAGAACGGGCGGTGCATGAGCTCGTTGTCGGGGTCGTCGTTGACGGGCGCCCACGTCTCGCCGGCGTCATCCGACCGGTACAGCCCCTCGAGCGGCTCGGGCGCCTCGACGAGCGCGTAGACGCGGTCGGGCATGTCGGCCGAGACGGCGAAGTCGGTCTTCCCGATGAGCCCGGTGGGGAGACCCGCCGTGATCCTCCGCCACGTGTCACCTCCGTCGGTCGTCTTCCAGATCCCGTCCTCCCCCGAGGAGCCCGAGATGATCGTCCATGGCGTGCGCCGCACCCTCCACAACCCGGCGTACATGATGTCGGGGTTCGTCGGGTGGAACTCGAGGTCGACGGCGCCGACCGAGTCGGACGCGAACAGCACGCGGTCCCAGCTCGCCCCGCCGTCGTCGCTACGGTACACACCCCGGGTGTCGCTGTCCGTGAACGGGTTCCCGATCGCGGCCACGTACACCCGATCGGGGTTTCGCGGGTGCGCCTTGACCGACCCGATCTGGCCCGCATCGGCGAGACCGATGTGGGCCCAGGTCTCTCCGCCGTCGGTCGACTTGTAGACCCCGTCACCGACGATGATGTTGGAACGGATGCCGTCCGACCCGGTGCCCACGTAGATCACGCTCGGATCGGAGTCGGCCACCTCGATGTGCCCGATCGACGGCGAGCCGAAGAAGCCGTCGGAGATGTTGTCCCACGACATCCCGTAGTTCGTGGTCTTCCACACGCCGCCCCCCGTCGCGCCCTGGTAGAACGTGTGCGGGTGCGACCTGTGTCCCTCGACCGCGGTCACGCGGCCCGCCCGTGCGGGTCCGACCGAACGGAACGAGAGCCCGCCGAACTGCCCGAGGCCGGGTCGGTCCTGCGCCTCGAGGAGCGCCCCGAAGGGTGGCGCGAACCCGAGGGCGAGCAGGATCGTTGCCGCCCGCGCGATCGGAACGAAGGTGATCGCGGATCGATGTCGGGGATCGAGAATTCGCGTCATTCCCGCCATTCCTTGCTGGGTTCGGGGAGCTGGCGCGGCTGGGGCCGCCGCGAGGAGAGGAGCGAGTCGGTGAAGTCGAGCCGTTCTTCCACGAGCGCCATTCGAGACGAGATCGACTCCAGCAGGGTCTCCATGCGCTCCTGCTTCGGCGCCTCGATCTCGCCCGTCCGCTGTTTCGCCATCAGCTCGAGCAGGTCGCCGAGTCGTTTGGCGATCGGGCGCAACAGGAACACGGCGCCGGAGGTCAGGATCAGCGTGATCGCGACCAGCATGGGGGCGAGCTCTTCCATCGAAATCCCTCTTTCTCGGCCAGTGGGTGGGGCGGCCGCGGCGCGGCTCGTGGGCTATCGCCCCTTCCTCAAGACCTCTCCGGCCAGCGCATCGGTGAAGCGACCGCCGTCGATCGCCAGGGTCCCGTTGACGGTCGCGAACTCGACACCCTCGGAGAAGTGGTGTGGATCATCGTACGTGGCCACGTCCCGGAATTCTTCGAGATCCAGCACGATGACGTCCGCGTACGCTCCCTCCGACAGCACGCCCCGGCCCGGGAGCCCGTAGACCCCGGCCGGCAGACCCGTCATGGAGTGGATCGCCTGTTCGAGAGACACGACCCCCTCCTCGATCACGTACTTGCGGATCTTCCGCGAGAACGAGCCGAAGTCGCGCGGGTGCGGGTTCCCCTCGCCGAGACGCCCGAGGATCCCGTCCGAAGACGTCATCATCCACGGTTGGCGCATGAAGCGCTCGATGTCCTCGTCGTACATGTTGAACGACGTCAGTCCGGTGTCGGACCCGTCGACGAGGAGACCCAGCGCCGTGCGGATCGGGTCGTCGCCGCGCTCGCGCGCCACCTCCTCGAGCGTCTTGCCGCCGTGCTCCCCGCCCTGGAACACGAGCCGATCCGGTCCGCCGCGGCGATCGAGATTCTCCCACATGTCCGCTTCGAGCCGGGCCCGATCCTCCGGATCGTCGAGCCGCGCCGCAAAGGAGTCGTCCCCGCCCGCCAGCGCCCAGCGCGGAACCAGGGCTCCGACGACGCTCGTACCGGAGGCCTCGTAGGGGTATTGATCGGCGTAGATCTCGACGCCCCGCGCCCGAGCCGCCTCGATCCGGCGCACGATCTCCTCGGAGGTCCCCCACACGCGGGGCCCGAGCGCCTTGATGTGCGTCACGACGCCCGGGATCCCCGCCCCGGCCGCGATCTCGATGACCTCGTCCACCGCGGCCACGACTCCGATGCCGTAGTCGGACTCGTCGCGGATGTGGCTCTGGTACGCTCCGCCGTATTCCCCGGCGACTCTCGCCAGCTCGATCACCTCGCCCGTGGGGGCATAGGCGCCTGGCGAATAGAAGAGCCCCGAGGAGAGCCCGAACGCTCCCTCTTCCATCCCCGTGCGTACGAGCGCACGCATGCGGTCGAGCTCCTCCGGCGTGGCCTCGCGTGCCTGCATCCCGAGCACTTCGCGCCGCACGCCGCCGTGCGGGACGAACTGCGCGACGTTGACACCGATCCCCGGACTCATCAGCGTCGCTCGCTGCGACGCCAGATCGGCCGGTCCGCCTCCGTCGGGATTCGCCAGCACCGTCGTGATGCCCTGCGCGAGGAGGGCGTGCGCCGTCCTGAGGTCGTCGACCACCAGGCCCCACGTGGCGTGGGAGTGCGTGTCGATGAACCCGGGCACGACGTGGAGCCCGGCCGCATCGATCTCCCGCGCGGCCGACGCGGAAGCCAGGTCACCGACCGCCACGACGCGGTCGCCCCGGATCGCGACATCCGCCGTCCTGGACGGGGCTCCCGTCCCGTCTATCAGGATTCCGCCCCGGATCAGCACATCGAAGCGCGTCGCGTCCTGAACGGCGCGGTCCGTGGACAGGTGCGCCGGCCGGATCGTGGCGAGACCCGTCAGGGATTGGCCGGGCGCTCCCGAGACGACGCATGCGGCAAGGGCGACGAGGGCGTGGCGGACCGTTCGCATGCACCTCAAGTTGGCTGGTCCTCGAGTTGGCCGGGGTGAACGTCCGGGTGGTACCGGGCCCAATGTGCCCACGGCTCGCCAACCGGCACAAGCGATCCGGCTCCGCGACTGGTGACGTAATGGCAGTATGACCGATCATCTCGCTGACGACCGGCTCCACGATCGCCTCGGCGCTCGAGACGAGACGGCGATGGCCGAGTTGTATGATCGGTTCGCGTCGCGGGTCTATTCCGTGGGGCTGGCGATCACGCGGGACCCGCGGGATGCGGAGGAAGTCGTGTCGGACACGCTTCTACATGTCTGGGAGTCCGCCGGAGAGTTCGATCGGCGGCGGGGGACTCTGTCGGCGTGGATCGTGTCGATCGCCCGCAGCCGTTCCCTCGACCGGCACCGGAAGCGGGTCAGGCGCGAGACGCTCCAGGCGGGCGAGACGGATCGCATCGCCGCATTTACGACGTCCGAGCCGCCCGCGTCCCCCGATGCGGCAACAGGGATCCGAACCGAGTTCGGCGTCACGGTGGCACCCGCCCTGGCGGCGATGCCGGTCGAACAGCGCCGCGCGATCGAGCTCGCGTACTTCGGGGGGATGACGCAGTCGGAGATCTCGCGGGCGCTCGACGTGCCCCTGGGTACAGTGAAGACCCGCCTCCGCACGGGGCTCCTCGGGCTACGCGCGGCTCTCGGCGCGGCTCCGGAAGGCGGTGGGTCGTGAGCCACGACCGGTGGCTCGACCAGGTGCCCGCCTATTCGCTCGGCGCCCTGGACGTCGAGGAGCTGGCGGTCTTCGCCGCTCACCTCGAGGGCTGCTCCGACTGCCGACGCGAGCTGGCGGACTACGAGTGGGCCGTCGCGGCGTTGGCCGACGCGGTACCGCGAGCCACCCCGCCGGATGCTCTGCGGGCCCGGCTGATCGCGGCCGCTTCCGACCGCGACGCGCGCGGTCGGAGCCCGGAGACCGGCGTCGATCCGATCGCGATTCGTGCTCGGTGGGCATACTGGCTGGCGACCGCCGCTTCGCTCGCGTTCGCGATTTGGGCGGGCGCTGGATACCTGACCTCTCGGGCGGATCGGGTCGCGTTGTCGGCTGAGCTCGAGACCGCGTCCACCCTGATCGCCGCGCTCGAAGTGGAGCAGATGCGCCGGGACTCGCTCCTCGCCGCGCTCGTGGGGACCCGCATCGAGACCGCGACGCTCGCGAGCACCGGCAACGAGCCACGAGTCCGACTATTCCGAAACCGTGGGAACAACCTCCTCCTCGTGACCGCGTTCGATCTCCCGGCGGCGCCGGCCGGACGGACCTACCAGATCTGGGGGCTCGCGCCGGAGTCCGACCCGGTGAGCCTTGGTGTGTTCAACACGGGCCCCGACGGGACCGCGGTCGTCGTTCGGTCGCTGGCCGCGGCCGGCGGGTACGCGCAGAGCGCGATCACCGACGAGCCTGCGGGCGGATCGGCCCAGCCCACCACACAACCCTTTCTCGTGGGAGCCTGGGCCGCGGGCCAGTAGGTCGTCGCCGGGCATCTCCGAAATCCGGTCCCGTACCTCGTGACGTAGCTCGGGTGAATAGGGCAGTAATCACCCGACCGAACGAAACGGAGGGCTCCTCGCATGATGAACCTTGCCACGCGCACGACCGCTCGGGTCGCGGGCGGGATCGCGTTGATCTCGATCGCGTCCCTGGCGGGCCACCGACTGCTTACCGGCGCGGATCACACGGACGGACCGCTCGCCACCGGTGACCAGGCGGCCGATATCGCGGATGTCTACTCGTTCCGGAACGGGTCGAACCTCGTCCTCGCCATGACGATCTCGAACGTGCAGGCGGCGCCCGAGATCGCGCTGGGTCAGTCGATTCTCGACCCGGAGGTGCTGTACCAGTTCAAGATCGATGACGACGGCGATGCGGTGGAGGATCTCGTGATCCAGGCGGTCGTCACCGGGAACTCCAGCAGCCAGGTGCTGCACGTGGTGGGCCCGGTCGCACCGGCGGTGACGGGGGTTTCCGGGCGGATCGTCAATGGCGCCCCCGTGACGAGCGTGCGGGTCAGCACCGACGCCACGCCGCGCGTCGCGACGAAGAACGGGGTGTCGATCTTCGCCGGGGTGAGGGACGACCCGTTCTTCTTCGACCTCGGTCAGTTCGGCGCCATTCTGGCCGGTCAGGCCTCGAGCTTCAACGACCCGGGCATGGACACGTTCGCGGGGCTCAACGTCTACGCGATCGTCGTCGAGCTGCCGCTCGCGATGCTCGGTGACCCCGCCGACCTCAGCGTCTGGGGCACCACCAGCCGCCGATAGGAATGGTCGGGGCCGTGAGTGTGGAGCGTCCACCGGCCACGGTAAAAAACATCAACTGAAAGCAGGTTCCAGATGAACGGCATCGGAACGACTACGAATACGAGCGCGAACAGCAGGCCGCGGGCGATCTGCTCGTCGACCTGGCTGGCGATGGCTCTCACGGTGCTTGCCGCGTGCAGCGACTCGACCGGGGTCGGCGGCCTCGACGGCATCGAAGCCAGCGTGCTCCGCAACGAGACGGTCACACAGGTGGACCGGTTCGGACTCCCGGCGATCAACACGGCGTTCGTCGCGGCTGCCGCCGACAAGAACGCCTTCAACGCGGCCGTTCCCGCCGACGATGCCCAGTTCCTCGCGGTAGCATCGGGCGTGATCCAGGCTCGCTACGGCCTGTCGATGGCCCAGGCGGATGCGCTCGCCGACTTCGCGCTTCCCGATGTGCAGCCGCTGGGTGATCTGAGCGGGTTTCCGATGGGGCGACGCCCGGGTGATGACGTGATCGACGCGGAGCTCGGTCTGATCTTCGGCGTGTTCGGACCGGCGGTACCGCCACTCCAGAGCGACGGCGTCGACGCGAACGACGTCCCTTTTCTCGGCCAGTTCCCGTATCTGGCCGCCCCCAACACGCCATGAGCGCGGCGAGGCTGCGAGTCGCGGTGCTGGCGGGCGCGGGTGCGCTCGCTCTCGCTGGTGTCGCGGCGGGGTTGAACGTCAGGGGGGGCGATCCGGTGGGAGGCGAGTCGGATCCAGAGCTCGAGACGGCGGTGCTGATGGCGACCATCGACGAGCTCGAGGCCCGACTCGTCCTCGATCCCCTCAACCCGGTCGTCGGGAATGTCCTGATTCGAGATCACCTCGCCGCGTTCGGGGTGGACAACGAGCTACTTCACCTCCGGCGAGCAGAGGAGATCGCCGAGACGCTGGTGCCCGTCGCGCTGAATCGGGGCTCGGCGTACGCGGCCCTCGCGGCCACCCGGCTCACGCGGCACGATTTTTCGGGTGCGTACGCGGCTGCAGAGCTCTCCGTAGCCGACGATTCGACCGGGGAGGCCGGACTCGGGACGATGTTCGACGCCGCCGTGGCGGCGGGCCGGTACGAACGTGCGGAATGGGCCCTCGGCTCGCTCCTCACCCACCACCGGGACGCGATGGCCACGGTCGTGCGAGAGGCGCGCTGGCTCGCCGCGCTGGGGGAGCCGAGCGAGGCCGTAGACCGGCTCGCGCCGGCCTGCCGGCGTATCGAGGGGCGGGCCGTGCGTCGCCGGCTGGTCGCCTGGTGTGACGTCGTGCTGGGCGGACTGGCGCGGGAATCGCACGGACCGGGTGCATCGTCGTCACTATACGTGAAGGCGCTCCGGACGCAGCCGGGCTACGGGCCGGCCATCGAGGGTCTGGCGGGGAACGCGTACGCGGAAGGGCGCTGGGAAGACGCGCGCCGGCTGTACCTGGAGATCGAAAGCGATGCCCACCCGGATCTCCAGCTCCGTCTGGCGGAGATCGCACGAGCGCTCGGGCGCGAGGCGGAAGCGTCGGAGCGCGAGGCGGAATTCCTGCGGCTCACGGAGACCGACGAGGCGCGGGCGCTCCATGCCCACCAGCTCGCGATCTTCCTGGCCGAGCGCCCCGAGACGCGCGACGCGGCCCTCGAAGTGATTTCCGCCGACATGGAGCGGCGGAGATCGGTCGAGGCGTATGAGACCCTGGCGTGGGTCCGTTGGCGCCGCGGAGAGCTCGACGAAGCCCTGACCGCCTCGGATTCGTCGCGAACGTGGGGAGCTCCGAGCGCGACGAACGACTACCTCAGGGCTCGGATCCTGGAAGATGTCCGGCGCTCCGACCGGTCCCATGTGCCGGAAGCGGTGAGGCGGGAGCTCGCGGCGCTCGCGGTGGAGGCGGCGGACCCGGCCATGCTCGATCCGCACGCCGCCCGGGACCTGCGGGGACGGATGACGGCGACCCGCGGCTCGACGGGGTAGGCCGGGCGGGCCAGGTGGCCGCGCCAGGTGGCCGCGCGAGCCCCCTGCGCGCGATCCACCAGGGTTTCTCAGCAGCCCTGGCTATCCTGGCCGACGGTCACGGGCGGCTTGCGCGGGGCGGGGTACGCCCCGCGCGAGTGCGTCACTCCCAACGCGACCTGCGTCTCCGCCGACTTGAGCGCGGCTAGCGCCGGGTTGACGACGGGGACCCCGAGGCGCCCCTGCAGGGTGCGCGCGACATCGAGGAATCCCATCGTCATGCACCCGAGCACGAATGCGTCGGCGCCTCGGGCCATCGAGGCGCGCGCCTCCGACTCGAGGCTCGCGAGCACTTCCTCCGCGCGGTCGCGAAGCTCCAGCACGGGCACGTCGACGGCGCGGATGTCCGCGATCGACGAGTCCAGCCCGTGCACCCGCATCTGCCGCCAGATGGACGGGACCACCTCGTCGACGACCGTGAGGATGGCGAACCGGAGGCCCAGTTGCGCCGCGACGTGGCCGCTCGCCTGCCCGGGCCCGATCACCGGGATGGACACGAGCTCGCGCGCCGGTGCGAGCCCGGGGTCGCCGAAGCACCCCACGATAATGGCGTCGAACCCTTCCGCGGCGAGTCGCGGAGCGGCGTCGAGAAGTCCCGGTACGGACAGGTATTCCTCCGCCGATGACTCGACGGAGGCCGGTCCTGCATCCGTCTCGCGGACCTCGACCACCGTTCCCCCGAACGCGTGCCGATTCAGATAGGCTTCCCTACGTACGAGCTCTTCGGGACCGAGCGGACCGCGGGACAACGGTCCCGGAACGAAATAAGCGATTCTCATTCGGTGTCCCTCCCGGCGCTGCGTCCACTCCGAAGTCACGGAATCTACAGTCTGGCGTCCTCGACGCGATGCGGGGAAACTGGGGCATGGAATCGTCGCGAGGATGGCGCGGGTCGCGGGCGCCTCGCTTCCTGGCGTTGGCATCGATCGTCGCGGGAGAGCTGTACGGCCGCTCGTTTCCGGTCGTCGCGCTGACCGACGAGGACTTCGAGCTCGTCCGGCGGGGAGGATGGGCGCGGATCGGCCGTGGCGGTCAGGTCGATCTTCTGTAGCCAACGCAGGACCCGGTGGGGTACCGTGTCCACATGAGACTCGCTCGGGATTCGGGATACGTGCCGGCGTGGGCGGCGCTCGCCTCCATGATCATCCCCGGAGGCACGGCGCTCGGGCAGCAGGATCGCTACCCGGACGAGATAGAGCGGCGGATCGCGCGCGTCGAGACCGGGCTTCTCCTGCCGACGCAGGTCCGTGGACGGCCGCCGGACCGCCACGCGCTCGAGACGCGCATGCGGTACCACGGAGTGCCGGCGGTATCCGTGGCGGTGATCCACCGCGGCGAGATCGAGTGGGCCCGCGCGTGGGGGCTCGCCGACCCCGACACCGGGGCGCCGGCGACCACGGAGACCCTCTTTCAGGCCGCGTCGATGAGCAAGCCGGTGGCGGCCCTCGCGGCGCTCCGGCTCGTGGAGCGGGGGGCGCTGGACCTGGACGAGGACATCGGGCCCTACCTGGCGGGCTGGCGAATCCCCCGGGGGCCCGCCGCGGGCGCGGCGCCCATCACGCTCCGCCGGCTCCTGACCCATACGGCGGGGCTGACCGTGCACGGGTTTCTGGGGTATGCGGCCGGGGCGGAGGTGCCGGCCACGTTCGAGGTCCTCGAGGGCACCGCACCCGCCAACTCTCCGCCCGTCGTGGCCGAAGTCCCGCCCGGGTCGGAGTGGAGGTATTCGGGCGGGGGCTACACGATCGTCCAGCTGCTGGTCGAGCAGCATGAAGGGCAGCCCTTGCAGGCGGTCATGCGCTCGATACTCGATGACCTGGGGATGAAGGGAAGCACGTACGACCAGCCCCTGCCCGACTCGCTCGCGGCACGTGCCGCAGCCGGATACCGAGCGTCGGATCGACCCGTCCCGGGGCGCTGGCACACCTACCCCGAGATGGCTGCCGCGGGTCTCTGGACGACCCCTTCTGATGTCGCCCGGTACATGCTGGCGGTCGGCCGCTGGCTGGGCGGTGCCGAACGGGGGGTGTTGTCTCGCGAGATGACCGCCCGGATGCTGACGCCGGGGCTCGGGAGCTGGGGCCTCGGTCCGTCGATCGAAGGGGAGGGCATCGATCTTCAGTTCTCCCATGGGGGTTCGAACGAGGGGTTCCGCGCCCAGTTCATCATGTATCCGCGACGGGGGCTGGGAGCCGTCGTCATGACCAACAGCGACACCGGTCTCGCCCTGGCCGAGGAGATCCTGTTCGGGATCTCCGACGTGTACGAGTGGCCCGGGGTGACGCCGCGCCAGATTCAGGCCTTGCCGCTGTCGCGGCGGGCGGCGCTGGAGTATGCCGGGCGCTTCGTCATCGAGGACGCGCCCGACATCCCCGTCACGATCGCCTGGCGTCGCGGCGGCCTCGAGCTCAGGGTCGCCGGACGACCTCCCTCGGAGATCGTCCGGACCGGCGCCGATCGGTTCACGATCCTCGCCGATGGCGAGAGCATCCGGTTCGAGCGTGACGCCTCCGGACGGGTCGAGGCGGTCGTCGCCTACGGCACCCGGGCGCGGCGCGAGCCCTCGTTCTGACACGCCGACCCTCTCGATCCTGACCCGCCATTGGTAGCGGTCGGGGCCCTCCGCGCTTGTGGTCGCAGCGCAATAATGGCGCGCCGCACGAATCTGTAGTGATCGCGCCACAGACCCGGGCCCGTTTCGCGGCGAATGCCCCCAAGTCCGTGCACTTTCGGGTGTTGCCGTACATCGGCCGAAGGGTCGGCTTCTTGCGCATCCGCCTCGCATCGCTGGGCGGGCCGCCGGCTGCTTGCAGATTCGACGACGCGCACCGACGTTGGCGGCGGGTGTGGCGGCAACGTCTTCGAGGGTCCCGCATCGGAGGCGGCGACGGGCCGAGCCTCACGGAGCGCAGGGGAGATGAAGCGTATGGAACGTCTCAGGGGTCGTAAGGGAGCGAAGAATCAGCGGGGCGCCATCAGCGTGTTCGTGGCGCTCGGCATGACGGTCCTGCTCGGATCGGCCGCGATCGCGATCGATCTCGGGCACCTCATGAACGTCCGCACCGAGTCGCAGCGCGTCGCGGATCTCGCGGCGCTCGCGGGGGCGGGCGCGTTCATCACCGCGCCGGGTCCGCTCGTGGCGCAGACCGCGGACGCATGGGCCAAGCAGTTCGCGGCGCAGAACACCGTCAACAAGACGAGCGTCGCTCTCGCGTCGGCGGACATCAACGTCGACATCCCGAATCGATCGGTGCGCGTGACGGTGTTCAACACCCAGGCCCGGGGCAACCCGATTGCGACGATCTTCGCCCGCATCCTCGGGATCAATCAGGTCGACGTGGTCACGACCGCGGTCGCGCAGGCCTGGCCGTCGACCGGGCTCACCTGCGTCCTTCCGCTCTTCCTCGTGGACAAGTGGGAAGAGCTCGGCGGGAACCCGTTCTATTACGATCCGCCGCCGGCGTCCCCGGCCGACCGTTACGAGGCCTGGGATCAGAACAACCCCTCGCCGACCGCAACGGGGTACTCGAACCTCGACATCGGGACCGAGGTCATCATCAAGCCGTCTCAGGGCAACAACCCCGGGCAGCCGAACGACTCGTGGTACTTCCCGTTCGACGCGGCCAACATCCCCGGCGGCTCGAACTATCGTGAGGCGATCGCCGGGTGCACCGATCCGGACTTCGTGTACACGATCGGCCAGCTCCTGTGGGTCGAGCCGGGGGCCATGATCGGTCCCACCAAGCAGGGGTTCCAGGATCTGATCAACGAGGATCCGAACGCCCGCTGGGATCACGACCCGAACGTCAACTGCATCGTCGACCAGTCGCAGCTCGGGTCGGGCAACCCGGCGAACTGCCGCGGGAGCGTCCGCCTGCGGCCCGCCCCGATGATGGACCCGAACACGACGCCCGGAAACGGGAAGAAGCAGGTCGCGATCTCCAACTTCGCCGGGGTGTTCGTCGACCGCATCCAGGGCAACGACATCTACGTCGTGTTCGGGGGCTACTCCGGGGTGCTCCCCGCGAACCTCCCCCCCGGACCGACGCCGCCGATCGCGCTGGTGCTGCGGCTGATCGAGTAGCCGCGTATCGGTCCGGCCCGGCCCGGGTTGGACCGCGGACCGATGGCCGAAGTGACGAAGTGACGAAGAGGCCCCCTCGATCTCGCGGGGGCCTCTTCGCATCCCGGCCTCCATGGCTCTCGACCGCGTGCTCAGGCGCGGGTCTTGAGGAGATCCCGGATCTCGCCGAGCAGTCTCGCCTCCGCGGACGGCTCCGGAGGGGCGGCCGCCGCCGGCTCGGGCGCGGTCTCGAGCTCGTTCCGCAGCCGGTTGAAGCCCTTGACGACCATGAAGACGGAAAACGCCACGATGAGGAAGCTCAGGACGTGGTTGACGAACGAGCCCCAGTTGAGCGTGACCGCGCCCGCCTCGCCCGCCGCCGCCACGGTGGCGTAGGGTCCGGCCGGGTCGCCCTGCTGGAGCACGAGGTGGAGCTGGCTGAAATCGAGCCCCCCCATGGCGAGCCCGATCGGCGGCATCAGCACATCGTTGACGAGCGACGTGACGATCGTGCCGAACGCGGCGCCGATGATGATGCCAACGGCCATGTCGATCATGTTGCCCTTGACC
>Ga0302046_10003635_pt1 | contig 13905 bp, 9 predicted proteins | sample RVTome_11_FD_200261 | JGI IMG/M metagenome (GOLD analysis project Ga0302046, IMG submission 200261) | Soil microbial communities from uranium-contaminated site in the Upper Colorado River Basin, Wyoming, United States - RVT147D111 (version 2) ...
ATCCTGGGCGTACTCTCAATCCTGGGCGCACTCCCAACCCTGAGCGCACTCCCGTGACCGGGCGCGATCCCCGGTTCGAGCCGGGGGCGATCGGTCCTACTGAGGACGAAGCGCGACTACGCATCACCTGGAAGGACGGTGAGGTTCACGAGTACCTGCCGCGTCACCTGCGCCTTCTCTGCCCGTGCGCGGGCTGCGTCGACGAGATGACCGGCGTGCGAAAGCTGCGGCCGGACATGGTCGACCCGGACGTCTACCCCACCGCGATTCACTACGTGGGCCGCTACGCGCTGCAATTCATGTGGAGCGACGGCCACTCGACCGGAATCTATACGTTCGAGTACCTGCGCGAGCTGGGAGCCGCCGAGACCGCGCCTTAGAACACCCGAACCTGGAACCGCAGCAGCGTCCCGTGTCTCGGGAGCCCGCACTGGTCGTAGAGCGCGGTGTCGGTGAGGTTGTCGAGCGAGACCCGTGTCTCGAGGCGCCGCGCGATGCCGGTTCGCGCCGGGATCAACCAGATCCGCGAGAGCGCACCGCTCAACCAGGTGCCGCCGTCCAGCTCGACGTCGGCCCCGGTGTCCGGGTGCAGGCAAAACTGAGTGCCCGTGTACGCCGCCTCGGTGCTCGCGAAGATACCGGCCGGCAGCGGGAACCGCGCGAAGGCCCGTCCCGACCGCTCGGGCACGTTCTCCGGTCGGGCCGTGAACGAGGTCGCGGGATCGTTTAGCTCGACCGACTGCAACGTCAGGTCCCCGCCCACCTCCAGCGGTCCGAACGTCTGCGACACCATCAGCTCCACGCCCGTGCTGCGCAGCTCCTCCGAGTTGACTCGCATCCTTGTGCCGTCGGGAAAGCCGATGCGGCGGATCACACCCCTGAGCTCCTGGTGGAACCCCACGAGCTGAAGCTCACCCGTGCCGACGCGCGCAGTCACGCCCGCCTCTCCGGCGATCAGGTGCTCCGGGCGTAGATCGGGATTCGGCACGAAGCGATCCAGCGCCTCCGAGTACGTCTCCCGGAGGGCGGGGAAGCGGCCGCGGCGGCTCACGCCGAAGTGCACCAGCGCATCGCCGCCCGACAGCGGCGCCGACAGCCCGATCCGGGCGCCCCAGTCGTGAATCGTACCGAGCGGCTCGAATCCGCCGGTGCGAGGCGTCGTGCCGCGGTCGTACACGCCGCCGAAGCTCACCCTGAGGCCCTGCACGATCGATTCGGGGCTGTCGACCAGCCGCCAGATGGTCTCCACTCCGGCGCTGAACAGGTGCTGCTCGTACTTCGATCGCACGCTGTCCAACGTCGCGTCATGCTCGATGTCGGCGTACGTGAGAGAGGCGCGGAGGTCGGCGCCCGACCCGAGCGTGTGGTCGCCCAGGAGCCTGAGCGTCACCGTGCGATCGTCGCCATCCTCGGCCCCGGCCAGCACCCCGTAGGTCCTGTCGGTGAAGGAGCGGATGCGCGTCTTCCCCACGTCCAGCCCTACGCTCGCCTCGAGGTCACCCCTACCCAGCGGTGTGGCCCTGTCACCCGTTCCCCCGGAGACCGCGACGATGGTGCGGGCGATGCGCGGATATCGCCACAGCCGGGGCTGGTCCGCGCCGAGCTCCGCAGCGACTCCGCGCTCCGCCTCATGCGTGGCGGCGGACAACCCGCTCCACGCGCCTTCCTCGCTCGCGTAACGGAACGCGAGGAACCCGTCGAGGTTGTCGAAGTCGGTGTTGAGTCGAAGATCGCCGTTGGGCCGCGTCGGCTCGGAGACGCCGTTCGCGAGCGGCTCACCGGGACGCTTCCGGAACCCGGCGCCAGCGCGGATCATGCCGCGCCCGCTGCCGATCTCCAACGGGAGCGCGCCATGGGCAGCCGTCGAGTAGCCCCCTACGTGGTCGAGCCCCGCCGAGACCTCGAGCGATGGATCCACGGGAAACGCGTTACCGCGCGCGACGTTCATCTCCACGACGCCGCCGAGCACGTTGGGTCCGTGCAGCAGCGACGAGAGCCCCCGCACGAAGCTGACCTCGCGGACCGCGCCCGCGGGGAGCACCGAGATGTCGGTGCGACCGTCCCAGCCCAGGGTCAGCGGCACGCCGTCGACGAGCACGGCGACCTGGCGGGACTCGGACCCGCGGACCGAAACCTCCGCCTGGCCCCGGGAGTTGGTGCGCACGTGGATACCCTCGATCTGCCGGAAGATCTCCTCCGCCGTCGGGGCGGGCGGCAGGTCCAGAGCCTCGACGCTGACCACCCGGGCGCTGGCCCCGCCGATGGTCGTGAAGGGCCGGATGGCACTGATGCTCAGGCCCTCCAGCCGGTAGATGGTCGTGTCGGCTCGCAGGGTGTCCTGCTGGGCCGCCATGGGCGCGGGCGCGAGGAGGGCCCCGGCCACGAGCATCGCATATGTGGAGGTCCGGCACCTCGTCCGAGCCATTCACTTCTCCGATCTGGTCGTGGCGGGCGGCCCCAAGGAGTCCGTAGCATCGCGTGACTTCCCGCCGCCACCAACTTGCTCGACACCCGCAAACGGCGCTATACCATGCATGATGCGCTCCAAGACGTGCTCGGCCGTCCTGATCCCGATCCTCGCGCTGGGCCCGCCGAACGCGGCCGCGGCCCAGGAGGCTCACGAGTTGCGCCTGGTCCCCGGCAACGTCCACTGGGGATACTACGACGCGGCGCTCGATCCGGTGCTGACCGTGCGCTCCGGTGACCAGGTCCTGGTGGAGACGTTCATCGCCCGTGGGCTCGAGCGCCTCCGCATGGCGGGCCTCTCCGAGGATCGCATCCTCCGGAGCATGATCGATCTCGAGAGCGCCGTGACCGAGCGCGGCCCGGGCGCCCATCCGCTGACCGGCCCGATCCACGTCGAGGGCGCTGAGCCTGGCGACGCGCTCGAGGTGCGGATCCTGGAGATCGACTTTCTGACGCCGTACGGCGTCTCCGGGTTTCTGCCTGCCGGTGGCACGCTGCCGGAGGACTTCCCGTACGCGGCGCTCCGCCTGTTCGAGATCGATGCGGCGGCGGGCGTCGCCCGCATGCAGCCCGACTTCACGATTCCGGTGCGGCCGTTCTTCGGCTCGATCGGTGTGGCCCCGCCCGTGCTGCGCGGGCGCGTCTCGAGCGGACCGCCCGGATTCCACGTCGGCAACCTGGACAACAAGGAGCTGGTCGAGGGCACGACGCTGTTCCTGCCGGTCCACGTACCCGGTGCGCTGCTGTCCATCGGCGACGGGCACGCGGCACAAGGCGACGGGGAGGTGAGCGGCACGGCCATCGAGACTTCCCTCACGGGCCGCGTGCAGGTGCTGCTCCACAAGGACGCGCGCCTGCGTTGGCCGCGCGCGGAGACGCCCACGCATTACATCTCGATGGGGCTGCATCCCGACCTCGACGAGGCCGCGCGGGTCGCGACCCGCGAGATGATCGAGTTCCTCGTCGAGCGCATGAGCATCGATCGGGACGACGCCTACGTGCTCTGCTCGGTGGCGCTCGACCTGCGCGTCACGCAGCTCGTGGACGGCACCAAGGGGGTGCACGGCATGCTCTCGAAGGAGCTCTTCCGCTAGGCCAGGCTCAGAACCTCTGGGCCAGTCTCAGAACCTCGCGCGGAACAACTCGAAAGCGATCCCCGGGCGCCAGCGGAGGCGGCCCGTGGCGTCCTCGAGTGGACGCAGCGTGGGGATGGGAAGCGGGGCTCCAAGCGACCAGCGCGACCCGTCGTAGCGGAGCAGCGCCGAGCCGGCGTCGGCGGCCGGATCGTGGTTGACGGCGTGGTCACGCACGCCACCCCCGGAAGGACCGGAAGGACCGGGAGCGCCGGGAGCGCCGGGAGCGCCGAAGGCGGGGCTGTCATAGTCGCGGGTCGCGAGCGCGGCGAGCGAAATGCCGGCGATGCTGGTGGCGATCGGGATCGCGACCGACACCCTTTCGCTGCTGGGCTGCACGATCAGATCCAGGCCGAAACCGCCGATGATGCCCACGAGGCCGCCCAGGCTGATCAGGCGGACCCGGCTCCTGCTCATGTCGTACTTCCCGGCGATGAGCGCGCCCGCGACGAGCCCCACGTTGCCCCCCACGAGCGTGGCTGCCAGGGGCGCGTCGCCGTCGGCGTCGAAGAGGTGAGCGCCGGCGAAGCCGAACCAGGCGCCTCCGAGCGAGCCTCCGTTGGCGCCGCTGGAAACGCCCGAGCGCACCGGGTTTCGGGCCGCTATCGCGCCGGCCGCGATGCCCGCGAGGCCCCCGATGACCGCGGCCGCCAGTCGCTCCTCGCCTCCGTTGTCGACCGGGAAGCATCCGAACTCGTTGCAGATGGTCTCCTCGCCCAGGTCGAGCAATTCGGCCCACCCGAGGCCCTGGAACGTGCCCCACGTGCCGCCCCAGGTGATGGCCCGTGCCTGGCCATCGCTCAGCGAGCGGTTCCTCGTGGCGTTGCGGGACACGAGCCAACCCGTGGGCCCGCCCAGCAGCAAGCCCGCCCCGTAGGCCTCGGGCTGGTCCGCGTCGAGCAGCACGGGCAAGGCCACACCGAGCCAGAGCCCGTACACGGTGCTCCAGACCTGCAGCTCGACGTTGCCGCTCCGCTGAAGGCGGCCGGCTGGCGCGTCCGCGAGGCGCGCGCGGGCCTGCTCGCCGGCCGCCGTCGCTGCGTACCGCTCGGCGACGTGGAGATACAACGCCTCCGCGACGTCCAGGCGACCCTGTTCCTCGAAGAGCGCGGCGGTCCGCAGCAGAACCGCAGCCGAGTCGGCCGCGGTGAGCTGGGCGGCGGCTGGAGCAGGGAACAGGCCCACGCCGACGTGCATCAGGAGGCCGAGGAGCAGGGCGGGGCGGGTGGCGCGACGAGAAGCGGTCATGGCAGGTGCGAAATATGGTGCGGCAGCGTGTCGCTCCGCCACGTGCGCGTGCCAGGGCTCCCCTTCGGAGCGCGCGACGTGCTGCAAGCCCTTCGCGCTCGAAGAAGCTCCGAAGGGCTCCAGCCCTTCGCGCTCAAAGAACCCCGAAGTGCTCCAGCCCCTCGAGGACGCCGGCCACGTAGCGAGAGTCGGCGAAGTAGACGCTGTCGGCGATGCCACGCGAGGCGGCCTCGTCCCTGAGCTGCACCTTCAGGTCGGGATGCGCGTTTCCGACGACGATCGCCGGCCGACCGCTCAGGAGCGCGTGCAGATCGTTCCCGGAGTCACCGGCGTAGATCAGCCTTTCGTCGTCCACGCCCGCGTTCCGCGCCAGGTAGTCCACCGCGTAGGCCTTGGATACGGTCGCGGGAAGCAGGTCGAGCGCGCCGTGTCCCGTCTCCGGGTCACGGCTCGCGACGAGCGTGACGCTCGCGACGGGTGCCAGCGCATCGGAGACCGCCTCGAGCACGTGCGCGTAGCGCTCGGCCGCCACGAAGTAGGAGACCTTGAACTCCGCTTGGCTGTCCTCCGGCTGCAGGCGCAGCCCCTCGAGCGTGGCGAGCGCCTCGTGCAGCATGGCCGCACGGACGTCCCCCATGGCCTCCTGCATGAGCGCCCGGTAGGCGGTGTCGATGCGATAGCGCTCGTCCGAGCGTGTGTAGACGCTCGTGCCCACGTCGCAGACGAGCGCGGATGGCCACGGCAGGCCGAGCTCCTCGATGCACGCCACCGCCGAGCGGAGGTGCCGTCCCGTGACGTAGGCGAGGCCCATCCCGCCGGTGGTCACCGCGCCGCCGAAGCGTGCCACCTCCCGCAGGCGCTCGTCGGATCGCTCGGGTGGGACGAGCGTGCCGTCGAGGTCCGATGCCAGGACGGACCGGGCGTCGCCGAAGCTGATGGGCGGATGCATCCCATGCGTGGGGTTGGGGGAAGGGGGTGGAATCGCACACAGAAATGTCTACGATCATGGAAGCCGCACAACGACCCTTGCGGTCGTATGACGTCGCCGAGCCGCTGGAGGTTCATGAGAACCTCGGGAGAGGGGCCGCCCGAAGTAGGGCGGCAGTCGCGAGCGCCACCCACGGACCGGGACCGCCCCTTGCGTTCGGGGAGTCCCGCCGCAGGCCTTCCGTCCCTCGAGCGGCGAGACCGTCCGGTCGTGTTCGGGGAGGTCCTTTTCGACCACTTCGAGGACGGCACGAAGGCGTTGGGGGGCGCGCCCTTCAACGTCGCGTGGCACCTCCGGGGGCTGGGCGCCGACCCGGTGCTCATATCGGCCGTGGGAGCCGACGTGGAAGGGCTCGAGGTGCTGGCGCGCATGGAGGGCTGGGGGCTCACGACGGAGGGCGTCGCGATCGATGAAGCACACCCCACGGGCAGGGTCACCGTCGAGGCCCACGACGCAGGCCACTCCTTCCGGATCGGGCCCGACCAAGCTTGGGACTTCATAGAGCTGGTGGGGACGTCCGGTGACGAGCGCGAGGCGGGCGGGCTCCTGTACCACGGCACGCTCGCGCTCCGCTCCGATGCGAGCTGGGCTTCGCTCCGCCGCCTCGTCGGGCGCGGCACACCGACATTCGTCGACGTCAATCTACGTCCCCCGTGGGTCGATCCCGAGCGCGTCCGCTGGTGCATGCAGACCGCCCGATGGCTGAAGCTCAACGAGCACGAGCTGGCCGAGATCACCGGGCTGGCGACCGACGGTGCCACGGCGTGCGCCGACGCCGCGGCATGGCTCGCGCGCGAACACGCGGTGCCCACCTTGATCGTGACGCGCGGCGCGGCGGGTGCGCTGCTCGCCGCGGAGGGTGAGGACGTGCTGCACGTGCCGGCGCCAGCGGTCCATGAGGTCGTGGACAGCGTCGGAGCGGGCGACGCGTTCAGCGCGGTCGTCTGCCTGGGCATCCTGTTCGGGTGGCCTGTCCGGCTCGCGCTCGAGCGCGCGGCCCGCTTCGCGGCCGACATCTGCCGGATCCGCGGCGCGACCACGTCCGACCCGGCGCTCTTCGAGCGGCACCTGAAGGCGTGGACCCTCCGGCCGATGCGGCCGGGGGACCGGCCCGAGGGGCTGCACGTCATCTCGTTGTCCGTGCACGGGCTCGTGCGGGGCTGCGACATCGAGTTGGGTCGGGACGCCGACACCGGCGGCCAGGTCTCGTACGCGGTCGACGAGGCGAGGGCGCTCGCCGAGCACCCCGAGGTCGCGCGCGTCGACCTCGTCACGCGACTCGTCCAGGACCGGCGCATCGGCGCATCGTACGCCGTCCCGTTCGAGCCTCTCTCCGATCGGGCGCAGATCGTCCGCCTCCCCTTCGGGCCCAAACGCTACCTGCGCAAGGAGTCCTTGTGGCCGCACCTCGACAGCCTTCTGGACGAGCTGCTGCGGTACGTGCGGAGCCTTCGCACCGTGCCGGACCTGATCCACGGGCACTACGCGGACGCGGGTTACGTGGGCGCGCAGCTCGCCAAGCTCCTCGGCGTCCCGTTCTTCTTCACCGGGCACTCGCTGGGCAGGGTCAAGCGTGCGCGGCTCATCGAGGCGGGCAAGGACCGGGCGACGCTCGAGGAGCGCTACCGCCTGAGTCGGCGCATCGAGGCGGAGGAGCGGGCGCTGGAGACGGCCGCGGTCGTGGTCGCCAGCACGCGCCAGGAGGTGCGCGACCAGTACGAGTTCTACGACCACTACGAGCCGGACGACATGCGCGTGATTCCGCCCGGCGTCGACCTGAGCCGCTTCGGGCCATCGGGCGAGCCGTGGACGGAGCCCCCGATCGCGCGCACGCTCGAGCGCTTCCTCCGTGATCCGACGAAGCCGATGGTGCTGGCGGTCGCGCGTCCCGACGAGCGCAAGAACTTCGGGGGGCTCCTCGAGGCCTTCGGCACGAGCGGGACGCTGCGCCGCGAGGCGAACCTGGTGCTGGTGGCCGGCAGCCGCGACGACATCCGCGACCTTCCGGCGAACGCGCGCGGGGTGCTGAACGAAGTCCTGCTGCTCATCGACAAGTACGACCTCTACGGGTCGGTGGCTTATCCGAAAACCCACCAGAGCGAGGACATACCCGCGCTGTTCCAGCTCGCCGCGCGGACGCGCGGCGTCTTCGTCAATCCCGCCTACACCGAGCCCTTCGGGCTCACGCTCCTGGAGGCGGCGGCGAGCGGACTTCCGGTCGTGTCGACCGACGACGGCGGGCCGCGCGACATCCTGAGCGCGTGCGGGAACGGCATCCTGGTCGAGGCGACCGAGGCCGCGGACATCCGGCGCGGGCTCGAGGAGGCGCTGTCCTCCCGAGGGCGCTGGGATCGGTGGTCCCGCAACGGCATCGCCAACGTGCACGAGCACTTCTCCTGGCAACGGCATGCCGAGCGCTACGTGGGCGAGCTGCAGCGAGTGAGCGGGGGGCTGCGACCGGGACGCGCCACGGGCACGACGACGCGGCTGCCGCTGATCGACCGGATCGTGGTGACCGACGTGGATGACACGCTGACCGGCGACCGGGAGGCCGTGAAGGCGCTCTTCGGCCGGCTGGCCGAGGCGGACGTCCGCGTCGGTTTCGGCATCGCCACCGGAAGGCGCCTCGATGCGGCGCTGGAGGTCATGGACGAGCTGGGCGTTCCCATTCCGGACGTCCTGATCACAGGGTCGGGCACGCAGCTGCATTACGGCGATCAGCTCATCCGCGATCGCTCCTGGGAGCGGCAGATCCATCATCGATGGGACCGAGCGCGGGTCGTGGAGGCGCTGCGGAACGTGGAGGGCCTCCGGCCAGACGAGGAGGAGGTCCAGACGTCCCACCGGCTGCGCTACGTGCGCGAGGCTGATCGTGGCCCGTCGTTGGCGGCCATCCAGAAGCACCTGCGCACGTCCGGCCTGCGCGTGACCGCGATCCTCGACCACGGGAGGCACCTCGACGTGATCCCGATCCGGGCCTCGCCGGGCCTGGCAATCCGCTTCCTGAGCTTCAAGTGGGACCTGCCACCGGATCACCTGCTTGTCTGCGGTGACTCGGGCAACGACGCCGACATGCTCTCGGGGGAGACCCTCGGAGTGGTCGTCGGCAACCACACGAGGGAGCTGGACTTCCTCAGGGGCCGGGAGCGCGTGTACTACGCGAGGTGCTCGCACGCGTGGGGCATCCTCGAGGGCATCGACTGGTACGACTTCCTCGGAGCCATCAACCCGGACCCGGAGCCGATCGAGTGATCGACACGTTGACCCAGCTGCTCACCGAGCATCGCGAAGCGCTCTACGTCTTCTTTCGTAGGCTGCGCGCTATCGGGCACCCGTTCGTCTCCCGCCCGGAGCTGGAGGAGACCCTCAGGAGGTTCCTGGCGTCGGATGCCGCCTCGGAGCTGGAGGGCACCGGCTTCGCCGAGCTGGCCGGAGACACGCACGAGGTGGTCCTGGACGACCCGCTCGTCTACGTCAGCATACGGCACGACGTGGCCCGGTGGACGTACCTGCAGGTGCACACCGAGGAGCTACGGGCACGAATGGTCTCGGTATCGGAATTCCTCGGCGCCAAGGAGCGGCTGGTGCGGGGCCAGGAGCAGGCGCACGTGCTCGAGATCGACCTCCAGCCGTTCGAGCGCGGCTTTCCGCGGCTCACACGGTCCGCGTCGATCGGCCGCGGGGTCGAGTTCCTCAACCGACACCTGTCGGGTCGCCTGTTCGAGGGCGACCGGGAGGGCCTGAAGCGCCTCGTGGGATTCCTCCAGGTGCACCAGGTGAGCGGTCGGCAGCTCATGCTCAACGGGCAGATCGGGGAGCTCAACGACCTCCTACGTATCCTCCGTAAGGGGCTCGAGATCACGGCGGTCGCCGCGGGGACCGCCGCCGCGTCCGCCGAGGACGCCCGCGAGTGGCAGCTGGAGCTGCGCCGCATCGGCTTCGAGCCCGGATGGGGCCGTACGCCTGAGCGCGCGCACGACACCATGGAGCTGCTCCTCGATCTCCTCGAGGCGCCCGAGCCGAGGCAGCTCGCACGGTTCCTGGCGCGGATCCCCATGATCACGTCGATCGCCATCGTGTCCCCGCACGGCTACTTCGGTCAGGCCAACGTGCTCGGCAAGCCGGACACCGGTGGGCAGGTGGTGTACATCCTCGACCAGGTGCGGGCGCTCGAGCACGCCATGCGCTCCTCGCTCCACGAGCAGGGGATCGACATCGAGCCGCAGATCGTGGTGCTCACCCGACTTCTGCCCGAGTCGGACGGCACGACCTGTGGCCAGCGCCTCGAGCCGATCATCGGCACCGAGACCGCTCGTATCCTGCGCGTACCGTTTCGGAACGAGGACGGCGGCATCGTGCGGCCCTGGATCTCACGCTTCGAGATCTGGCCGTACCTCGAGCGCTTCGCGATCGACGCCGAGCGGGAGCTGCTCGCCGAGCTGGGCGCTCGCCCCGACTTCATCATCGGCAACTACTCCGACGGCAACCTCGTCGCGAGCCTCATGGCGCGCCGGCTCGGCATCACGCAGTGCAACATCGCGCACGCGCTGGAGAAGACGAAGTACGAGAACTCCGACCTCGAGTGGGAGGCGCTCGAGGAGGAACATCACTTCTCGTGTCAGTTCACGGCCGACCTCATCGCGATGAACACCGCGGACTTCATCATCACCAGCACGTACCAGGAGATCGCCGGGACGAGCCACAGCATTGGCCAGTACGAGAGCTATCAGTCCTTCACGCTGCCGGGGCTGTACCGGGTCGTGTCGGGCATAGACTGCTTCGACCCCAAGTTCAACGTGGTGTCGCCCGGAGCGAATCCCGACGTCTTCTTCCCCTACTGGGAGACGTCGCGCCGTCCCCGCGAGCTCACCGAGGAGATGCGCGCCATGGTGTTCGGCTCCACGGGGGCCGCCCACCGTGGGGACTTCGAGGACGCGTCCAGACCCCTGTTGTTTGCCATGTCGCGGCTAGACCGCATCAAGAACGTCGCGGGCCTGCTCGATTGGTACGGCCGCAACGACCGGCTGCGCGAGCGAGCCAATTTGCTGGTCGTGGGCGGTTGGCTGGACCCCGCCCGCTCGAGCGACGTGGACGAGGCACGACAGATCGAGCGCGTCCACGCGTTGATGGACGAGCACGCGCTAGACCGTGAGGTGCGCTGGGTCGAGATGCAGACCGACAAGAACCGCGTCGGCGAGATCTACCGCGTGGTGGCCGATACGCGCGGCGCGTTCGTGCAGCCTGCGCTGTTCGAGGCGTTCGGCCTCACCGTGGTCGAGGCCATGAGCTCCGGGCTACCGGTGTTCGCGACGCTGCACGGGGGCCCGTTGGAGATCGTGGAGGACGGCGTAAGCGGGTTCCACATCGACCCCAACCGCGGCGATGAGGCCGCCGTCACCATGTGCTCGTTCCTGGAGCGCTCGGCGCACTCGCCCGAGCTGTGGAAGACCCTGTCCTGCCAGGCCGTGGCCCGTGTGCAGGAGCGCTACAACTGGCACCTGTACGCCTCGCGGCTGCTCGAGCTCTCCAGGATCTACGGATTCTGGAAGTACATCACGTCGCTCGAGCGCGACGAGACCGCACGATACCTGGAGATGTTCTACGCGCTGATGTTCCGGCCGCTGGCGCGGACCATCGGCGAGCGGGAGACGGCCGACCCCTAGCCCCTCATGGTCCGTTCTGCAGCAGCGTGCTGAACGTCGTGCCCAGGTAGTACGGCCACAGGAGGATCGCGAGCAAGCCTCTCCAGAAGGCCAGGTCGAGAAAGCCGATGGTGAACAGCCACAGGGCGAACCACAGCATCCCGGCGGTGCTGTGCTGCTCGATCTGGATTCGCTCCGTCGTTGCGTTCTCCGGTGTCATGGCAGGCCCTCCCCGTCGTTGGCGGCCTCAATCGTACGAGAGCGAAAAAGGTGGGTAGCGGTCGGTCACGAGCAGGAACGCGTAGGCGGCCACCCGCAGCCACCAGCGGAGCACCCCAACCACGAAGTCGAACAGCAGCCGCGGGTAACGCCCCGTGAACAGGACCGCGAACCAGCAGACGACGACGACGAGGAGTCCCGCCACGCACAGCAACGTCAACGCGACGTAGTGCGGGATCGCGAGGAACCACTTGATGAGCGGCAGCCAGCGGCTCAGCTCGTGGCTCGCATCCGGGTAGGGGACCTCCACGTGGACCGCCTGGTCGGCATCGGTCGAGGGATACTCGTCACGTAGGAGCGCTCCGTAGGCAGCGACCCTCAGCCCGAACTTCGTCAGCGCGACGTTCCAGTCGAACCACCACCGCGGGTACTTGCGGCGGAACAGCAGCATGAGGACCGTGGCGGCGAACACGATGCCACCCGCTTCCAGGACGACATCGTCGGTCCTGGCGTGCATCGCGGGCCCCGACACTAGGCTCAGGACGACGGCAATGGGAATGATGGTCAACGGCCGAAGGAACGTCGTCAGCCGGTCGAGCTCGCGATCCGGGTAGTCGATCTCGAGCGTGACCGGGTATCCCGCTCGTATGTCCTCCATTCCTCACCCGCTCCCTTTCGTCTCTAAGGGTGCTTCCAGCTCGCTGACGGCCCCCGCTGGCCACCCACGTGCACCGCCGCCCGGAGTTGACCGAGGGGCGGCGCCGGGCCAACCTTGCTCCTGGCCGACTCCCTACTCGTGCGGACACGGCAGCCTGCCGTTCGTTCCGGGCGAGGTTGGGGCAGGCCTGTTCTCGTGGGCTGAAAGCGTCGGTCGGGGGGATCGTGAGGGACGCGACCGTCTGGGGCGGGCGAGCGATCATCGAGGGCACCCGCATCCCAGCCTTCGTCATCGCCGACCAATTCAACGAATCGGGAACGATCGACGGCGTACTTGAGGCGTACCCCGAGCTAGAGCCTGCCGACATCCACGTGGCACTGGCCTACGCAGAGTTGGACCACGACGGCGTCGGACGCGACCGGGAAACCTACATGGCCGGAATCCCGCCCGGGGCTCGGATCCGGTGAGTGACCGCCGCCGGCCGCCTTCGAATCGTTCTGGACGAGTGCGTGCAGGCAGGAGTGGTCCGCGCACTGACCGACGACGGACACGACGTAGTGCGCCCCGCCGGCCCAGGAACGATCGACTCGCTCTCCGATGACGCAGTGCTCGAGCTGGCTGTCGGAGAGGGGGGCGGGTCCTCAGCACGACCGACACGGACCTGCTCGGCGTTCACACGCGGTGGATCGCAGATGGTAGGAGTCTCCAGGCATCATCGTCGGGCAGCAGGGATCAGAACCTGAAGCGCTTCCTCCGGAACCTTCGACACACGCTGAAGCAACGCGAACCGGCGGAACTGCGTGATCAGGTGATTTGGATCGAGAAGGCAGAGTAGCGTACGACCGACGCTCCACGCGAGATTCGGCGCTGGTCTTGCCACCGGCGGCATATGGCAAATGACGACGACGTTTCCGCGGAAGAGCTCAGCCCGCTGACGTTCGGCATGCCAGGTGGAGTTTTGATGTCACCGGATTCCCGAGGTTATGATGACGTCCCCGGTACCAGGAACGGAGGGAGAGATGACAATGAGAATGTCGAATGCCTGCCCCCTCGTCGCTGGCCTTTTCGCAGTCCTCCTCGTAATGGGCTGCGCACCCGACGCCGAGCGGCAGTCGGGGACGGGGTCCGGATCGGCCTCCCTCGAGCGGGGACCCCGCACGCAGCCGGGGACCGAGGGTGGGCTGTATGCTCCCGCGCAGCACCTACTCTACGATGGGCGCTTTATCATCTCGGCGAGCCGCGTCTACCAAGTTGGCACGCTCTCCGACACCGCGCCGTGGGATCACATGGGGGACGATGCGTCCAACCTGCGTGCCGTAGCGGGCACGATCGAGCTCGACGTCGACGAGCGGGTGAACACCGGGACGTTCCGCGCCGAGCTCGAGCTGCCCGAGGGTCGCTACGTGGTCACGATCGATCGCTTCGAGGAATTCTCCCCCTGCCAGGACGGGGGGATCGCCGCATGGCTCTTCGAGCACGGTGACTCGGGCTGCGGCGACGCAAACTGGCCGAAGAGCATCCTGTTCGTCGCAGGCTGGGGGTGGGGGGGCG
>Ga0302046_10003636_pt1 | contig 13898 bp, 9 predicted proteins | sample RVTome_11_FD_200261 | JGI IMG/M metagenome (GOLD analysis project Ga0302046, IMG submission 200261) | Soil microbial communities from uranium-contaminated site in the Upper Colorado River Basin, Wyoming, United States - RVT147D111 (version 2) ...
TGGCTCCTGAACAATGAACGCCTGGAGCTGATGCTCGGCACCAGCCTCGACGGCATCGCGACCCCTGCGACGGGAGATAAACCGAAGCGAGATCCTCAGATCGACGTGGGCGTAACGTCCGGCCTGCACTACACGGTAGACGACGCGTGGACGCTCCGTGCCGCTGCCGGACGCAAGGTGCGCTTCCCGACGATGCGGGAGCTTTTCGGCGAAGCCCTGGGCCGCTTCCTGGTGAACCCGGATCTCACCGCCGAATCGTCGCTGCTGGCCGAGGTAGGGCTCCGGCTGGCAAAGACCGACTTCAGCGGAGAAATCGTGGCCTTCCTCAACCGAACCTTCGACGCGATCGACCAGCGATCCGTGCAGGTGCCGGGCGAAGACCGGCCCCGGCGGCAACGCGTTAACCTCGACGGCAGCCGGGTCGCCGGCGTGGAAGTAGGCGGCGCCGCACGGCCTGCGCGCGGCTGGTCCGCTGCCGGGCATCTGACGTGGATGCACGGGCGCGCCTTCGAGGACGGCACCACCCTGCGTCTCGTCGAGAAGCCCGAGTGGGTAGGTACCCTCACGCTCACCTACAACCATCCCGGCGGACTCTCGGCCCTGTGCCAGGGCGTCCTCAACGGAGGGGCTTACGGCCTGGGCGAAGACAACGCGTTGCAACCACTTTCCACCTCGCTGGTCCTCAATGCCCGTGTGGGCTACCTCTTCCTCCAGGGTCCGTTTGCCACCGAGGTGTACGCCCGCGTCAACAACGCGACCGACACGGTAACGCTGCCGCAGCTCGGCCTGCCGGGGCCGGGCCTTCCAGTTCGGGATCGACCTCTCTTTCTGAGGATGATCCCTGCGAACACCGACGCCATGCGGACGGGCCGTCTTCTCCTGCTTCTCGGCTTCGGCCTCCTCTCCGGTTGCGGCCCGGCATCCGATACGGCTCCAGAGGAACCCGCCGCACCGGCCATCCCTGCCGACACCCTGAACCTGGACGCTTTTTTCAAGGGCCTGGAAGGGACGTTCGTGCTGTGGGACGCGCAAACAGGCCGGACGCACGCCTACAACCCGCAACGCGCCCGGCAACGCTTTCTTCCGGCCTCCACCTTCAAGATCCCCAACGCCCTGATCGCCCTGGAAACGGGGGTCGCCAGCGGCCCCGACTTCCTGCTGGCCCGAGACAGCGTCGCGGCACCACGCCAGGCCTGGTGGCCCGCCTCCTGGCTCCAAGACCAGACGTTGCAGTCCGCTTTTCAAAATTCGGTCTACTGGTACTACCAGATCTTGGCGCGGCGGATCGGGCCGGAACGGATGCAAGCCTACCTGCACCAGTTTGCCTACGGCAATGAAGACCTGTCCGGCGGCATCGACACGTTCTGGCTCGAAGGCGGCCTCCGCATCTCGCCCGAAGAGCAAGTCGCTTTTCTGCAGCGCTTCTACTACGGGGAGCTGGGCCTATCCGACCGCACGACCGCCCTCGTCAAGGACATTATGGTCCTGAAAGACACCCTCGACTATCGCCTGAGCGGAAAAACGGGGACGGCGGCAGTCACCCCTACCCGCGAGTTGGGATGGCTGGTCGGCTACGTCGAGCAGGGCCCCTCGGTCTACATCTACGCCCTCAACATGGAGGGCGAAACCGTGTGGGAACAGTGGCCGCCGCACAGGCGTGTCGAGCTCGTGCAAGCCATCTTGCAAACCCTGGACGTCTGGCCCCAGCCCCGTTGACGGCTTCATCGCTATCGCACCCGGCAGTTCCGCATCGACATGAACGACCGCAGAGAAAACGTTCCGTTTGACCCGTTCTACTTTGAGAAGTTGAAGCACACGGGCACGGCTTTCGATGCCGCCCGCACCTTCCGGCTGATCTACGAAAAAAACCACTGGAACGGCCCGGATTCCGTCTCCGGCGCCGGAGCCAGCCGGAATCAAACGCTCGCTCTCGAAACCGAATTACCGGTTTTATTGCAGGAGCTCGGCGTCCGGCACGTGCTCGACCTGCCCTGCGGTGATTTTAGCTGGATGCAGCACGTGGCGCTCCCGGTATCGAGGTATACCGGGGCCGACATCGTGCCCGACCTCGTCGCAGCCAACCAGCAACGATTTGGGGCACCGCACCGTCGGTTTATCCGCTGCGATCTGACGACCGATTCGCTGCCCGATGCCGATCTGATGCTGTGCCGGGACTGCTTCGTGCACCTCTCTTTTGCCGATATCTTTCGCGCCTTTCAAAACCTCCGCGCGAGCCGCATCCCCCACCTTCTCACGACGACGTTTCCGGCGTGCGATGCGAACGAGGACATCACCACAGGCGACTGGCGCGTGCTGAACCTGAAACAGCCCCCCTTTCATCTCCCGCCTCCGATCCGGCTGCTCGACGAACAGTGTCGTGAAGGCGAGGGACGCTTTTCAGACAAAAGCCTGGGGTTATGGCGCGTGGCGGACCTGCCGGTGAGCCCGTAGGAACCGATTTGCGGCTTACCAGGGGTGCGCCTCGATGGAATCGACGTAGAAGCGCTCTGAAGAACACGCGTCGGCAAGGAGACCCGGGGAAAGGGCTGCAAGAATGGGACAGGTATCGCCCGTACCCATGCGTATCTTCAGCCCTACCGAACACAACCGCGCCTCAGGCACGATGCTCAGAAACTACCTCACCGTCGCCCTGCGATCCCTGCAACGCCGGAAAGGCTACGCGTTTGTCAATATTTTCGGCCTGGCTATCGGGATTGCCGTAAGCCTCCTCCTTTTTCAATACGTACGTCATGCCCTGAGCTACGACGCCTTCCACGAGGACGGCGACCGCATCTACCGCATACGCCACGACCGGTACCAGGAGGGCGAACCCGTCGGCGCTGCGGCCACCACGTTTCCCGGCGTCGGTCCGGCGTTGCTGGCGGAGTTTCCCGACGTCGAAGCCTTTGCCCGCGTGACGCGTCGCTACGGCGGGGGCGTCGTCCGGTTTGAAGACCGGGCGTTTCGTGAGCAGCGCGTGTTCCACGCGGACCCCTCTTTTCTGACGCTGTTCTCCTATCCGATGCTGCGGGGGAACCCCGGCACGGCGCTCCAGGAACCCAATACGGCCGTGCTCTCCGCCGAAGCGGCCCGCAAGTATTTCGGCGACCAGGATCCCCTCGGCCGGCGCATCCTCTTCGGATCCGACGAAGTCTACGTCATCACCGGCGTGGTCGAATCCCCGGCCACCTCGCACCTTCGTTTCGACTTTCTCTTTTCGTATCCGACGCTGGCGCAGTTGTGGTCGTTGGACCTGAACACGTCCTGGACGGCGATGGACTTCATGACGTATATCCGCCTGCGTCCGGATACCGACCCGCGCCGCCTGGAAGCCGCCTTCCCGGCGTTCATCGAAAAATACCGACCTGCCGCAAGCACCCGGCAAATCGCCTTTACCCTCCAGCCGCTCCGCGACATTCATCTTCACTCCGACTTGCTCTTCGAGGCGGGCGTGAACGGCCGGGCCGAGGTCGTCTACGCCATCACCCTCATCGGCCTGCTCATCCTCGTCATCGCCTGGTTCAATTACATCAACCTGTCGACGGCCCGGGCGGTTGAGCGGGCGCGAGAGATCGGGGTACGCAAAGCCATCGGGGCGCAGCAGCGACAACTCATCGGGCAGTTTTTGCTGGAATCATGCGTGCTCAACCTGCTGGCCGGCGCCCTGGCCCTCCTCCTGGCACAGCTCCTGCTGCCGACGTTCAACCAGTTGACCGGCATCACGATGCACCTGGACGCGTTCCGCACTGCCCGCTTCTGGCTGGCCTTCGTCGTTTTTTTCAGCATCGGAGCCTTTCTGGCGGGTCTCTACCCGGCGTTCGTACTCTCCACGTTTCGCCCGATCCTTGTGCTCAAGGGCCGACCGGCCGCCCCGCGCCGGGGCATGTCGTTGCGGCAAGGGCTCGTGGTCGTCCAGTTCGCCGTCACGGTGGCGCTCGTGGCGGGCACGCTCATCGTCCACGAGCAACTCCTGTACATGCAACGCCAGCACCTCGGCGTCGACGTCGACCAAACCCTGGTCGTGAATACGCCCGGCGTCATGGGTAACAATGCTACCTACACCGGGCAGTTCGAGAGCTTCAAGCAAGCGTTGTTACAGCACCCTCGCATCCGCCACGTGGCCGTATCGAGCGAAGTCCCCGGCGCCCAGGACCCGTGGGTGAACGGCGCGTTGCGCCTCGGCGCCCCGGACGAAGCGCGCGCCTCGCTCTTCGTGATTGCGGTGGACTATGAGTACCTGGAAGGGTATAACCACCGGCTCCTCGCCGGGCGCTTCCTTTCACGGGCTTTCCCGGCCGATGCACAGGGCCTGGTGCTGAACGAAACGGCCGTCCAGGTCCTCGGGCTCGGCACGCCGGAAGCGGCGTTGAACGCACGCATCCGGATGCCGGGCGACACGCTCACTGTCGTCGGCGTCGTAGCGGACCATCACCAGCAGGGACTCGACGAGGCGTTCTATCAGATTGGATTCCGGATCGTGCCGGAGGAATACCGGTACTTTTCGATCAAGGTTGGCACGGATGATCTGCCCGGCACCATCGCCGCCGTTGAGCAAACGTATCGCACGTTTTTCCCCGACACGCCGTTCAGCTATACGTTTCTCGACCTGCTTTTCGACGAACAGTATCACGCCTACCGGCAGTTCGGACGGGTGGTAGGCGTCTTTGCCCTGCTGGCCCTCATCGTGGCCGGCCTGGGTCTCTTCGGGTTGTCCGCCTTCACCGTGGCCCAGCGAACCCGAGAGATCGGTATTCGCAAGGTGCTGGGCGCGAGCCTGACCAGCATCCTCGGCCTGCTCTCCCGGTACTTCCTGAAGCTGGTCCTCCTGGGCAGCCTGATCGCTGTACCCGTCGCCTGGTATGCCATGCATCAGTGGCTCTCCGGCTTCGCCTTCCGCATAGCCATCCGCCCTCACTCCTTTCTCCTGGCGGGAGGAATCGCTCTCTTCGTGGTGGTCTGCACGGTAGGATACCAGGCGATCAGAGCCGCGAGGTCCCATCCGGTGAAGGCGCTGCGTACCGAATAGAGCCGTAGTCGTTTGCCTGCAGGATGTGTGGGCGTATGGGGGTGTGGACGCGTGTCGAATGTCGATGGGGGAAGGAGTCACCCTTCGACATTCTTCACTCCCCTCCCACACCTTCGCCAACAACAACGACACGTCCGGATGGGGTGAAACAGGGCCAAGCCCTGGATGACACGCGTTCGCCTTCAGCCTCCGGATCCCAACAGCCGCTACGGCTTCGGCGCGATGGTATACCCGTCCGTCTCGTTCCCCTGAACGACCGCGTCGAGCGTAGCGGCGAGGGTGTTCAGGATTTGCGTCAGCGACGCCTCGCCTGCAAACGTGCCCGTGACACCCTCTGCTGTAAGGCTCGGAGCCACCGTGACGCGCACGCCGTAGCGTTCGCTCAGGCGGGCCGCCGCCTCGCCCAGCGGGGTGGCCTGAAAAAGGAAGAGCCCCGTCCATTCGAGCGCTTCGGCCACATCGACCGGGGCGGGGGCGGAAGGCAGCGCGTTACGCACGACGCGGCTCATCTGGCCCGGCTGGAGCACCACGACCTGCTCCCGTGCCTCCTTCGAGGCGACGGAGAGGCTGCCGGTCGCCAGCACGACTTCCATGACCGCCTCTTCAGCCTGGATGCCGAAGGTGGTGCCGAGGACGGTGGTCAGCGCCGTGGGCGTCTCGACCGTGAAGCCTTGCCGGTCGCGTACGATGTCGAAAAAAGCCCGGCCGGTGAGGGCCACGCGGCGGTTGAACGCCGTAGCCTGCGCCGGCGCGGCATACGTGAGCGTGGAGCCGCCCAGCAGGCGAACCGTCGATCCGTCGGCCAGTTCGACCAGTTCCACCGCACCCTCGGCGACGGTCACCGTGGTCAGGCCCCGATCCCGCTGAAGCACGAGCGCCAACACGGCACCAAAGGCCACGACCGCCACGACCGCCGCGACGCGCCAACTCCAGCGCATCACGCTCCGAACGGGGCGCGAGGAACGCGCCGGCTGCCTCGGCGCGGCGGCCGGCACCACGCGGGCCTCGGCTTCAAAATGCTGCGCCCATGCCGCCTCGAAATCATCACACGCCGCACCGCACTGGCCGATGACGTCGGCCAGCGCCGGGTGTGCTTCCACAGCCTCATCCAGCCTCGAACGGGCCGTCGCCAGGGTCTGACGGTCTTCGTCCGAAAGGACCTCGCCATGCCCCGAGGCTTCGAGCGCGTAGAGCACGAACACGCGCCGGTTCGGTATGTGCGCGTGCAGGCTCCGGCGCACGGCGGCACGCACCTGCTCCCACTGTGCATACGTTTCGGCCAGGGCCGGATCCTGCGCAAACGCCCTGCGTAGCGCTTCCTGCTGCGCCGGCGTCAGGTCGTCGAAGAAAAGAATGGATTCGTGATCGTCGTGCATGGACAGCATCAAGGGCCGGCCGGTGACGCACCCGTCACCGTGCCGGCATCGTCAAAAAAGGGGGTGGACGTCAGGGTGGGGGAGTCCGGCAGTAGGTAACGTCGCCGCCTGTTTGTAAAAAGTAACATCCCGAAATCCGAACAGATGCTCAGCCCCCAAAAGCCATACAAACGACGATCACGGCCGTGAACACGTTGCGCATCTTTTCGAAGGCTCGCTTTACCTGCATCTTGATGGCAGCTTCGCTGGTACCGATGATCTCGGCAATCTCTTGATAGCGATAGCCGTATTCGCGCAGTTCGAGGATGCGGCGCGCGCGAGGCGTGAGGACCGACAGCGCCCGTTCGAGGTCGATGCCGTACCCGGCCGACCCGTCGTGTTCGGCGTGTTCGGGGGGTTGTTCCGGGTCGTACAGGGCTTCCTTCGGGCCGTAGCGCCCCCGGTAGAGGTCGTGTAGTTCAAAGAGGGCGGCCTTCATGGCAAACGCTTTGAGACGCCCCGGATCTTTGAGGGCCTCCAGCCCTCCATGGACCCGCAGGAGCGTGTTCTGCACGAGGTCATCCACGGCAGGCTTGAGGCCGATGCGTTTGATGAAAAAAGCCCGTAGCACCGGCTGCAAGCGCTGCAACAGGTGCTCACGCGCCTGCGCGTCACCCTGTTGTGCCTGTTCAACCAGTTCTATCTCGAATCCACGTTGGAATGCCATACAAAAGTAATGAATGGTACCGTCAAACAACCGGTGGGGCCCTGCATGGTACGCCCGGTTTACGGCAAAAAATACACCGGTCCGCTTTTCCTACAAGCTATGGCCTGAAAGCGCGCTTCTCATACGGATGAATTGTAAGGAGTTGCACGAAAAAAGGTTGCGCAGAAGCCCGTTTTAGCAGGCGCCTGTACGCAGCCTCGCCGGCCGGACCCCTGCCCCGAATAATGGACAGAAGCCCGGCGGCCTGGTCACATGCTGTACCGCTCTTCCTTCCACGGATCGCCGTCGTTGTGATAGCCGTTGCGTTCCCAGAAGCCGGGCTGGTCGGCGGCTCTGAATTCGAGGGCCTGGATCCACTTGGCGCTCTTCCAGGCGTAGCGCTTGGGAACGACGAGGCGCAGCGGGTAGCCGTGCTCGCACGTCAGCGGCTCGCCGCCGTGGCTGTGCGCCAGCAGCACGTCGTCATCGTCGAGCACGGAGAGGGGCAGGTTGGTGGTATAGCCACCGTAGGCGTGCACCATCACGTAGCGCGCCGTCGGCTTCAAGGAGACGCGCTGCAGGATCTCGCGGATGTGCACGCCCCGCCATACGTTGTCGAGCTTGCTCCAACGCGTGACGCAGTGCATGTCTGCGTGTACTTCGGTCTGCGGCATCGCCCGGATGTCGCTCCACGTCAAAACAAGAGGCTGCTCGACTTCGCCGAAGAGGCGCAACCGCCAGTCTTCCAGCGAGACCTCCGGGGGAGCCCCATAGGTAAGCACCGGCCACCGCTTGGCCAGGCGCTGCGACGGAGGCAAGCGCCGCTGAACGTCGGGCGAAAGCTGATTGTGTTTGGTGAAATATTTGAACGCCATGGCGTCGGTTTGAGTAAGCGTAAGGAAACAGACTGGTTATTGGTTGCGCGATACATGGGACAGGTTACAGGTTGGCAGGTTTCAGGTTTATGCTGTATCAACCGGTAACCTGCCACTTGAAAACCCGAAACATTTCATTCCCCGAGCCGCACGATGGCACCGAAGGCCAGCGCGATCATGCCGGCGATCATGACGGCTTTGAGCAGCCGGCTGACCCGGCCCGCGTGCTCCTCCGGCCCGGGCCCCAGCAAAATCCATAACACCTGCAGCAACAAGGCATCGGAAACCAGGAGGAGGAGCAAGAAGAGACCGCGATAGTCGAGGAGCAGAAACGGCATCGGCGTCAAGAGCAGCGTAACGACGAGCACCCCGACGACTGCGCAGACGGCGACCCTTGGGTGATAGACGAGGGGTAATGTCCGAGCACCGGCAGCGGCATCGCCCGCTCGATCTTCGAGGTCTTTGACGATTTCGTGCGCCAGCGTCGTCAGAAAGGCAAAGCCCGCGCCGACAAACACGGGGGCCATCCTTCCCAGGCCCCACCCTCCGTAGACAAGCGCGAGGCCGGTGACGAGCGCTACTACGAGGTTGCCCACGAGCATTGTCCGCTTGAGATAGACGTTGTAGACGACCATCAAGCCCAGCGCGCCCAGCGCCAGCGCCACGTGCATGGACGACAAGGAAAACGCCAGCATCACCCCGGCCCCGGAACCGATCCCCCACAGGAGCCGGGCCGTACCGGCTGAAAGGAGGCCGGCCGGCAACGGGCGTTCGGGCCGGTTGAGCCGGTCTACCTCCAGGTCCAGGGCGTCGTTGAGGCTGCTGGCACCCCCGCCGATCAACGCGGCGGACAAGGCTGCCACCAGAAGCTGCATCCCCGGCTCTGCCTGGAGCACATCGACACCCCCGGCAAGCACGCCGCCCAGCCCTACGCCGACGCAGATCATGGCTACGTTGCCGGGCCGCACCAGGCGCACGAGCCCCCAGGCACGCCGCAACCATCCGGCGGGTGCTATCGTGACGGTGGACGGGTTCATATCATTGCCGCTCGCCCCCCGAGCGTAGGACGCTGACGTTACGGCCCATGGGTTCCCCAGCAGAAACGCAGCGGTTCGTCGAGCAACGCGCGCCAGTTGCCCCACGAATGCCCCTCGTGGACCTCGACGTAACGGAGCGGATAGGCTTTGGCTTCAAACACCGCCCGCATGCGGCGCGCGCCGGCCTCCGTGTCATGGATCGTGCCGGTGCTCATGAAAATCTTCAGAGGCAACCTTGTCGCCTCCGTGTACAGGCGGTAGACCCGATCCTCCCGATTCCGGGTGTCGTACCAGAACGCGGGCGAATGGAGGGCGATGCAGTGAAATACATCGGGCCGCGCCGCCCCGAGATACGCCGAAAAGATACCCCCCAGGGAAGTGCCCAGGATGCCACGGCGCTCGGCGGAAGGCTCGGTCTTGTAAGCCCGGTCGACGGCAGGCACCAGTTCGTCCGCCAGGAACGCGGCAAAGTCTTCATAGGCATCGGCGTATTCGTGCTGGCGGCGGTTGTTGCCGGGGTTGCCGGGCTCGCGAGGATCGACGAAGACCACCAGGACAGGCTCGACCAGGCCGTCGGCGATGACGTTGTCCAATACGATCGTCATGCCGCCCATTCGGTCGTCGGCATACTCCGGCCCGTCCGTGACGTACAGGGTCGGCAGGCCGGCGAGGGTGTCGTAGCCGGCCGGGGTATATACGCGGTACAGCACTTCATAACCCAGCCTCTTGCTCTCAATACGGAGGTCGTCCGAGAGGAGGCCACGGGGCAGGCCGGGCCGAGGGACGGTCTCCGGCGGAGGAACGTAGGCCGGCATACGAAGCTCGGAGTTGGGTCCGAAGCCGCTCCATTGCTGCAAGGGATTGGCAGGATCCAGCATCCACCGGTTCCCGTCGAGGACGATCTTATAATCGATCCGTGCATCCGCAGGAAAAGTCGACGCCAGGATCCACAGGTCGGCGCCGGCTACGCGAGCGCCCTCCGACGCCACGGAGGCGTCGCTGCCCCACCCGTCGAAGTCGCCGTGCCAGGCGACCCGCTCGGCCGCGCCCCGGTAGAGGAAGGCGACGGAGTCACCCACGGCAAAGGGCACCCGGCGTGCGTCTTGCAGGGCCTGCCAGAAGGTATCGAGTGCGGCTTCGGCGCCGGAGGCCGCCACCGTCTCCAAGGAATCTTTTAAAGCCCGGAACGTAGCGAACGCAGTCCGTTCCCCATCGGCGCGCAGCGCGGGCTGTCCCGTGCACGAAAGGCTGGCGAACAGGCCCAGCCACAGAATCCAGCTTATTTTTCGCATAGTACACGCCCTGTCTCGATACGTACATCTCCGGCACAAGCATCACGGCGTTTTGCATCGAACGCCCAGAGGCCCTACCGGCCAGGCTAACACGGCGTGAGCCGCGCAACCGTTCAAGATAGCAAGTCGTCCTGACACGTATTCAGGTCTCCAACCGTCATGCCACGCGTACGCTCAACCCCACCGGACGCGACACGCTCTCGCTCAATGCTGCGGCCCTGGCCTCCGGTCTGTACTTCTACCGCGTCACCGCCCCGCCCCCACACGCACCTACCACCAAACCGGACGCATGATGGTGCTGAAGTAGCATGGCTCGCCGGTTGTAAGCCGGGCCGTCAGCCGCTTCGAACACCGGGAACTCACTACGGTGCCGTGTTTACATCCCCGGCACCAGCATCACGGCGTTCTGCATCAGGCGGGCGGGCCCGACCCAGAACATCCGGTACTGGGTGTTGTCGACCAGAAAGACGACGCGCCCCTGCCCCATCGGCCGCACCGCCGCGAAGGTTTTGCCGGCCAGCTTGTCAAGGTTCTCTTGAGAGGCATAGCCGGCGGTGAGGAGGGCATCGGCATCCTTGTCGTAGTAGCCGACCGTCTGTAGCGCCTCGCTCGGTTCGAGGGCGTCGGTGCCGAACTTGAGGCTGTAGAGGCGATCCGGCAGGCCGAACGCCAGGGGGTGCGTCTGGTCGAGCCACGCAGCCAGGGCCGAGCCGGGAATCTGATCCAGCCCCGTCGAGTCCTCCCGCGCCGCGTACGTCGTGTAGGCCGACGGCAACGGCCCTTGGGGCTCCTCGGCCTCTTCCGCCCCATCCGAAGCGCGTTCGACGTCGGTAAGGCCGGAGGCGTCTTTGGTGAAGAAGAGGGCGCTGTTCTCGGCGGCAACGAGCGTACCACCCTCCCGCACCCAGGTCTGCAGGCGCGCCATCTGCACGCTGTCAATCACCGTCGCGAGCGACCCGGATGAGCGGGGTACGATGAACACGTCATAGTCGCTGAGCCGGGTGCCGGCGAGGTTGTCGGCGCGAAGGCGCGTCACGCCCAGGCCGGTCTCCCGGTCGAAGAGATACCAGAGTTGCCCGGCCGTGTACGAATTAAAGGGCGTATCGACGAGGAGGGCTACGCGGGGGTCTTTCAGGGGACGGCTGTCGCGCGAAGCCAGGTCCATGCCGGCAGTCATTCGGCCGGTATCCATCCCGATGATCTCGACGCCGGCTTCCCGCGCGATGCGCTGCATGTCCCGCACCGCCGTAGCGCGCTTCTCCTGGTTACGCCCCAGCAGCACGACGAGCGCGCCCGGCGAAAAGTCGCGCGTCCCGTCGTTGAAAGCCTGACGGGCGACCCGGACGCGATAGCCGGCCTGCCAGAGCAGAGCCAGGGCGTTCGGCGCGTGCCGTTGCCGCCAGTCGATCACGTAGGCATACCGGGCCGCCGGGTGCACGACGCCGGTGCGGGGCACGGGCGTCTCCGTCACCGCCGTCGTCACCACACGCGGGCGGGAGGTTGTCCAGTAGGCGTCCAGGTTGTACGCAAGCGGCGCCGCCCAGCTTGCCATGTCGTACATCACCGAGTCCTCGATGGCCATACGGCGTTGCAGAATGGTGTTGAGAAAAAGGTGGCGCGGCTGGTCGGCATAGACAATGAACGTACCGGCGACGAACGACTGGGATTGCGGGGCGTCGTCCCAGTACGAACGCGCATCGCCTACGCTGAACGCGGCGTCGGCGCGCTCGACGCGCACGCCGTGCTGCATCAGCATACCAATCACATGGTACAGATAGGCCGAGCGGTTGGGGTCGTCGGGAAAGAGATAGGCCGCCGCGCTACCCTTGTTGGTAGCCGGCGCAAAGCTGTTTCGAAAGTAGCGCAGCAAGCCCTCTCGATGATCGACGGCCGTCTTGAGCGAAGCCAGCGATGTGGTGTAGTGGTCGAAGATGCGCTGGCGGAGCGTCAGCACGTAGCCGTCCTCCGTCTCGACGGCGCGGCCGCCCCGGCTGTGCCCCCCCTGCTCATTGAGCATCCCGATAGCCCCCATCACGCTCGGATACGAAGAACCGTAGCCGGGATAGTAAAAGTCGAACGCCTCGCGGGTGAAGTAGGCGATCTGGTGCTGGTCGAAGGCGGCGATGTTGGCGCGCCCGAAGAGGTCGCTCCAGGCTTCGTAGGCATCGGGCAGCAGCAGGTTGCGCGGCGTCGTGCCGGGCATGGTGAAGTAGTTGCTGTTGAAGCCCTGCTCGTGGTAATCGACGTGGACCTGCGGCATCCAGCGCTGGTACGCGGCGATCCGCCCTTGCGACTCCGGGTGGACCAGCCACACCCAGTCCCGGTTGAGGTCGAACCAGTAGTGGTTGGTCCGCCCACCCGGCCAGGGTTCGTCGTGTTCGAGGTCTTCGGCCTCGGTGCTGAGCACGTGGCGCTGCATCGACCGATACCAGTACACGTAACGGTCTCGCCCGTCGGGGTTGAGGCAGGGATCGATGATGACGACGGCCCGTGCCAGCAGCGTCTGTACGGCGGCATCCTGACCGGCGGCCAGGCGATAGGCCACCTGCAGCGCGGCCTCGGTGCTGGAAGCCTCGTTGCCGTGCACGTTGTAGCTGAGCCAGACGATCACGGGCTGGTCTTCGAAGAGCGTTTCGGCTTCGCTGTTGCTCGTGGCCTCAGGATCGGCCAGGCGCAGGTTGTTCTGCCGGATCGCTTCGAGGCGGGCATGGTTGTCGGGCGACGTGATCACCAGGTAGTGGAGGGGACGGCCTTCGTACGTGCGCCCGTACTCGTGCACCGTCACCCGGTTCGATGCCGCAGCGAGGGCCGTCACGTAGGCCGTCACGTCGGCGTAGAAGGTAAACTGCGTGCCGAGTTCATACCCCAGCGACGCGGCCGGCGAGGAGATCGCAGGGTCGTAGACGCCTTCCGGCGAGAAGGCAAAACGCGGCTCGGCCAGTTGCGGCTGCGCCCCCACTCCGCCCGCCGAAAGCCAGCAGATACCGGCCAAAAGCAGACGACCTAGTCCGGAGGCGACGGAAGATGGTGCAGGGAAAAACCGGGGCATGGAAAACAGGTCGGGCTCATGATCGATGGAGGGCGGCTCCCAAGATAAAAGCCAGGCTCGCAGAATAAAAACCGACGGTGATAATACAAGGCAACGACCAAACGCGGGGTTGAGAATCCCTGGGTGCGAAAAAAAGTCGGAAGAAGGCCAGCGTCGTGCTGGTCGCCCGGCTGGTGAGCAGGATCGGCAGGGTCCTGGGCCTTTACTTCTCCGTCCGTTTCGACTTTCCGGTGGGGTCGTCCGTCGTGGCGATGCTGGGCGCGGTCTTCGTGCTCGCTACCATCGCCCGCCTGGTTCGCGGCCAGCGCCGGGAAGCGGCTGTCGAGGAAGAGATACCGGCCTGGTGGGTTTGCAAGCGCGCCCCATGGATGGGCTAAACCTGACAGGTTTCTTGCGACTATTTATTTCCGATAGGTTGCTTTTTAGGGTAAATTGGCTCTATATATGCACGTGCACTCTGTTAAAATATAAGCGGTTATAGAGAGAACGACTGGCTCCTACTTGATACAATGAGGCCCTGTCACCAGATGGAGAAAACGCTCGGAGGACGATGAGCCC
>Ga0302046_10003640_pt1 | contig 13893 bp, 11 predicted proteins | sample RVTome_11_FD_200261 | JGI IMG/M metagenome (GOLD analysis project Ga0302046, IMG submission 200261) | Soil microbial communities from uranium-contaminated site in the Upper Colorado River Basin, Wyoming, United States - RVT147D111 (version 2) ...
GAGACCGACGTCTCCATTCGCCCGGGCTGGTTCTATCACCCGGCGGAGGACGCACGCGTGAAATCCGTCGACGACCTCGTGAACCTCTACTTCACGTCCGTCGGCCGGAACTCCAAGCTGCTGCTCAACGTCCCACCTACCCGCCACGGGCTGCTGCATGAGACGGACGTGTCTCGACTTCGTGGTATGCGAGATCAGCTCGATGCGCTCTTCGCGCGTAACCGGCGGGCGGAGATGCAAGACCGACGTTCAGTGACCATCACGATTGCCGACCTGCGCGAGGACATCGCGCGCGGCCAATCGGTCGCACGCTACACGTTGCAGGGAATGGTCGGTGGGGCGTGGAGGACGTTGTCGCAGGGAACCACGATCGGCTACCGTAAGCTGGAGCGTTTCGAGCCGATCACCGTTTCGGCGATTCGGGTCGACGTCGGGGAATCGATGGGAGACGCTGGGCCGGTCGAGGTGGCGTTGTATTAGTGCGAGTTCACCTCGCCCGCAACGCGGAAACCTCCGCTCGCAAATCATTGATCTGGGCCTGTTGCTCCTGGATCGCCCGCAGCAACACCGCAGAGAGTTCCGCGTACGCTACGGATCGATATCCTCGAGCGTCGAGCGCCACCAACTCGGGGAAGTGCTGTTCCAGCTCCTGCGCGGATAGACCGATCTTGCGCGTGCTGGGATGCCCGGTGTTCTCGCGAAACCTATAGCTGATGGGCGTGAGTCGCAGGACGTCATCCAGCACCGGGTCGAGGGGTTCGATCCCCTCTTTCAATCGGATGTCCGAACTCTGGGTCAGGGTGCCCGCGATCGTCAGGTTGCCATTCTTCAACAGCGTGAGCGCGTTTGAGCGCGCCGAGGCGTCATTGCCGTTTCCGGCCACCAGCAATGGATCGGTCGCCACCCAGCTGGACTCGTCGCCCGCCACCACGTTGAACTGGCCGATCGCGACGGAACCATGCGCTTGTGCCGTCGTCGTGTACCCCATCGCGGTCGTGTACAGCCCGCTCGCCGTGGTCTCTCGTCCCAGGGCGGTCGACGTCCCGCCGCTGGCGGTGGTGAGTTCGCCCAACGCGGTCGAGCGGTCGCCGCTGGCCACGGGACCCCAACCGAGCGCGATGGACGCGGTGCCGCTGGCGGTGGCACTGGCGCCCATCGCGGTCGAGAAGTTGCCCTGGGCGGTCGAACCGCTCCCCGCCGCCGTGGCGCCCGAGCCGCTGGCCGTGGTGGTCAGGCCGACGGCGGTGGCGCCGTCACCGCTGGCGGTGGTCCCGGCACCCAAGGCCGTCGCGTTGCTGGCGGTTGCGCTCGCGAGATTGCCCATCGCGATCGATGCCTGTCCGCTGGCGGTGGTCCCCACACCCGTCGCCGTCGAGTAGTACCCGACGTTCGCGTCGTTCCACTCCGTTGCGGGCGGGGATAGGTTCCCGGCGCGGAACGCCGCCTTGCCCGGATACCACATGAGGCGCGCGCCGGGTCCCTCGACCGGGATGGTTCCCGTATTCACCAATCCCGCAACCGCGAATCCGTTGACCGTCGTCCGCACGCCGTTCCCCAACAGGTACTGCGCGTGATCGTCATCGGTCAAACCGGTCAAGCTTCCATGATCAGCACCGCTGTTGTCGTCGACACCGTCAGCCAGACCGGCGGGCACGTTCTTGAGCTGGGTCCAGTCGATCGGATTATTGCCCTGGTTGATCGTTCCCGATGCGCTCAACACACTCGACAGCGGATACCGGGCGTCGTGCGCGTCCGATGTCTCGTGTTGATCGAGTTCACCTTGCGTGGCAGGATCGAAGTTGAGCTTGGCTTGACTCACCGCCCCGTCGGCGATCTTCGCCATCGTAACAGCACCGTCGCCCAAGATCGTCGACCCCACGTCGTCGCCGAGTTTGGCCGATGTGACCGACCCGTCCTGGAGATGGGCGGTCGCGACCGCGTCCGTTGCCAGCTGCAATCCGGTAACCGAACTGTCCGCGAGTCCGCCCCCATCAGTCCAGCTCACCGGCATGTGCGTTTCCGATAAGCAGGCGTCCGGCAGACCGGGACGATTCACGAGGTAGATCGCGCCAACGGCGGGGACGTAACAGCCTTCAAAGGTTTGCTGGGCCTGGAGCGTTCCGGTGATACCGGCGATTGCGATGACGGCAATGAGCAGGGGTCGAGACGTCATAAGAACTTCCCTCGGCGGTAGAGGCGGCGTGTCTGCCGTTCAACGCCGGAGCGAGAGGATCGTCTCAAGTCAGGATCGACCTCCATTTCGGGCAGGGTGGCGCAGGCCGGTCGATTCTAGTTGACCCTTTATTTACGAGGTTTAGCAGGTGCTGAAAAATGCCGGTATCCGACTTCGAGGTTACGCGCTGGCCGCCGCGATGCCCCTGGGCGCGGACCTTGTAACACGATGAGCTACTGGTACTTGCTGCGGCCCAGAGGTATCGAAGGCCAGTGCGTACCCTCGACCCAACCGCACGATGTTGACTTTTTCAGCAACCTGTTAGGATGCCTCGCGCTCGGTGCAGTCGTTTCGCGTTGTGGCGGTCTCCACCACCCTCCTCGTGCGAACGATCGCCACGGCCAGCATGAGAAGCGTGTGGCCAAGCGATCGATCGGCCTGGTTTCCCGGCGACCCTCACCCCGTGATCTCCGGCTGCCTCACTCCCTGGCCCCCTCGGCCGACTCAGCGCCGTACCAGCTCAACGCGCCGGTTCTGTTGTTTGCCTTCCGGGCTCGTATTGTCCGCAACCGGCCGCGTCTCGCCGAAACCCGCGGTCTCGAGCCGATCGGCGGCCACGCCGAGTTCCTCGACGAGATGCGTCTTCACCGCGTCAGCACGACGCTGGGAGAGATCCTGGTTGGACGCCTCGTCGCCATCGGCGTCGGTGTGGCCCTCGATCGAGATCTGTAACTCGGGGTGATCGCGGAGCATCCTGCCGATCTGATTCAGCGTGGGTGTGGATTCCGGGCGGATGCGCGCACTGCCGGTGGCGAATAAGATGCCCTGAGTGGCGACGCGACCGTCGCGCTCCAGCACGTCGTAGAGGTCGTCGCCTCCCGCGGCTACGCGGATCGCGCCGAACAGCACCGGGTTGTCCTCGGTGCCGTTGTCTCCGTTCTCCAGGTATAGCCCGTCGGACCGAATCAACTCCGCATTGGGTACATTCGCGACCCGGCGCTCTCCTACGTACATCTTCACGTATTGGCCGTCCACCATAATGCGAATTGGCACCAGGCGCTTGGTCAGTTCGTCGGCCTCGTTCGTGGCCTTGACGGCCCTCGACGAATACGCCGAGACACCCGTGCCCGTGGGCCCGATCTGGAAGAAGTTGCCGGGGAGCGACGTCCAGTTGTCACCGGAAGGGGAGACGGGGGACAGGAACATCTGATACGTCACGTAGGAAAGGTAGGCCTCGATCTCGATCGTAAACCGGTCCGGAAGCTCTTCCGGCAGCGGAATCACGATGGCCGAATGCCGCGGGCCGGTGTTGCGCAGCAGCTGACGGCCCTGCCATTCGACAACGTCCCAATTGCCTCGGACAAACGTCAAGCGGCGGGGGAAATCGCCGACCCGGTCATTCGTGAAATCGTCGTAGTACAGGATGCGTTCGCCGGGCACGAAGTCGTAGTTCGCCCATGCGCCGGTGCCGGGCTTCTCCGGGTCCGCCTTCACATCCGAGGGATCCGTGATGGGCTTCCCGTCGTCGTCCATCAGCACTTGGCCATCGTCCCCGGTGAGTACGACGTCTTCGCCCTCACTCTTCGCCTTTTCGATGCACTCGAGGTCGTCGAACACGCAGCGCACCGCGTTTTGCATCATCCGCTCGACCTGACGGGTGACCTCCGCTTCGGCCGCGCCCGCGGCAGCGCGTTTCAGCCGGTTGATGACCTGGGCGTCCGTCGTGCCCAGAGGCACGAAGCCCCCAAGGGCGGCGATAAGCAGGGTGGCGGCAGGGATGTGACGCATCGGGGCCTCCGGTTCAAGGTGAAGCGTCGAGGGTGTGGCTCCACTCAGGCAAACGCAGAATGGCCGATAGTGCCGCCAAATGGGCCGGCCTCCCAGCTTCTCACCGCGGAATTCGGCCCGCCTGGCACCATCCGGTCGATTGCCACTCACGGTGTTGTGGCAGTCCATGACTGGATCCCGCACAAACCTCGAGGCTCTCGGCATCCCACCTTCGCCAGCTTATTTGCTATACTCCCAAAAGGGCAAGGAGATGGACGCTCCCCCCACACACACCAGCTTGGGGGCGGGGCTCTGCGCATTCTGTGTTCCTCTGTGATCTCTGTGTTAAAACGGACGCGGTCCCCAGCCTGAACCGGATGTCGCGGTCTTCCTGACAGGGCCCAGGGCTATGGGGTGGCGGCACCTGACCCGATTTCACGTTCTCCTGATCAGCCACGGACCGTTCCGCGTGAGCTCGGCGACACCACTCGTAGCTGAGGGAAAAAAATGCGCGCGATTGCGACGTCCTCCGGAATCGCTGGCCCGCCGTTGATACTCGCGGCCCTGCTCACCGCTTTCTCCCCCCCGTCCTCCGCACATGGGCAGGCATTTCCTCAGGGGTCGCTGGACGGAGATTGGGTTCGGTTGGAGAGCACATACCAACCGTTCGATCGGATGCGAATCACCGTCCAGGGCAACATCGCGACCCTGACGCACGTCCCAACCGCGGCCCTAGGCGGATTCAGGGTGGGACAGAATCTCTGGACGGCCATCCAGGCTGATGGATCGCTGCAGGTCCTTGGCAATGACGGAGGCTATTACGAAGGAATCCTGAAGCGGGAGGGACCGGATTCCCTCCATCTTGCAGTGCAGTGGTCCGCCGCCGGGAACGTCCAGATCTGGAGGCGAGCCGGACCGTCGATCGACGGAGAATGGGTACGAGTCGCCCCGGGAGACCCGTCTGACGGCATGCGGGTTCGTGTCGAACAGGACCAAGCATCCATCCGATTCCTGCCCGCGTCTGCACCCCGCCCGCTGCGAACGGGCAGCCGGCTCTGGCAGGGCATTCGGGCGGGTGGAGCCCTCGAGGTGCTCGGAAGCCGCGGACGATACGAATCCGCCACCATCGCGCTGCAAGGTGAGGATCGGCTGCACGTCACCCCGAGCGGATCATTCAGTCGCGAACTTTGGGTTCGTCCGTCCATTGCGGACGCCGCACGCGCGGAGCTTCTCAATCCCCCCACAGACCCCGCAGTCTGTCTCGCCAGTTCGCTGTTCGATCATCAGACCGGGCTCGTGACCGGCTGGAACCTGTCGTTCGCCGACAACCACACCGCCACCGCGGAGAGTTTAGGCGTTCTGGAATATCACGGGGGGGCTCCGGGGCGCGCCTCCATCATCACCGACATCGAACGTTCTCGGCTCCCGTTCATCCGCCATGACTTCGCGTTCGTATGGCAAAAGAGCCCCAGCGGTCGGATCCTGTCCGCACACCACACCGACCTCACGGCCGCCCAGTACGCGGCGGAGGATCAGTCGCAGCGCGACGCCGGATACCGCGCCATGGATATCGAGGCGTATGCCACGTCGCAGGGCATCCGGTACGCGGGAGTGTGGGTGTCCAATCCCGAAGGGATCGATTGGACGGCGGACCACTCGCTGACCAGCAGCGAATTTGGACAGGTGTTCGGGCAACGGAGGGATCAAGGATATCGTCTGATCGACGTCGAGGCGTACTCGACGCCGCAGGGTACGAGGTACGCCTCCATCTGGTACCGCAGCTGTGACAACGCCAACTGGCGCGAGTGGCGCGACATGGACCGGGACAACTACCAAGCGCGGGTCGACAGCTTATCGGTACTGGGCTTTCGCGTCGTCGATTTCGAATCGTATGGCACGTCCAACGGCCAGCGCTATGCGGCTATCTGGGAGCGCGTGCCCGGGGTCGCGTGGGCGGTGCACTCGGATCGCACCCTGGCGTGGTTCCTCAACTACCATCGCCGGTACACGGACGAAGGGTATCGTCTCGTGGACTACGAGGTGTATGAAACGGAAGACGGGCTTCGCTACGCGGGCGTATGGGCGGAGAACGACCCGCGGCTCCGCTTTGCCTTGAAACAGATGGCCGATGACTCCGTCGAGGCCTACCGCACCACCAACCGCATACCCGGCATCTCCGTGGCCATCATGCTGAACGGTGAGGTGATCTACAGCAGAGGATTTGGGTGGGCGGACAGCGCACGCGCCAAGCAGGCGTACTCGGGGACGGTGTACGCGACCGCTTCCGTGGCCAAGATCTTTGGCGGCACGCTGGCGGCGCGTCTCGAGCAGCGTGGCGTGCTCGACCTCTCCAGACCAACACGGGACTTCTTGGACAGCCTGCCGGCAAGGCACACGCACACGGTGGAGCAGCTGTTGGCCAAGACGGGGTGCGTATGGCACTACCCGGAGGGCCCCGAGCCATCGGAGATGGTATATCGCTGGCGGGCGCCCGCCGTTCAAGAAATCCAGGACAGCAGCCTGCTGGCGGGTTGTACGCCCGGGGGACGTTACCACTATTCCACACACGGTTTTACGTTCGCGGGCGCGGTCCTCGAGGAGGTCACCGGGAAGGATATCGGCCAGCTCATCAACGAGGAGCTGGCACTCCCGATCGGCCTGCGCACCCTACGGATTGCCGAAGGGAGAGTGCCTAGCGCCGCGGGCGTCACGCCCCGTTACCGCTACCACCTGGCACAGCCGTACAGATTCGATTGGCCGACCCAAACGAACGTCCTTACCGATTACGAAGACACATCATGGAAGGTGCTTGGCGGCGGGCTGCAGATCGACGCACCCGACCTCGCACGCTTCGGCTGGTTCGTGTTGAACGGATGGGTCGTCTCCGACTCCATTCGCGACAATCGTCTCTGGCGCTCTCTCACGGGTGGTTTGCGGACGTGGAGCGACACGACGGCGAATGCACCAAACGTGGGGCTTGCCTGGGAGATGCGACAGCGGAATGGGCGGAGGGTGGCTGAACACGGCGGCTCGTGGGACGGGGCGCGATCACAGCTGGCGGTGTACCGGGACGACAACCTCGTCATCGCGGTCCTGACGAATCAGCGGGAGACGTCGGTTCGCCCCGCGCCACCGCCACCGGGTCAGACTCCAACGACGCCGCCGGTCCCGCATCCTGTGCCCAATCTCGCACACCAGCTGGCGCGGATCGTTCTCAACAATTTGCCTTGAGGTGGGAGCCGGAGCACATCATGAGCACCTCACCGTGGCGTAAAAGATCCGGCTCGCCCCGCGCCGCGGTGCGGCACGGGCGACCCTGAAGGGAAACGGGCCGACAGCTCCGAGGCTTTTCCTTGCAAGTCGTACCGACACCCCGCGCTCACACAAGAAGCAATGGTCGCCAGGTGCAACGCGTCCAGCGTGCAGCCAGTGGCATTGCCGGCCGACCGGTGGGTGGCGCGCCTGAACTACCGGTCCCGCCTCCGCTTCAACTCGAGAAGTCCTTCCAGCTCCGGAAGCTGGTCGTGATCCTTCGGCCGCCCGACTGCACGCTTGGCCCGGATCAGCGCCGGGAGATCGAGGATACGAAACGAGGTATCACCAACCGTTGTCTCGACCGACTTCGCGAGAACGCGTTCAAAGTCGCCCACACCCTGGACCTGGGGCATGATATCGATGTCCCCCAATGAGCTGGTGAGCGTCATGATTGGGGTGACGGCCAGCTGGCGTGCATCCATCGTGAACGGAAGGCCCTCCTCGACGCCGCGGAGATAAACGCCCCAACGTTTGAGCACGGTCCCCAGGCGTTCGAGATTGTCCGGCGCCGGGTCATAACAGATGTCGAGGTCGAACGTGACCCGCGTGCTGCCGTGGAGGCCTGCGGCGACGCCGCCAACCACGACGAAGCGCACGCCGGCTGCGACCAGCGCCTCGATCTGCGAACGAAACAGGGTCACGCCGAGGCCCGCCCGCCTTTGAAGAACGCCGCCGCCTGTTCCAGCCGTTCCAGACGCTCCGCCGGGGTACGCTTCAGATTCTCCTCGAGCAGCGTCGCATCAACGCCGTACCACGACGCGAGCGCGAGCCCCCGCCGCCGTGTTTTCCGTGGCCGCCCTCGCCGCTTTTCGGCGAACCAGCACCGGGCCAGGGAGAGCGTGACGGCGAAACCCGCGAGGAACTGCTCGAGATCCACGACGACACCGGTGGCCCGCGTGGGATCCGTGATCTCCCAGATTCGGCTGTTCGGCCATTCGCGCAGCGCGTCTTTAGCCAGTGGAAATCCCTTGCGGAGGGGCAAGCCGCACGTCTCCTTGAGCAGGCGGGCAAGGGCGAGTTGCCGAGCCTCCGCCTCGGTGTATGCGGCCCTGATTCCGAGCGCCTGAAAGGCGTTCTGCACCCAGCGCGGTGAGGCGCCCACGGCGCGGGCGAATGCCCCCAAAGTCATAATTCAATATGGTTATCATACATTATTTTGCAAGGCGCAGAGTGAAGGTGAGACGTCGCGTGTGGGTCCCTCACCCTCGATCGCCTCTCCCGCACAGTGGGAGAGGAGAGACGGGAATTCAGGGATGTGTGGGTTGTTGCGTGGCGCTTCGAGCCATTCGCGACTCAGTTTGGAAAGCGGTCGGTGGCATCCGCGACGTGGCCACCCAGACGCACGCGTGTATGACTGGGCAAACGCCAAACTGCGCCAAATCTGAGGCTGTTACCGGAGGTGCAACATAGTCTTATGATAAGTCCATGAAGGTCATAAATGTAAGCGAACTTAGGGCTCACTTGAGCCGATACCTCCGCATGGCCTCGTGCGGGGCACGGATCGTGATCAAGGATCGGAATGATCCCATCGCACAGATCGGCCCACCGGACGCCGAATCCGTCTCCTGGCGCGAGCGGCTGGCGCGAGAGCGTCGGCTGCGCCTGGGCACGCAGCATTGGGAGAAGCTCAAAACCTCCAAGCCCCAGGACGCCGTCGACATTCAGGCGTCATTGCGCGCAGTGCGGGAGGATCCCCACGAAGGCGGCGGGTGAGGGATCAGCCTCGCAGCGCGATGGTTGGATGCACGCGTGCGATTCGCCTCGCAGGCCAGTAGGATGCCAAAAGGGCAACGCCGATGGTGATCGCGGGGATGGCGATAAACGTCAGCGGGTCGAACGGGCTCACATCGTACAGCATGGACGCCAGCAGACGACTCGCGGCGAACGCGCCGACCAATCCCAGAATGGCGCCGATGAAGACGAGGACGGCACCCCCCTTCACGACGTACCGCACGACCCGGCCGACCTCGGCACCCAGGGCCATCCGAATGGCAATTTCTCGGCGGCGTTGGGTGACGGTGTAGCCGATGACGGCGTAGAGGTTGATGGCCGCCAGGATCAGGGCAAACACGGCGAAGCCGCTCAAGAGCATCATGTTGAAGCGCGGTCGCGCGGTGGCTTCCGAGACGCGCTGTGCCATCGCGGTCACATCGTTCATCGTGATGCTGGGATTCACCTCGCGTATGACCGAGCGCAGCTGTTGTGACGTGATCGGGAGGCGTCCCATCCCCCGCGCCGCCAGGAACTGAATGCCGAGTGCCGGCATCTGGTCGAAGGGTACGTACAGCTCCGGAGTCGCTTCGATCTGCAGGTTCTCGTACCGCACGCCCTGGATCACACCGACGATGGTGCCGTCGAACTCGATATTGGCGAATTGGAAGTCCGAAACCCGGCGGCCGATTGGATCTTGGGCCTGGAGGTACCGCTCGACAAAGACGTCGTTGACAACGGCAACCTGTGGGGCATTGGCGCCGTCGGCATCGGTGAACGAACGACCGCGTAGCACCGTCACATCCATCGCGTCGAAATATCCGGGCGTCACGGTGCGGAAGGACGCGGAGGTGCTAAACCGATCGTCATCTCCGTACTCCACACCGTCCACGCGAACCGAGAAGCTCAAGTTGTTGAGCCCGTGGAGCGGCAACGTGGACACGGTTCCCGCGGACTGTACGCCGGGCAATGCGCGGACTCGGGTCAGCACATTGGTCAGGTCGAGAAGACGGTTGGTACCTTCCGCGCCGCCCGGCAGCCTCAGCTGAGCCGTCACGACATGGTCAGCTGAAAACCCGGGATCCACGGCCATAAGCCGCATGAAGCTGCGGACCAGTAGACCCGCGCCGATCAGAAGCATGAGGGAGAGGCCAACTTCGATCACGACCAGGCTCTGGCGCAGACGCTGGCGCTCGCGCCCGCCGGAGCCGGACCGATCCGTTTCACGGAGCACCTGCTGCGGATCGTGTCGCAAGACGCCGAAGGCCGGAATCAGGCCAAAGAGGACACCGGTCGTGAGGGCGGCGCCGACGGCGAACACCACCACCGGGAGATTGATTCCCACATCCTCGGGCCGCGGCAGGTCGGGGGCGAACCCGATCAGCTTCGGAAGCACGAGCCAGGTGATGATCAGGCCGGAGGCAGCGCCTCCGAGGGAGAGCAGCGTGCTCTCCGAGAGCACTTCACGGACAATTCGCGCGCGGCCGGCCCCCAGCGCGGTTCGAAGCGCCAGCTCGTGCCGGCGGGCCACCGCGCGCGCCAGCATCAGATTGCCGATGTTCGTGCATGCCACGATGAGCACGAGACCGACCGCACCGAGCAACAGGAGCAGGGCCGGGCGAATGTCGCCTGCAATGGCGTCGCGCAGCGGATGCACGACTGGGACGTGGTCCTCGAAGTCTGCACCTGGATCCTCCAGGTGAATACGACGTTGAATGCCGTCGAATTCCGTCTGCGCCTCTTCGATGGTGACGCCGGCCCTGATGCGACCGAACACACGTACCCAATGGCCGCGACGTCCTTGCGCCGCGGGGTCGAAGGTCAACGGCACCCAGAAATCGGAAGGGCCGAAGTAGTGCTCCTCGGGTGATCGGTACCCCCGCGGCATGATGCCCACGACGGTGCTTTCCGTGTTCCCGAGTCGGATCGTGCGTCCCACCAGCGCGCTGTCTCCCCCAAAGTACTGCTGCCAGGTGCCGTAGCTGATGATCGTGACCGGGGTTGATTCCGGACCCTGCTCATCGGGTGAGAAGTCACGGCCCAGCATGGGCTGCGCCCCGATCACGTCGAAGAAACTGTGGCTGACGGTTGCGCCGTTGAGCTGCGTCAAACCACCCTCTTCCGGAATCGTGGTGAAGCTCAGGTTGACGATCGCGAGCCCGTCGAGCGTCTGCTGTTGTGCAGCCCAATCGGCGGCGTTCGCCGGTGACGCGACGAAGACGTTGTCCCGGGTCCCCGCTTGCGCTTCGGCAATCAGCACGAGCCGCTCACTCTCCGGATACGGGAGGGCGCTCAGCAGGATCCCATGGACGACACTGAACATCGTGGTCGTGGCGCCGATGCCCAGCGCCAGCGTGACCAGCGCGACCACGGTAAAGCCGGGTGAGCGTCGAAGGTTGCGCAACGCGAAACGAAGGTCGTCGAGGAAGGCACGCATGGTAGCATCGCCGGGTGGACGTGGATGTGGCGCGCGCCGATGCAGGCGGGTGCGCGTGGAGAGCATGGCGCGGATCTCTCTCAACCAAAGCTCGAGCACCGCGGCCGGACCGCGGCCCCTCGATTCCGCGTACAGGTCGTCGAACGCGGAACTGATCTCGGCGTCGTATCGACGGCGAAACACGCGGGGCAGCACGACCGCAACCAGGGCGCGGTGCATGCGAGCAGCTATCGACCGAACCAGCACGGCGTCCTACCGTTCCTTGGCCGGAATCAACCGGTGCTTAGCGGCGAGTTGGTCCAGGGCTCGGATACGCACCGCTTCCGCCTTTGCCACGCGGCGTCCCAGCGGCGTGATGGCGTAGTAGCGACGACGCGGGTCGTCGTATTCCGTGCCGGGCGGCCGCTGCGCCTCTGCGATCAACCCGTCGTCCAGCATCCGGTTGACCGCGGCGTAGAGCGTACTGGTGCCGAGTACGATGGTCCCGCTGCTTTGCTCGTCGATGGCCTTGATCAGGGCGTAGCCATGAAGCACCCGATCCTGGAGTGCCAGCAGGATATGGTAGACGTGCGGGGCGAGGGGGATGAGTGACCGAGGGTCCGTCCGTGGTACCGGCGGCATCGAAGCTCCATGACTTATTCCATGTGATGGAGTATTATGCCGCTCCGTGGAAATGGCAAGAGGCCAACGCATCCCCCTCGACGCTCCATTGGGCAATGAGACGATACTCCTCCGTCCCACGCGAGCCGCCATCTCTGCGGTTTTGGGATGACATCGAATACACGAATCGCCGTTGTGGAGGCCTGAGAGCAACGGTGCGGATCTGGTGATGACGCCTTCATCGTTGCCGCCCAGCGAAGTCGCGAAGCCAGGTGTCCGGCGTCGCGGCGCCCCCACGCCGCAACAGCTCGTCATCCCAGCTGATGAGCATTGCGTCCGCACGATTGGTCGTCGCCACGTAGATCGCATCGCCGGCACGCAGGAACCCATCGGTCCCCACCGCCGCTGCGTCGGCGATAAGCTCGTCATCCATCGGGTACACATCGCTGGCCAACGAGGTTACCACGGCCGACGCCAGATCCCGCCCCGTCCGAGCGTTGCGCAACCGGCGAGCGAGGGCGCAAGCGACCTCAACGTACGCAAAGGCCGGCACGGCGATGCGCACACGTTCCCGCGTGGCCGTCGTGAGAAAGTCGCGGCTCACCATCGCAAGATGATCGGTGGCATCGGCGGCAGCCACCCAGACGCTGGCGTCTACAACGAGCGTCACCCGCGTTCCCCACGGTGACGGTCCTCTGCCAGCATATCGCGGGCGGTGGGTCCGGGGGGCGCCTCGCTGACCGCCTGGTCCGCAAGGGCGATCCACTCACGGAGCGATTCTTCCGGCCGTTTTTTATCGCCCGGCGAGGACGACTCGTCCAACCAACGGCGGTACAGCTCAATGGTCACCTCTCGTACCGCGCGGCCCAGCAAGGCGGATTTAGCCTTTACGCGCCGGTAAAGGTCGTCCGGGATATCGATGGTTGCTTTCATGTTTACAGTATAACTGTATTACTGGGTGCGACCAAGATTTGTGAGTGTCGTGAGTCTTACTTGAAAGAGACGGAGCGGTTCTCCGACCGGTAACCGAGTCGCCGCAGTCCGGCGAGAGGGCGTGGGCCGCGTTGCCTGCCAGATCGAATCGGCTTTCGATCGAGAGATCGGGCTTTTCAGCATCAGCCGCTGTTCGCAGCGCCTCGACGATGCCAATTGTTTTTGCAATCAGTCCGTGAAGTTCGTTGAACACTGGTGCGTCGTGGTTGGCTTGGTAGTACTTCTAGTTCCCCACGCTGGTCGTGTTGACGAGACCGGAGTCGGCCAGCCGAGGGAGTACAGCAACGGGGGTTCCAAACCGGTTCCGCCAGCTAGATGGGTCGAAACAACCTGTTCAGGTCGATCGTCAGCGGCTGGCCGGCATCAGGTGGGGTCCACACGACTCGAGTGCGTTCGATGGACGGCAGGTTATCGTCCGGCGACCAAACCTCGACCTGGCCAGCCTCCGCATCGACAATCCAATACGTCGGAATTCGCACGTCCTGATAGAGACGACGTTTGGTGAATCGGTCGTATCGGGCGGTGGACGGGGATAAGATCTCCACGACCATCAGCAGGGTCTTGACGCGCGCCCAATCCATCGACCTCGCTTCTTCGCGATCCATCACGAAGACATCCGGTTGGACGAGCGTGTCGTCGCTCCAGGAGATGTCTGCCGGGGACATCAACACGTGGCCCACCGGATGCGCTTCGAGGTAGGAGTTGAGGATGACGAGGAGGCGACCCACGAGCTCCTGGTGCCAGAGTCTGGGGGCGGTGGTCACGAGCAGTTCCCCGTGAACCGTCTCGTAGCGGTTGCCGTCGTCGGGGAGCGCGCGGACCAGGTCGGCCGTGTAGTACACGGGAGCAGCCATGGACATAATGTGGTCTCGGCGATGGGGGGAACGCAACTACTCGG
>Ga0302046_10003642_pt1 | contig 13891 bp, 13 predicted proteins | sample RVTome_11_FD_200261 | JGI IMG/M metagenome (GOLD analysis project Ga0302046, IMG submission 200261) | Soil microbial communities from uranium-contaminated site in the Upper Colorado River Basin, Wyoming, United States - RVT147D111 (version 2) ...
AGCGGCTCAGCGCTCGGTTGCCAAGAAAAAGCAGGGTGCCGAGCACCGCAAAGGCCACCATGGTCAGCCATGACCGCAGCGAGGCGTGTGTGGTCAGCCACAGGCACAGCGCCAACGCGATTACCGGGATCGCCATCCCGCCGGGCAGCCGGAATTGCCCCGCCTGCTCGCCGATTTTTCGTTTCAGGGCGGGAAGCGCCAGGATGCAGGCCATGTAGACCAGCAACCGCACCGCCGTGCTCATCGCCGCCAGCCACACGAAACTCCCGCTCAAGGCCAGCGCCAGGCCCACGCCGCCGACGAACAGGATGGAATTGGCAGGGGTGTGATAGCGCGGGCTGACCGCCGCGAACCAGCTGGGCAATCCGCCGTCCCGGCCCATCGCGTAGAGCATGCGCGGCGCCGTGATGAACATGCCGGAGATGTTACCGCAGATCGAGAACACGGCACCGAGCACCAGCAGGCTGGCACCTGCTGTGCCCATGAGCGTCTCGGCCACCTCGGCCAGCGGCCGCCCCGTCTGGCCCAGGTCTTCGACCACCGAGACACTGACAAGCTGAATCAGGAAATACAGCACACAAATTCCCGCCACGGTCCACACCAGCGAGCGCGGCACGCTCGTGCGGGGATTTTTGACTTCGCCGGCCGGCACGACGGCGCTCTCGAAGCCGACGAAGGCGTAGAGCAGAACCAGGATGACGCCGCCCATGCCTTCGAGCTGCGGAATTTCGGGCCCCAGAAAGATGTCGGGGTTGATCTGCCCCAGCCCCAGCAAAACGATCAGCGACAGCGGTAACAGCTTGAGCACGGTGAGGACGAATACGGCGGCCAGACCGCTGCGAACCCCGACCACGTTGATCACCGTCAGGGCCACGCAGACGAAGCTCACCAGTCCGAGCCTGGCTGTGCCTGTGTCCAGCGTCGGCCACAGCCAGGCCGCATAGGTGACCATGAGGTGGGCATTGGCGGCGAGCGCCGCGATGCGCGCAAATGAGTACAGCCAGCCCGTTTGGAACCCCGCAAAAATGCCAAAGGCCTCCTCGACGTAGACCACGGGGCCGCCGGTCTCCCCAAAGAAGCTGGCCGCCCGCGCGAAGGACAGCACCACGGTCATGATGAGCAGGGCGCAGAACACGAAGAGCCACGGGCTGAACAAGCCTGCCGCATCTGCCGCCACTCCGGGCAATGCAAAAATGCCGGCGCCGATCACCCCGTTGAGGGCGATTGCGCCGACTCCGAGCGGACCGATGGCACGTTTCAATCCCTGGTCGCCGCGATGGCGGATTGGGCTTGTACTATTTTTGAGCACTTTGCACGCTTCGTCTCAAATAAAATCTTGCGGCAATGATGACGATTTTATTTCTTTCAGGGACTTGTGATTTTCAACTGAGAGAGACTATGAGATTCGTATTGTAAGTTAAGTATTTTGACGTTTGACATCCCCTCATGTCGAGGGTAGCTTAGGCTCCCCGTTAGACGAAGTCCCGAGCCAGATGGCCGACCCGCCGGAAGGCGTTGAAGGGCAACAGAAAACGGCTATGCTCAGGTGGTACTGAGTACGTCACCCGACCGGACTCTGCCAGAAGACGGTCGTACCACAAGGGTGACTCGAAAGGGACACGCGGTCCCTTGAGATAGACGCCGAAGCCTCGGTGGAGGCGTCGAGAAAGAAAGACGGACGTAGTCGGTCTGTGCCCGGAGCCGCGAGGCGGAGCAAGGCGGAACCGGTCGAAGTTGGAAAGGCCTAGGAGGACCTGCAGTCCACCAGAAGCGGAGTTCTAACAGACTACAACGGAGCGGAGGCGCAAGCCTCCGCTCTTTTTTTTGGCGCCGCAAAATCGTCCTTTGAAAAGCCCCGGGCCTGCCCACCCGCCCCAAAACGACTACAATACGTCGGCCCCTACAACAACGACCGCCGTTTCGGCCTGCCACCCGATGATCACGATTCGCAATCTCGTATACCGCCGAGGTACCAAGACGATCCTCGACGGCGTTAGCATGGAGATCCCAAAATGCTCGATGGTGGCCATCATGGGCCCCAGCGGCGTAGGCAAGACGACCATCCTCAAGCTGATCTCCGGTCAGCTCACCCCGGACGAAGGCACCATCGAAGTGGACGGCAAGGACGTCAACGCACTCGGCCGCAACGAGCTTCGCCGACTCCGCCGCCACATCGGCGTGCTGCTCCAGAACGGCGCGCTTTTCACTGACCTCACGGTATTCGAGAACATCGCAACCCCGGTCCGCGAGCACTGCGATTTGCCCGAGCCTCTGTTGCGCCGGCTGGTGAGAAGCAAGCTCCGCGCGGTCGGCCTTGACGGCACCGAGGAGTTGATGCCGCACGAGTTGTCGGGGGGGATGGCGCGGCGCGTGGCCCTGGCGCGCGCCGTGGTGCTGGATCCGGCCGTGATGCTTTACGACGAGCCAATGACGGGACTCGATCCGATCGCGGTTTCCACGGTGCGCACCCTGATGCGCGAAACCAACGACGCCCTGGGGCTCACCAGCGTGATCGTCACCCACAACGTCGCGCAGATGGCCCAACTGGTGGATTACTGCTACATCATCGCCGAAGGGCGGGTGGCGGGCGAAGGACCGCCCCGGGAGCTTCAGGAAAGCCAAGACCCGGCGGTTGACCAGTTCATGAACGGCAAGGTCGACGGCCCGATTCCCTTCCATTACAACCTGGGCGAATCGGCCATGAGCCTGGTGGACTAGTTAGATGAGCAGCCGCCTCAGCTTCGTTATTGCACGGCTCGGCCCAATCGCGCGGGCGGGGCAGAGCCTGATTTTCCTGCTGCGCATGCTGGCGACTTTCCGCCCTACCCCGGCGATCATCGCAAGCACCCTGCAACAGACCTACCTGATCGGCGCGCGCTCCCTGGTCATCATCATGATCTGCGGCTTTTTCGTCGGCATGGTGCTGTCGCTGCAGGCGATCAACGCCCTCGAGCAGTTCGGCGCCTCCGACCAGGTAAGCCTGCTGGTAGGCAAGTCATTGTTCAGGGAACTCGGCCCCGTGCTGACCGCCTTGCTGTTCGCCGGCCGCGCCGGAACCTCCGTGACCGCCGAGATAGGCCTGATGAAGGCGACCAGCCAGATCGACGCCCTGGAACTCATGGCCATCGACCCGCTGAAGACGGTGGCGCTGCCGCGCTTCCTCGCCGGATTGATCTCGCTGCCACTGCTCACGGCCATGTTCAACGCCCTCGCGCTGCTGGGCGCCGTAATATTTTCCATCGGCGTCATGGGCCTCGACCCGGGAATCTTCTGGAGCAAGCTGGAAAACGGCATTCTTTTCGGCCAGGATTTCATGGGCGGGGTATGGAAAAGCGTGGTATTCGGCGGGCTGGTCAGCCTGATTGCCGTGTTTTTCGGTTATACCGCCCACCCGACGGGAGCGGGAGTGGGCACCGCAACCACCAACACCGTGGTGCTGAGCTCGGTGCTGGTACTGATTTTTGACTTCATCATGACGTCCTTTTTCGTGTAAGGCCCGTCAACGGATTTTATTACGAGGTGAGCTAATGCGCGCCAATTACAAAGTGGAAATTGCCTCCGGAATCTTCCTTCTGCTGGGTGTCGCCGCGCTGATCTGGCTGGCGGTGCGCGCCACCGACTTCGGCCAGGATCTCGGCGAGGACACCTACACGATCAGTGCCCGCTTCGCGAACATTGGCGATTTGCGCAACCGGGCCCCCGTGAAGATCGGTGGAGTGAGCGTCGGAATGGTTGAATCTATCCGCCTCGATCCTGTCTCATTCGAAGCGCTGGTCGACATGCAAATCGACTCGAGATTCGGCGAGATTCCCAACGACACCGGCGCGTCGGTACTAACCTCGGGAATACTGGGTGACCGCTACATCGGTCTCGAGCCGGGCGGTTCACCGGATATGCTGCAGGACGGCGACGAGTTGTTCATTACGCAATCCGCATTGGTACTCGAACAACTGATCGGCAAATATATGCTCGGTCCCGGCAACAAGGAAGAATGAGGAGATCGCATGTTTAAGACTGCATTTGGCAAGCCGACATGGCCACGGGCACTGATGCTGGCAACGCTGCTCTGTGCCGCGACCGCCGAGGCCCAGGAGTCGGCGCCTTCGCAGATTGTCGAGGACACGGCGGGCAGACTTCTGGAGCAGATCGATGCGCGGCGCGCGGAATTCCAGGACAACCCGGAGGCGCTGAAGTCGATGGTGCGCGAAGAACTGTTTCCCCTGCTCGACCAGGAGTACAGCGCGCGCCTGATCCTGGGACGCCACGGGCGCGGCCTGCCGGCAGACAAGGTCAGCGAATTTGCCGAGGCGCTGAGCATGATTCTCACCGATCGCTATTCCACCGGCCTGCTGAGGTTTCGCAGCAAAGACCAGATGCTGATCCTGCCGCCGAACCCGAATGACAACGAGCGCCTCACACGGGTGCGCACCCGCTTGCAGCTGGAAAATGGCGGCTCCGCGCCGGTGGATTATGCCTTCCGCAAGACCGAGCAAGGCTGGCGGGTATTCGACGTCACCGTGGAAGGTGTGTCCTACGTCATCACGTTCCGCAACCAGCTCGGGCCCAAGGTCGCCGCCGAGGGCATCGAAAAGGTGACCGCCGACCTGCGCGCGGGCAAAATCGAAGTCACGGAATCCTGAGCCCGTGAGTTCTGCTGAGCTGCACGTCGAAAACGGCGCCGCGCGCCTCGGCGGGGATCTGACCTTTTCCACCGTCACAGGCCTGTTCCAACGCATGGCGGCCATCGCGAAGGAGCACGGACTGCCTGCTTCCATCGACCTGTCCGGCGTGGGTCGAATCGACAGCGCCGGGTTGGCGTTACTGCTCGAGTGGCAGTCGGACTACCGCCAGCAGGTTGGAAACGACGCGCTGATGGCCGTCCAGGACCCGCCCGACGCCCTGATGAAGATCGCCCGGCTGTGCGATGCGGAAGACTATCTCACCGGGGGCGGTGACACCCGCGAGCGGGAAGGGTCATGATCGCGGATGCACGGCGGGTTTGTGGATCAGGCGGACGCATGGCCATGCTCCTCTCCACGGTGCTTGTTTCAGCCGCCTGCGCGACGCAGCCCGCCACGCCCACCGACCCCGAGCGCGACCCCTGGGAGGGTTTAAACCGAAACGTGTATTCCTTCAACATGGTGGTCGATAAGGCCGTGCTGAAGCCGGTCGCCAGCGGCTACGCCAAGATCATGCCCGACGCCCCCCAGCGCGGCGTGCGCAATTTCTTCCGCAACCTTGCCTGGCCCGTCGATTTCGTCAACCTGATTTTACAGGGGCGCTTCAAGCATTCGGCGACCCAGACCGGCCGCTTCCTGTTCAACTCCACCATCGGCCTGCTCGGCTTCTTCGACGTCGCCACCCGAGAGGGCATCCCCAACTACAACGAAGACTTCGGCCAGACGCTGGCGGTATGGGGCTGGAAGGACAGCCGTTACCTCGTGCTGCCCATTATCGGACCCCACACCGTACGCGATACCCTCGGCCGTTCGATGTTCGGTTACCTCCACCCGGTGAACTGGTACGCGCGCGAAGAAAACAACTACTGGCCGGTGGCCATAGACTTCATCACCCTGCGCGCCGAGTTGCTGCCGCTCCAGCAGGACATCGACGCCGCCCAGGATCCCTACGCCCTCGTCCGCGACGTCTACCTGCAGCGCCGCGAATTCGATATATACAACGGCAACCCACCCCCGCCGGACTACGACACCCTTCTCGATGACGCCGAATAGTTGGGCAGCGGCTTCCGGATGACGGCAAGGTCTGCAGCTTTCCTGGTCTTGTTGGACGAGGCTCCGCTGGGCTAAGCTGGCGGGCATGCGCTGTTTCCAGCCAGCCGCCCTCATCCTGTGCCTGGCTCTGGCCTCATGCGCGGAGGATGCGCAAAGCCCCGAGCAGATTGGCCGGACGTCAGCGTACCGGCACGCCATGGACGGGGCGCCGACCAACCTCGACCCGGCGCAGGCGGCGATCATTTACGCCAATTTCTTCGCAGTCAATCTGTACGACACGCTCTACCGCTACAAATACCTCGCCCGCCCCTATGCGCTGGAGCCCAATCTCGCCGAAGAGCTGCCGCAGGTCTCATCCGACGGCCTGATCTACACGATACGAATCAAACCGGGCGTGCACTTCGTGGACGACCCGGCCTTCGAGAACGGCCGCGGCCGGATGGTGGTCGCCGAGGACTTCGTTTACTCCATCAAGCGCCATTTCGACCCCGAGGTCCGCTCTCTGGGCGCATGGCTGTGGGACGGGAGAATCGTCGGCATGGCCGAGTGGCGGGACAACGGCGCCAACTACGACGAGGAGGTGCCGGGCCTTCGGGCCCTCGACGAACGCACCATCCAGATCCAGCTCATTCAGCCCTTCCCGCAGCTCACCCACACGCTGGCGCAGGGCTTTTCGGCCATCGTGCCGCGCGAGGCCGTCGAACATTACGGACCGGAGCTGTCGCTCCACCCGGTCGGCTCGGGGCCGTACCGCCTGGCGTCCTTCGATTCGGCGAGAGCAGTGCTGCTGCGAAACCCGCATTTTCGCGCGGAACCTTTCAGCCTCGCGCGTGAGGGCTACGACCCCGAACGCCAGGCCTCGCTCGGGCTGGAGGCCCTGGAGGGCAAGGTGCCACCTTTCACCAATCGAATCGAAGTCGAATTCATCACCGAGGACGCGGCCCGATGGAGCGCCTTCGTGGCCGGCGAAGTCGACTTCATCAAGGCCCCCGTGACCCAGTTCGACACCCTGCTGGCGAGCCGCGCCCCACCGCGGCTCAAGCCGCGGTTCGAACAGCGTTATCACATGAGGGCGGACCTCGAGTCGGGCCTGGTATTGACGCATTTCAACATGAGCGACCCGCGCATCGGCAGCCATCCCGACTCCGACCAGGATGCGCGCAACCATGCCCTGCGCTGCGCCATCGTCAAGGCCTTCGACTGGCAGAAGCGCAACGAAATTTTCTATTACGGCCTGGGGCGGGTTTTTCCCGGCATCATCCCGCCGGCGACACCCGAGTTCAATCCCAACCTGGACAACGCCTACGTCACCCGGGACGTCGACGAGGCGCGTAACCTGCTGATCCTCAACGGCTGGACCGAAGGCAACCTGCCGGTGCTGGAGTACGGGCTGGTCGCCGGGGTCACCGAGCGCCAGATGTTCGAGCAGTTCCGCAGCTTCATGTCGGACATCGGCTATCCCGCCGAAAAGATCCAGCCGCTGACGTTCGCGACCTACGGCGATTACGCCCGCGCCTACCACAATCGCGAAGTGATGCTGATCACCACCAGTTGGACCATGGACTACCCCGACGCCGAGAATACGGTGCAGCTTTTTTACGGCCCCAACGCCTCGCCGGGCTCGAACTATTCCAACTACGACAACGAGGAATACAACCGCCTCTACCGCGCGAGCGCCTTGATGCAGCCCTCCCAGACGCGCACGGCGATGTACAACAACATGAACCGGCTGGTGATGGAGGACTGCGCCGCCATCAGCGGTATTTCGAGGACCCTGATCCTGTTGTGGGATCGTGACGTGGCCATGCTGCCCGACCGTTCTTTCGTAGGCGGTTATTTCTTCCGCTTCGTGAATGTCGGCGCCGAAACAGGCGAGTAGGTGTTTTATTTCCTGCGCAAAATCGGCAACAGCCTGTTGCTCATCATCGGCGTCACCTTGCTCAGCTTCGTCCTCATGGTTTGGTTCGGCCCGGACCGCACCTTCGGATTGCTCGGTAAGAACCCCAGCCAGGAGCAGATCGAGCAGGTTCGCCGCCAGCTCGGTTACGACCGACCCTTCGCCGAACGCTACCTGGACTATCTCGGGGCCCTGGCGACCCTGGAGCTCGGCTACTCGGATTCAAGCGGCGAGGCGGTCCGCGCCGTCCTCGCCCGCACCATACCGGTAACGCTCGCCCTGGTGCTGCCGGGCTTTCTGCTCGGCAACCTGCTGGCGATCGTGCTGGCCATGCTGGCCGCCTGGCATCGCGGCCGTGCCCTCGACCGGGTCATTACCGGCTTATCGGTCGCGGGCATGAGCCTCAGCTTCCTCGTCATCATCATCGGCCTGCAGGCCCTGCTGTGCACGCCCTACGGCGTGAATCTGTTCCCGGTGCGCGGCTGGCAGGTGGACGGTTTCGGCTCATATTTCTACTACGCCTTCGTGCCAACGCTATCCCTCGTCATCGTCAGCCTGGGCTACAACACGCGTTTTTATCGCGCCGTGTTCGTCGAGGAGGCGCAGCGCGAGCACATTCGCACGGCGCGCGCCTTCGGCGCCTCGCCGCTGACCATCATGACCCGGCACGTGCTGGCCAACAGCATGGCGCCCCTGATCACGCGGGTGCTGTTCTCGATCCCGCTCGTCATCGTCTCGGGCAGCCTCCTGATCGAGACCTATTTCGGCATCCCCGGCGTCGGCCGGACCACTTTCGAGGCGATCACCAACGGCGACCAGCCCGTGCTCAAGGCGGTGGTGGCGCTGACGGCGGTGAGCTTCGTCGTGGTCCAGTTGCTGGCCGATTTTCTTTACCGCCTGTTCGATCCCCGCATCGAACAGGCCGTCGCCGACGGCGGCGGAGCCGCGGTATGAGCGCCTCCGTCGCCGCCGCTCCCGCCGCACGTGCCTTTCGCGGCATCGGGCGCGACCGCTGGGGACTGCTGGGGCTGGTCATCGTCACGATCTTTTTCCTGCTCGCCGCCGGGGTATGGCTGGGCTGGCTCGGGCAGGACTGGGCGCGGGCGGTCGGCGGGCGCTGGGAGCCGGCCGGCACCGAGCATTGGTTCGGCACCAATCTGCTTGGCCAGGATATCTTCCAGCGCGCCGTGTACAGCGCCCGCACCGCCTTCGAGATCGGCCTCGTCGTCGCGCTCGCCACCACCGTACTGGGCGCGGCTTTCGGAGCCCTGGCGGGATGGCGCGCCTTCAGCTGGGTCGACGACGTCGCCCTTTGGGTCAAAGGCGTGCTGGACTCGGTACCGTTTTACCTGTTCGTCGCGGCCCTGGCCTATGCGATGCAGGGACGAGCCTTCGCCATGCACATCGCCATGATCCTCACCTTCTGGACGCCGACCGCTCGTCTGCTGCGGGCCGAGGTCATGCGTCTCAAGGCTCAGGACTTCGTCAAGTCGGCGCAGGCGATCGGCCTGCCGGCCTGGCGGATCGTGCTGCGCCACGTACTGCCGAACACCGTGCACATCCTGCTGGTGCAGGGAACGCTGGTGTTCGTGGCGGCGATCAAGACGGAAGTCATATTGAGCTTTCTCGGCCTCGGCGTGCAGGACGGCGTGAGCTGGGGCCTGATGCTGGCTGAAAGCACCCAGGAGGTCATCGCCGGACACTTCGGCAACTTTCTTGCGGCCTCGGGCTTTTTGTTCACCTTCCTGCTGGGGCTGAACCTGCTGTCCGATGCGCTTCAGGACGCACTCGATCCCACCATGACGCGGCGCCGCGGCCGAATGATCAAGGCGCCGGCATGAACGCCGCTCTTGCCGTTCGCAACCTCACGGTGCGCTTTCCGGGCGATCCCGGCGTGCTGGCCGTCGACGGCGTCAGCCTGGACATCGCCCGCGGGGAGGTGGTCGGGCTGGTGGGGGAATCCGGATGCGGCAAGACCGCCACCGCGAATGCGATCATGCGCTTACTGGAACCGTCGTGCATCACAGCGGATTCCATTCGGCTCGGCGAGCGCGAGCTGATAGCACTCGACGAGCGCCAATTCCGCCGCCTGCGCGGCCGCGACATCTCGATGGTCTTTCAGGAGCCGCTCACTTCGCTGGACCCGGTGCTCACGGTGGGCAGCCAGGTTCGAGCGGTCATCGTTCGCCACGGCCTGGCTCGTGGCAAGGCGGCGCGAGAGGCTGCCGCCGACGCGCTCCGACGAATGGGCCTCAGCGACATCCACCACTTGATGGGGCGCTATCCGCACCAGCTATCCGGCGGCATGCGCCAGCGCATCGTCATCGCCATGGCCATGGCCTGCAGCCCGGCCGTCCTGATCGCCGACGAGCCCACCACGGCCCTCGACGTCACCACCCAGGCACAGGTGCTCGATGAATTGCTGCGACTCGGGCGGGACAACGGCACGGCGATCCTGCTGATCACCCATGACCTCGGCGTCGCCGCCCGTATCTGCGGGCGGATCATCGTGATGCGCGAGGGGAAGTTCGTGGAATCCGCACCGACCGAACAGCTGTTCGCGCGTCCCGCCCATCCTTACACCGTCGAGCTGATCAGGGCGGTGCCGCGCGTCGATCAGAAACCGGCCGAGGCGCCTCCACCTGCGGGTGACTCCCTCCTCAGGCTCGAAGGCCGCCGCGTTTCCCACCCGCTGCGCGTTGCCGGAAAGCGCCGCCGACTGGTGGCGGTGAAGGACGTCAGCCTGGAAATCCGGCGCGGCGAGATCCTCGGCTTGGTCGGCGAGTCAGGCTGCGGCAAGAGCACGCTGGCGCAGTCCCTGGTCGGCCTCAAGCCGGCCGATGGCGGCTCGATGTACTTCGACGGCCGGCAGGTCACCGGCGGGCAGGCAGCCGCGTGGAGCCGCGTGCGCCGCCAGGTGCAACTGGTGTTCCAGGATCCGCGCGCCTCCCTGAGCCCACGCCGCAGCGTGGGCCAGAGCCTGATCGAGCCGCTCGACCATTTCGGCATCGACACGCGCACGGGCAGGCAGGCCCGGGTCGCGCAGGCGCTGCACCGGGTCGGGCTCGAAGCGGCCCTGGCTTTCCGTTATCCGCACGAACTCTCGGGCGGCCAGCGCCAGCGCGTCGCACTGGCGCGCGCCCTCATCTCGGAGCCGGACCTGATCGTCGCCGACGAGCCGCTTTCCTCGCTCGACGTTTCCGTCCAGGCGCGGATCATCCGGCTGCTCCTGGAGCTTCGTCGCGAAATGGGCTTCGCAGTGCTGCTCGTCTCCCACGACCTTGCCGTGATCCGCCAGCTTGCCGACCGAGTCGCCGTGATGTACCTCGGGCGCATCGTGGAGTCCGCGCCCGCCGATGCGCTGTTCGAGAATCCCGCCCACCCCTACACCCGGGCCCTGCTCAGCGCGGTGCCGGGGCGCGCGGCGGGCAAGCCCGGCGGGCCGCTTGCGGGCTCGGAGCCGCCCTCGCTCTTGACGCCACCACCCGGCTGCGTGTTTCATACACGGTGTCCCGAAGCCATGAACCGATGCTCGCGGATCGATCCCCCGGAGTTCCGGGTCGATCACGCCGTTGAGCCGCTTTCTGCACACAGGGTCCATTGCCTGCTGCATGAAAATACGCACTGAAAAAATGCGCGCCGGAATTATTCTGATTTCGCTCAGCCTGGTCCTCGCCGGCTGCGGCGGGCTCGTCCGCGGCCAGCCGCCGCTGGTCGGCGTCTCGTCGCTTGAAGTGGGTGGGCAGGCCATTCGCACCCGCATCGATGTGCACAATCCCAATAGTGTCGATATGCAAGTCGAAGTCATCGAGATGTCGATGACGCTCGGCGATACCGACCTTGGCCGGCACAGTGCGCGGCCGGGGGTCAGCATCCACCCCAACGGCACCGAAGACATCGACTTCGACTTTCCCGGCAGCGAGGGCGCACGCCGTCAGCTTGCCGAGCTGGAAAGCGGTCGGATCAACAGCATTGCCTACACTGTGACCGGGCAGGTGCGCGATTCGGGCGGCGCCAGCGAAAAATTCTCGCAGCAGGGCTACCTTTACCCGGTGCCGGGTCGGCCCGGCCATTTTCGCGGCGCCGGGCCGAAGCGGGAGCAGTCCCGCCAATGATGAACTGAGCCCAGCCCAGGAAATCGCCCATGCCCCTCGAAATCACTTTCGAACTCAGCGATGCCGACATCGCCCAGTTCCGCGACGTCATGCGCCGGGCGCGCGAGCGCAGCAGCGCTCTCAGGCCGGAGGACATCGTTCACAACGCGCGCAAGCTGCTGGTCACCGTCAGGGCTTCCGACACGTCCGATTTCATTCGCCAGCGGGTCAACATCCTGGAGACCATGATCGGCATGGTAGTGGACAAGGGCTGGGATCTCGATGAGGAGGACGCCCAGCGCGTCCTGATGGCCCTTTCTTATTTCTCGGAGCCGGAGGACCTGATACCCGACAACATCCCGGCGCTGGGCTTCCTGGACGACGCCATCATGGTCGAGCTGGTATCCCGCGAGCTGCAGCACGACATCGAAGCCTACCGGGATTTCGTGGTGTTCCGCGCCGCCGAATCCCAGCGCCTCGGCGAGGGCGCGATGACGCTGGAGCGCTCCGACTGGCTGGAAGAGCGCCGCAAGCAGCTCCACGCGCGGATGCGCCGGCGCCGCGGCAGCACGGGCAAGCAGGGCGCGGGCCTTTCCTTTTTCTGATATCGGCCATGTCGAACCAGCGGACGGAAGGCCGGGCCGAATTTCCATTGCTGGTCGCCATCGAAACCGATCTCGAGCGGTCCCGGCGCCGTCCGGCCCTGCTCTCCCAGCGCGACGCCGAACAGATGCTTGCCCATCTCGCCGCCGACCTTCAGGGATTGATCCCCGGCATCCGTAAGGCCCGCCTTGCGGCCGCCGGCGTCCTGTTCGACCAGTGTCAGCTGCTGCGGCCCGGAACGCCTGTCTACGCCGCCCTCTCGGGCATCGTGGGGTCGGCGAAAAGCGGCACGGCGACACCGGCACTGGCGGCGATCGGTGCCGACGAGGGCAGGATGGCGACCGCAGACCTGCAACCCGACGACACCATCCCGCCTGCCGTCCTGGGGCTTCTTCCCCTGCTCGCGGAAGGCCCCGCTGGCCTGCTCGAGGAGCTGGCAGGGGACATGGAGCACCGCTTCCTGGCCGAGGGCCAAGTGTCGGCCCACACCGCGTCCTGGCTGGAAGCGGCGTTCGGCATCGGCGTCGGACACGCCCGTTTCATGACGCTCACGGACCTCAACGCGATGTTCCGCATGCAACTCGAGCATTTCGGCTACCTGCCGCTGTGGGAGCTGATCGACGCGGCGCTGGCGTGCAGCGGCGGGGAACTGTCGCTGGAAACATCGAATGGCACGGAGTACGCCTGGCGGGATGGCAAGGTTCGCGTGACGTTCCAGACCTTCGACTGGTGGGCGAACGAGGGGCCGGGCGGCTCGGTCCCCGCTGATGAGGAAGCGCTCACGCGCGGTTACGGCGAATGGGTCCGTGAATTGCGCCGCTACACCTCGACGCTGGCGGCCCACGACGTGCCGGTCGCGTTCAGGCTGCCGGCGGGCTGCCGAGGCGAGGTCAGGGAAAACTTCACCTGGGAGGAGGTGGCAGCGCCGCCTGCAGCCGACCCGATCGCCTCGATCACCGAGCACAGCGGCCCAGAGCTCGGCATCCTCGCCGTCACGGCGGCGCTGGATGACGGCCTGAGGCATTTCTATCCGCTGACCCCCCGCGGGCTGAACGAAATCCACGAAGCCGTCACGGCCCTCGAATTGAGCGGCGAAGGCATGGCCTTCCCCGGCCAGATCGAGATCGACTGCGCCGCCCGCAGGCTTCGCCCCGCCGCTTTCGAATGAAATGGGGTACGCCGCAAAGAGTCTGTAGGAGCAGCGCAGGCGACGAAGCAGGTGCGGTTTTCGCCGAAGGCGAAAGAAGCGCCTGCTGAGCGCCGAGGCGCGTGCCCTCGCCGCGACGGGCGCGGCTCCTGCACTCCGCCCTAAGCCCTTTATTCCGAGTCATTTGCACCGCATATAGTCTTGTTGAACCTGTCCACTTTAGGTGCCGATACATGAACAGCGAACAGCCAGCCCTGAACGAAGCCACCCGCGAGCGCATCGATTCGTTGGTCAGGGACAACCGGGTGATGCTCTTCATGAAGGGCACGCGGCAACAGCCGATGTGCGGGTTTTCGGCGCGCACGGTCTCGGCCCTCGACAGCCTCGCGCAGGACTACGCTACATTCAACGTGCTGGA
>Ga0302046_10003643_pt1 | contig 13883 bp, 14 predicted proteins | sample RVTome_11_FD_200261 | JGI IMG/M metagenome (GOLD analysis project Ga0302046, IMG submission 200261) | Soil microbial communities from uranium-contaminated site in the Upper Colorado River Basin, Wyoming, United States - RVT147D111 (version 2) ...
CTACGGAACCACCATGGTCCTACGACTCGTGCTGGGCGCAACGCTGCTCGGCGACAGCCGCTGGTTCGCCAGTCCTCTCCCGACCGTTTTTCACCTCGTTCTGGCCGTCTATCTGTTCGTCTACGCGTACGTCAACCTCCGCGATGGCTAGCGCCGCGCGCCTGCTGCCCTCGATTCACTACCCGTTCGCGATGGTGTCGACCTTCGCGCTCTTCGCCGTGCTGCGCGGATCGGGTCTGCCGCTCGGGATCAGCACCTACGTGCCGATCGTCTATGCGGCGGCACTCGTCACCTGGCTGGAGCGGCGCCGGCCCAAGCGCGAGGCGTGGCAGCCCGGACTGCCAGAGGTGGGAACGGACCTCACCTTCATGGTGGGCGTGCAGCTCGCGCTGCCGCCGCTCGTCGGGTTCCTCTTCGCGGCGCTGCTGGTCGAGCCAGTACGCGAACTGAACCTGCCGCTTACCCGTCTCTGGCCGCACGGTCCGCCCATCTGGCTGCAGGGCGTGCTGATGGTGTTCGCGGTCGATTTCCCGCGGTACTGGCTGCATCGGGCCGCGCATCAGTGGGACGTGCTCTGGCGCCTGCACTCGGTGCATCACTCGGTCGAGCGGCTCTACTGGTTGAACACCGCGCGGTTCCACCCGCTCGAGAAGGCGCTGCAGATGTGCCTCGACAGTCTGCCGTTCGTGCTGATGGGGGTGGACCCCGCGGTGCTCGCGATCTACTACATCGCCTACGCCGCCAACGGCTTCTTCCAGCATTGCAACGTGCTCCTGCGCTACGGCGTGCTCAACTACGTGGTCGGCAGCGCAGAGACCCACCGGTGGCACCACTCGCGCGAGCCGCGCGAGGCCAACCGCAACTACGGCAACACGGTGATCGTGTGGGACCTGGTCTTCGGCACGTGGTTCCTGCCAGAGGACCGCGACGTGGGCCCGCTCGGCCTGCGCGAGCCCGACTATCCCCGCTCGTTCCTGGGGCTGATGCGGGCGCCGTTCCGGCGGTAGGGGGCTGGCCCCGATGAACGTCCTCGTCCGGCGGGCGGCGCTCCAAGTGTACCGCCACCGCCACTGGCGCCCTCTCGAGCGCCGGGCCGCCGACCCGGCCGCGGCGCAGGCCGCGGCGCTCGGTGCGATCGTCGCCGCCAACCGCGCGACCAGGTTCGGCCGGGAGCACGGCTTCGCCGACATCGACGGGCCAGAGGCGTTCAGGGCGCGCGTGCCCGTGCACGAGTACGAGGCGCTGCGACCCTACGTCGAGCGGCAGCGGCAGACGGGCGAGCCGGCACTCACCGCGGAGCCGCCGCTCTTCTACGCGCAGACGAGCGGCACGACCGGCCGGCCCAAGTACGTGCCGATCACGCGCACGGCGCTCGCCTGGCACCGGGACGAGCAGGCCTTGTTCTCCTACCTGCAGTACCGCGCCTGCCCGCAGGCCTTCGGTGGAATGTCGATGGGCATCATGGGAGCGGCCGTGGAGGGTCGCCTCGATTCCGGACACGAGGTCGGCTCCGTGTCGGGACGGCTCTACGCGGCGCTGCCCCGCTTCCTGCTGAGGCGCTCGGTCGTGCCGCCGGAGGTCTTCGCGATCGCCGACTACGAGACGAAGTACCAGGTCATCCTGCAGCTCGCGCTGGCACAGCCGGACATCACGTACATGGGGACGCCCAACCCCTCGACCTTCGTCCGGCTGCTCGATGTGCTGCACGCGCACCGGGACGCGCTGCTCGCCGGGCTCGCCTCGGGGGCCTCCACCCTCATCGACCGTCTCGATCCGCCCCTCCGCGCGGCCGTGGCCCCGCGGCTGCGCGCCCTGCCGGCGCGGGCCGCGGCGCTCGCGCGGCTGCCGGAGCTGACCTACGCGGCCGTCTGGCCCGGATTGAAGCTCGTCACGACCTGGACGGGCGGCAGTTGCGGCATCGCGCTCGGCGCGCTGCGCCGGGGCCTGCCCGAGGGCACGCGCGTGATGGAGCTGGGTTACCAGGCCACGGAATGCCGCGGTACCATCGCGCTCGAGCCGGAGGCCGCAGGCGGGATCCCGCCGCTCGGGCATCATTTCTTCGAGTTCGTGGAGCGGGCGGCGTGGGACGACGGGCGTCCCGAGTTCCTGGGCGTGGAGGCGCTCGAGCCGGGCCGTCTGTATTTCGTGCTGGTGACGACCGCGTCGGGGCTCTATCGCTACTTCATGAACGATCTGGTAGAGGTCGTAGGCGCGTTCCGACGGACGCCACTCCTGCGGTTCGTGCAGAAGGGGCGCGGCGTGACGAGTCTGACGGGCGAGAAGCTCTACGAGGCGCAGGCCATCGACGCCGTCCAGCACGCACTCGGCGCGCGTGGCGTGGCTGCCGCGTTCTTCCTGCTCGTGGCCGATCCCGACACGTCGTCCTATCACCTGTTCATCGACGGGCTGCCCGATGCCTCGAATGTCATCGGGCTGGCCGAGGCGGTCGACACGCGGCTCGGCGTGCTCAACATCGAGTACTGCGCCAAGCGCGAGAGCGGGCGCCTCGGACCGCTCGTCGTACACCGCCTGGGGCCAGGTGCGGCCGATGCGTGGCGCGCCGCGGCCGTCGGTGCCGGCCAGCGCGAGGGGCAGCTCAAGCTGCCCGCACTCGTCGAGCGCAAGGACCTGCTCGTGCGGCTCGAGGCGCACCTCGCGTCGTGACACGCGTCCGGCTGGATCGCCTCGCCTGGTCGGAGCTGCGCATCCCGTTCCGCACGGCGTTCCGCCACGCCTCTGCTGCGCGCGCGGAGACCTCGAGCGTGTGGGTCGAGGCCGAATCGGATGGCCGGGTCGGATACGGTGAGTCCTGCCCGCGCCCGTACGTCACCGGCGAGTCCCTCGCCTCGGCCCGGGGCTTCTTCGATGCCCATGAGGCCTCGCTGCGCCGCGAGGTAGACGACCTGGAGTCGCTGCGCGGGTGGATGGGACGAAACACCCGGGCCATCGACGACAATCCGGCCGCGTGGTGTGCGATCGAGCTGGCCATGCTCGATCTGCTGGCCAGGGTATCGGCGATCACCGTCGACGCACTCCTCGGGTGCCCGCCGCTGGCCAGGCCCTTCCGCTACACGGCCGTTGTGGGCGACGCGGGGGACGAGGCGTATGCGGCCACGATCCGGGCCTACGTGGAGGCGGGCTTCACCGATTTCAAGCTGAAACTGTCGGGCGACGAGGGACGCGACCGGCGCAAGTGCGACCTGCTTCTCGCGCAGGCGCCGCCGGGGTTGCGCGTCCGCGTGGACGCCAACAACCTGTGGCAGGACTCCGATGCCGCCATTGCGCACCTGGGCGGGCTCGGTTGCCCGCTGTCAGGGGTGGAAGAGCCGGTCGGCGCCGGGCGGTACGACGCGCTCGAGCGCATCGGCGTCGCGCTCGGCTGCCGCGTGATTCTGGACGAGAGCTTCGTGGCGGCCCGGCAGTTCCCGGCCGTCGAGCGCGCGCCGGAGCGCTGGGCGATCAACGTGCGTGTCTCCAAGGTGGGTGGGCTCATGCGGTCGCTCGAGATCGTCGACGGCGCGCGTGCGCGCGGCATCCCGGTAGTGGTCGGCGCGCAGGTGGGCGAGACGAGCGTGCTCACCAGAGCCGCGCTCACCGCGGCGCAGACGGCTGGCGAGGCGCTCATGGCCCAGGAGGGGGCGTTCGGTACGCGATTGCTCGAGCACGACCCGGTCGAGCCCTGTCTGATGTTCGGCGCAGGCGGCGTGCTCGTCCCACAGGAGTACCCGAGCCTCGCCGGACCCGGCTTCGGGCTCCAACGCTTGCGCTGACGACGGGTCGAGGCGATGGCCGGACGGCGATCCGTCCGCGAACGCCGTCTGGCTGGTGTACGCTACTGCTCCAGCCCATGGTCGTCCAGAAGTTCGGCGGCACGTCGGTCGCCGATCCCGCAGCCATCAGACGTCTGATCGAGATCGTCCGCGCCGCCCGCACGCGCGACCGGCGCGGCCCCGTGGTGGTCGTGTCGGCCCTGGCCGGCGTGACCGACGACCTGCTCGCCATTGCCGCAGCGGCCGGTGCCGGCGGCCGCGACGAGGCGCTGACGCGCGTGGGCCGCCTGCGTGCGCGCCACCTGGCCGCGGTGGGAGACCTCGTGCCGGCCGAGGGACAGGACGAGCTGACGGCCCACATCGACGGGCAGCTCGACGCGCTCGCGGCCATCGTGCGGGATCCGGACGCGCACGGCGGGATGACGCCCCGCGTCCGCGACGTCGTGGCCGCCACCGGCGAGCTGCTCAGCTCGCGCGTGGTGGCCGCCGCCCTGGCCAGTGCGGGCCTGCGGACCGCGTGGGTGGACCCCAGGCGGGTGATCGTGACGACCGACGAGCACGCGCGCGCCCTGCCGCTGGTGCCGGACACCTATGCCGCCCTGCGTGCCTGCATGGCGCCGCTCCTCGACGCCGGGGACGTGCCGGTGACGGGTGGCTTCGTCGGGGCGACTGCCGCCGGCGAGACCACGACGCTCGGCCGCGGGGGGTCGGACTACTCGGCCGCGCTCGTGGGCGCCGGGCTCGGCGTTGCCGAGATCCAGATCTGGACCGACGTCGACGGCCTGCTGAGCGCCGATCCACGCGTCGTCGCCCGCCCGCGTCTCGTGCCGCGGCTCTCGTTTGCCGAGGCGGCGGAGCTGGCGTACTTCGGCGCGAAGGTACTGCACCCGAGCACGATCCGGCCCGCGGTGGAGACGAACATCCCGGTGCGCATCCTCAACGCGAAGAGGCCGGAGGGCGCAGGCACGCTCATCACCGCCGACGGCGAGGCGGACCCGGCGCGGCTGACGGGCCTGGCGTCCAAGCGAGACGTCACCGTGGTGGACATCACGTCGACGCGGATGCTGATGGCGTACGGCTTCCTGCGTCAGGTCTTCGAAGTGTTCGAGCGCTTCAAGACGGCGGTGGACATGGTGACCACCTCGGAGGTCAGCGTCTCGGTGACCGTGGACGATCCGCGCCACCTGGACGGCATCGTCGAGGCGCTCTCCGGCTTTGCCGACGTGTCGGTGGTCCCGAAGCAGGCGCTGCTGTGCGCCGTGGGGGACGTGCTCCAGGACGAGCCCGGGCTGGCGGCGCGGGTGATCGGCGTGCTGGAAGAGGTGCCGCTGCGGATGATCTCGCAGGCCGCCTCGCGACGGAACATCACGGTGGTGCTCGGCCAGGAGGACCTGCCGCACGCCATGGAGCGGCTGCACGAGGAGTTCTTCACATGAGGCTGCTGCTCGTCGGCTACGGAAAGATGGGCCGGATGATCGAGGCGCTGGCCGCCGAGGGCCGCGACGAAATCGTCGGCCGCGTGGACGAGGGGCGCGACGAGTGGACCGCCGCCGACGCGGCCATCGACTTTTCCACGGCCGAGGCGCTCGTCGCCAACTTCCCGCAGTACGTGAGCCGCCGCCTGCCGGTGATCATCGGCACGACCGGCTGGGCGCCCCACGCCGAGCGGCTCAGGGCGGAGGCGGCGCGCGCCGGGCTGGGGGTCGTGGCCTCGGCCAATTTCTCGATTGGCGTCAACGTGTTCGAACGGGTCGTGGCCGAGGCGGCGCGGCTCCTGGCGAATCAGCCGCAGTACGGTGCCTGGCTGCACGAATCGCATCACAGGGCCAAGCGTGACGCCCCGTCGGGCACCGCGTTCCTGCTGCGCGACGCGATGGTGGCCGCCGGCTACGATCGGGAAATCGATCTGTCGTCGGCCAGAGCGGGTATGATCCCGGGAACGCACACGGTCGGCTTCGACAGCGCGTCGGACACGATCGAGCTCACGCACCGCGCGCGCGACCGGCGCGGCTTCGCCGGCGGCGCGCTGGTGGCCGCCCACTGGATTCAGGGCCGGACCGGCTGGTTCTCGATGCAGGACGTGGTGGGCGGCGCGTAGCAGGGACGACCCGAGACCGCAGACCACGCAAGCCCGGAGCTCCAGATGCGCACTCCGTTCACCGGCGCCGGCACGGCACTCATCACGCCCTTCACACGCACCGGCGATCTCGACGAGGTGGCGGTCAAGCGCCTCGCGCGACGGCAGATCGACGGGGGGGTGCACTTCCTCTGCCCCTGCGGCACGACCGGCGAGGCGCCCACGCTGAGCCACCGCGAGAAGCTGCGCGTGGTCGAGCTGGTGCTCGAGGAAGCCGGCGGCACGATCCCCGTGCTGGCGGGCGCGGGGGGCTACGACACGCGCGAAGTGATCGAGCTGGCCCGGGACCTCGAGCGCGTCGGCGCCACCGGCCTCCTCTCGGTCGCTCCTTATTACAACAAGCCCACCCAGGAGGGGCTCTTCCAGCACTTCCGCGCGATCGCCGAGTCGGTCCGCCTGCCGATCGTGCTGTACAACGTGCCGGGGCGGACGAGCGTGAACGTGAGCGTCGAGACCACGCTGCGGCTCTCCGAGATCGGCAACGTCGTGGGCATCAAGGAGGCCTCGGCCGACCTCGTGCAGATGTCGGAGATCGTGGCCGCCGCCCGCGAGGACTTCCTGCTGCTGAGCGGTGACGACCCGCTCACCGTGGCGGTCATGGCCATCGGCGGACGCGGCGTGATCTCGGTGGCCTCCAACGAGGTTCCCGGCGAGATGGCGCAGGTCGTCGAGCTCTGCGAGAAGGGGGATTTCGCCGGCGCGCGGAAGCTGCATCACTGGCTCCTGCCGCTCATTCGCGTGAACTTCGTGGAATCCAATCCCATCCCCTGCAAGGCGGCTATGGCGGCCATGGGCCTGGTGGAGGAGAGCTACCGGCTGCCGCTCGTGCCGCCGGGTGCCGCGGCGCGGGAGCGCATCACGCGCGTGCTCAACGAGCTCCGGCTCTTCGGCGCCGCCGCCCGCGTCTGACCCGGTCGATGGCGATCGCCGAGACGATCACGGAGCTCTTCGCGCAGGGGAACGAGGCCCCGCGCGAGGCGGCACGCGAGGCGTTCGCCGCGCTGCGCGCGGAGCTGTCGGCCGGGCGCGTGCGCGCCGCCGAGCCCGCCGCGTCGTCGCCGACCGGCTGGCGCGTGAACGTCTTCGTCAAGCAGGGCATCCTGCTCGGCTTCCGCTTCGGCGACAACGTGGACATGGGGATCGGCAAGGGGCGCTGGCCCTTCTTCGACAAGGACACGCTGCCCCTGAAGCAGATCGACACCGGCGCGGGCGTGCGCCTCGTGCCCGGCGGCTCGTCCGTGCGGGACGGTGCCTACCTGGGCCGCGGCGTCATCTGCATGCCGCCGATGTACGTCAACATCGGCGCCTACGTGGGCGACGGCACGCTCGTCGACTCGCACGCGCTCGTCGGCTCGTGCGCGCAGGTCGGCCAGCGTGTGCACCTGAGCGCCGCGGCGCAGATCGGCGGCGTGATCGAGCCGGTCGGCGCCATGCCCGTCATCGTCGAGGACGACGTCCTCGTGGGCGGCAACTGCGGGGTGTACGAGGGGGCCATCGTCCGCCGGCGGGCCGTGCTCGCCTCGGGGACGATCCTCACCGGTTCCACGCCGGTCTACGATCTGCCCAACGGCCGCATCATCAGGCCGGAGCCGGGGCTGCCGCTCGTCGTGCCCGAGGGCGCCGTCGTCGTGCCGGGCGCCCGCCAGGTGACCGTGGGCGCTGGTCGCGACTGGGGCCTGTCGCTGGCCACGCCGGTGATCGTGAAGTACCGGGACGAGAAGACGGACGCCCGCACGGAGCTCGAGCAGTGGATACGGTGAAGACGCGCGCCGCCACCGCCACGAGCTCCGTGGACCCCGTGTCGCTCACGCGCACGCTCGTCGACATCGACTCGACGACCGGCCGGGAGGGCGAAGCCGGCACGTGGCTGGCGCGCTTCCTGCGCGCGCGGGGCTACCAGGTGACCGAGCAGCCCGTGTCGGGCGGCCGGTTCAACGTGTTCGCCCGGCTCGACGCGTCGCCGGCCATCGTCCTGTCCACGCACTACGACTGCGTGCCCCCGTACTTCCCGAGCCGCGAGGAGCGGGGGCTGCTCTTCGGCCGCGGCGCGTGCGACGCGAAGGGCATCCTGGCGGCCCAGGTCGCGGCGGCCGAGGCGCTGCGCGCCGGCGGCGAGACGCGGCTGGGGCTGCTCTTCGTGGTGGGGGAGGAGCGGGGGAGCGACGGCGCGCCCGTGGCCAACCGCCTGGCGCCGGCCGGCGTGCGGTACCTCGTCAACGGCGAGCCGACCGACAGCCGCCTGGGCGCGGCCACGCGCGGCATCCTGCGCGTGCGGTTGCACGCCGACGGCCGGGCCGCCCACTCGTCGTTTCCCGAGCTGGGCATCTCGGCGATCGACAAGCTGCTCGACGCGCTGATGGTGCTGCGGGGCGTGTCGCTGCCCGAGGATCCGCTGCTGGGCCGCACGCACTACACCGTGGGGCTCATCGAGGGCGGCGTGGCGCCCAACGTGGTGTCGCCGCACGCCTCGGCGGAGCTGATGTTCCGCACCGTCGGCGACGGGGCGGAGGTGCGGAAGGCGCTCGACGTGATCGAGAGCCTCGTGTCGGTGGAGCACATTCTCGACATCCCCGCCGTGCGCATGCACGCGCTGCCCGGATTCGAGACGGCCGTCTTCCCGTACACCACCGACGTGCCGCTGCTCGACCGCTGGGGTACGCCGCTGCTCGTCGGACCCGGTTCGATCCACGTGGCGCACACCGACGAGGAGCACGTCGCCATCGACGAGCTGCGGGCCGCCGTGGGGCTGTACGTCTCGCTCGCCACGCGCCTCCTGGCGTGAGTACGCTACACTGGCGCTTTGCCGGGGAGCGCGGGCGACCGCATTCCTGCCTCCCAGGCGCGGATGTGCCGCACCGCGGCCCGGACCCTGTGCAACTACAGCCTGCGAACCGCGTCAGGGCCGGAAGGCAGCAGCGCTAAGTAGACCCTGCAGTGTGGGCAGGTGCACCGGGTCGCGGTGGGGCGCATCCGCACACTACTCACTTCTCACGCGCAGGTGTCCTACCAGGTCCTGGCCCGCAAGTATCGCCCGCAGCGGTTCGACGACGTCGTCGGACAGCAGGCGGTCACGCGTACGCTGCGCAACGCCGTGGCGAGCGGCCGGCTGGCGCACGCCTTCGTCTTCGCCGGCTCCAGGGGCAGCGGCAAGACGACGACCGCGCGCATCCTCGCCCGCGCCCTCAACTGCGTGGACGGGCCGACCGCAGACCCCTGCGGCGCCTGTGACGCCTGCGTGGAGATCGCGCAGGGGCGCGACATCGACGTCCTCGAAATCGACGCGGCCAGCCACACGGGCATCGACAACATCCGCGAGGTGGTGATCGCCGGGCTCTCGATCGCGCCGGTCCGCGACCGCTACAAGGTCTTCATCATCGACGAGGTGCACCAGCTCTCGTCGGCCTCCTTCAACGCGCTGCTCAAGTCGATCGAGGAGCCGCCGGCGCACGTCGTGTTCATGATGGCCACGACCGAGCTGCACAAGATCCCGGACACGATCCTGTCGCGGTCGCAGGTCTTCGAGTTCCGCACCATTTCCACCAGGCTCATCGCCGAGCAGCTCCGGCAGGTGACGGGCGCCGAGGGGGTCGAGGCGTCCGACGCGGCGCTGGCGCTCATCGCCCGGGCCGCCGAGGGCAGCATGCGCGACGCGTTGAGCGCGCTCGATCAGGTGATCGCCTTCGCGGGCACGGCGGTGGGAGCCGAGGAGGCGGCGACCGTTCTGGGCCTGGTCGGGCGCGACCTGCTCGTCGAGCTGATCGAGGCGGTCGTGGCCGAGGACGGCCCCCGCGCCTTCGCGCTGGCGGACCGCGCCGTCGAATCGGGCACGGACCTGCGCCTCGTGTGCCGGGAGCTGACGCGCATCGTGCGCGACATGATGCTGCTGTCGGTGGATCCGGATCGCGCGGGCGAGGGGGAGCTCGCCGCGGAGGAGCGCGAGCGGCTGGCGACGCTCGGCGCGCACTTCTCGCGCGAGGATCTGATGCGCGCCTTCGACCTGCTGGCCCGCGCCGAGGCCGACATCCGCACTGCGTCGCAGCCGCGGTACCACTTCGAGATGGCGCTGCTCAAGTGGATGCACCTCCGGAAGCTCGTGCCGCTGACCGATCTGCTTCAGGGCGCCAGCGGCGGAGGGGCGCTGCCCGGCCCGGAACGCGGAAGCGTACGTCCCGCGGTGGCGCGCGCTCCGGCCCGCGGAGCGTCGCCGCCGCCGGCGGCGCCCGCACGCCCGCGCGCCAGCGCCCCGGGAGCGCCGGCGCCGGCACCGACGGCCGCGCCCGCCGACGGCGGCGCGGCGGCAGAGCCGCGGCCGTCGGGCAAGGGCGGCAGCCTCAAGGACGCGTTGCTCGCCGAGATTCGCGCCGGACGGAACACCTTCTACAGCATCGTCGTGGCCCAGGCGCAGAAGATCGAGGTCGCGGACGACGCGGTGACGTTCACGTTCCTGCCGGCGCACCGCGCGCTGCGCCAGCAGTTCGACCAGGCGCGCGAATGGCTCGAGGCCGCCGCGGCACGCGTGGCAGGACGGCCCATCCGCGTGACGGCCGTGCAGGCCGACGGGGAGGGAAACGGGGAGCCGCCGGCAGCTCCTGCGTCCGTTCCGGCCGAAGCACCCGCTCCTCGGGACCTCAAGAAGGAGGCGATGGATTCGTCTGGTGTCCGTGCCCTGTTCGAGGTGTTTCCCGCACAGATTCGGGATGTGGAGGAGATCTAGGGCCCATGGACATCCAGGCGATGATGCAGCAGGCCCGGCAGATGCAGGAGCGCTTGCAGAAGCAGATGGCCGACATGCGCGTCGAGGCCAGCGCCGGCGGCGGCATGGTCACGGTGGTGATGGACGGCACCAAGCAGTTGCACGAGATCCGGATCGATCCGGAGGTCGTCTCCCGCGATGACGTCCAGATGCTGCAGGACCTGATCCAGGCGGCGGTCAACGACGCGCACCGCAAGGTGGACGCGCAGCTCGGGCAGCAGATGTCGGGACTGATGGGGGGCCTGAAGCTGCCGGGCCTCTTCTGAGGACCCTGGTCGAAACCCTCGATGTTGCCGGACCCGTTGACGAGGCTCGTGGAGCAGCTCCAGCGGCTGCCGGGCATCGGCGCCAAGGGCGCCCAGCGGCTGGCCTTCCACATCCTGCGCAACCCGCGCGAGGACGCCGAGCAGCTCTGCGACGCCATCCGTGACGTCAAGGAGCGCGTCACGTACTGCTCCACCTGCAACAACATCACCGACACCGATCCCTGCGCCTTCTGCACGAGCCCGTCGCGCGACCAGCGCGTCATCTGCGTGGTGGAGGAGCCGCAGAACGTCGCCGTCGTCGAGAGGACGCGTGAGTTCCGCGGGCTGTACCACGTGCTGATGGGGGCGCTGTCGCCGCTGCAGGGCGTCGGCCCGGACGATCTGAAGATCAAGGGGCTGCTCGATCGGGTGGGCGTGGGTGGGGTGGACGAGGTGATCCTGGCGACGAACCCGACGGTGGAAGGGGAGGCGACGGCGCTCTACCTGGCGCGGCTGCTCAAGCCGCTGGGAGTCCGGGTGACGCGCATCGCCATGGGCATTCCCGTGGGCTCGGATCTCGAGTACGCCGACGAGATCACGATGACGCGGGCGATGGAGAACCGCAGGGACCTCTGAACCGATGCTGCCGGCGTCCTACCAGCTCCCCGCCGCCGTCCTGCTGCTGCTGGGCGGCATCGTGGCCTGCTTCTTCGGGTATCGCTTCTTCCGGATCGTCCTCGCGATCTGCGGCTTCATCATCGGAGCCCTGGCCGCGAGCTCGGTGTTCGGCCCGAGCGACACGCTCGGCATGGTGGGCGCCGCCCTGGTGGGAGGGCTCATGGGCGCGCTCGTGCTGGTGGGGGCCTATTTCGTCGGCGTGGCGCTCGTGGGCGCCGCGCTGGGCTCGCTGGCGGCGCACGTCCTGTTCGCCGCCAGCGGCACCGATCCCCACTTCATCGTCATCCTTTTCAGCGCCGTGATCGGCGCCGTTGCCTCGATGTACCTGCAGCGGTACGTGCTCATCTTTGGCACCGGCTTCGGCGGCGCGCTCATGCTCCTGCATGGAGGGCTGGCGCTGGCCGGCGCGCGGCTGCCGGGCATGCCGCCGGTAGGCAGCGGCGTCTGGCTGCCGTACCCGCTGGACCCGGCGCCCGGGCAGCCCTGGGTGCCGGTCGCGTGGATCCTGCTCGGGCTCATCGGCGCGGGCGTGCAGCTCGGATGGACCGGTGGCGAGAAGGGGCGGGTCCGCCGGCGGAAAAGGGAAAGCGGGTAAAATCGAGGAAGCGGAAGGATTCGAGAGAGGACGCATGAGGGGAACGCTCGGAGTACTGGTGGTGTGCGGGTTCGTCGGGTCGGTGGCCTACGCCGTGGTGGGGGCGCAGACCCAGGCGAGCCAGGGTGCGTACACGGACGCGCAGGCCATGCGGGGCGAGGCGCTGTACCTCGACCAGTGCGCCGTGTGCCACGGGGACAACCTCGAGGGCTACGCGCCGAATCCGCCGCTGTCGGGACAGTTCTTCATCGGCGGCTGGGAGGGCAAGGCGCTGGCCGAGCTGTTCGAGAAGACGAACTTCTCGATGCCCGCCACGGCCCCCGGCACGCTCACGCCCGAGCAGACGGCCGACGTGCTCGCGTACGTGCTCAAGCGCAACGGATATCCGGCGGGCGCGACCGACATGGCCTCGACGATGGAGGCGCTCGTCGCGGTGACCGTGGATGCCGTTCCGGCTGCCGGCGGCGCCGCGGCCGGGGCGCCAGCGGCAACCCGCTCGGCGAGCGAGGGCATCTACAGCGAGGAGCAGATCGCGCGCGGCAACACGGTCTACACGGAGCAGTGCGCCGCCTGCCACGGCGAGTATCTCGAGGGCTCGGGGCCGATGCCTGCGCTGGCGGGACCCGACTTTCTGAACAACTGGAAGGGCCGCACGGTGGGCGAGCTGTTCGAGAAGACGCTCACGACGATGCCTGCCACGGCGCCCGGCACGATGACCGAGGCGCAGACGGCGGACGTGCTGGCCTACATGCTGAACGCCAGCGACTTCCCGACGGGGCCGTCGCCGCTCGGGAGCGACATCGCGGCGCTGACGGCGATCATGCTGGACGCCCCGCCGGCGCAGTAGCCACGGCCGCGGGTCACCGGCGAGCTGGCGCCGCGGGTGGTGCGGTCGAGGTCGCTGCTATCTAACGCGCCGGGCAGGATTCCGGCAGCCCGACCCAGCCTTCCACGTCGAGCACGGCGTCGAGCGCGACGCCCGGTGCCGGACTGCTCGTCACGTTGCCGCCCCCGATGCCGCCGCCGAGCGGCGAGCGCGGCAGCGAGCTTCCGCCGATGCGAACACGGCCGCCGCCGACGGCTTGACCGCCGGGCGCGGCCAGCTCGGTCTTCCGCACCAGGCCGGTCACCTCGATCATCCGTCCCTCGCGGATGCGGATCTCGTTGAGCACCTCGCCCGGGCCCGACAGGCGGAACCGCCGGCCAGGTCGCAACTCGCCGCTGGTTGGCTCGTGGCCCTCCCGCTCGGCGATCACGAAGGTCCGTCCGTCGGCGCAGCCGGGAATGGTGATCCGGGTGGAATCGCCCGGCACGGGCCGCTCCTCCTGGGCGAGCGGCGCGGCGATGGCGGCGGCCAGCAGCAGGAGGAGGGCGGACTTCATAGGTCCAGTCTACGCCCGAACCCGTGCTACGATCGCAAGGTTCGGCCCCCCAGATTCCTCGGTAGCTCAATGGCAGAGCATCCGGCTGTTAACCGGAGGGTTGCTGGTTCGAGTCCAGCCCGAGGAGCCACTCTTCCCGAAGGTTTTCAGTGGGTGAGCTGGCTCGGCCCTGCCGGCTTCTGAACAATACTGAACCATTCCTTTCCGATCGTGTCGACGGCTGCACGCAGCGAGCCGTCGAGCACCTGCGTGTAGACGTTGAGGGTGGTGTCGACCCTCGCGTGCCCCATGAGCTGCGCAATCACCTTCCCGGGGACGCCCAG
>Ga0302046_10003644_pt1 | contig 13875 bp, 16 predicted proteins | sample RVTome_11_FD_200261 | JGI IMG/M metagenome (GOLD analysis project Ga0302046, IMG submission 200261) | Soil microbial communities from uranium-contaminated site in the Upper Colorado River Basin, Wyoming, United States - RVT147D111 (version 2) ...
TTAAAGGAATAGTCCAGCATCTGCAGCCCGGCGGCAGCAGCTTCATCCACCGGCACGCACACGCGCTGGGTGTTGTTGCTTACATAAATACAGCCCTCCTCAGAACTCAGCCTGACCATCAGTGCCAGCACGGCTTGTTGGCGCCCCAGGGCCGCATCTCGGTTGCTGTACACATCGTAGACAGACGGGGCTTGCGGCAAGCCCGCCAGGAATGAAGCCTGCCCCAGGCTCAGTTGGCCGGCGGTGGTGCCGAAATAAGTTTGGGCAGCTGCCTCCACCCCGTAAGCCAGATTGCCAAAATAAATTTCATTCAGATAAAGTTCGAGGATCTCGTCCTTGGAGTAGCGCCGCGTGATTTCCGAGGCCAGGATGGCCTCGCGCACTTTGCGCAGGTAAGATTGCTCGCTGGCTTCTTCGGGAGAGAACAGCAAGGCGCGGGCCAACTGTTGGGTGATGGTCGAGGCACCCGAAACGACTTCGCCGCTGGAATAGTTCTGGGTGAAGGCACGGAAAATGGCCATGATATCGAAACCGGGATGGCTGTAAAAATCCTTGTCCTCGGTGGCCAGGGTGGCAGCGATCATGTACGGGGAAACATCTTGCAAGCGCACGTAGGTGCGCCGCCCGGCGGTGGGATCCAGGATCTCGTAGAGCAGGTTGCCTTCTGCATCCAGAATGCGAGTGGTCTCAAACTGTGAGGCGTGCGCCCGCAGATCTTCGACGCTGGGCAGCGTGGAGGCGATGGCGCCGTATTCATACAAAGCGAAAGCGACCCCCGCTACAAGCAGAAAGATGAGCGCAAAGCTGCCATAGATTAGCAGCCGCGGGAGGCAGCCCATGCGCCCGAAGCGTTCGCGCAAGCGGTTGAACCAGGCTCCAATTCCACCGCCCCCCGGGGCGGCTGGTTTAGGTTTCCGGGCGCGGCGCGCAGGCGAATAGGCCGCCCCGGTGACTTGAGTGGCGTCCGGATCGACCTCCGCCACCCTGCGCGGTAAAGGCATGCCCGATTCGTCGGTGGGCGGCGGGGTGCCGGGCGGCGTGTTGCCCAACGGCGGCGGTGGCGGAGTCCACTCTGCGCTACTTGCTCCGGGGAAGCTTGTGTCCGCTTCATCCGGCGGGACCTGGCCGACTTTTATCGCCTGGCTGGGTTGAGTGCCACTCTGTGAGGGCTTATTAATTCTTACGGGCTGGCTGGGTTGGGTATCGCCAATAGGAGCCGCGGCCGAAGCAGCTGCTTCAGCAGCTACGTATTCCTCGTCAGAGGCGGCCAGGCGTTTAAAGCGGTGGCTTGAGCCTTCACCACTGTTGCGCCTGCTGCGCGGGGAACGTCCTAATCCCTCGGTCATGAGGCAACTTTATTTAGGGCGCGCGGCGATGAGCGCCGTCCAGGTGCCTTTCATTACAGTTTCCCCGTCGTGGTTTTTTACTTCCAAAAGAATAATGATGGACCCGCCACCAATGCGCGGGATGGTCTTGGTCTCTTTGACCTCAGCTTCTACATGAATGGTGTTGTCAATATAGATGGGCTTGATGAACTTCCATTCGTTGACTTCGCGGAAAGCCATCACTGTGCCCTCCATAAAGCCGGTCTGCACCAGCAAGCCGGAAGCGATGGAAAGGCCGAGCAAGCCGTGGGCCACCCGCGCCCCGAAGGGGGAATTCTTGCTGTATTCGGCATCGATGTGGATCTGGTTGAAATCGCCAGAGAGTCCGGCAAACAAGACGATATCCGCCTCTGTGACGGTGCGCCCGGCGCTGATGATGCGCAAACCGACCTTGAATTCCTCGAAGTACATGCCGCGCTGGACGGGCGATTCTTTACTCATGCGCTGCTCCTGTGGTTAACACAACCCTGGGAAAGCCAGATGGCACGATTCTAGCATAAGGGCAAGATAAGTCTTTTATACTAGAATGTCGACGAGGCGGCTCTCAAATTGGTTCCATCAAAAACTACACCGGCTACCTTATTAATCTTGCTGCTGACCGCAGCCTGCACCTTCCCCGCCCAGCCAACTGGCGAACCAGCCGCGGCAGCCACGTTCACTGCAACGGTTTCGGCCACACCTACGAGTGAACCCATACTGCCCCACCCTGTTTATTATTTAAGCCGCCGCTCCGGCAGCCAACAGGTCTGGCGGCTGGAGGCTGACGGGGTTACACGGACTCAGATCACCACTGAAACCGCGGATGTTGTGATTTTCGATGTGTCCCGCACTGATGGCAGCCTGGCCTTCGTTGCGCAAAATCAATTGTATTTAGTCGAAAGTGACGGCGGCAACCGCCGCCTGCTGGTGGACAATGCGGCGGCCGACCCGCAAGCAGAGGGCTTTTATTACAGCCATCGCCTCAGCCACCCGCTGTTTTCTCCCGATGGCGGTTTCCTGGCTTATTCGTTCGATGGTGTTTGGATCTTGGAGTTGGCGTCTTTCCAAGCAGTGCACTTTGTGGAAAACCAATTGGATATCACCGAGGACGGAACCCAAACCGTTGAACGCTTCTATGCCCCGCTTTCGTGGGCGCCGAACGGTCAGCGCCTGCTGCTAAGCCTGGGCGGTTCGGAATCCAGCACCCTCGGCTTCCTCAACCCCGGCGCCGAGCCGCTGCTTACCGAGGTCGAGAACAACAGCGGCCTGGTGTGCTGCCAGTCCGCCTGGGCGCCGGATAGCAATTTTCTCATGGTGACCAGCCCTTATATCGGGCTGGTAGAGCAAGGCGCCTGGCGTTATGACGCCGCCACCGGGGCACGGACCGCGCTGCTGGACTCAGTCGACGACGGCCTGTTCCACTTCGCGGGCTGGCCGCTGCAGACTTCGGATGGCAGCCTGTTTTATTTCTACGCCAGTTCGGCTGAGGTGCCGGATGGCGATGTGCCTTTATTTATGGTGAGGAGCGAGTTGGATAGACTCAGCCAGCGAACTCAGCTGAGGCCGGACGCATTTAGCAACATCGGGGAAGTGCTGTGGGCGCAGGATGGCTCCCTGGCGCTGGTGGTGCAAGTAGGCGCGGATGGCGGCCCGGCCGGGTCGGTGCTGCTGGCCGCCAGGGATGGGCGGCAGCTTGTCTTGCTATTAGATGAAGGGCACATGCTAAGTTGGGGACCTTAGCTCTTAACGATTTTCCTGTATCCCCGATTGAAATAAACCAATGGTTGCTGGTCGGCTGAATCTGAAAATCGACCGCAAGCCGCTACCTCGCTGATAAAGACCGTGTGCGTGCCGGCATCGTGCAGAGAAAGCACGCGGCAATCAAAGAAGGCTAACCCTTGGCTCAGGATGGGGCTGCCGGTCCCCAGGGTGAAGGTCTCCAAACCCTCGAACCGATTGCTTTGTTCGCTATCCAGCCCTGCAAAACGGTCCGAGAGGGAGCGCTGATCTTCACTGAGGATCGTGGCCGCGAAAACGCCTGAAGAAACCACCAATTGGTACGTACGGGTCACTTTTTCCAATGAAATGGAAACCAGAGGAGGAACTAGGGAAAGTGAAGTAAATGAATTCACGGTCATCCCATGCATCACGTCCGCGTGGCTGGCGGCTACGATGGTGATGCCCGTAGTCCAAAAGCGCAAGGCCGCGCGCAGGTTATCGGGGTCAGGTGAAACGATGATCTTGGTCGAGCCGCTAGTTTTCATTGAACGAAGGATTGTAACCCGCTGGAAAAGAACGCGCCCGCTGCGGTTGCAAAGCGCGTGCCAGCCGCAATTATCCTATTGGATTCATCTCTCAATTAAGGTACGATGTCCGTCCTTATGCAAGCCGAAGACCTGCCGCAAGAAGCTCCGCGCCCCAGGCGGGCGAGCATGAACGTGTTCGGCCAACTCAGTATGGTATTCGGTGTGGCTGCGCTGCTGGCTACCCTGTTCACCGCCTGGACTCCCCTGGGGTTGATGCCAACCAACCTAGCTGAGCAGATCGCCCAATTTTTCCAGGGCGGCTCCGCGGATCAAGGCCCCCAATTCCCCACCCCCACGCCGCGCCCGCGGCCGCTCATCGGCATCGTGGCCGGGCACAGTGGCGGGGAGGACCCCGGCGCGGTGTGCCCGGACGGATTGACCGAGGTGAGCGTTAACCTGGATGTGGCTACCCGGGTGAAGGAAAAGCTGCTGGCCGCCGGCTTTGATGTGGACCTGTTGGAAGAGTTCGATGATCGCCTGGAAAACTATAAAGCCTTGGCCCTGGTTTCCATCCATGCGGACTCTTGCGGTTTCATCGATGACAATGCCACCGGCTTCAAAGTTGCCGGCGCACTGGCGAACCTCAACCCGGAAAAGAGCAGCCGGCTGGCAGCCTGCCTCAGCAGCCGCTATGCCCAGGTGACTGGCTTGCGCTTTCACCCTGGCAGCGTGAGCGCCCACATGACCAGCTACCACGCCTTCGACGAGATCGACCTGGACACGACGGCTGCCATTATCGAAGTCGGTTTTATGAACCTGGACCGGACTATCCTCACCCAGCAGCCCGACCTGCTGGCCGAAGGCATTGCCCAAGGCGTGCTTTGCTACATCTATAATGAAGATGCGTCGCCTGCGAGCGGAAATTAAGAAAAAATGGGCGATAGCGTAACCTGGAGAACCCTTTGCAAGCAGGCTGAGAAGGCGCTGGCTGCCGGCCAGCGCGGCGAGGCGCGCCGCCTGGCGCGCAAGGCTGCCAAACTGGCGCCGGACAAGGTGGAACCCTGGCTTCTGCTCGCTTCTTTAGCTACCTCCGCCGCGAGTCAAGCCTATATCAAGAAAGCCGTAGCCAATAATCCTCGCATCCTGCGCGCAGTCAGCGCTATCCGCTGGGCGGAGAAGCGCAGCGATGCATTGGGTAAAGGGGCAACGGGACTTGCGCTGCCTAAGCCGGCCAGCCTGGCGCTGTGGAGTCTGTTGGTGTTAACCTTGGCCTTTGTTTTTTTTGCTTGGCTTCGGCCGCCCGGAGTAGATCAGGGCCTGCGCACCATGGGTGCCGCGGCTGCCGAGCAATTTGACGAACTATTCAACTCGGAAACCTCACAGCCCTCGGCCACCTTCACGGCCACTTTCACTCCCTTCGCAACTCGCACAGTGCTGCCCACCAGCACACCTACCAGCACCCCGACATTGGATGCGACCCAGGAACAGGGCCTCGCACCAAAGCAGCTGCCCGACCTGGCACTGGCCATTGAAAAATTCGATCTCCAGCTACCAGATGGGCTCGAGCAGGACGAGCGATGGATCGATATCAACTTAAGCGAACAAACTCTTTCAGCCTTCGAAGGCAGCGATATAGTGAACACCTTCTCGATTTCCAGCGGGCGGTCCGGGTACCCTACGGTCACCGGCGAATTCAGCATCTGGGTCAAGGTCAGGATTCAAACTATGTCTGGGCCGGGCTATCACCTCGAGAATGTGCCTTGGGTCATGTATTTCTACGGGGATTACGGCATCCACGGCACCTGGTGGCACAACAACTTCGGCACACCGATGAGCGCCGGCTGTGTGAACATGAGCATCCCTGATGCGCAATGGATGTACCAATGGGCCAGCGTGGGAACCGTCGTCGTGGTGCATTATTAACCAGTGGTAGCGCAAGCCATCTTGTCTGCTGCAAACGGCCGTTATTTGGACAAGGGGATTCCTCGTCAAGCCTCCGGCTTTCCTCGGAATGACAGACATGGAGCACACCGTAAGATTTCCAAACTTCAAACAATCTCTAGTAAGATACGCGCCAATGGCAAAGCAAGGTCTGTTTAGTGGCTTGGTGATCGATGAGAACGACCGCCCCGTGGCTTCCACCCGGGTGGGCGAGGAATCGTTCTATGTGGTCGACGATCAGGGGTTTTTGCGCCACATCCCTTCGGAGCAAGTCGACCGCCAGGTGCTAGCGGAGATGGGCAAGATGTTGGAAGGCCATGAGGAAGAACTCAGCCAGCAGGCGGCCAAAATGCTGGGCCAGGACGACATCTTCACCCGCGCGGCCATCGAAAAGCGCCTTGAAAATTTGGATAACCAGTTCGATGAGGTGCTGGCAGCTGGGCTACCGGAAGCCAGCCGCACTTACCTGGGCATGACCGGCTTCAAGGTGCGCATCAACCTGCACGGGGACGTGCTGGAGATCCAGCCGCCCGGCGGCCTGGCGCCTGAAGACGAGCCCTAGTCTAGTTTAAGTAGAAAGCGGTAGCTGAGCCAGAAGGCCACCAAGCCAGCCAGAATGGGTCCCACCAAGAAGCCCGTTTGGATGGCCCCGTTGATCAAGGCATTGGCTGGTGGATAAATACCCATAAGCCCCGCGGCATAGTTAATGGCCAGGACTGTCCCATAACCGCCGGCCCACACAGTGGCGCCGATCACCAAGGCACCTAACGCAGAAATAAAGACGTCCAGGGGAGGTGGGCCGTAATGTTCAGGTTCGTGCGTATCTTCCATTTAAGACCTCCGAAAATCTTCGCCCGCATTATAGCAGTGGTAGATAAGCAAAGATAGGGTTTGCGGTATAATCTCCGGGTTTGGTTGCCAAAAAAAATCTAAGGAAGAAGAATGCCGAAACGAACTTATCAACCGAAAGTCCGCCGCCGCCTGCGCGTGCATGGTTTCCGCAAGCGCATGGCCTCAGCCACTGGGCGGGATGTGCTTAAGCGCCGCCGCCTGCGCGGCCGCCACAAATTGACCGTAACCGCCAACGAGCACGTCAAAAAGGTCAACTGGAAGAGTTGACCTTCGGGTCGAGCCGCTCGTCATAGGTGAAGCGTGGATTTAGCCTCCGCAAGTCAGCCGAGATTAAACGGGTGCGGCGACATGGGAATTCGACAGCGCACCCGTTTCTTGCGCTTATCGCCCTGCCGAATGATGGCCTGGGGATCAGGGTCGGCGTAACGGCGGGGAAGCCGATCGGGGGCGCGGTAGTGCGCAACCGAGCCAAGCGTGTGCTGCGCGCCGCCATCCAACCCCTGTTGGCGCAAATCCGCCCCGACCACGACATCATGCTGCTTGCTCGGCCCGGCATCCGTAACGCGGGAAGCACCGAAGTGCAAAGTGTGATTAGCGCTTTGCTCAAAAAAGCCGGCCTACTGAAACGAGAATGAACGCAGAACTTTCGCATTCCCATCAAGAATACAAGGACCAGCCTTCTCCACTTTTGAAGGACCTGCCTTTTACCGCGGGCAATTTGCCCCGCTTCGCATTGCTTTTGCCCATTCGGGTCTATCAAAAAACTCTATCTCGCAGCATGCCCGCCGACACCTGCCGTTTCTATCCAACCTGCTCCAACTACACTTACCAGGCCATTTATAAATATGGCGCTCTGAAAGGTGGCTGGATGGGCTTTCGGCGCATTTTGCGCTGCACACCCCTTAGCAAGGGCGGCTACGACCCGGTACCCTAACTCATAGAAGGAAGCTTGAATTCGATGAAAAAAAAGCACTTGTTGACCCTGATGCCATTACTTGCAATGAGTTTGTTCTTAACCGCCTGCGGAGAGGCTGTAGCCGCCGGATCCTGGCCCGGCATCATCTACGACGAAACCCGCAGCCTGGTTTACGTCGCCAATAACCAGTTCGTGCACGCCATCCAGATCGAAAACGGTTTGGAACGTTGGCAATTCCCGGCAGAGCCGCAGGGCGGCTTTGCCTCTTACGCCGCACCCGAACTGACCACCGACGGCCAGCTTATCGTCGGCGGCTACGACAATATTTTATATAGTTTGAATGCGGAGAACGGCGCTCAGAATTGGACTTTCCCCGGCGCGGTTAACCGTTACATTGGCAGCTCCCTGGCTGTCGGAGATCAAATTTTTGCACCGAATGCCGATCACCGGCTTTACATCCTCGGAAGTCAGGGAAACCTGGTGAAAACTTTTGCTGCCCAAGATCCACTCTGGGGCCGGCCCGCAGGCGATGGAACTATTGTCTACTTGACCTCCATGGACCACTTCCTGTATGCCCTCGACGCGCAGAGCGGTGAGGAGCTGTGGAAATTGGACTTGGAAGCCACCATCGTAGGCAGCCCAGGGCTGGGCGCCGATGGAATGATCTATGTCGGCACCTTAGACCATACCTTGTTCGCCGTGGATCCCCAGTCCCATCGAGAGGTGTGGAGATTCGCAACCCAGGGCTGGATTTGGGCGACGCCATTAATTGTGGATGGCCAGCTCTTTGTAGGCGATCTGGACGGCATCTTCTACGGCGTGGACGCCGCCAGCGGCGAGGAACAATGGCGCGTGGACACGGGTGGCGCCATCACCGGCACGCCGGCCTTATTCAACGACAGCTTGTACATTGGCAATGAAGCCGGGCGCATCTTCTCTATCAGTCTGGATGGGCGTTCGCGTGAGCTTACCTTGCCCGAAACTTATCAAGGGCTTTACTACGGTTCCCCTGTATTGGCTGGCGATCTATTGCTACTCGGCATTACCAATAACGAAAATATCGTGATCGCTCTGGATAGCGACGACTCCGTGGTTTGGAGTTTTGTTCCCTAAGAAAGCAAGAGGAAAAGGTTATGTTTGACTTTATTATCATCCCCTTCACCAACGCCCTGGTTTTTATTTACAGTTTGCTGGGCGAAAACTTTGGCCTGGCTATTATCGTTTTCACCATCCTGGTGCGCGTGGTTACTTACCCTTTCAATGCGCAGCAGATGAAGAGCGCCAAGGCCATGCAGGATTTGCAGACCAACCCCAAGTACAAAGCCATGCAGGCGAAATACAAAGGTAAAGAAAACCGTGAGAAATTGGCCCAGGAACAAATGAAGCTCTACCAGGAAATGGGCATCAATCCACTAGCAGGCTGTCTCCCCACCCTTATCCAGATCCCATTATTGATCTCCATGTACTGGGCGATTACACGGGCTTTAGCCGCCACGCCGCTGCAGCTGCTGGACCTGGCTAAGGGCATTTCCCTGCCGAACGCGGCCAACCTGGTCCCGCTAAACAGCCAATTCCTATGGATGGACCTGGGCCAGCCCGAACGCCTGTTTATTCCCGGCATCCCCATCGGCATCCCAGTGCTGGCTATCCTGGTCATGGTCACCTCGTATTTCCAGAGCAAGATGATGACCCCCACCGCGGGCAACGACCAGAGCGCCCAAATGGGCCGCATGATGACCTTGTATATCCCCATCCTGATGGCCTACATTTCCTACATTTATGCTGCCGGCTTGGCCCTGTATTTCGTGGTCAGCAACATCCTAAGCATTGCGCAGTATTACATCTCGCGCCGGCCTAAACCCCAGACCCCCGCCATCCGGGGAACAAATGCCCAGGGTGCAAAATAAAGCGGATTGAATTAGACTAGGACCTGCTAATGGAACATCGCGCCAATCTCGAGGTCATTGCCCCAAGCATTGACGAAGCCGTCCAAAAGGGTTTGGATGAATTAGGTGTGCAAAAAGACCAGGTCGAGGTTGAAGTGCTTGACGAAGGCGGTGGTGGTCTTTTCGGCATTGGCAGCCGCCAGGCGCGCGTGCGGCTGACGGTAAAGGCAGGCTCCCCAGAACGCCAGGCCGGACAAAGCCGCCGGCCTGCCCGCAGGTCCGTTCAACCAATGGCTCCGGCCGATACCGAAAATCTGCTATCGATCACCAAAGCCACGGTAGAAGAATTGTTAACCCATATGGATATTCGCGCCGAAGTGGAAGCGCGCATGGGGGAAGCCGACGACGATGAAAGCGCCGCCCCCGTGCTGGTGGATATAAACGGCGGCGATCTCAGCATTCTGATCGGCCGGAATGCCGAGACCCTGAACGCTTTCCAGTTGATTACTCGCCTGATCGTCGGCAAAGAGGTCGGCCAAGCCGCCCATATTGTGATCGACGTCGAAGGCTATCGCCAGCGGCGCGAGGATGGCTTGCGCGCCCTGGCCACGCGCATGGCCGAGCAGGCAGTGAGCACGGGCCGCAGCCAGACCCTGGAGCCGATGACCCCAGCCGAGCGACGCATCATTCACCTGACCTTGCGTGACAGCAGCCAGGTGACCACCGAAAGCGTCGGCGAGGATCCTGGCCGCAAAGTCAACATTATTCCCCGTACCTGAAACACCCCTGCTGCGCAGGGTTCCCCCGAAATTCGCACACACTCGCACAAACCTGACAGGTTGCCCGCGTATTTTTGGCATAACCTGTTCAGGAAGATGTCATACGGCCGGCTGCCCGGCTAGGATTGAACTTTAACAATCTTTGTTACAACTTATGGTCCCTGTCTCGCCAGCTGAGCCTTACGCGGGTCCCTTTTCCCGGCGCAGTTTCCACGAACAGCTTGGCCTCGATCATGACGGCGCGCTCTTGCATCCCGGCCAAGCCAAAATGGCGGGTGGACAAGAAATGCGCAAGGTCGTTTTCCCCGCTTAGTTTGAAACCCTTACCATCGTCGTACACAACCAGATCAACCCCATCCTTTACCAAATTACCTTGAATGGAGACGTGTCTCGCGTCAGCATGGAACATGGCGTTTTCGCAAGCCTGCTGGATAATGCGATAGAGGTGCTGCTCGACCATGGGGTCGAAACGCACCTGGCTGCGGGTCAGCTCAAACTTGATAATGGTCTTCGCATACGGTTTCTGAGATAGCTCCTCAGCCAGGCTTTGCAATGCAAAAAATAAACCTTGGTCCATCAATGGAGGGCGCAAGCCATTGATCAGGTTGCGCACCTGCCCGACCAAGCTTTCGAGCCGTTTGCCAAAGCCCTTAGTGTACAGGGCATCGTCCACCTGGTGGCCGAGCTCGGAGATGCGTTGCAACACATCGTCGTGCAGCTCGCGGGCCAAATGGGCGCGCTCAACTTCCTGGCGTTCAATGTCGGCCCGGTGCAACGCGCGCAAGCTCTGGGCCTGGGAAATGTTGACAAGCGCGATCGCCATCTGATCAGCGAGTGAGCGCAGCAGATTGAGCTCAGCTTGGGAGTAAAAGTCGTCAGGGTCTTTGCGGCCAAGCAGCCAGAGCCCGCGCGCTTCCCCTCCGACGGTGAGTGGCAAGGCCACCCGTGCCCAGCCAGCCCGCTTGCCCAGGATTTCCGGGCCCTCACCCTGGCGCACCAGAATCTTTTCGGTCGGCAGCCGCTTGAGGTCTCTGGCGGCCGGAAGCGCTGACCGCCGCACAGCCTGCATATAAACAGGGCGACCAGGGTGGCTTTTGCCCTCAAAATCCAAGAGCGCGGATTGGCGCACCAGCAAACTGGGCAACACTTCTTTCATCAGGATATCAGCCAGATGATCCCGAGAAAAGCTGGTAGAAATGCGGCCGGCAAAGTTTTCCAAGACGTGTTGCGGTGGCTGCGGGATACCCAGCAGACGCCGTTCCACGAAAGATTGGAAACGAGGGAAAGCATAGATGCTAAAAATGGAAGCGACCAAGGCAGCAAAAACGATGTTCACCGCCCCTTCCGCAACTCCCGAAATAAAAGCGGAGAAGATCGGAATGATCAGCAGGCCTAAGATGGCCAGCAAGACCAGGAATAAGTAGATCGAAACCAGCCGGTTGGCGCGAAATTCCAGCCCTCCCAATTGGCGCCGGTAGACGACGTAGAAGTAAGCGCCAGGCAAAGCCAACATGGATAACAAGACGCCTGGCAGGACAGCGGAAGAGTTAACCTGGCCAACGCCGATGGCCACGATTAGCGTTGGCAGCAAAGCAACGGCTGCAGCAAAAACCAGCAAGCCGATCTCACGGCGTTCCTGCATTCGAGAGACGTAACGGTATACAAGAATTCCTACGCTGCCCGCCACCGCACCTGCCAAGGCAAACAAGTGGGAGTTATAGGGAATCCATCCAAACCATTGGAAAATAGCCATAGCGGCAGAAGTTATGTACAGCCCGGTCCAGAACCGTTTATAGGGTCTGCCCATCGGGCGGGGAAAGTTGTAGTGGAAATGAAGATAAACAGGCAAGCTTATCCACACCCCGGCGCGCAATACAAAGTGGCTTTCCAGGACGCCCGAATTTGAAATGGTGCCAACCAGGAACCAGATGGCGGTAACGTAATTGAGCGCGATCAGCAGCGCCCAGCGCAGGTCCCGTGGGCGCACCAAGACCAGGGTGATCGTGCCCGCCAGCCAAAAGACGTAACTCAGCACCCAGGTGTTGATCAGCCGGCTGGTAAATTCAGCCGAGTTAAACCCCGGGACCTGCCATTGGACCTCTCTTTGCCTACTTTCACCTTCAACCAATAAGCTTAGCGTCTCGCCCGCTTGGGCTGTAGCCAAGGGATGCAGGCTGTGTGAGGCAACTATTTCACTCCATGGCTCCCCATTCACTTCTAGGATGCGCTCACCAACCGCCAGGTCGAGACGTCTGCCCAGATCATGAACACCGCTTATTTCTCCGGTGGCGCCATTGTATTGAAAGCCGATGTAGCTAACCATATAAAACCGGGCGTAGGTAAACAGTAACAATACCCCCAGGACAAGAGCAGGCAACCAGAATTCAGCTAATCGGCGGGGCAAGGCGTGGTTTCCTCAGGAATTCGGTCGAAGAAAGGAAGGTGATGCTGGCAGATAGCCATTAAGGCTTAAGCTTACCAAGACTAGTGTAGTCAAACCTATGAACAAAGGAGAAAAACCATGGTTTCTATGCAGACATTCTATACAAACTTGTTCTCCACCCCGGGGACCCACGGAAACCTTTCAGGCCTGCTGCGCATTGCGCGCGCCAGCCTAAAAGAGATCCTGGCCGTGCGTTCCGAGCTCGCGTGGGACGCTTGGGCTGCAACGCCCCAATAAGCTGAAAGCACAGGCCGGCCGTAAAGGCCGGCCTGTGCCCCAAATAAGGAGCATCCATGGAGATTTACCAACGAGCAATACAAGCCTTGCTGACCCATCCCCAGACTCTGGAATGGCCCGCCTTAGCCGAGCTGTGCGAACGTGCCAGAGCCCATAGACCGATCGCCTGGGATTTTTCGCTGCTGGCTGCCGAGGCCGTGGGCGGCAAACCCGAGGCGGCCATCCCTGCAGTGGGTGCACTCACTTGCGCCCATATGGCATTGATCATGATCGACGACCTATTAGACGAGGATCCGCGCGGGGCTTATCACCAGTTGGGAACCGGGCGGGCGGCCAACCTGGCCTCGGCTTTGTCTAGTCTAGGACTCGACATTTTGCTCAGTTGCAAGATCAACGAACGCGAAAGAGCTGCGCTGGCACTTAACGAACTTATGTTGCGTACGGCTTATGGGCAGGACCTCGACATTCAGAACGCCAGGACCGAAGAAGCTTATTGGGCGGTCACCAAGGCGAAAAGCTCGCCGTACTTTGGGACCGGCCTGTACCTGGGCGCATTGTGTGGAGGGGCCAAGCTCCAACTTGCTGACCAACTGCAAAAATTTGGGGAGCTGTTCGGTGAGATCATGCAAATTCACGACGATCTAAATGATTGCCTAGCCAGCCCGGCCAACGTGGACTGGCTGCAAGGGCGTTCCCCGCTACCGATCCTCTTCGCCCAAGAGGTTGCCCACCCGCAACAGGCGCGCTTCATCCAGATGCGCGGGCAGGCGAGCAACCCGGCTGCCTTAGCCGAAGCACAAGCTATCCTGGTGAGCTGTGGAGCGATCAGTTATTGTGTGAACGAACTAATGCTGCGCCAGGGCCAGGCGGAACGGCTACTGAACAGGATACGACTGACCAACCCAGCTCCGCTGGTTAAACTACTTGCGGACTCGATCGCCCCCGTGCAGCATCTTTTCGCCAAAGTAGGCGCGGACTTTCCAGCTACTTTGTGAGGTCTGCTCCATGTAGGTAAGGAGTGATTAGCCCGAGGTCCCGCGCCTTTTGGGTAGCCGCTAATCGGTTGCGCACATTGAGCCGCTTATAGGCTTTCGACAGTAAATTGCGCAGGGTGGACGGCGCGATACTCATAAGCTCAGCCAAAGCTCCCGTCGTGATATCCGGGTAAGCCGCTGCCAGGGAGAGCGCCTCCCGTTGGCGCTCACTTAGCA
>Ga0302046_10003645_pt1 | contig 13873 bp, 8 predicted proteins | sample RVTome_11_FD_200261 | JGI IMG/M metagenome (GOLD analysis project Ga0302046, IMG submission 200261) | Soil microbial communities from uranium-contaminated site in the Upper Colorado River Basin, Wyoming, United States - RVT147D111 (version 2) ...
TGGTTCGGCATGCTGATCGAGATGCCGCTCGCCACCGGCCAGCCAGTCACGCTGGTGGGCGAAGCGGCACGACGTCACTCGTTCATTGCCGAGCGCGACATCGTGGCGTTCGTGCTCGCGGCAACGAAAAATCCCGCTGCGCGCAATGCCACGCTCGTGATCGGCGGACCCGCCGCCGTGTCGCTGCGTGAGGTGGTGAGCGCCTACGAGACCGCACTGGGATGCCCCATCGACGTCCGCAGTGTGGCGCCCGGCGATCCGATACCCGGACTGCCCGAGCCGATCTGGGGCATTGTCGCCGCACTCGAGGCCTTCGATTCGCCCATCCCGATGGAAGACACCGCGCGGGCATACGGCGTCTCGCTCACGACCGCGCAGGATCACGCCGCCCGATCCGGCCTTGCCGGAGCCACCGCCTGATAATGCATGCGGATCGCGTCGTGTGGCGTCAACGATCGTGGTGTCAATGATCGTGTGGCGTCAACGATCGTGTGGTGTCAATGATCGTGTTCGCGACACCATCTGCTCGTTCGTGCGACGAATGAACTGGACGTCGAGTCCGGGCGCCTGATCGACCTGCGTCGCGGCGGGTGACACGGGCGGCGGCGCATGTGCCGCGTGTGGCGTGGTCGTCATCCGGATCCGCACGGGCGCGGGTCGTCAATGAAGTCGAAGTCGGGTGGACGCGAGAGCTGGCAGGGGCGACTCAGGCATTGCGCCGGCCGCCGCGTGATTCATGCAGGAACGCCCGCACCCGGTCGAGCGGCCAGCAGTTCACGATGTCGTCGGACTCCAGCCAGCCCTTGCGGGCGACGTTGATGCCGTTGTGCACGAAATCGAGCTGCGCGGCCGAGTGCGCGTCCGGATTGATGGCGGTGCGGATGCCCAGCGCTTTCGCGCGCCGCCAGTGTCTCCAGTCCAGCTCCATGCGCCGCGGATCGGAGTTGATCTCGATCGAGACGCCGTGTTCTGCGGCGGCCGCGAACACCGCATCCAGATCGACGTCATAGCCTCTCCGGATCAGCAGCAGCCGGCCCGTGAGATGTCCCATGAACGTGACGTGCGCATTCTGCATTGCGCGCACCATGCGGCGTGTCTGCTCCGCGCGCTCGAGTCCGAACGACGAATGGATCGATGCAACGATGTAGTCGAAGCGCGCGAGCAGGTCCGGACGGTCATCGTAGTCCACCCGGCCATCCGACAGGACATCCGCCTCGATGCCCTTGAAGAGCCAGAGCTTCTCCCCGTTGCGTTCGTTCCACGCATCGATCTGTGCGTGCTGCGCGATGATCTCTTCGGGTGACAGACCGCCGGCGTAGCTGGCGAACCGGGAATGATCCGCAATGCCGAGATAGCGCCAGCCACGTTCGATCGCCGCTTCCGCCATGGCATCGACGGTCGCTTTGCCATCACTGAACAGCGTGTGACAGTGGAAGCAGCCGCGCAGGTCTTCGTAGCGGACGAGACGCGGCAGTGCATCGTCGCGTGACACAGCAATCTCCTCGCCTGTCTCACGCAGCTCCGGCGGTATCCATTGCAGGCCGATCGCGTGATAGACGTCCGCCTCGTCGTGCGTCGCAATGCGCTGTTCCCCGCGGAACAGGCCGCCAGCGCCGAGCGTCAGGCCGTGCTCGCTCGCAGCCTGCGTGAGCACCGTGTCGTGATCGGCTGACCCGGTCGCGTAAAGAAGGGTCGTGGCGTACGCCTCCGCGTCGACGCACGTGAGCTTCAGCTGGAATCGATCGGACAACGTGACCAGAGCGGTGTGGTCGGCGTTTTTGCCGGTCCGCTTGGCGCCGGGCAGCGCGCGGAAGTGCTCCAGCACGGCTGGCCTCGCCGTGACCGGGATCTGTGCAACGAGCTCGATGCCGGCGACGGTCTCGCAGCCGCGGCGGTGCTCGCCTGCGAGGTCGCAACGTTCCACGCCGGCGAGGTCGCGTGTGAAATCGAGCAGACGCTGCCCCAGCTCCCTCGCGTCCGCGTAACGACGGCGGCCGACCGCACTGCGCATGTCCGCGACGCCGGCCAGGATGCGGGATTCCGTCTTCGGACCATACCCGCTCAGCTGAGCGATGCGGCCCGCTTTCGCGGCCTGCTCGAGATCGTCGAGTGATGCAATGCCGAGTTGTGCGTGCAGCTCACGGATCCGGCTGATGCCGAGCTTCGGTACGGCCAGCAGCTCGAGCAGCCCGGGCGGTGTCTTTTCACGAAGCTGCGCGTAGTAGCGCGACTCGCCGGTCGTGACCAGGTCGCGGATCACGGCCGCGGTCGCCGGACCGATGCCCTCGATCGACTCGAGCCGGCCGTCCCGGACCACCGCATCGAGGTCACCGGTCAGGCGCTGGACCGCACGCGCCGCATTGCTGAACGCGCGCGCCTTGAACCGGTTCTCACCGTTCAATTCGAGGAGTGCACTGATTTCATCGAGGACGATGGCGACGGCGTTCCTGTCCACGTTCCCTGCCCTGCCTCCGCTGCGCGCCGTCCTCGCTGCCGGCGCTGTCGCGTGATGGCCGGATGGCGTGCGTCGCGTGCTCGATGACCGTCGTCAGAACGCGTCCGCCGCGCGGTAGGCGTCGATCACGGCACGTTCACCTTCACGGCTGTCGCGCATCGAGTTGCCGTGCTCCATGCCCACAATGCCCGTGTACCCCTTCCGGTGCAGGTGCCGGAACACGTTGCGGTAGTTGATCTCGCCCGTGCCCGGCTCGTTGCGGCCGGGATTGTCGCCCACCTGCACGTATGCGACCTCGTCCCACGCCGCATCGAAATTCGGGATCAGGTTGCCTTCCGTGATCTGCTGGTGGTAGACGTCGAACAGGATCTTGCAGGCCGGACTCGCTACTGCCTTGCACACCAGATACGCCTGCGGTATGCGCGTGAGAAACTGACCCGGGTGATTGCGCAGCGTATTGAGCGGTTCCAGCACCATCACCAGACCGTGCGGCTCGAGAATGCCTGCCGCGTGCTTCAGCGATTCGACGATGTTCGCCGTCTGGAAGTCCATGTCGAACCGGCTATGCACGTGGCCCGGCACGACGGTCATCCACGTCGCATTCACACGCTTCGCCACCTCGATCGACTCCCGCACTTCGGTCAGGAACTGCTCGCGCTTCGCCGCATCGCCCGTCGTCAGATTCGCATCAGCGGGGCCCCAGCCGATCGTGTGTGCGACGAACACGCCCATGCGCAGGTTCAGCCGCTGCATCTCGCGCGCAATCCGTTCCTGGTCCCCGACCGACCGACCCTTCATCCCGTTGTCTTCCAGCGCCGTGAACCCCTCGCCTGCCATGAACTGCAGCTGCCCCACCAGATCAGCGCCACCATGCTGCGCGAACATGCCGAAGTGCGGCGCGTACGCCAGCCGGAACGCCCGGGCCTGCGCCGAGTCGTTCGACCACGCCATCCGTTCCGCCGCACCCGCAATCCCCGCACTACCCGTCAGCGCAGCGCCCGCCGTCACCGTGGTCCGCACGAAATCCCGTCGTTCCATTGATCCGCTCCTTCAGCGCCCCACGTCACAACCTTCCCCACCCCGGCCACCAGCGATCCGTTCCCCGGCACCAGCCCCGGAACCAGCCCCAGCAACGCCGTTGAATCCGTTCAGCCGTAGCCGTAGCCCTTGGCCGTAGCCGTAGGGTAGCCGTAGCGGTAGCCGTAGCGGTAGCCGTAGTCCTTCAAGCCTTCCCCGCACCGATCACCGTCCAACCTCCATCGCATGCCCGAATGCCGGCCGCTCCAGCTTCGTCACGCCCGGCTGTGGCACGAGCGGAATCGCGATCGGCCCGAATTGCATGGGACCCGGCGTGAGATCGAGATCGGCGTTCGCGATCTCGTCCCACGTGATGGCGCGGCCGGTGTACGCCGCTTCACGGGCGAGGATCGCACTGAGCGTGCTTTCCGCGACCTGGCGTCCTTCGTTCAGCGGCTTGCCGGCGCGGATGCCTGCAATGAGGTCCGTGTGCTCCTGCACGTACGGATTGACGCGCTGTTCCGGCGAGGGCCACGTCCATTGTGCAGCACCGGTGATTTCGGCGGTGCGGTCCGTGCTGGCGGCGCGACCGCGCACACCCTGGAACTGCTCGCCGACGTGGCGGGAAGTGCCATCCTGCTGGCGGCACATGCTGAGCACGTGGGCGCCGTTCGCGTACTCGAGCTCGACACAGAAGTGATCGAAAATGTGGCCGTAGGCGGGATCCACACGTACCTGCCGGCCGCCCACCCCGTTGGCGCGCACCGGATGTCCGCCCATGGCCCAGTTCGCGACATCGATGTTGTGAATGTGCTGTTCCACGATGTGGTCGCCGGACAGCCACGTGAAGTACAGCCAGTTGCGGATCTGCCACTCCATGTCGGACATGCCGGGCGTGCGGTCGAACTTCCAGAGGCCGCCCTGGTTCCAGTAGACCTGTCCGCCGATGATCTCACCGAGTGCGCCATCGTGCACGCGCTTCATCATCTCGATGTACATCGGATCGTGGCGGCGCTGCGTGCCGGCGACGATGGCGAGGTTCTGTTGCGCGGCGAGGTCGGCAGCGGCCATGACTGCGCGGATGCCGACCGGGTCCACGGCGACCGGCTTCTCCATGAAGACGTGGCGCCCGGCATCGATGGCGGCCTTCAGGTGCACGGGCCGGAAGTGCGGTGGCGTCGCCATGATCACCATGTGGACGTCACTCGCGATCACACGCTGGTACGCGTCGAATCCGCTGAACGCCGTCGCATCGGTCACCTTGAGTTGTGGTGCGATGCGTTCGGCAAGCTGTGCGCGGCTGGTCGCCAGTCGATCCGGCGCGAGGTCGCCCATGGCAACGATCTCGATGCCCTCCGCGCCCGTCACGAGGTCACGTGCCGCGCCCGTGCCGCGCCCACCGCAACCGATCAGGCCCACGCGGATCGTGTCCGAGCCGGCCGCATACAGGCGCTCGCTCGAGGCGAGGATCGCACTGCCGGCACTCAGCGTGACTGCCGATGTCTTCAGGAAATCGCGCCGGCTCACCGTGGGATCTGACATCAGGGCCTCCTCGTTCCTCTCGCTGTGGAATCGTCGGGCACGCGGATCAGGCGGACGCCGAGAAACGTCGCGTCCGGGAGCCACCAGCGGCTCTTCGGCAGCTGCGGATCCGTTTCGTTCCATGCAGCCGTCTGTCGCATGCGCGAGCTGCAGCTCATCTCCGACGCGGCCATGTTGTACGCACCGCCTTTCGCCACGGAATCGCCATCCACACCGGCAACCCATTCCGCGACGTTGCCCAGCACGTCGTGCAGACCGAACGCGTCGGCGGGTTTCGACGCGACCTCGTGCGTGCGCTGCTCCGCATTCTCGCGCGCCCACGATCGCGCCGCGGTATCCGCCGTGGACTGCGCGCCCAGCCGGCAGGCGTGCTCCCATTGCGCTTCCGTCGGTACACGATACGTCCGGCCGGTCCGCACGGACACCCAGTGGGCGAATGCGTTCGCCGCCTGGAACGACATGCCGAGGGCGGGCAGGCCATCATGACCGAACGCATCACCCGGCAGTACGTACGGCCGTGTGGGCCGTGACACCGCCTCTTCACCCGGCATGCGGGGCGCCGACCGATCGAAGCCGTAGACGTAAACGTCGTACAGGTCCCATGTTGTCTCCGTGCGCGCCATCCAGAACGGTGCCACCTGCACGGTGCGCGGCCCGGCCGCCGTCTCCAGCGTGACGCTGCCACCGGGCACCGGAAGCATCTCGAACGTGATCAGCGTGCCGGGAATCTTCTCGACGTACTTCGCGCCGGGCGTGGTGCCGGATTGGGCACGGAGTGCGGAGGCCGCGAGCATGAGCGGCAGCATGCAGGCGACGACGATGCGGCCCGTGCGGCTGCTCGTCACCGTGCTGCTCGTCGCTCCAGCAATCGTCGCGGGGTGTTCGGACACGTCCGGCCTCCAGCGCTTCGAGTACCGGCAGCGGCACATGGGCACCGAAGCGCGCATCGTGCTCCATGCCGCCGATTCGATCATTGCCGAGCGTGCTGCCGCGGCCGCCTTCCAACGTATCGCCGATCTCGACGCCGCGCTAAGTGACTACCGTCTGGACAGTGAAGTGACCCGGCTCGCCGCACAGCCGGCCGGCCCTGCCGTTCCCGTCAGTCGCGACTTCGTCCGCGTGCTGGCCCGCGCCCTCGACATTGCCCGCCGCTCGGATGGCGCCTTCGATCCGACCGCCGGCCCGCTCGTCATGCTCTGGCGCGAAGCCCGCCGGACCAGCCGGCTGCCCGACCCGCAGGATCTCGAGCGCGCACGCATGCTGACCGATTGGCGCGCCGTCACGCTCGACACGGTCGCGAGAACCGTTCGATTCGCGCGTTCCGGCATGCGCCTCGACTTCGGCGCGATTGCCAAAGGCGATGCACTCGACGAAGCGATGACCGTCCTGCGTGCGCACCACACGCCGGTCGCGCTGCTCTCGCTCGGCGGCGAAATCCTTGCCGGCGACTCGCCACCCGGCCAATCCGGCTGGCCCATCACGATCACGACCGCCAGCCATGCCGACAGCACCGTTCACCTCGCCCACCGCGCCGTCTCGACATCCGGCGCCACCGAACAGTTCGTCGAGATCGATGGCCAACGCTACTCCCACGTGATCGACCCCCGCACGGGCGAACCACGGACCGACCGCACCACCGCCATCGTGATCGCCCCTGACGCCATGACGGCCGACGCCCTCGCCACCACCCTCACCATTCTCACCCCCGCCACCCGCTCTCGTCTGCTGGCCGCCTACACCGACGTGCGAGCCCACATCCGCCGCAGCCACCAGGATTGATTCGTGCGTCGAATGCCGGACCACGGCGTTGCGTCTTGGCGGGTAGCATGGCTTCTCTCCCTTCCTCGAGGGGCAGCGCGGGTATGACAGCAGGTTCCGCGGTTGCCTGACCTCTCACGCGCGGGCGCGAGCGCGACCGGCTTCCAGCTCAGACCAGGCTTGCGGCGGTTAATGTGCGGGTCATATACAATGGGCCGGCGTTCAGCGGCAAGCGATTGCGGACTGGTTGTGCGCCGCCGTTCGTTTTAGAATCCATGCGGGGTCAGCGCTGATCATCCGTCAGACAGGCCGGCAGCTTGACGAAGGCGACTGCAGCCAACCGCCCCGCCACGGCGTGACGGCGAGGGCAGTTCATGAGACCCGTATGCGTACACCCGCGATGAGGCCGCACCCATGAAGAAGAAACCGCGTCAGCGCCGTTCCCTTTCTCTCGTCAAGGGCGATGAGCGCGGCGAGTTCCGCGTCGAGCGCAAGACGGTCACCGACCTCGCCGTCGAGGTGCTGCGCGAGAAGATCCTGCGGGGCGACTATCCGGAAGGCTCGCAGCTGCGTCAGGATGCCGTTGCCACGGATCTCGGCGTCAGTCGGATTCCGGTACGGGAAGCGCTGCGTCAGCTCGAGGCGGAAGGCCTCGTCCAGTTCAGTCCGCACTGCGGGGCCGTCGTCTCGAGTCTCTCGCTCGAAGAGATCGAAGAGCTGTTCGAGCTGCGCGGATTCCTGGAAAGCCAGGTCATCCGTCAGGCGATTCCCCGACTCTCTGCCGAAGACCTCGATCGAGCCGACGCAATCCTCGATGCCTACGAGGCTGCATTCGAGCGCAACGACATCGCCGAGTGGGGTGCCCTCAATTGGCGCTTCCATTCGACACTGCTTTCGGCCGCGAACCGGCCGCTCACACTCGGTGTCCTCAACACGCTGCACAACCAGAGCGACCGCTACATGCGCATGCAACTGGCGCTCACCCACTGGGAGGACCGCGCCAGCGGCGAGCACCGCGCCATTGCAGCTGCGGCGCGAGCACGCGATGCCGATGGTGCTTCCGCACTGCTGCTCGAGCACGTCGTGAGTGCGGGCCGTGCGCTCATCGAGTTCCTGCGCGTACATCGTGGCCATAGCGAGCTGCGCGCCGCATCACGCGTCTAGTCGTCGGGCGCACAGATCGCACGGTTGTCCGGGCACCGGTTCACGTGGGCTGCGCCCGGACCATCGCGGGCTCGAGCCAGGCCGTGTCTGGTTCGAGCGCCTGTTGATCGCGCACATGCGTCGCGTTGCCTGTCTCACGCTCGTCCTGCCGGCACTGCTCGTGCCGCTCCACCTTGCGGGCCAGACGTCGGACCCGCGCATGTCACCACCCGGGCAGTGGCGCGTCCATCACGGCGACTTTGCCGGTACGCGCTACGCGCCGCTCGACCGCATCGACGCCGCCAGCGTCCAGCGGCTGACGACCGCCTGGACGTGGAGGTCCGACAGCGTCACGGGAACAGCCGAGTTCCGCAATGCGAGCACACCGCTGATGGTCGACGGTGTGCTCTACTTCACGACCGGCGCGACGCGTGCCGTCGTTGCGGCCGACGCGGGTACGGGCGCAACGCTCTGGGTCTGGCAGCTTGATGAAGGCGATCGTGTGCGCGTCGCGCCTCGCCGCAATTCCGGCCGCGGCGTCGCGTGGTGGAGCGACGGCCGGGACGCGCGCATCTTCGTCGTTACGCCGGGCTTCCAGCTGGTCGCGCTCGATGCACCCACGGGCGCACCGGTCACGACGTTCGGCACGAACGGCGTCGTCGATCTGAAGACGCAGCTCGGCGTGCCGGTCGATGTCGAGATGGCCGCCATCGGGTCCAGCTCGCCGCCGCTCATCTTCGAGGATGTCGTGGTCATCGGGCCGGCACTCGAGGTCGGGCTGCGACCGCCATCACGACGCAATGTGCCCGGCCGCATCCTCGCGCTCGACGCGCGCAGTGGCCGGCTGCGCTGGCGCTTCAACACGATTGCGCAGCCGGGCGAGGCCGGCAACGAGACCTGGCTGGATGGCTCATGGGAGTATACGGGCAATGCCGGCGCATGGGCACCGCTGTCGCTCGATGCGCGACGCGGCTGGCTCTACCTTCCGGTCGAAGCGGCGACCGGCGACTACTATGGCGGACACCGGCCCGGCGACAACCTGTTCTCGACCTCGCTGGTCTGTCTCGATGTACGCACGGGCGAGCGCATCTGGCACCGCCAGATCGTGCACCACGACATCTGGGATTACGACAACCCCACGACGCCGATCCTTGCGGACATCACGGTGGACGGGCGCCCGGTCGAAGCGGTCGTGCAGCTGACCAAGCAGTCGTTCGCCTACGTGTACGATCGTGTGACGGGCGAGCCCGTGTGGCCAATCGAGGAGCGGCCCGTGCCACGATCGGATGTTCCCGGCGAGCGCGCAGCGCCGACGCAGCCCATCCCGACAAAACCCGCGCCCTTCGATCGACAGGGCGTGACCATCGATGACCTCATCGATTTCACACCGGCATTACGGGCGCAGGCCATCGAAGCCGTGCGGCCGTTCCGGCTGGGCGCACTGTTCGCGCCCGCGTCTCTCCGCGATGCGGCGGACGGCACGCGCGGCACGCTCTCGTTGCCGGGTACGCTCGGCGGCGCCAACTGGGAGCACGGCGCATTCGATCCGTCGACCGGCATGCTCTACGTCGGGTCATACACGAACCCCGCAGTTCTCGCTCTCGCCCGGGACACAGCCCGCTCCGACATGGACTGGATCATGGCCGGCGGCGCCGTTCCGCGCGTGCAGGGTCTGCCCCTCATCAAGCCGCCCTACGGCCGCATCACGGCCATCGACCTGAACTCGGGTGACCACGTCTGGATGATCCCCAATGGCCGCACGCCCGATGCGGTCCGCGAGCATCCCGCACTGCAGAACCTGACACTGCCGGAGACCGGCATTGCGGCGCGCCCGCTGCTGCTGGTCACCCGAACACTGCTGTTCGCGGCCGAGGGCTGGGGCGGGCGCCCCGTCCTGCGCGCCATCGACAAGCGCAGCGGCGCGACGTTGCACGAGGTGCAACTGCCCGGCATGGTCGGCAGCCAGCCCATGACCTACATGCATCAGGACCGGCAATACGTCCTCTTCTGGGTGGGTGACCCGCGGGCTGAGGTTCAGGCGCGACTCGTCGCCCTCACCCCCGCTTCCTGATCCGGTGTCGCACAGCTGCGGCCGGTTTCGGCTGGCGGCTGGCGCGTCCCGCTCACGCACCGGCGTGAACTCGCAATGAACGCGTCCAGGCGGGCCTGCGGATCAGCGGTCGGTCCGGCCTTCGTCTTCATGACGAAACCGGTCGGCCCTCCTCGTCATGCGACGCCCGCGCGATCACCGCTGATCCATCCAGACGTCTTCCTCCACGAGGATGGACCGCACGTGCTCCCGGCCACCAATGGTCACAGTCAGGCGGTAGACGCCGGGCTCCGCCAGAGGTCCCTGCTGGCCGCCACCGCCGCCGCCACCGCCGCCGCCACCACCTCCGCCGCGCTGGCCACCCTGCGGTTCGGGGTCGCCGCGCAGGTTCCACTGCAGGCGGTTCATGCCCTGCAGTTTCGTACCGGTCATGGTGCGGAACGCTTCGCCCTCCGGATCTGTGATGACGATATTGACATCACCGGACGGGATCGTGCGCAGGTAGTAGCTGATCGCTGTTCCGGGCGGTGCAATGTCGCCACGGTCGAAGTTGTGATTGCCGGTGACCGCGCGGGCGAGGCGCGTGTCGGTCTTCCAGAGGACGGCGCTGCGGGGCACGAACACATGCGCGTCACTGGCCAGCGCGTCGGTTGTCAGCTGCTGGAGCGGCGTGATGTCATCCATGATCTGGACGCTGCGGCCGTGCGTCGCCAGCACCAGGTCGTTGTCGCGCGGGTGCACGAGCACATCGTCGATCCGGACGACGGCGAGATCCGTCATCAGCTTCTTCCACGAACCACCGTCATCCAGTGAAACGAAGAAGCCGAACTCGGTACCGGCATACAGCAGGTTGCGGTTGCGCGGATCCTGCCGGATCGTGTTGACGTTGCCCCGGCCGGGCAGGTCGGACGCAATGCTCGTCCAGGTCTGTCCGTAGTCACGCGTGACGAAAACGTAGGGCCGCAGATCGTCACTTCTGTGCCCATCGAGTGAGACGTACGCGGTGGCTGGATCGAAGTGCGAGGCCTCGACCCGCGACACGTAGTACTCCTTCGGCTCGCCCGGCAGGTTGCGCCCGACTTCCGTCCAGCTGTATCCCCGGTCGCGGCTGACCTGGATGCTGCCATCGTCCGTACCGGCCCAGAGGATGCCCGGCACTGCCGGTGACTCGCTGATCGAGATGATCGTGCCGTAATTGCTCACACCGTCGTTGCGTGAGTTGATGCAGGCGCCCAGGCGTGCCGCGCTGCAGCCGGGCAGACTGCCCGCGATATTCATGATCCTGCGCGACGCCGGATCGATCTGCTTCGTGAGATCGGCCGACATCGACCACGTCTCACCGCGATCGTGCGAGATGAAGAAGTGGTTCCCGCCCGTGTAGACCGTGCGCGGATCGTGCGGCGACAGCAGGATCGGCGTGTTCCAGTTCCAGCGCACGTCCGTGCAGTTCTGCGTGTTGCCCTGGCTGCATGCCGGGGGCGGCGGCGGCACGATGTTCGACGCAACCGCACCACCGCCACCCTGGCCGCCGCCGCGTGGCGGTTGCGGGCGAATGCCCTGCGTCGTGCCGTTGCGCAGATCGAGCCGGCGGATGTTACCGTTCTGCGACTCGCTGTAGACAACCGTCCAGTCCGTCGGATCCACCTGGGTGTAGAAACCGTCGCCGCCGCCCACCCGATACCAGTCCTCGGGCAGGATGCGGCCGCTGCGGACGCTGCTCGGACCGCACCAGCTGCCGTTGTCCTGCAATCCGGTGCAGACGAAGTACGGCCGGCGCATGTCGACCGATGCATGGTACGGCTGGCCCGCTTCCCACGTGCGCAGCGACGTCCAGTTCTCGCCGGCGTCGTACGACACGTCGATCGAGCCGTCATTGCCGTAGATGACGTGATTGCTGTTCGACGGATCGATCCAGATCGCGTGATGGTCGACGTGACCGAGTCCGCTCAACTGTGTCCACGTCCGGCCGCCGTCCGTCGACTTGTTCGTCTGCGCGCCGCCCACGTAAAGCACGTTCTCGTCGTTCGGGTCGACGCGGATCTGGCTGTAGTACATTGGACGGTTGTTCTGATTGCTGCGGAACTCCCAGGTCCGCCCCTTGTCCGCCGACCGCCACACTCCGCTGCGTTGCGGATCGGGCGGCTGATTCTGGCCGCCACCACCACCGCGGCCACCACGACGGCCGCCGCCGGCCGGCTGCGCCTGCGGTGGCTCGCGGTCCGGGCCCACCTCGATCTGCGCAAACACGACGTCCGGATTCGAGCGGGAGAAGTCCAGGCCGATGCGGCCCATGGTGCCGGCCGGCAGGCCGTTGCCGGTCACGCGTGTCCACGTCCGGCCACCATCCTCGCTGCGATGAATGCCGCTGCCCGGACCACCGCCGACGAAACCCCACGACGTACGCCGGCGCTGATACATCGCGGCAAGGAGCAGGTCCGGGTTGGCGGGATCGAGCACGATGTCCGTAGCCCCCGTGTCGTCATCGACGAACAGCACTTTCGTCCACGTCTGCCCGCCATCCGTACTCTTGAAGACGCCGCGGTCCGGATTGGGACCGAACAGGTGGCCGTTCGCTGCGACCCAGACGATGTCCGCGTTCGTCGGGTGCACCACGATGCGGGAGATCGTCTCGGTCTCGCGCAGACCCAGGTGCGTAAACGTGCGCCCGCCATCCGTCGACTTGTACAGGCCGTCACCAAGGGATGAACTCTGCCGGTTGTTGTTCTCACCCGTGCCCACGTACAGGACATCGGGATTCGATGGCGCCAGCGCGAGATCGCCGATCGAGTGCGTGCCGTAGGTGTCGAAGATCGGCTCGAACGTCGTGCCATTGTTCGACGTCTTCCAGATGCCGGCCGTCGCGAAACCGACGTAGTAAACGGATGGATCGCTCTCCACGACCGCCACGTCATTGACCCGGCCACCCTGCTGAATCGGTCCGACGACGCGCCAGCGCAGGCCGCGCAGCAGCGGATCGTCGGCCGCATTGATGGGCGGCGCCGGCGGCGCACCGCCCCGGCGTTGCGCTTCCAGCCCGGAGGGCAGCAGTGCTGCGAGGATCACCAACCGCAAGGCCAGGCTGCGAGCGCTCATGGCGAGGCTCCTTTCGCGCAGTGTCGGTTTCGACTGCATGGCGGCGGGAGAGTACGGCGTCGGGACCGGCGCATTCTGGCCGATCCGGCCCGCGCTGTAAAGAGGCAGCGCCGGATCGGGCCGGCCTGTCGGCTCAGGGCCGCCAGGCGTAACCCAGCTTCAGGAAGAACGATCGCAGGCGTGGCGAAAGGCTCGTAATACCTGCCGCAGATCCTTCACCGTCACGCAGCTCGCCGTAGCCGAGGAAGACGACCGTGAGCGGATTCACCTTGTAGGACAGCAGGAACTGGCCGTCGAGCGCACGCTGCCGTGCCGGCGTCGGGCTGGATGGCCTCGCTGCTGATCGGTCGGTGTCGCGGTACTGCGTGATGATCCGTGCAAAAAGACGAGGTGTGAAGTTGTACACGGCGCGCAACTCGGACACGCTGGCATCGAGCCGGTTCGCGCCGCCGCTGGTCAACCGCTCGAGCGAATGAGCGATGGTGAGGTCGGCATGCCGGCCCGCCCGCCAGGTCAGCCGCGGCGTGATGCGCATGCGGTCGACTTCATCGCCGATCACGAAGTCGATGGCATCGCCGACGATGGCCGTGACATCGAACACAACGTGGGCAGTCGGGCGGAGCGTGCCCCCCATCCACACTTCCAGCAGCTCGTGCTCGCGCTCGAGCCAGCGCTGGCGCCGCAGATTCGGATTGATCCAGAGCCCGGTCTGCGCCGGACCATCGTACTCCGCGTTCATCCAGATGCCGCGGTTCGAGGGGACACCCGACCGGTCCGCGTAATGCCACGCTCCGCCATTCACGGCCAGCCGCTGC
>Ga0302046_10003646_pt1 | contig 13873 bp, 11 predicted proteins | sample RVTome_11_FD_200261 | JGI IMG/M metagenome (GOLD analysis project Ga0302046, IMG submission 200261) | Soil microbial communities from uranium-contaminated site in the Upper Colorado River Basin, Wyoming, United States - RVT147D111 (version 2) ...
CCCTTGCCGAGACCTCGCGCCTCGTCGCCCGTGGCGAGCACGTACTCGCCGCCGACGCTGAAGATCGAGCCTTTCTCGAGGCTGTGGCTGAGCACGTGCTTGACGCCGACGGCGAGATCGCCGGCGCCCGTGACCCAGCCCCCGGCGTCGCCGGGATCGGCGCGCTGGATCGGGATGCTGATCTCCATCTGGTTGCGCGTGCCGAAGCGCTGCTCCCAGAGGAAGTTGAACGCGTAGCTGTCGTTGCCGGCTGTCGTGAAGCCGCCTTCGATGACCCCTTCGTCCTCGGGATAGGCCTTCTCGGTCAGTATCGCGCGCGGCAGATTGAGCTCGCCGCGCGGCCAGTCGGGATTTAGGCAGAAGGTGCGGACGTGACCCAGGATCGCGTCGATCTCGGCCTGCGACAACGCCTCGCCGAAGGCCGGCATCATGCGGTCGAAGCCCCGCACGGGGCCGCCCTGATGGATGATGGCGCCCCAGTCGGCATCGGGCTCGCGATTGGCGAAGTCGCAGTCGGTGAAGTCCGGCACCGCAGTGTCGAAGCCGAGCTCGGCCGAGGTGCGGCCGCGGCCGTCGCCGCCATGGCAGGCGGCGCAGGACTCGCGGTAGAGGCGCACGCCGTCGAGCGCGTCCTGGGCCAGCGAGCCTCCGGCGAGGGCGGCGAGCGCGAGGCCCGGGATCAGGATCACGGCAGTCGGGTTTCTTTTCATCGTTCTTTGCAGCGCAGGCCCGGCTCAGTATAGTCACCGGGTCTGGCGTCGCAAGTTGTTGATAATGCAAATAAAAACGGTTCTCATCACGAATTGCTTCTGGGTCTCATTCGCATGCTTCGGGCAGGAGAGCGGCCCGCACGGCGAGGACCTGTTCCAGACCTCCGCGCAGTGCATTGCCTGCCACAGCGATCTCAAGGGCCCCGACGGCACCGACGTCTCGATCGGCACGATCTGGCGCGCCTCGATGATGGCGAACTCGGCGCGCGATCCTTACTGGCACGCGGCCGTGCGGCGCGAGGTCATGGATCATCCTTCCGCGCAGGCGGCGATCGAGGACAAGTGCTCGACGTGTCACATGCCGATGGCGCACGTTGCCGCGTCAGCCCGCGGCGAGCTCGGTGAGGTTTTCGCCAACATCGCGTCGATGCGTGCCGAGCCCGCCGGTCATCTCGCGGCCGACGGCGTCTCCTGCACAGTCTGCCATCAGATCGCGCCCGACAACTTCGGCGACGAGGCGAGCTTCACGGGCGGCTTCGTGATCGACACGACGACGCCGGCCGAGCAGCGAACGATCTTCGGCCCGCACGAGGTCGACGCCGGCAGGCAGCGGCTCATGCAGTCGGCGAGCGGCTTCGTTCCGCAGACCACGGATCATCTGAAGGAGTCCGAGCTCTGTGCGACCTGCCATACGCTCTATACGCACGCGCTCGACGATCAGGGGCAGGAGGTTGGCGAGCTCCCCGAGCAGGTGCCGTACCTCGAATGGCTCGCGAGCGATTACCGGCAGGCGCAGAGCTGTCAGGATTGCCACATGCCCGTGCTGACCGAGGATACGCCGATCAGCTCGGTGCTCGGTCAGCCCAGACCCGAGCTCTCGCAGCACGTCTTTCGCGGCGGCAATGCGTTCATGCTGACGGTGCTCAACAAGTACCGCGGCGAGCTCGGCGTCGCGGCGCTGCCGCAGGAGCTCGATGCGACGATCCGGCGCACGCGGCAGTTCCTCGAGACCGGGACCGCGACGCTCGGCATCGAGTCGGTGCGCCGCTCGGGCAGCGGGCTCGACTTCGAGATCGCGATCGCGAGCCTCGCCGGCCACAAGCTGCCGACGGCCTATCCGTCGCGGCGCGCCTGGCTGCACGTGACGGTCACGGATGCCTCGGGCGAGGTCCTGTACGAGTCGGGCGCGGTGCGCGCGGACGGCTCGATCGTCGGCAACGCCAACGACAGCGACGCAGAAGCCTACGAGCCGCACTACGAGGAGATCACGCGCGCCGACGAGGTTCAGATCTACGAGCCGATCCTCGTCGACTGGCAGGACCGCGTCACGACGGGGCTCCTCTACGGCGCTGGCTACGTCAAGGACAATCGGCTCCTGCCGCGGGGCTTCGACAAGACGGCCGCCGACAGTGACGTCGCCGTCGCCGGCGGCGCGCTCGCCGATGCCGACTTCACGGCCGGCGGCGATCGCGTCCGTTATCGGCTCGGAATCGCGTCGGACGACGTGCTCACGATCCGTGCCGAGCTGTTGTTTCAGTCGATCGGCTTCCGCTGGGCCGAGAACCTGACTGCCTATCCGGCCGCCGAGACCGACCGCTTCGTGGGTTATTATCGCGAGACGATCGGGGGCTCGGCCGTTGCGCTCGCCTCGGATACCGCGACCATCGACTGACAGGTTCGAGTCTATGAAGCTCGTCGAGACCCGCGACTGGGAATGTCTTCTATCCGTGCGCGGCCAACGCGTCGGCGCCGTCGGCTATACGATCAACCGCTATCAGGCCATGACGGCGGGCGGGTTGCCCGTGCCCGGCCTGCACCGCATCGAGGGCCGTCTCGCGCTCGAGACGCTGCCGGCCGCGCTCGCGCTCGGGCCGGACGCCTCGCTCGAGCTCGTGCTCGAGGACGGGCGCAGGCTCGAGCTCAGGCTCGTCGACAGCGACGGCCGCGTGCTCGCCGAAGGGCATGGGCCGGGGCAGTGCGGCTGCTGCTGACCGGCGCCGCCACGGCCGCGGCATGAGCTGGGCGATCCTCAGGGAGCCGACACTGCTGGTGACGGCTGCCGTCTTCGGCGCACTCGGCTTCATCGTGCTCGGGTCGGGCATTGTCGGCATCGCGCTTGCGCCGTTCCTCTTTGCCTCGATCTGGCGCTACGGCTACTCGGTGCTGCGTGCCGTTGCCCGGGGACACAAGCGCGTTCCGCCGCCCGAGGTCGGGCGCATGAATCCATTCGGCGAGTGGGGTGTGTTCTGGCATTTCGTTTTCTTCCTCCCGGGAATCGTGATTGCGACGTTCCCGTTTCAGCCCATCGGGGCCGTCGTCGCGCTGCTGGTCGCGATCGCGTTTCCGGCGTCCGCCGCGATCATGGGTCTGACTTCGAGCCTCCGGCAGGCATTCAATCCGGCCGGGCTGATTGCCATCGCGCGAACGCTGGGAGCCCACTACTGGGCGCTCGTGCTCGGCTACGTCGGGATCTTCGGCGGCATGATCGCCCTTCAGCCGGTGCTGCGGCTCGTCTTCGGCTACATGTCGCCGCTCGGGAGCCTGATCGTCGGGCTCTGGGCGCTGCTGGTCTCGTTCGCGCTGATCGGATCGGCGCTGCGCGCGCATCGGCTCGATTTCGAGATCGCAGGCGAGGTCGTGCCGGCCGAGGATCGGCGCCTGCGCGAGCAGCATGATGAATGGCACGAGAGGCTCGACGTCGCCTATGCGTCGTTTCGGAGCGGTGCCTCAGGTACCGGCTACAAGACGCTCAGGGAGCTCGTCGACGCGAACGGCGACAGCCTCGAGATCAACCACTGGCTGGTCGAGAACATGCTCGAGTGGCGCGACAAGCGCTTCGGCATCGAGGTGGCCAAGCGGCTCATGCCGCGTCTGCTCGCGAGCGGCGATGCGGCCGGCGCGCTCGAGCTCTACCGGCGCTGCCGCCGACACGCGCCCGACTATCGCCCGCCGCCGGCCGAGGCCGAGCAGATCGCGGCCTGCGCGATGGCCTTCGGTCAGACCGGGATCGCGAACGAGCTGGGCTATAATCGAAAGCCGACTTCAAGCCACTAGCACAGGACGAAAGCTATGAGCACGGCGGAAAAGGCAGTCATTGCGGACTCCGGGATCAAGACACTCGTCGCAAGAGCCAGGAAGGCCCAGGCGATCTTCGAAACGTTCTCCCAGGAGCAGGTCGACGCGATTTGCCGCGACATGGCCAGATACGTCTACGACAACGCCGAGATGCTCGCGCGGATGGCCGTCGACGAGACCGGGATCGGCTGCTACGAGGACAAGATCCTGAAGAAGAAGGGCAAGGCCCGCGTCATCTGGAACAACCTCAAGGACAAGAAGTCCCGCGGCATCATCGGCGAGGACCCGGAGACCGGGCTCACGCTCGTTGCCAAGCCGATGGGCGTCGTCGGGGCCGTTACTCCGGTCACGAACCCGGTGTCGACGCCGATGTGCAATGCGCTCTTCGCGATCAAGACCGGCAACGCGGTGATCTTCGCGCCGCATCCGAAGGCGCAGAAGTGCGCCGAGCATCTGACGGACGCGTTCATGGAGATCGTCAAGCAGCACGGCGGCCCGGACCATCTGATTCAGACCGTCATGAACGGCTCGGTAGAGAAGACCAGGGAGCTCATGAGCTCGGTCGACGTGATCGTCGCGACGGGGGGGGCAGCGATGGTCAAGTCGGCGTATTCGTCGGGCAAGCCGTCGTACGGCGTCGGCGCCGGCAACGTGCCGGTCATCATCGACCGCGGCGTCGACCTCAAGGACGCGGTCGACAAGATCGTCGCCGGCGCGAGCTTCGACAACGGCATCATCTGCTCGCACGAGCAGTTCGTGCTCGCGCCCGAGGAGAGTTACGAGGAGACGATCCGGCTCTTCGGCGAGACCGGCAAGGTCTGGTTCACCGACGATCCCGACGAGGTGCAGAAGATCCGCGAGACGGTGTTCGTCGACGGGCATCTCAACAAGGACGTCGTCGGCCGCTCGCCGCACGAGGTCGGCAGGATGGCCGGCGTCGAGGTGCCGGAGTCCGCGCGGCTGATTCTCGTTCCGGCCAAAGGCGCCGGCGAGGCCGATCTGCTCGCCAAGGAGAAGCTCTGCCCCGTCGTCGCGATCCTGCCCTACAAGGAGTTCTCGGAAGCCGTGCAGTTGGCCAGGGCCAATCTGCTCGTCGAGGGCGCGGGCCATTCGGCGGCCGTGCACTCGAAGGACGAGGCGCACATCAGAAGCGCGGGCGTCGAGCTGCCGGTCAGCCGCCTCGTCGTCAATCAGGCGAGCTCGCTGACGGCCGGCGGCTCGCTGACGAACGGCTTCGCGCCGACGACGACGCTCGGCTGCGGCTCCTGGGGCGGCAACTCGATCTCCGAGAACCTCGACTACAAGCACCTCATGAACGTCTCGCGGATCGGGCGCATCATCGAGGGCAAGCGCGTTCCCACCGACGACGAAATCTTCGCCTGAAAAAGGGGTCAGAGCCCTTTCTCTCAGCAGGGCATGATCGCAGGGACGCTCTTCCGGCGTGTCCCGGCCAAAGCCCGCCGACACCGAGCCCCCTGCGATCCCGTCAGAACGAAAAAGGGCTCTGACCCCTTTTTCAGAGCTCGCGGAACCAGTCGGTTTGCTCGATGAGCTTCCGCAGGCGGTCGAGATAGGCCGCCGAGTAGGCGCCGTCGATGGCGCGGTGGTCGAAGGACTGGGCCAGGATGCCGACCGGCCGGATCGCGATCGAGTCGCCGTCCGGATGCTCGATGACGATCGGCTTCTTGCGCACACCGTCGGTCGAGAGGATCGCGACCTGCGGCTGATTGATGATCGGCGCCGTGATCAGCGTGCCGAAGGTTCCGGAGTTCGAGAGCGTATATGTGCCGCCCGAAAGGTCGTCGGGCTTGAGCCGGTTGCCGCGCGCGCGCGTCGCGAGCTCGTGAATGCTCTCGGCGAGCTGCGTCAGGCTCAGGCGGTCGGCCGAATGGATCACGGGCGCGACGAGGCCGTCCGGACCGAGATCGATCGCAATCGCGAGGTTGACCTCTGCGTGCAGGATCAGCTCGTCGTCGCCGAGGCTCGCATTCGCATGCGGGAACTCGCGGAGCGCCGTGCAGACGGCATGCGCGATGAATGGCAGATAGGTCAGCGAATAGCCGCGCTGCGCTTTCCACGACTCGCGCGCGGCACGGCGCACGCGGTCGACGCCGGCGAAGTCGACCTCGACGGCCTGCAGCACGTGCGGGCTCGTGGCCTTCGACTTGACCATGTGCTCGGCCGTGAGCCGCCGGACGCGGTTGAACGGCACGCGGCCGGACGCGGGCGGGGCCGGGCGCGCCGCCGGAGCTGGGGCAGGCCCGTGCGCAACCGCGGGCTCCGGTGCGCGCGCCGGGCTCGGGGCCGGGGCCGGTGCAGGAGCCCGCGCCGCGGCCGCGCCGCCCGCTTCGATGAAATCGATGACGTTGCGGCGCGTGACGCGGCCGTTGCGGCCCGTGCCTTCGATGCTCGCGACGTCGAGGTTGTGCTCGGCGACGAGGCGGCGGACGGCCGGCGAAAGCCGCTGGTTGTCGGCCCGCGCGACAGCCGCGCCGCTCCCGCCCGCGGACGCAGCCGCCGCCGGCTTCGCAGCCGGCGCCGTCACGGTCGGTTCCTCGGAGTGGCCCTCGGCCGCGCCCGCGGCGGGCTCGGCCAGCGTCTCGCCTTCGCCGAGCACGATGCCGAGGACGGTGCCGACCTCGACAGTCTCGCCCTCGGGCACGAGGATCCTCGCGAGCGTGCCGGCTTTCGGCGCCGGGATCTCCATCGAGACCTTGTCGGTCTCGATGTCGAGCAGGATCTCGTCGGCTGCGACCGCGTCGCCTTCCTTCTTGTGCCAGGCGGCGACCGTGCCTTCCGTCACGGTCTCGCCGAGCTGAGGCATCAATACATCCATGCGCAAAACTCTCCGGCGTCAGTCGACGAGCTTGCGCACGGCGTCGACGATCTTTGCGGCGCTCGGCAGCATCGCGTCCTCGAGATTGTCCGCCGCCGCCAGCGGGATATGCGGCGTCGTCACGCGCACGATCGGGCCGTCGAGGCTCCAGAAGAGCTCCTCGGCCACGATCGAGGCGATCTCGGCGCCCCAGCCGCAGAGCCTCGGGTTCTCCTCGACCGTCACGAGACGGCCGGTCTTCCCGATCTCGGTCAGGATCGTCTGCGTATCGAGCGGCACGAGCGAGCGGACGTCGATGACGGTGGCCGAGATGCCGTGCTCGCTCGCGAGCGTCTCGGCCGCCTTGAGCGCGCGCGGCACCATCAGCGCGAGCGCGCAGATCGTGACGTCCGTGCCTTCGCGCAGCACGCTGGCCTGGCCGAGCTCGAGCACGTGCTCGCCGTCGGGCACCTCGCCCTTGACCGCATAGAGCGACTTCTGCTCGAAGAACAGCACCGGATCGGGATCGCGGATCGAGGCCGCGAGCAGTCCCTTGACGTCGGCCGGCGACGACGGCGCGACGACCTTGAGTCCCGGAACGGCCATGGCCCAGTTCTCGACGCTCTGCGAATGCTGCGCGCCGAAGCGCGAGCCGCCGCCGTTGCCGGAGCGGATCACGAGCGGCAGCTCGATCTGACCGTCGGTCATGTAGCGTGTCTTCGCGATCTCGTTGGCGACGATGTCCCAGCAGACGGCGAAGAAGTCGGAGAACATGATCTCGGCGACGGGCTTGAGCCCCGTCATCGCGGCGCCCATCGCGGCGCCGAGGATCGCCTGCTCCGAGATGGGCGTGTCGCGGACGCGCTCGGGTCCGAACTCCTCGAGGAGCCCGACCGTCGCCTTGAACACGCCGCCCGCGGCGCCCACGTCCTCGCCCAGGAACACGACGCTCTGATCGCGGCGCATCTCCTGCGCGAGACCCGCCGTGACGGCTTCGCGATACGTCAGTTGCGCCATGCGGATCCTCCGTCGGCCCAGACATCCTTGTCGGCGAGGCTGAGATCGGGCGGCGGCGCCGACTTCGCCTCCTCGACGGCGGCGTCGATCTTCGCGGCGGCGTTCGCCTCGATGCGCTCGATGTCGGACTGGGCGATGCCGAGCTTGAGCAGCCGCTCGCGGTAGCGCGGGATCGGGTCCTTCGCGAGCCAGGCCTTGACCTCCTCGTCCGGGCGGTATTTGCCGGGATCGGCGCGCGAGTGGCCGCCGTGACGGTAGGTCTCGGCCTCGATCAGGCTCGGGCCGCCGCCGCGCCGCGCGACGTCGAGCGAACGCTGTGCCGTCTTGTAGACGATATCGACGTCGTTGCCATCGATCAGGATCGGCTCGAGCCCGTAGGCGCTCGCGCGGTCGGCTGCCGGGTGCTCGACGGCCGTGACGTCGCCGATGGCCGTGTACTCCATGTAGAGATTGTTCTCGCAGACGAAGACGACGGGCAGCTTCCAGACGACGGCCAGGTTCAGGGCCTCGTGGAAGGTGCCGATGTTCGTCGTGCCGTCGCCGAAGAAGCAGACGGCGACCTGCTCGGTGCCGCGGTACTGCGCCGACCATGCGGCGCCGGCCGCGATCGTCATGTGCGCGCCGACGATTGCGTACGATCCCATGGCGCCGTGCTCGACGCTCGTCAGGTGCATCGAGCCGCCCTTGCCGCGCATGAGCCCCGACGAGTTGCCCATGAGCTCGCCCAGGATCTTCGTCATCGAGACGCCGCGGACGTACGTGTGGTTGTGCCCGCGGTACGTGCAGAACGTGTAGTCGTCGGGCCGCATCGCCGTGCCGAATCCCGCCGCGATGGCCTCCTGGCCGAGCGCGAGGTGGCTCGTGCCCTTGATCATGTTCTGCATGAAGAGGTCGTAGGCGCGTTTCTCGAGCACGCGGCATTCGTACATGCTGCGGTAGAGTTTGAGCCTCAATTCCGGGGTCAGCGACCCCTGCGGCTGCAGCTGAGCGGCCGTTTGCGTCGAGGGTATGTCCACGGTTTTCCCTGGTTAGTATTGGTTCGCTACGGGCAGGTCTTCGGCCGGGAACAGCGTGATGATCTCGCAGCCCTTGTCGGTCACGACGACCTCTTCCTCGATGCGCGCCGCCGAGCGGCCGTCCTTCGCCGCGCAGTAGGTCTCGAGCGCGAACACCATGCCTTCCTTGATCTCGAGCGGGTTGTCCATCGACACGAGCCGGCTGATGATCGGGCGCTCGTGCAGCGCGACGCCGAGCCCGTGGCCGAACTGCAGGCCAAAGCACTCCATCTCGCTCGAGAAGCCGATCTCCTGGGCCGTCGGCCAGACGGATGCGACCTTGTCGGTCGAGACGCCGGGCTTGATCAGGCTGATCGAGGCGTCGACCCACTCGCGGCACTGCTTGTAGGCATCCTTCTGCGCGTCGTTGGCGCGGCCGACGTTGATCGTGCGGTAGTAGCAGGTGCGATAGCCCATGTACGCCTGAATGATGTCGAAGAAAGCCTGGTCGCCCGGACGGACCATGCGGTCGGTGAAATTGTGCGGATGCGGGCTGCAGCGCTCGCCGGCGACGGCGTTGATCGCCTCGACGTCGTCGGCGCCGAATTCGAACAGCATCTTCGTCGCCTCGGCGACGATCTCGTTCTCGCGGACGCCGGGCTTCAGCTTCTCATAGATCATGTGGTAGACGGCGTCGACCATCGAGGCCGCGACGTTGAGCAGCATGATCTCGTCCTGATTCTTGATCTCTCGCGCGTCGAGCATGACCTGCTGGCCGTCGCGGACGTCGACGCCGAGCTTCTCGAACTCGCGCAGCAGCGGCGGTTCGACGATGTCGATGCCGAGCGGCTGATCGGCGACGCCGTTGTCCTTCATGATCGCGTGGATCTCCTGCGCGAAGTCGCGCATGAGGCCGGAATCGGGCGGCACGGCGCCGCGGAGCCCGAGCATGACGGCGTGAAAGTTGGTCGGCGGAATCCACGGGGCATGGAGCCGATGGTGGGCCGCCGCCGAGCCGAAATCCCACTGGTGCGGATGCGATTCGCCGGCGAGCAGCGACGAGCGGCACATCTTGTCGCGCGACCACTCGCCGATATTCGTGCTCGTCATATAGCGGATGTTGTTGGCGTCGAAGCAGAGCACGGCGCCGAGCTCGGAGTTCCTGAGGGCCTGGCGCGTTCTGGCCAGGCGGTAGCGGTGCAGGCGCTGGAAGTTGATCCGCTCCTCGAAGTCGACGGCCATGACCCCCGGGGCCGCGAGCGCCTTCTTCCAGTTGTGGCCCGGATCGATGTCCGCCTCTGTGATGATCGTCGGCTCGGATAGCTGTGCAACCATGAATCTACTCCTGAGGGTCCATTCTCGTGCGAGCGCCTCGGCGCGACCTTCGATTCTAGCCCAGAAGCCCCGGATTCTCACTGTCTGGGCGGGCTGCGCGGCTTCCCGCGCCCAAGTCCGCTAGAATTCCGGCTCATGACCTCCCGGATCTGCCTTTATGACACGACGCTGCGCGACGGGGCGCAGTCGGAGGACGTCTCGTTCACGCTCGACGACAAGCTCCGCGTGGCCGAGCTCCTCGACGGGCTCGGCATCGCCTACATCGAGGGCGGCTGGCCGGGCTCCAATCCGCGCGACGAGGAGTTCTTCAGCCGCGTCCGCAAGCTGAGTCTGAAGCGCGCGCGCGTGGCGGCCTTCGGCTCGACGCGCCGCGCCAACGTAGCGGTGGCCGACGACCTGAATCTCCGCCAGCTCTTGAAGGCCGAGACGCCCGTCGTGACGATCGTCGGCAAGACCTGGGATCTGCACGTGCGCGACGATCTTCGGATCTCGCGGGAGCAGAACCTCGAGGTCATCGCGGATTCGGTCCGGTACCTCAAGGAGCGGGTCGACGAGGTCATCTTCGACTCCGAGCACTTCTTCGACGGCTTCAAGGCTGATCCCGCGTATTCGCTGTCGTGCCTCGAGGCCGCCGTCGAGGCCGGCGCCGACGTCATCGTGCTCTGCGACACGCGCGGCGGCTCGATGCCGGACGAGATCAAGGCCGGCGTCGAGGCCGCGGCCTCGACCGGAGCGAAGGCGCTCGGCATTCACTGTCACAACGACTGCGAGCTCGCCGTCGCGAACTCGCTCGCGGCCGTCGCAGCCGGCGCGACTCAGGTGCAGGGCACGATCAACGGCATCGGTGAGCGCTGCGGCAACGCGAATCTCTGCTCGGTGATTCCGGATCTCAAGCTCAAGCTCGGCTACGACTGCGTGACGGACGCCGAGCTCCGCGAGCTTGCCCGCGTCTCGCGCACGGTCTTCGAGCTCGCGAACATCGAGCCCTTCAAGCGCCAGGCCTTCGTCGGCGAGAGCGCGTTCGCGCACAAAGGCGGGCTCCACGTCGCGGCCGTGCAGAAGAACGCCGAGACTTACGAGCATATCGATCCCGAGCTCGTCGGCAACCGCCAGCGCGTGCTCGTCTCCGATCTCTCGGGCCGCAGCAACGTGCTCTACAAGGCGAAGCAGTTCGGCTACGACATCGATTACTCGAATCCGGCCGTCAAGACCGTGCTCGAGCGCGTCAAGCAGCTCGAGAGCATGGGCTTCCAGTACGAGGGCGCCGAAGCCTCGTTCCAGCTCCTGATCGAGGAAGCGCTGAACGGCAAGGTCAGGCACTTCAGGCTGAAGTCGTTTCGCGTCAGCGACGAGAAGATCCACGAGGACGAGCCCGTGCTCGCCGAGGCGACCGTGCGAATCGTGCTGCCGGACGGCACCGAGGCGCATACCGTCGCGCAGGGCAACGGGCCTTTGAATGCGCTCGATCTCGCCTTGCGCAAGGCATTGATGCCGTACTTCCCGAGCCTCGAGGCCCTCGAGCTGCACGACTACAAGGTGCGCGTGCTCGGCGCGCACGACGGCACCGACGCCGTCGTCCGCGTGCTGATCGAGTCCGGCGACGAGGAAAGCCGCTGGAGCACGGTCGGCGTCTCCTCGAACGTCATCGAGGCGAGCTGGCAGGCGCTCGTCGACAGCATCGAGTTCAAGCTGTTCCGGGACGAGAAGCGCGGCGCCGAGGAGCTGGCCGAGGACGTGCAGGCGGGGGAGTTGCCGGTCGGCTGAGGGAGTGGATTTCAGGTGCTCGCATTGCACCATGCTGAAGCATTACTGACGCATGACATGCCCGAGGCCGTCGAGGAACTTGAAGCCGTGTTGTCGCAGGCACGCATTCCTGCGGAGGAACCTATTCATGGCGGCGGCCGGCGCCAGCAAACGGGAGATGCTGAACAGATGATAGGCCCCGGCGCCGGATGGCGCCCCGGTTATCCAGGTTCACCGACCGCGAGCTTCGAGCTGGCTTCTCAACAGTGGACCAATGGAATCCAATTCGTCGATCGGCTCGAGAATCGTACCCTTCGGCGATAGTCGGCGTAACGCGGAAACCTTCTCGCTATCCCGCTTAGCCGTCAGGGCGATAATCCGAGACCGTGGCGAGCTGTTAATAATCGAACGGACCATCTCGAAAACGTCGATGCCCTCGATATCGAGTGATACGACGATTGCGTCGGGATCGGCTCTCCCGACGGTCACCATGCCTTCGAAGCCGTTACTCGCGATTGTCAGTACCACCGGCAGGTTCAGGCTGTCGATCTTGAGCTTGTAGAGCTTGAGCTGCGCCGGGTTGTCGTCGATCAGGACGACCTTGAGCGGCTTGAGCCCACTGACCGTTTCGATCACGGCCTGCTGCTGTGCCAGGATCGATTCGACCGACGTCCGCGCGATGCGACGGTGCCCGCCGGCCGTCTTCCAGGCATGCAGCACGCCGTTTTCGACCCAGAGCTGCACGGTCCGCACCGATACGCTCAGGAGCTTCGCCGCCTCATGCGTGCTGAGCAACGTCGCCGGATCAGGTAGTCGTGCAGTCTTCATCAGAGATCGCGCCAAGTGAGCAAAGTTCGATTAATAGTAGATCCTACTAAAACAGAAAAAACAATACGTCTTGCCCGCCTGATAGCGTAGCTCTTGCTACGTTTTGTTCATTTTGTGACTCTGTTCACCGACCGGTCGGCGGTAGATCCGCATAGTGCGTTAAGGCTCGGCACCGGTGGCACGGAGCTGATCGGCCAGTGCGAGAAAGCGCGATGGATCTCACGGATTTGAACGCCGCTGACGGCCGCCACAGGACTCTCCCAATGCAAGTACTTCTGCTGAATGCGCGAATTCGCGGCTGCATGCTCGGACTCGCGCTCGCTGCGTCAACGGCCTGCTCACCTCAGGACCCAGCGGCTGCGCCGGAAAACGACGCGTTTTTGTCGGCGCCAGCATTCATGGCGCCGGGCCCCATCATGCCCCTGCGCGCTCCCGTCGTTGACGATCCGGAGAAGGCGCGTCTGGGCAAGCTGCTTTTCGCCGATGTGCGCCTCTCGGGGAACGAGAGCGCCTCTTGCGCGTCCTGTCTTGATCTGAGCGCCGGGGGAGACGACGGCAGGCAGGTACCGGTCGGCTTCGATGGGCGCAATGGGTACGTCAATACGCCAACCGTCCTCAACAGCAGTCTCAATTCCGCTCAGTTCTGGGACGGCCGCGCGAAGACTCTCGAAGAGCAAATCGATCTGACGGTCACCAATCCCATCGAGATGGGGGGTGACTGGCCGACCATCATACGGAAGCTTGGCGTCGATCAGCTGATGGCGGCGCGTTTCGCCAGTATCTACGACGACGCGTCGGTCAGTAGGACGAACGTCATCGATGCGCTCGCCGCCTACCTGCGAGTGCTCGTCACGCCCGATGCGCCGATGGATCGATTCCTGGCCGGAAACAACAGCGCCATCAGCGAAAACGAGCGTGCCGGATTCGAGCTGTTCAAGCGAATGGGTTGCGTCTCGTGCCATCAGGGGCGAAATATCGGCGGCAACTTCTTTCAGCATTTCGGCGTCATGGGGGACTATTTCGCCGACCGTGGCAACGTGACGGACGCGGACCTCGGACGATACAACGTGACCGGGCGTGACGAAGACCGATACAAGTTCAAGGTGCCAAGCTTGCGAAACGTTGCCGAGACGGCGCCCTATTTTCACGACGGCAGTGCGCCGACTCTCGAAGCCGCCGTCGAAATCATGATCCAGTATCAGCTGGGCAGGCCGGCGACTCCGGAGGAGATTCGCCTGCTGGTCGGCTTTCTGGGAACACTGTCCGGCGAGATCAATGGAGAATGGCTATGAGGGAAGCGCAGCCACACCTCCAGCGGTTTCTGACCGGTGCGCGTCCCCAGGTCATCTTCGGGG
>Ga0302046_10003647_pt1 | contig 13873 bp, 11 predicted proteins | sample RVTome_11_FD_200261 | JGI IMG/M metagenome (GOLD analysis project Ga0302046, IMG submission 200261) | Soil microbial communities from uranium-contaminated site in the Upper Colorado River Basin, Wyoming, United States - RVT147D111 (version 2) ...
GAAGGATTCGCTCGTCGACTCGCGCGCGGAAGTACTGATGGCCGTTCACATCAGCATCCAGACCATGCTGATAGCGATCGCGGTCCTGCTGACCGACGTCGCGTTGCGCCACACTTCCAGTTATGCGGTGGCGTTGCCGGCCGCGGCCGGGACCACGGTCCTGCTGGTTCTGATCTTCAGACAGCTCGTCCCGCGCGCGATCGCGCTCAGGGACCCGGAGGCCGCGCTGGGCCGGCTCGTCGCGGTCCTTGGAATTCCCTACTTCGTCCTCCGCCCGATCGTCCGGTCGATCATGTTCATCCTGAACCGCTTTCATCGGTGGGAGGGCATCGAGCCCGAGGTGGAAGAGGACGCGTCGGATGAAGAGATTCGGGCGTTCATCGATGCCGGTCAGGAGGAAGGGATACTCGAGCAGGACGAGGGTGCGATGATCCACTCGATCGTTCAGTTCGGGGACAAGATCGCAGCCGAAGTCATGACGCCCAGGCCCCAGATCGTCGCGGCCGACGTCACGTCGAGTGTGCAGCAGGTCATCGACCTGGTCGTCGAGAGCCGGCATTCCCGGATTCCCGTGTACCGCGGCGAGCTCGACAACATCGAGGGCATCGTTCACGCGAGGGATCTGCTGCGTTTTCACCGCCGTGGTGACGAGCCCGAGAGCATGCAGTCGCTCCTTCATCCACCACATTTCGTACCCGAGACCAAGCCCGTGGACGATCTGCTCGAGGAAATGAAGGCTCATGGGCACCATCTGACCCTGGTCGTCGACGAGTACGGCGGTGTCTCGGGTCTGATCACGATCGAGGATCTCGTCGAAGAGATCGTCGGGGAGATCAACGACGATCCGCATTCGGTGAGCCCGGAGCTGGTGGAAGAAGGGTCCGGATCGTACCTGATTCCGGCAAGCACGGAACTGGACCTGTTGGCCGCGCGCCTGGGCCGGCCGGTCTTCCCTGGCACGGAATGTACGACCCTCGGCGGCGCGGTCGTGGAGCTGTTCGGCAGGCTGCCGTCCTCCGGCGAGCGCATTCGTCACGAGGATATGTCGTTCGAGGTCGTCGACGCGGACCGCCGAAAGCTGAGAAGCGTACGGGTCCGGGTCGCCTTGCCGCAATCGGAAAGGTGAACCCGGGTCTCGCCATGCCTCCGTCGCACAAATCCGGCTTCGTCTCCCTGGTTGGCCGTCCGAATTCCGGTAAGTCGACGCTCCTGAACGAATTCGTCGGAAGCAAGGTGTCCATCGTGACCCCGAGCCCTCAGACGACGCGCAACGTCGTTCGGGGGATCGCCGGCGACGAGCGGGGGCAGATCGTGTTCCTCGACACCCCGGGCATCCACAAGCCGCTTCACAGAATGAATCAGCGGATGATGCGGGCCGCTTTGACCGCCCTCGAGCACGTCGACCTGGTTCTTCTCATCATGGACGCGTCGGTGCCCCGCGGCCGGGGCGATCGGTTCGTCCTCGAACTGGTCCGTAAGATCCCGACGAAGCGTTTCCTTCTCCTGAACAAGATCGACACGATGCGCAAGGAGGATCTGCTGCCGTTGATCGACCACTACCAGGCCGAACCGTTCGACGCGATCGTGCCGATCTCCGCGCTGACGGGCGACGGGGTGCCCGAGCTCCTGGAGGAGACCTTCCGCGTTCTGCCCGAGGGGCCCGCCTACTACCCTGGGAATGAGTTGACCGACCAGCCGGAGCGATTCGTCGTGTCGGAGATGATTCGGGAGAAGCTGATCCTGATGACCCGGCAGGAGCTTCCGCACGCGACCGCGGTGACGATCGAGCGCTTCGAGGAAGGCGGGCCCGTCATTCGGATTCACGCAGGCATTCTGGTGGAGCGGGACTCGCAGAAGGGGATCGTGATCGGGCGGGGCGGGTCGATGCTGAAGCGGATCGGCACGGCGGCCCGCAAGGACATCGAAGGGCTCCTGAACGAGAGAGTCCATCTGGAGCTGCACGTGAAAGTCAGGCCGAAATGGCGGGATGACGAGAGGATGCTGGAGGCGTTGGGGATGTAAGAGCTGGAAGCGCCGGTGGTCTACCACTCGCTGTAGGGAGTGCCTTCCGACGAAATCCCGATCGACCCGCTGTGCACGTCGACGATACCGGTCGTGATCTGACCTGGGATCATCGCTTCTCCGGATTCCAGCACCCAGGTCGTGCGGGACTCGGTAATGGGATCTTCGGGGACCTCGCGCAGGTAGCCGGCCTCGACCAGGTCGTCCAGCGTCTGCGGCGCGGCCCTCTTGTCGGCGGTGTACGCGTCTATGAGCGACCTCAGGGTATACAGCGTGTCTTTGAGCACCGCTTCTTCCGCACGTCGGATCATCGACTGGTACATCGGAACCGCGATCGCGGCCAGGATGGCGACGATCGTCAGCACGATCATCATCTCGAGGAGCGAAAACCCCCGCCGCGGATCACCAGTCCGCATAGCGTGTACCGTCGAGCGCGGTGGCATCGGACACTGAAAAGACGTCGAACACGTTCTGGCCGCCTCCTGAAAGCCCGGGCGAGTCCTGGTAGGAGCGCGTGCCCCAGTTGGTCGAGTTGGTCATCGGATCGATCGGAACCCGCCGCAGCAGCCGGAGCGTGCCCCCTTCCGCCGAGGTCAGCTCCGTTCCATCGACCAGCACGTCGAGGCTCGGTGGATAGCCTCCCGAATCCTGGCTGACCTCGATCAGACCGAGATCCGCCGCTTCCTTGTACAGGTCGATCGCTTCACGCATGTCGCGGAGGGCCCGGCGGAGATCGCGCTCCTGCCGCCGCCGGATCTCGTTCTGAGCGAGCGGTATCGCCAGGCCCGCGAGAATCGCCACGACCGTGATCGTGACGATCAGCTCCACCAGGGTGAAGCCGCGGGCGGGGGATTCGGTCAGTCGTCTCACAGCTTCTTACGGGTCTGTAATGACCCGGGCGGCCTCGACCGGAGGCGCGCCCGAGGTCCGCATCCTCAGCTCGCCGACCCTCAGCCCGGCGCCATCCGGACCGAGTCCGGCGACCTGCAGTTCGAGGATTGCGCCCTCGCCGGAAATCCCGGGCGCGCCCGACGGACGGTTTAGGGAAACCCGCAGCTCGCCGCGCTCGCGGTCGAGGCTCTCGATCAGAGTCACCGCGCTGCCGTCCTTGCTCAACAGCCCTCCCTCGACAACGCTCCGGATCGTCACCGCCGCCGGGTCGAATTCGATCACCAGATCCGCGCCGGCCATGTTCTCCGCGGTCATTCGAAGACGGAGGATTCCCTCCTCGTGCTCCATGCGGAGCAGCTCCGAAGCCACGCCCGTGCCGGCATCGATTCGGAGCGCCGCGGGTTCGGGATCCGTCGGGGGGTCTTCCAGTCGCGCCGCCAGGACTTCGCCGGCTGAGACGGGCAAGCCGCGGTACCGCAGGTCGTTCGACGTGCCGACCATGAGGCCGCGCAGGTTCCGGTCGGCGATGTTGGGCATCTTGACGATATGGGGGGTCAGCAGGATGATGATCTCGGTCGACTCGCCCTGCGTCGTCTCGTTCGAGAAGAGACGGCCCAGCACCGGGATCTTGCTGAGGCCGGGCAAACCGTTCACCGCCGGAGTTCGAGATCAAACCTCCCAGGATGTTGGTCTCCCCCTCGCGAAGCCGGATCTCGTGCCGGATCTCGCGATTGGAAAAAATGGGCAGCAGGAGTCCGCCCAGATCGCTCTGACCGGCCGTGCCCTGGACCTGGACGAAGACGGTCATCGAAACCTCGCGGTTTCGCAGCACCCGGGGCGTGATGTCCATGTTCACGCCGACGTCGATGTACTGGAACTGGACGACCGGCGTACCGGTCGCGCCGACGAAAGCGGGCTGAAAACTACCCGAAGCCACAGGAACGCGGGAACCGATCCGGATCGTCGCAAGCACGCCGTCGCTGGAGCGGACGGTGGGATTCTGCACGAGGCGGGTGCGCGAGTCGTTTTCCAGAAACCGGGCGATGGTATCCGGAATGACCAGGTTGAAGCTGCCCGAGTTGAGGTTGTCCACCTCCCTCAGGTTGACAAAAGGCGCCGTCGTGACGACGTCCGGATCGAGCCCGATGGAGGAGTTCTGGCCGGGAAGGATACCCAACTCCCTCAGCCGCTGCCGGTCGACCTCGAGGACGCGCGCCTCGACCAGGACCTCGGGTTTCGCCAGATCGAAGGCTTCGATGATCTCTTCCGCGATCGCCACCCTGTCGGGCGTGTCCACGATCATGATCGCGTTCTGCGAGGTCAACTGGGCGATCCCGTTGATCTGGAGCAACACGCGGAGCGCGGCCATGATCTCGGTGATGTCGGCCGGGTTGATGCTGTTCGCGAGATAAACCGTCTTCAGGACCCGCTGTTCGTAGTTGCCGCGCGCCACGGTATTGTTCGGCGCGACCATGACCGTGTTCTGGCTGAGAGGTACCCAGAAGGAGTCGCTCAGCAGCGCGACGAGGTCGAGGGCCTCGTAGACGCTCATGGTGTCGATCGTGACGTCGAGATTCTGCGTCGCCGCGAAATTCGGGTCGAACAGGATGTTCAGGCCCGTCAGGGCGCCGATGGTTTCGAATACGGCCTGGGCGTTCTGGGACATGACCAGGTCGATCGGGCCCTCGACCGTGGGCGAGAGACGCAGGCCCGGGTTCGGATCGATGCGGGCGGCTTCGCTCCGGATCTCGAAATCGGAACGGGTCTCCGGCTCCTGGGGCGCGCCGCTGGCCAGGAGATCTTCGACGCGCTGGAGCTCGGTCCGCGCCAGGTCGTGGGTGGGATCCAGTTCCCGGGTGCGCAGGAACTCCGCCCGCGCCAGCTCGAACTCCCCGCGCCCCAGCGCGCGGCGTCCTTCTTCGAAATGGAGGAAAGCGGCCTGGAATCGGGCCTGTTCGGCCTTGAACTGGTATTCCACCTCGCCGGGATCCGCAGCGAGCGCCTCCTCGAAGTGGACCAAAGCCCGATCGTAGTCCCGGGAGAGCTCCGCCTGGATTCCCTGATTGTAAGCGCCGCGTCCGGCGGCGCAGCCGGCCGCGAAGACGAGGAGGGCGAGAGCGATGGGGCCGGCGGTCCATTTTCGTGAGCGTTTCTTCATGGTAGCGTTCCCTGACTTATTGTTGTAAAAGGGGATAGCGGTTAGGCCATCCGTTTCCCAGCGTCATGATACAGCAGCGCCAACGAATCCTGGCTTTGAACCTCTTTATTGCCGATCTGTTCCTCACCGGAGCGAGTTTTTACGTCGCGTACGCCGTTCGGTCCTCTTTCGAGCTGGAAGGTTACACGGTCATGCCCATCGGCGTGTATGTCTGGCTGCTCTGGCTCATGCTCCCCCTGTGGTCGTCCCTGCTGGCGGTCTTCGGCGTTTACTCCCGCCGTTCGTTGACGCTCCCGCAGCAAATCGTCCAGGTTTCGAAGGCCGTCGGCCTGGCGTGGGTGATTTTCGGGGCCGTGCTCTTCTTTCTCGACGAGGACGGGGCGACGAGCCGGCTCGTGGCCGTCTTCGCGCTCGTCATCGACTACTGTGCGCTCATAACCTACCGTTGGGTGCTGTTTCGGTACCGCCAGGGGTATGCGCGCGGCCGGCGCCACGTGGCCGTCATCGGAGATTCGGATGCCGCGGACAGCTTCCGGAGCGCCATGGAAACTCACGCCGAGTGGGGATTGAAGCCGGTCGGCGTGTTCCCGCTCAGCGAAGCCCGCGCGGTCCTCGAGCGCGGGGAGATCGACGAGATGATCTTCGTGGTCGAACGGCAGCGTCTGGAATCCTGCGAAGACCTCTTCCTGTCGTGCGAAGAGCTCGGCGTCACGGCCACGGTCGTGCTGAATCTCTTTCCTCATTCGATTGCCCGCATGGAGCTGCATGAGCTGGATGGCTTTCCGCTCCTGAGGTTCACGCGAACGCCGACCGACGAATCCCTGCTATTCATCCGCCGCGTGATGGACGTCGTGCTCGCGGCGTGTCTGATCCTGGTGACCCTTCCTGGGATGCTCGCCGCCGCGGCGATGATCCGGCTCACCAGCCCCGGTCCGGTTCTCTTCAGCCAGCGCCGGCTCGGCCTTCACGGACGGCCGTTCGTGATGCACAAGTTCCGCTCGATGACCGATGACGCCGAAGGCCGGAGAGCGGAACTCGATTCCATCAACGAGATGGACGGGCCCGTGTTCAAGGCGTCCCGGGACCCCAGGATCACACCCGTAGGACGGTGGCTGAGGCGATTCAGCATCGATGAGCTCCCGCAGCTCTACAATGTGCTGAAGGGCGAGATGAGCCTGGTCGGCCCCCGTCCGCCCCTTCCCGACGAAGTCGCCCGCTATGAGCGCTGGCAGCGCCGTCGCCTCAGCATGAAACCGGGCATCACCTGCCTCTGGCAGATCAGCGGCCGCAACCACGTCGGGTTCGACGAGTGGATGCGGCTGGATCTCTCCTACATTGACAACTGGTCCCTGCTTTTGGATTTGAAAATATTGCTGAAAACCGTTCCGACGGTTCTGCTGGGCAAGGGCGCGCGATAGGGGACCAGGAAAAGCTGGCCGGCCGGTGGATTCGGCGCGTTATAATCAGTACGTAGCCGTGGACCGGTTGAGGAGGGTTCGATGAGGCGCGCCGCTGTCCTGTCGCTTGCGGTCCTGTGTTCGGCGGTCACGCTGGGCGCCCAGGGCGGCCTGAGGGTCGATGTCGCCGATGGCGTGGTTTCCGTCGAGGCGGATCGCGTGGGTCTCGGGAGCCTGCTTGGCGAACTGGACGCGCAGGCCGGAACGAGATCTACGATCCCTTCCGGGCTCCAGAGCCGTATCGTGAGCGTCTGGTTTCGCGAACTGCCTCTGGACCGGGCGATCCGGAAGCTGTTCGAGGGGCTCGCGCTCGACTACGCGGTCGTCGAGGGCCGTCAGATCGTCGTCCTCGCCGCGTCCCAAGCCGGTTCGCCGACCTCAGGAACGGAAAGCCCCGTGTCGCCCGGCCCCGAAACGGCTCCGGCTAACCTGCCCTCGGGTGTCGGCGCGTTTCAGATTCCAGGAGCGCGGGGCGAGACCGCGGCCCCCGTCGATACGGGCGGTCCAGCCGGCCAGGGAGGCCGCGGCGGGCGCGGCGGGCGCGGCGGGCAGGGCGAGCCGGCTGTTCCGGGCGCCCAACCCGGCCGGGGCGGGTCGACGCCTTTTGGCCTGCCTCCCAATTCCCAGCCTGTACCTCAGCCATTTCCGGAGTCCCCGGATGTCTTCGGCAATACCTCACCTCAGATCCTCGATCTCAACAGGCCCCGGGAGTTGCCGGGCGGTCCCGGGGGGCAGCCCGCGCCTCCGCCGCCCTCTCCGCCGGACGTGCCACCCGTTCTTCCACCGGGCCCGTGAGCGACACGGTTCTGGCGGTCAACCGGCAGGCTTCGCACAACTACGAGTTTCTTGACAAGTTCGAAGCGGGACTGGTCCTGACAGGCACCGAGGTGAAGTCCGCCCGGGAGGGGCGAATCAACCTCAGGGACGCATACGCCGTCGTTCGCGCCGGAGAGGTCTGGCTGCTCAACTGTCATATCAGTCCCTTCTCGCATGGCAATTACTCGAATCACGAGCCCCTGCGTGTCCGGAAGCTCCTGCTCCGGCGGGAGGAGATCCGGAAGCTGATCGGTCGAACCACCGAGCGCGGCCTGACTCTCGTTCCTGTGAAGGTCTACCTCAAGGAAGGCCGGATCAAGTGCGAGCTCGCGCTGGCGAAGGGAAAGAAGACCTACGACAAGCGCGAGACCGAACGCAGGAAGACGATCGAGAAGGAAGCCCGTCAGGCCGTGCGGGAGCGCTCGTAATCGGAAGCCTGAGGCCCGGCCCGGGCACTCGCTGTCATACGATGTTCACAACTCTGTCACGACACTCTCACGTGCCCCGCCTATCCTGACCCTTCCGTGATCGAGCCGGGACTGCCCGGGAACCCTTCAACCCAGTCGATCGTTTCGGAGGAATACATGCCGGAATACATGCAGTCAGAGAAGACGTCGCTCGTGTGTCTCGCCCTTTGGCTCCTTTTGTTGTCTCCAGCCCCTGCCGGCGCGTCGTGGCAGGGACCTTCCGGCACCTTGACCGGTGTCGTTCAGGACCCGACGGGCGCGGTCGTTCCGGGTGTTGAAGTCAACCTCACCGACTTCGGGACGAACCGGTTGCGCAGCCTCGTCACCGACGGCGTCGGCCGGTGGACAGCCAATGCCCTCCAGGTCGGCGCCTACAACGTGAGTTTCCTTCTTCCGGGTTTCCAGACCCTCACTATGGAAGGCGTGGAGGTCGAGGCGGCCGTAGTGAAGACGGTCGATGCCGTCCTCCAGGTCGGCGGCGGCGGGACGGAGATCACCGTGGTCGAGAACGCGCGGTTGATTCAGGCCAACTCCGCGGCCAACTCGCGCCAGATCTCGGCCCTCGAACTGCTCCAGGTGCCCACTTCGACCCGCAGCTTTACCCACTTGCTGTCCGCGGACGCGGGAATCAGCGCCGACCTTTCTCCCGTGCTCGGCAATGACAGCGGCAACATCTCGCCTTCGGTCAACGGGACGCGAACCACGAGCACGAGCCTCCAGTTCAACGGCATCGACGCCACGAACCTCACCTCGAACGAAGGCTCCCTGAACGACAACATATCGCCGGCTCCCGAGACGCTTCAGGAGGTGAAACTGCAGACCAGCCTGTACGACGCTTCCACCGGCCGGTCGGGCGGCGGGAACTTTCAGCTCGTGACCCGAAGCGGTACCAACCAGTACCATGGCTCGGCCTACTGGTACGTCCAGAACGAGCGATTCAACGCGAACGATTTCTTTTTCAATAAGGACCGCATCGAGAAGCCCCGTGCGCGTCGGAACGAGGGCGGGTTCACGATCGGCGGTCCGATCGTCGGGAACCGCACCTTCTTTTTCGGCGGATATCAGCGGACCCAGGCCAGCACCGCCTTCGTACCGACCGGTTCGAGCATCACCACTCTTCCTACGGCTCTTGGACTGATTGACGGGGCCCGGACCCCCGCCAATCTCGCGGCCGCGTTCAACACGCTCAACCCGGGGCTGGGGCTGGCCGACACGGATGTCTCGCCGATAGCCGTGAACCTGCTCAACGTCATCAATCCCGTTACCGGCGACTACATCATCCCGGCCCCGGCGTCGAACGCGACTCCGGCCGGTGCGGACCAAACGGGAAATCCATTGTCGAGGCAGCGCAACGTGCAGGCCGCGGATTTCATGCAGGACCAGTTCACCCTGAAGCTCGATCATGATTTTTCGGATCTCAACAGGTTGAGCGGCACGTTCTTCTTCTCGGATTTTCCGAGCCTGGATCCGTTCCCGGACCCGTCCAGCCTGGCGTCTCCCTTTACGCTCAGGCGGGCCGACGAGGCGCGCACGCTGTCGGTTTCCGACATTCACACGTTCAGCTCCACTCTCATCAACGAGGTGCGCGGCGGGTTCTTCTTCCTGGACAACACGCGGCGGCTTGACGACGCCTTCCTTCCGATCACCGGCGCGGGCGTCGGGATCCCGAATCCCGCGCTGTTCTACGACGACAGCCCGGGCACGGCGCGTCTGGGCCATTTCGTGTTCCAGAACGAGCTCTCCCAACTCTCGTTCGGAGGCCCGAACGACTCGTTCAACAAGCGCGATCAGAAGAGCTTCAGCTTCGCGGACAACATGTCCTGGGTCCGAGGCGCGCACAACGTCAAGCTGGGCGGAGAATGGAAATACCACCGGTTTGCGACGAGCCTGCCCGAGGAACAGGCGACGGAGTTCGAAAAGTTCAATGACTTCACCCAGTTCCTGATGGGGCTGGGAACCGAAGCCGACACCCAGTTCGGAATCACCGCCAAGAACTTCCGGATGCAGGACCTGAGCTTCTATCTTGCAGATGACTGGAGGGTGACTCCAGAGCTCACGCTGAACATGGGCCTCCGTTGGGACTGGTACGGATGGCCCTGGGAAGAGAACGGGCTCATCGGGAACTTCGACTTCGATCTGATGGGCGATACGGAGGACCCGTTCGATGGCTTCATCGTTCCCAGCAACGTCGAAATGACCGGCTTCCCGGCGATCGATTCCGCAATCGCGACGTCTTCGGTCGTCGACAGCAAGCATACGCTCAACGGACAGGACCTCGACAATTTCGCGCCCCGGTTCGGCTTCGCCTACCGGCCGCTGGGGGACCGGTTCGTCGTTCGTGGCGGCTATGGCATCTTTTATGACCGGCCCTCGGCGGCGTTCATCAATACGGTATTCAGCAACTATCCCTTTCTGAGGGAGGTGGAGGTGACCTACCCCAGCGGAGCCGTTCCCCTCGATACCGCGTTTTCGCAGCAAGACCCGACACTCGGTTTCAATCAGTACCTCCCCTTCCGCCTCGTATATGGCAGCAACAACCGGTATTCGATCCGGGACAACACCCCGGTTACGGCCGGGGCGGACGGGACCCCGAACCCGATCGATCTGGTGACCGGGCTGCCCGTGACCGGGAATACCGCCGAAACGCTCGAGTTTCGTGCCATCGACCGGGATCTCCGGACGCCGTATGTCCAGCAGTGGAACCTGGGTTTCCAGTTCGACCTCGGGAACGATTTCATGTTCGAGGCGCGCTACGCCGGGACGAAAGGGACGAAGCTGCTTCAGGCGATTGCCTTCAACCAAAGCTACGATCTCAACGACACCGCGACGCCGGACCATATCTTCGGAAGGCTCAACGACGTCTACGAGGCCGCCTATGACGCCGAAGCCCTCAGAACCGGTGATCCGAACGTGCTCAGGGGAGCGCTGAACTCCGGGAGCGCGACGGAGCGGGATCGCGGTGTGGGCGTGGCGTTTGGGTTTCCGAACCCATCGACGGGCAACCCGATCGACTACAACCTGAGCGACGCGGCGGCGCCCGGGGACCGGGACGTCATTCCGTTCGAAGGCCGCGGGCCGATCATGGGTTTCAACATACCCGAGGCTGTCATCCTCCAGTCGTCGGCGAACTCCATTTACCACGGTCTGCTTCTGAACATGACGAAGCGGATGTCCAGCGGCATGCAGTTCAACCTGTCCTACACCTGGTCGAAAAGTCTGGACAACAATTCCGCCGATCCTGGAAGCACGGCCGGGGGCGGGAAGCCCGACGTTCCCAACACCGGCTTCGTGGTGCAGGGAGACCAGCGGAACGTGTTCAGTAACCGCGGCCCGTCGGACTTCGACCGCACGCACCGGATGAGCGCGAGCTTCGTCTACGAGTTGCCGACGATGGGTTCCAACTCGATGCTGGTGACCGGCTGGCAGATCGCAGGCTTTGTCCAGGCCCAGTCGGGCGTGCCCTTCTCGATCTTCTCGTCGGAGCCGGAAGTCCGGAGCCCGTCGGAGTATCTGAGCACGACCAGGGGAGCCGGCGGCCTCCATCGGGCCGGTTTTGGGCGGCCCAGTCTCAGCGGGACGCTCGACGAGCTCCGGACCCCGGGCCCCGACGTCACCGAAGAGTACTTCGACGCGAGCGTGCTGGCCTCGGCCACGGGAGGTTTCGGCAACCTGTCCAGGAACGCCCTTCGCGGCCCGTCGCAAAGCCGCGTCGATCTGAGCCTGGCCAAGAGGACTAATGTCTCGGAAGGCGTCGACCTCGAGTTCCGGTGGGACGTCTTCAATGTCCTCAACCGGGCCAATTTCGCCCTGCCGGGGCACGATCTCCAGGATTCGAACCTCGGCGTCATCGAGAATACGATCGGCGGGCCGCGCGTGATGCAATTCGGCGCGAAGTTGGCCTTTTAAGGGCACACGCCTCACACACGTGCACGGAGGCCGGCCGGGAGACCGGCGGGCCTCCTCCGGGCGACAATCGTACGGGACGGGGTATCCTCCTGCCGGCGGATGGCTGTAAGCTGGCAGTGGGGGAATCGTCGCAGTGTCCCAGGATCTTCCGCTCTATTCGCAGCCCGTGTTGCGTGGCTCCGATCGGTTCGCATCGCTCGACCGGGCCAGGGGCATGGACCTCGAGCTTTCGATCGGGCGGTTCGACGCCTTGCTGGACCACGGGGAGGGCAACGATCCGGCCGGCGAGGCGCGAGGCGCGCTGATTAACCCGTCACGGTCGGTGCTCGTCGAAGTTCATCGGCTGCTCTTTCCGGGACGGCCGGGTTCCGGATCCTTCCGGGAGTCGGCGGTCCCGGGCGTGTATCCGGGTCAGGACTGTCCCGAACCCCGGTTCATCGCACGTTCTCTCGATAACTTCGAGAAGTGGCTGACTGCGGAGAGTTTCGAGGAGATACATCCGGTCGAACAGGCCGCTCTGAGCCTGACCCGGCTCGTCGATATCTGGCCGTTCGGCTTCGGCAATCACACGGCGGCTGTGGTGTTTTCGAATCAGTTTCTCCTCGGCGCGGGCTATCCGCCGTTCTTCGTGTTACAGGACGAGATCGCGGAATTCAACGAAATCCTGTCGCAGGCGATTCGCATCCAGACCGGGCCGCTCGTTCGCGCGATCTCGAAATGCCTGGAGAGGGAACTGGAGCTTGTCGGAAGCTGATCGATACTCACGGCAGATCCGCTTCCCTCCGATCGGCGAAGCCGGGCAGCGGAAGTTCTCCGCCTCGCAGGTGGGAATCGCGGGCATGGGCGCGCTGGGTACCGTGGTCGCCGATCAGTTGGTCCGTGCCGGCGTCGGCCGGGTCCGGATCATCGATCGGGACCACGTGGAGCTTTCCAACCTGCAGCGCCAAACCCTGTTCGACGAAGACGATGTCCGGGGGAACCTGCCCAAGGCGGTAGCGGCGGAACGGAAGCTGCTTCGGATCAACTCCGGCGTGCGGATCGAATCCAGCGTCGACGATCTCAATAGCGGGAATGTCGAAGAATGGATCGACGGGCTGGATCTGGTTCTGGACGGCCTGGACAACTTCGAAACGCGGTTTGTCCTCAACGATGCGTGCCGCAAAGCCGGCGTGCCGTGGATCTATGGCGCCGCCGTCGGGAGCTACGGGCTCGTCCTGCCGATCATTCCCGAAGGTCCCTGCCTGCGGTGCGCGCTCGCTTCGCTGCCTCCCCCCGGCTCGTCGCCGACCTGCGACACGCAGGGCGTCGTTGCGCCCGTTACCGCGATCGTCGGGTCTCTGGAGGTCAGCCGTGCGATGCGCATTCTGACGGGGACGCTCGGCGTCCTGGACACCCGCCTTACGGCCTTCGACGTCTGGACTCTCAGACTTCAGTCCGTTCGTATCACCGTGGACCCGGCCTGCCCGCTGTGTGTACGGGGAGAAACCGAGTACCTGTCGTCGGTCCCGCTCAGATCCGTGACGCTCTGCGGCCGGAACGCGGTCCAGCTCATTCCCCGGTCAAGGCACGATCTCGATCTGGTGGCGATGGGACGGAGCCTGGAGGTTTTCGGCCCCGTCCAGAGCAACGAGTTTCTCCTCCGGTGCCCGAACCCCCCGTACGAGCTGACGCTCTTTAGGGACGGGCGCGCGATCGTCAGCGGTACCGAAGAAGCTTCCGTCGCCAGGTCCGTGTATTCTCGGATGGTGGGCGCCTGACTGCGATCCGGCTTCATGACCGATTCCGCCACAGAAGACAGCAGATCCAGCGGATTCGACGACGTACGTCGAAGAGTCGGTCTCCTGCTGGGACCGTCGCTGTTCGTCCTGACGCTGCTCTTGCCCCTGCCGATGCTGTCCGCGCCCGCCCATCGGCTCGCCGCGGTCATGGTTCTGGTGATCACGTTCTGGGTGACCGAGGCGCTGCCGCTGCCCGTCACAGCCCTTCTGGGTCCCACTCTGGCTATTGTCATGGGCGTTGGGAACGCCGGCGATGCCTTCGCTCCCTTTGCCGATCCGCTGATCTTTCTCTTCGTGGGCAGCTTCATGCTGGCCCGGGCCATCTTCGTCCACCGGCTCAACGAGCGCATCGCCTACGGGGTCATGTCCTGGAAGCGG
>Ga0302046_10003648_pt1 | contig 13872 bp, 9 predicted proteins | sample RVTome_11_FD_200261 | JGI IMG/M metagenome (GOLD analysis project Ga0302046, IMG submission 200261) | Soil microbial communities from uranium-contaminated site in the Upper Colorado River Basin, Wyoming, United States - RVT147D111 (version 2) ...
ATCTACGGGCAGGGCCAGGGGTTTAGCAAACAAATGGCGGCCCAGGCAGCCGCAGAGCAAGCGCTGGACGTGCTCCAGCAAGAACTGCTCGATGCCGGCGCCCTCTAAGGACGCGAAAAAGAAAAACCCCCAATCGCACCTTTACCACACCCGACAAACACACCCCTTGAGGTATTCTGACTCGGGGTAGGTCAACAGCACCGGGTGATCGAGACCCTGGGAAAGGCGTTCGATAACCTGAACGTGCCGGCTTGCGTCCACGGCGGCTCCGAATAGAATCTTTTGAAACAGGTCCGCACTGACAGCGCCGGAGCAGGAGAACGTGATCAATACCCCGCCTCGCTTGACCAGCTTCATGCCAAGCAAGTTGATGTCTTTATAGCCCCGCGCGGCCTGGTCAACCTGGCGTTTGCTGTGAGCAAATTTGGGTGGGTCTAAAATAACGACATCGAAGCGCCATTTATTTTCCAGGTAGGCCCGCATGATCTCGAACACATCCGCGACGGCGTAAACATCGTCCCGATTACCAAAACCGTTGCGGCGCATATTTTGTTCGGCCAGCTGCAGCACGAGCTCGGATGAGTCAACGTTGATGATGCGCTTGGCCCCGGCGTGGGCCGCGTAGACCGAGAAAGCGCCGGTATACGAAAACGCATTCAAGATTTCTTTGCCGTAAAAATATTTGGTTGCTTTTTGACGATTCTCCCGCTGATCCAGGTAAAATCCGGTTTTATGACCCAGTTTGACATCCACCTGGAACGAATGGCCGTTCTCGACAATCTCGATCAAGTCAGGCGGCACCTCGCCCCACACCGGACCGGCAATCGAGACTAACCCCTCTTTTTCCCGAACGTCCACATCACTCCGCTCGTAGATGCCCTGGGGGGATAGTAAATCGGTCAAGGCGTTGACAATGGTGCTGCGATATTTTTCGGTGGCCATAGCCAGAAACTGCACCACCAGCCAGGGGCCATAGCGATCAACGATGAGGCCGGGCAGACCATCCGCTTCGGCGTACACCAGGCGATAGGCATCCGGGTCCTGGGTCTCCAACAGCACCTGCCGGCCGGCAATAGCCCGCCGCAGCCGCCTCCGCCAGAAATCATCGTCGATCAAGTCATTGGGATTCCAGGTCAGCAGCCGCACCCGGATTTGCGACTTGTCATTGTAGATGCCCCGCGCCAAAAATCGTGCTTTGCTGTTCCAAACATCGACCACAGCGCCGTTTTCCGGGTCACCCTCGACCCGGGCGATGGCCCCGGAAAAGATCCAGGGATGGCGATTATTGGCCGGCTTTTCCCGGCCGGGTTTCAGGATAACTTGGGCTGTAATCATTGATCCCTCGTTGGGTTCGTGTGCAAGGTTATTCTACATAACCCCTAACCTGGACAAGCCAGAACCAAACTAAAATTAACCATGAAGGGCATGAAGTTTTTTTATTCTTCATGTTCTTCATGTTCTTCATAGTCGAGCATTTTCTTGCTCAAAAAATCAAGGTTGAACTGCAAAGATACTAACGTTGTATAAAGCCTATCATTAATCTTAACTGAGTAATTCGAAAAGTCAATTTTAAAATATTCAGGGCGAGACAGGTGACGTCAACGTGGGCAACGGCGTCGGGGCCAGCGGGGGGGCAGCGAGCAGCCGGTACAAATCATCGACGGCCAGGCCAAAGACAACATACACCGACCGATTTTCCGGGCTCGTAAGCACATAGCGATTGTTATCAACTGGTGTTGCATCGCCTGTGCTGAGCGTGATTTTTTGCCCGTCTGAAATGGTCAAGGTCACGGTCAACGCCGCAGGATCGAGACCGTAGAGGTCTAAATCGGTTACATTGGTGATGACCTGGCCGGCGGTTAAGCGGGCCAGCCGTGAGGCCGCCCCATTGACCCGGACCTGGTCGAGTTGTTCGGGAGCGAGCGAGGTGGGCTGCAACATCTGCCAATCGCGGGTAAAGGTCTCGTTCGTCCGGGCAAATCGGAGCGCACCCTGCGGACCAACGATTTCTAATTCGACGACGTCATACTCGCCGTAGGTCGTCCCATAGATTTGAATATCCGTAGCGTCGTCGTCTACCTCGTCCGATAATTCAAAGAGATAGACATATCCGGCCAGAGCGGCCAGAACAACGATAACGATGAGGGTAAACCGGGGGTTCACCGCCGTTTCCACCAGATGCCGATGCCGGCGGCGAAAACGAGCAGGGGGATCAACACCACCGAGGTAAACAGCGTCATGTGGACCTGCATCGGCGTCATGAAAAGCTGGCGATTTTCCGGCCGTTTGGGCCGGATCGAGATCAAGGCTTCTTCTTCGGCCAGCCAGTTAACCGCATTGATGAAGACATCCATATTCGCCATTTGCGGCGAAATATTCTGATTGGTCACAAAACCGGCGTTGCCAAACACCACCAACCGAGCCTTGTTTTGATAGTCTTCAACGGCAACTGCAAGATGGAGCGGCCCGGCATAATCAACGCCCTGGGTATATTCCGGTCTGGCGGCGTAACCATCAGTTTCGGCCCAACTTCCTTTGCTGGTTGACAGGATAGCCGTGATGCTCAGACCAGCCGTCTCGACCGGGCTAAGCGTGATAGAGCGGGCGAACGGATAAAAAGAGCGGTAGCCGTTCAAATCGGTGGTAATTTCATGGTAAGGGTAGTTGTCGATGAGCGGGGCGATCACCTGGGGCGTCAAACCGTCCGGCCCCAGGGTCACCAACGAATGGTTGTAATCTTCAACCACAATATCGTCAGCCACAGACAGGTCATAGGTTTGCAGCAGTTGGCCGAACGGAACCGGTTCCAGCGGATCGACCAGGAGCATGAGTTTACCGCCCTGGTTCATCCAGTCCATGACGAGCTGCGTTTCCGTATCGAGCAGCTCGCGGTCAGCGCCGGCCAGGATCAATACCGCAGCATCAGCCGGGATCGCATCGGCAATACCGGCCAGGCCGAGGTTATTGGCGACGTAATTTTCCCGCTCGAGCCCCTGCTTCAAGGTATCATACCCCTCCGGCCCGCCATCGTCGATCCGGTGCTCGCCATGACCCGTGATGAAATAGATAGCCCGCGGCTCATCGTTAGTCACCCGAATCAGGCCGCTGGTAATCGACTGCTCATCGATCCCAGTTACTTCATACTTATTGGCGCCGCTTACGAAAACCAGCGCGCCATAGCTGCTGAGTTCCAAACTGTGGGCCAGGGCGGGTTCAATCGCGGGATCGTGAAACTCATAACTGAGCAGATCACTGTGCTGGCTGTAACGCTCCAGATAATCTCGCGCCAGCCGGAGAGCGGGATCGCCGGCCTGGAAAAAGCCGATGACCTGTACGGGTTCATCTAAAGCGTATAGAATACGCAGGGTCTGCTCGGAGAGGGTGAACACGCCCGAATCGGTTAGATCATATTCCTGGTTGTGCTTATTGACGATAGTGTTGATCAGGCCCAGGATGCCGACAAAAGCGATACTGACGACCATGGCGTTAGAACCATACTTGACCGAGCGTCCGGTCAAGGCTGTCCGCACCGCGTTGGGGCACAGCAGCACCGCGCCCAATATCAGCATCCCGCCCAGGCCCAGCCCGACTTGCCATTCGAAGGCCAGCGTCCGGTTGACCATAAACAGGATGACGCTCAAAATCAAGAGCAGCAGGCCCAGGCCGGCAATCAACCAGGCATAGACCTCTATTCTCGGACGGGATGTCACCGGCGATTGATTGGCCATCAATGCCACCTCTTGATTTCAACAACACGGGTCGCCAGAAACAGGGCCGCCACAGTGATGCTCAAAAAATAGGTAATGTTCGCCGTACTGATCAACCCCCGCAAAAAATCGACAAAATGCTCTTGCGCCGCCAAATAGCCTAATAGATCGCCCAACGGCCCCTCAAACGTAGAGCCCAGAGACCCGGCCAGCCAAAAGGCCAGCGAGAGCGCCACCCCCAATACCGCCGCAATGATTTGATTGGCCGACAGGGCCGAGGTCAAGATGCCGATGCTCAGCAGCATGGCCCCCAACAAAATGACGCCCAGATAACCTGAAAATGTTACGGGCAGATCCGGGGTACCAAAGCGGGTGAGGACAAAGAGGTAATAGAACGTTGGCAGCAGCATGACCAAAAAGAAGATGAAGGCGGCCAAAAATTTACCGAGGACCACTTCCCAGTCACGCACCGGGGCTGTCAACAACAGTTCGAGTGTGCCCAACCGCGCCTCTTCAGCCAGCAAGCGCATGGTCAAAACCGGGGCAATGAATAAGAACACAGTGCTAATAACACTAAAGACCTGGGAGAGCGTGGCCACCCCACTCAATGAGACGGTGAAAAAGAAAAACAGGCCGGTAATAAAAAGGAAGGCTGCTCCAACAATATAAGCAATGGATGACACAAAAAAGGCAGTCAGCTCGCGTTTGGTAATGATCAAGGTATTCATTGTTGCACTATTTGATCGGCAGTCAACTCCAGGAAGATATCTTCCAGGCTAATATCAACGGCCCGCAGCTCCAGTAAACCCCACCCTTTTTCGACCACCACCTGAGCCAGCGCCGGACGGCAATCCGTTCCTTCGCAGCATTCGATTTCAAACGTATTCGACGCGATCAAGGTCACCTTGTCCGTTTCGGGCAGCGCCTGTAAGATTTCAACGGCATCAGCCGGGGCTTGCACGGTCTGAAGCCTGACCCGCTCGCCGCCTTCCAGCCGGGCGGTCAAACGGGCCGGGGTGTCTTCGGCCACAATCTGCCCTTTGTTGATGATGAGCACCCGGTTACAAATCTGTTCGACTTCCGACAAGATATGGGTGCTGAGAATAACCGTGTGTTCGCCGCCCAAGGCTCGAATCAACTCGCGTACTTCGATAATCTGCTTGGGGTCCAGGCCGATTGTAGGCTCATCGAGAATCAGGACTTGGGGATCGTGGACAATGGCTTGCGCAACACCTACCCGCTGGCGCATCCCTTTCGAAAGCCTGGCGATCAGGGTTGACGCCTGATCCTCCAGATCGACCTTTCCCAATACATCCTTGACCCGCCGGGCTCGATTATCGACCTTGCGCAGCGAGGCCACAAAATCGAGATAGCTCCAGACGGTCATATCGGTATATAAAGGCACCGACTCCGGCAGATAGCCAACCTGCCTCCGCACCTCCATACTATCGGTAAAAACGTCGAAGCCACCGACCTTGACCACCCCCTCCGAGGGCGGCATGTAGGCTGTCAAAATGCGCATCGTCGTCGTTTTACCCGCCCCGTTAGGCCCCAGAAAGCCGAGGATTTCGCCTTTGTCCACATAAAAGCTGACATCACGCACGGCGGCTTTGGCGCCATAATACTTGGTCAGGTTCCGGGCTTGAATCATGATCGAGTTGCTCTGACTGGCGGGCTTACATTATGTAATACCTAAGCTGGACAACAAAGAACGGGTGCTACCTTGAAATGATGAGTCAGGCAGCATCCCGCTACTTTACAATAATACGAAGTTGAGATTAAAACAAGATTAAGATTCGATTTGGAAAGCATTAAGCCTCAACACATTAACACCGCTAACACGTTCGTGACATGAACACATTAGCTTATGATCGGCCTGCTTTATTTTATTTGTGCCGAATGGAACAAATGCCGAAAACTAATTTGACAATTGAAAATACCTCATTTAGAATTATTAAGTTATGGGCTTAGGATTGAATACTATACCCATTTGTAGGCAGACAAGTCAGGTGCTTTGACTTCATTTGAAGCCGTTATTAAATTCTAAACCCTAAGTAATGGCAATGGGGCCAACTTTCTTAGTTATCGCAAGTTGCCACCCGGTTGACTCACCATGGAGTAGGAAGTAAGAAGTAGGGCTAAGGGCAAACAACCCTTGCTTTTTACTCCAACCTTCCTGCTTCTTTCCTGAATGTTTCACAACAGCCAATTTAGAAACCAATAAAATTTCCAGATCGAGGAGAAAGTCCATGACAAGATTAATCTTCCTTTTGGCGACGCTGTTTGTCGCTCTATTTGCAGCGCCAGTCGCGCTGGCCGCACCTCAAGCCCAGGATAGCGTTGAGGCGCTCCCCTGGCTATGGTGGTCGGCGCCCATCGGCTCCTTAATTGCCCTGGGTTATGCCTGGTATTTCTATCAAAACGTCATGAAGGTGAGTGAAGGCACCGAACTGATGGCCGAAATTGCCCAGGCCGTGCGCGAAGGCGCTATGGCCTATCTTAGCCGGCAATACAAGGTGGTGGCCATCGCTTTCGTCGTCCTGTTCGTCATCTTCATCATTCTGGCCTTTGGGTTTGGCGTTCAAAACACCGTCGTCCCCTTTGCCTTTATCACCGGTGGTTTTTTCTCCGGCCTGTGCGGCTTTATTGGCATGAAGACGGCCACCAACGCCTCGGCCCGCACCACCAATGCCGCCCGGCAGAGCCTTAACGGCGGTCTGCAAGTCGCCTTCCGGGCCGGCGCGGTCATGGGCCTGGTGGTTGTTGGTTTCGCCCTGTTAGATATTTGCGCCTGGTTTCTTATTTTGTACTATCTTTTCCCCGCCAGCTTTTTTGGCGAAAGCAACCCGCTGCCGCAAATCACGGTTATTATGCTCAGCTTTGGCATGGGCGCCTCGACCCAGGCTCTCTTTGCCCGGGTTGGGGGTGGCATCTATACCAAGGCCGCCGATGTCGGGGCCGACCTGGTTGGCAAAGTCGAAGCCGGCATCCCCGAGGATGACCCCCGCAACCCCGCCACCATCGCCGATAACGTCGGCGACAACGTGGGCGACGTCGCCGGCATGGGCGCCGACCTGTATGAGTCGTACGCCGGCTCTATCCTGGCGACCGCGGCCCTGGGTGTGGCGGCGGTAGCCACCGAAGCAGCTCGAACGAACGGGGCCTACCTGCAAGGCTTCACCGAAATTGGCATGCAGTTGCGCTATCTGGCGGCCCCCCTGGCCCTGGCCGCCGTCGGCGTGGTCCTCTCGATTGTGGGCATTTATCTGGTGCGAGCCAAAGAGGATGCCACCATGAAGGACCTGATGAGCGCCATCAACAACAGCATTACCTACAGCTCCATCGGCATCGCCATTGTCGGGCTGGCCATCGTTTATATGCTGCAATTGAACAACCCCTTGATGCTGTGGCTGGCCATTGTGGCGGGTCTGGCCGTGGGTGTCGTCATCGGGCGTGCTACGGAGTATTTTACCTCAGACGAATATGCCCCCACCCAGGGTATCGCCTATCAAGGCGAGACCGGCCCGGCCACGGTGATCATCAGTGGTCTGGCCGTGGGCATGCAATCGACCGGTATCCCGGTGGTCGCCATTGTCATTGGCATCGCCATCAGCTTCTACCTGCCTGGCGGGGCCCAAAATACCCTGGTGGGTCTCTACGGCGTTGGCCTGGCCGCCGTAGCCATGTTGTCAACCCTGGGTTTGACTCTGGCCACGGACGCCTACGGTCCTATCGCCGATAATGCCGGCGGCAACGCCGAAATGGCCAAACTACCGGCTGAAGTTCGCCGCCGCACCGACCAACTCGATTCGGTCGGCAACACCACCGCCGCGACCGGCAAGGGCTTTGCTATCGGTTCGGCGGCCCTCACCGCCCTGGCTTTGTTGGCCGCTTACCTCGAGGAGATACGGTTTAGTCTGGTCCATCTGGCCGGTATTCAAGAAGTGCAAATACGGGGGGTATCCGTCCCGGTCCAAAGTATGACCCTGCAAGACTTTTCCGCCTATTATGACGTGACCCTCCTCAATCCGGCGGTCTTGATCGGGCTCTTCGCCGGCGCCGTGACCGTCTTTTACTTCTCGGCCATGACGATGAACGCCGTAGGGCGCGCCGCCGGGGCCATGGTCCAGGAAGTCCGCCGCCAATTCAGGGAGATACCCGGCATCCTCGAAGGCACCGCCAAACCGGATTACGCCCGCTGTGTCGCCATCAGCACGGCCGGGGCTCAAAAAGAGATGATTGCTCCCTCGGTCCTGGCGATTGCCTCGCCGGTTGTCGTCGGCATCTTGTTCGGTGTGGCCGGGGTGTTGGGGCTGCTGGCCGGCGGCCTGTCGACCGGTTTTGTGATGGCCGTCATGATGGCCAACGCCGGTGGGGCCTGGGACAACGCCAAAAAGTTCATCGAGAAGGGTGAACTCGGCGGCAAAGGATCTGAGGCCCATAAAGCCACCGTCGTGGGCGACACCGTCGGCGATCCCTTCAAAGATACGACCGGCCCCTCCTTGAATATTCTGATCAAGCTCATGTCAATGGTCTCGATTGTGTTTGCGGGCCTGATCGCCCAAATGGGCACCGGCGGCCTGCTAGGATTTTTGATCGATAGCATGTTCTAACTAAACTAATAGACTTGTTGCGCAATAAGAAATGGGACACGGATTTCACGGATTTTGCCGCTTCGCTAACTGATTTTTCTTTAATTTTTGTATAATCCGTGTTTATCCGTGAAAATCCGTGTCCAAAAACTTTGGCTCAGTTATTCAGCAACAACTCTAATGAAGGGACAGGTCGCCGACCTGTCCCTTCATTTTTATACTGACACGTTAATACGTGATACGTGACACTTGACACAGAGTTTTTCATTCAACTACCTGCAACGTCTGAAACCCCGACGTCAGCGGCTCGCCCCCATCCTCACGGGCAACCACCACATCCTCCACCCGGGCCGAGAAGGTCTCGAACTGCATAATGCTCGGTTCGATTGTGAACAGCATGCCCTCTTGGAGCGGGGTGTGATCGCTGGCCGTCAGGAAGGGCGCTTCGTGTACGTCCAGGCCGATGCCGTGCCCCAGGCGATGGCGGAACGCTTCCCCATAGCCGGCCTGTTCGATGACGGCTCGCGCTGCTGCATCGACTTGAGCCGCCGTCTGGCCCACCTTGAGCGCCGCGATCCCTGCCGCCTGCGAGGCCATTATCAGGTCGAAGACCCGTTGAAGTTCCTCGTCCGGTTCGCCAAAGGCCACAGTCCGCCCGAAATCGTAACAGTAGCCCTGGTAGATAGCTCCGAAATCGAACAGCAAAGCCACCGGCGGATTGAGTTGGCGATGCCACTTTTCTTCAGGATACCCAAAGATGAGCGGATGATCCGGCCCCGAATTATACATGGCCGTGACAAAGGATGGTCCCTTGGCCCCGTGTTGGCGCAGTTGGAAATCGACCTCGCTCATGATCTCGAGTTCGGTCATGCCGTGCTTGAGCCGGCCCAAAACCGCTTTGAACGCAGCCTCGGTGATTTCGCCGCCCTGGCGCATGGCCGCGATTTCAGCCTCGTCCTTGACCCGGCGCAGCGGATTGAGCAGCGCGGTCGCCGAACTGAAGGTGGCTTCGGGAAACAGGCGCTGCAAGCCGACCAACGTCTCCCCCCGCGTTGAGTCACTCACGGCGATCCGAGGCCTGGCCGGCGCCTTCAACTCCGTCGCAAGATCGCGCACCAGCACAGCGGGATCATCGTGGTCGCCCAGCACCCGAATATCGGCTTTGAGTTTATCCAGGCCGCCAAACACCGCCGTCATCCGGGGCAGCGCCAGGATCGGGCCGCGCTCCGGCGTGACCCAACCGCCCTCCAGCCACATGCCCGGATGCAAAACCGCGCCAAAGCTGGGCATGTCACGGGGCACGCCGGTCAGGTACTGCAAATCGGCCGAAATCGGCATGAAAACCAGATCGACTTGATCCTCGATGTGCTGCTGAAATCGCTGTAAGCGAGCATTGTAGTCCATTGACATCGTCCCTCCGGGGTCTGCTTAATATTTGGTCAATAGAGGCTATTCAGAATAAGGCCTCACTTATGTTTAAGTAACCATCGTTTGAAGCACTGAACACACTGAAGAAAATTGATGACACTGAAGGTCCTGTCTTTTCAATGAAATCAGAGCCATTCAGTGGCTTCACTGGTTCAAATGATCGTAGCCGGTCGATACTATTCTGATGATAATACTCGGCATAGAGGATTATCACAAGTCGCCACCATTATCAGGTGCTTCCAGAATCTCAGGGGACCTCTAAAAGGTAGCATCCCAATGTCGTTAAATTACGGAGCATCCCGAATAGGTTGAGCGAAGCGAAACCGTATCGAGGGGTGCGGGTTGGCCTCGAATCGTCGTTAGAGCCGCACCCTTCGATACGGCCTCCGCTCTGCCCTGAGACCATCCGGAGCCTGACGAAGCTACACCCTGAGCTTGTCGAAGGGCAGATCTCCGGCCTACTCAGGATGCTCTTTCTGCTCCCCTACTACTCTGCTCCCCTGCAAAGGGCTGACATAACTGTTGACAAATCGGTTGAAGTAAATTACACTCAAGGCTCCCAATTTCAAGGCATATTCACTATAAATCTTCACGAGGAGGAGTTTTGTATATAATGAAGAAGCTAAGCCATATCTTAACCATTGTTCTCTTGCTGGCGTTTGTCTTGACGCTGGCTCCTGTCCAGGCGCTGGCTCAGGGTGATGTTGTGTGTGAGTCGGACGCGGTGGTTCAGGCCGAAGATTCGCTCTCGATTCTGGCCGACAAATTCTACGGCAACGTGCTCGCCTTTCCCGTCATTGCCGAAGCCACCAATGCCAAAGCCGCTGAAGACAACAGCTACGCCACCATTGACAACGTGGACGTGATCGAAGTTGGCTGGAAGCTGTGCATTCCGCCGGGTGAAGCAGCCCAGGCTATGCTCAATGAGTCGGTCTTCACCCAGGTCGCCGCCGAGGAATCCTCGTCCACCCTGGTCGTGGCCCTGACCGAAGACACCGTCTCGCTGGACCCGGGCCGGGCCTATGAATTCCATGCCACCTCCATCCATCGCCGCGTCTATGATACGCTGACCACGTTCCCCGCCGGCCGCCTGGACGAAATCATCCCCGGCCTGGCCGAAAGCTGGACCATCTCGGATGACGGCCTGGTTTACACCTTTACGATCAAAGAGGGCGAAACATTCAGCACGGGCCGGCCGGTCACGGCGGCGGATGTCGCCTTTAGCCTCAGCCGGGTCAAAAACCTCCAGGGTAATCCGTCCTTTATCATGGATAATGTGGCCAGTGTCGAGGCCATTGACGAACGCACGGCCGTCATCACCCAACTCGAACCCGATCCTTCCTTGTTAGCCAAACTGGCCTTCACCTCGTTGGGCATTATCGACAGCGAAGAAGCCAAAGCCCACGGCGCGACCGATGCCGAGGATGCCGCCGAAGCCGATACGGCCGAAGACTGGCTCAATAACAATTCCATCGGCAGCGGCCCTTATATGCTCGAAAAGTGGGAACCCAAGGTCGAAACCATTCTGGTCCGTAATCCCGAATTTGCCGGGACGCCGGCTGCCATCGGTCGGGTGATCTATCGCACCGTGTCCGATGCCGCCGCCCAGAAATTGGGCCTGGAAGCGGGCGACATCGACGTGGCCCTGGACATCAGCGCCGATCAGGTGCCCAGCCTGCAAGCGAATCCGGCCATCGAAGTCTATGAGGCCGCCAGCAACACCGTCTTCTTCCTGATCATGAACATGGACCCCGACATCGGGGGGCCGCTGGCCAACGATCTGGTTCAGGATGCTGTCCGGCTGGCCGTCGATTATGACGGGCTGCGCCTTTTGGCCGGCGGTGCGGCCGGCACACCGGTCAACATTATGCCCGTTCAGTGGGCCTACGCGCTCGATCCGGCCCAGGGCATCCAGCGCGATGTCGCGGCGGCCAAAGCCAAACTGGCCGAAGCCGGCTATGCCGATGGCCTGAGTGTCGAGCTGCTGTATCCCGAATTTACGTCGGGCGGCATCGCCATTGGCACGCTGGCTCAAAAGGTCCAGGCCGACCTGGCCGAAGCCGGGATCACGGTTCAGCTCAGCCCGGGCGATATCGGCGTGGAGCTTGAAAAATATCGCAATGCCGAAGCGCCCTTTGGCCTGTGGCTGTGGGGGCCCGACTTCATCGACCCGATTGACCGGCTGGCCTTTACACCCGGCGGTACCGTCGGTCTGCGCGTCAACTGGGACGACTCGAACGCCAGCCCTGACCTGGTCGAGGCCGTCTCTGCGGCCCGTATCGCCACCGAGCCGGCCGACCGTGAGGCTGCCTTCACCGGCATCCAGGATATCATGCTCGACGAGAGCCCCTTTGTCTTCCTGGTTCAGAGCGGGGTCCAGGTGGCCTACAATGCCAGTCTCCAGGGCTTCACCTACAGCGACAGCGCGCTGGGGCGCGTCGATCCCTATTTGATGAGTAAATAGGGGCTGCATTGCAACATTTTATCCTGCGCCGATTGTTTCTGCTCATACCGCTGCTCCTTGGGGTGACGTTGGTTGCCTTCATCATCTCACGGGCAGTGCCCTCTGATCCGGTCAACGCGGCTTTGGGGCAGAACGCGGTGGGCAACGAGGCGCTGGTGGCCGCCTTTCGGGCCAAATGGGGCCTGGATAAACCGGCCCACATCCAATATCTAACCTATCTTGGTCGATTGGTCCAGGGCGACCTGGGCCAATCGATCTCGACCCACCAGCCGGTCGTCGATGATTTGGGCCGCTACCTGCCGGCGACCATCGAACTGGCGACCACGTCGATCATCCTGGCCGTTTGCATTGGGGTGCCCTTCGGCATTATCTCGGCCATTCGCCGCAATACCTGGCTCGATCAGGTCAGCCGGGTCGTGTCCCTGATTGGGGTCTCGGCCCCGGTCTTTTGGCTGGCCCTGTTAGGACTGTTCGTCTTTTATTCGCGCCTGCGCTGGCTGCCGGGGCCGGGCCGGCTCGACATCGGCATGGACGCGCCCGGCCGGGTCACGGGCCTGTTCACCGTCGATGCCCTGCTGATGGGTGATGTGGCTCTGTTTTTCAACGCGCTCAGTCACCTCATTCTGCCCAGCGTCGTCCTGGCCAGCTTTAGCATGGGCCTGATCACGCGGATCACGCGCTCGGCCATGCTCGACGTCGTGAGCCAGGATTACGTCCGCACCGCCCGCTCCAAGGGCCTGCATGAGCGGGGCATTACGCTGCGCCACATCGTGCCCAATGCCCTCATTCCGACGGTCACCGTCCTGGGGCTGTCCTATGGCAATCTGTTGACCGGCGCGGTGCTGACCGAAACGATCTTCTCCTGGCCCGGCATCGGTCAGTATGCCTTCCAGGCGTCGGTCTCGCTCGATTTCCCGGCCATCATGGGCGTGACCATGTTGATCGCCCTGGTCTTTATTCTGGTCAACTTGATTGTCGATATCACCTACATCTACTTAGACCCCCGCTTACGGGAAGGGTGACCTCATTGTGCAATCGACCACGCCATCATCGACCGGGCGCCCGGCCACGGCCAGCGCTGGTCCCGACGCAGTCGTCGGGCTAATCGGTCCGACCGGACGGCCCCGGCGCACCGGGCTGGGCCACATCAGCTATTTTCTCCGCCAGAACCAATTGGCCCTGGTCGGCTCGCTGATCATCATCCTCTGGCTGGCCATTACCCTGGCCGCGCCCCTGGTGTCGCCCTACGATCCCCTCAAACAAACCATCGTCGACCGGCTCCAGCCGCCGGGGGCCACCTATCTGTTCGGCACCGATCAACTGGGCCGGGACGTGCTCAGCCGGGTGATGTACGGTGGGCGGATCAGCCTGCCGGCGGCCTTGCTGGTGGTGCTGCTGGCCGGCGGCGTCGGCGTCGTGGTCGGTTCCAGCGCCGGTTTCCTGGGCGGCGCGGTCGAGGAAATCTTCATGCGCGTCACCGACGTCTTCATGGCCTTCCCGACCATCATCCTGGCCATGGCGATTGCCGCCGCCTTGGGCCCCAACGTCGGCAATGCCATCGTGGCCATGGTCGTGGTCTGGTGGCCGAACTACGCCCGCGTGGTTCGCAGCCTGGTGCTCTCGGTCAAGGAAAACGAATACGTCTCGGCCAGCCGGGCCGTTGGCTCCAGCGAGATGCGCG
>Ga0302046_10003652_pt1 | contig 13855 bp, 11 predicted proteins | sample RVTome_11_FD_200261 | JGI IMG/M metagenome (GOLD analysis project Ga0302046, IMG submission 200261) | Soil microbial communities from uranium-contaminated site in the Upper Colorado River Basin, Wyoming, United States - RVT147D111 (version 2) ...
TGCCGCGCAGGCGGTCATGTACGAAGACCTTGGCCGGCGGCGTCCGGAAGCGGATGGCGTGGGACTCGCCGGCGGCGCGGCGGCGTTCCACGATCGCTTTCGGCAGGTCACGGCAGTGGCCGGCGTAGCGGTAGGGGAGGCCCTGCGCCTGGGCTGCGGTGCGATCCGCAGCGAGGACCGCGTCGGCGCAGAAGCACGGGTAGGCAGTGCCGTCGGCGAGCAGGGTTTCGGCCTGGGCACGGTAAATGGCGAGGCGCTCGCCCTGGCGGTACGGTCCCGCCGGACCGCCGCGGTCGGGTCCCTCGTCCCAGTCGAGACCGAGCCAGGCGATGTCCTCCATGATGTGGGCCTCGATCTCCAGGGCCGAGCGCTGCGGGTCAGGTTCCTCCATGCGCAGGATGAATTGTCCCTCCTGACTGCGGGCGAAGAGCCAGTTGAATAGCGCCGTACGGGCGTTGCCCACGTGCAGCAGGCCGTTGGGGCAGGGGGCGAACCGTACCCGCACCCGTGCCTCGGGCTCCTCGAGGGTGGCCGTGGGCTGTGGCTGGGGCTCCGGTGTGGGGAACGCGGGGAAGTCGGCCATCGGTCACCGGGAATGGATGAGGGCGACGGCGTGGGCGGCGATCCCGAGCCCTTCGCCGGTGAAGCCCAGCCCCTCCGTCGTCGTCGCCTTGACGTTTATTGCAGCGACCTCCACGTTCAAGCAAGCCGCAAGGTTGTCGACCATGGCGTGGATGTGTGGGGCGAGCCGGGGGGCCTGGGCGACGACGGTGGCATCGACATTGCCCACCGCCCAGCCGGCGGTGGTGAGGAGGGCGTGAACGCGCCGCAGGATCTCCAGGCTGGAGATCCCGGCGAGACTCGAGTCGGTGTCGGGAAAGTGGTGGCCGAGATCGCCGGCACCCGCAGCGCCGAGCAGCGCGTCACAGATCGCGTGGGTGAGGCAGTCCGCGTCCGAGTGACCGAGGAGCCCCCGGTCGAAGGGGATGACCACGCCGCCGAGGATCAGGGGGCGGCCCGGCACGAGGCGATGGGCATCGAATCCGTGGCCGATGCGCGTCATGGTCCCTCTCCCCATCCCGCCAACCAGTGGGCCGCCAAGGCGAGGTCTGCCGGTGTGGTGATTTTCAGGTTGGTGGGATCACCTGGCACGAGGCGCACGGCACAGTCGGTCGCGATGGCGATGGCTGTGTCGTCCGTGTATTCCTGCGCCGCCTCCGCGGCCGCCCGATGCGCTTCGACGATGAGATCGTAGCGGAAGACCTGGGGCGTTTGCAGGGTCCGCAGGGGGGCGCGGTCGACGTGGCGCGCCACCCAGTCGGCGCCGTCGACCTCCGCTACGGTCTCCGCGATCGGGAGCGCCGGTGCCGCACCCCCGTCGCGGGCTGCGGCGGCGAGTAGAGCATCGAGCAGTGCGGACCGCGCCAGGGGCCGAACCGCATCATGGATACAGACCAGGCCGTCCGCGGCCATCGGCTCGGACAGAGCGGCGCGCACCGATGCCTGGCGGCTCGTCCCGCCCACGATCACGCAACACAACTTTGGGTAACGGTCCTGCAGGTCACCTGCCCGTCGATCGCGCTCGGCGGCCGGCAGGGTGAGCACGATGTCGTCGATTGCCGGGTGGTTCTCGAAGAGCCGCAGGGTGTGCTCGAGGACCGGTATGCCGGCGAGGGGCACGAACTGTTTGGGTAACGCCGCGCCGAACCGCCGGCCGACGCCGCCGGCGGTCACCACGGCTCGGCAATGGCGGTGGTGGTAGATCGCTAACCCTTTGAAAGATAAAAGTTCGCCAAGATTTGCGGAGTCTACGCTCGGTTTTCGTCGAGTCAAGGGCAAGGCCCGTCATGGTGGGGAGTAGCAACCCTGGCTACTGGTCCCGGGTGAACGGCCCCTGTTTGAAGGGTCGGTAGAGGGGGTCGCCGACCAGCACCATGCGCCACGAGAGGTGGGGGAGGCACAGGAAGTACGACTCCACCAGGGTGTACTGTCCCTCGGCGAGGCGCAGGAAGAAGAGGTCCGGCGGGGGGAAGGCATCGGCGTAGGGCTCCGCTACCGGGCCCAGGGTGGCCGTCACCCCGTCGGCGATCAGGCGGGGACACCAGTAGTCTCCGTCGCGCAGGCTCCGGGCCTCGCTCGACGCAAGGTGGACGGCGATCGCACCGGGGGTCCAATCGAAGGCGTCGCGGTACTTTGCGAGGCTGTACCAGCCGTAATAAAGGAGCGCACCGGGGCACGCCCCCGGCCCGTACAGCTCGGCGGTATTTTCGAGCTGGGCGGGAAACGGGCTACCGAGGAAATGACGGTAGGCGCGACGCAGGGCGTCGTCGTAGGGGGCATACTGGCCGCGGGTCAGGCCGCGTGCGTCGATGTAGACACGACCCGATGGCGGCCGCTGCTCCGCGGCGACGGCCTTCTCCGCGAGGCCGAGGGCCAGTTCTGGGGTCGGGCCGTCGAGACGCGCGGTCATCAATCCCCCGTTCGGCAACCGTACCGCGGCGGGTGGCTGGATCTCGGCGCGGAACAGGGGGTTCGGAATCCGGCCTTGCAGGGCGTGGGGTGTGCGCAGGAGGGTCAGCTCCGAGTCGACCGAGGCGATGTCCGAGCGGGCCGTTTGGAGTAGACTCTTGCGCTGGTCAAGGAGCGTGGCGAGTCGTTCCGAGTCCGGTGCCTCTTCTTCCAGGGTGTCGATGAGGCGATCGAGCTCCTCGATCCGCAGGCGTGTCCAGGAGTGGGCGTAATCGGAGTGGATGCGGAGGGGCACGTCGTAGGTGAGTAGGAGGCAGGCGATCTGCCTCCCCTGGGGGTGGGCGGAGAGCCACCGACGGAGGGGCTTTTGTATGATTTCTTCGAATGTCTGGCGGTCGATAGTCTCCGACATGGGGAGCGGCAGGACACAGAGGTTGACTTGGGGAACCTGGCGCCACTGCCGATAGCGTTCAGCAATGGATAACGAATCAGGACTGTTGGCATTCACCACGATGACCACCTCGTCCGGTGTCAATGGATGGGTCGAGGACGGTGCCAGGAGGAGCCAGGAAATGGTGGCCGCCAGCCACCCGAGGGCGTGACAGCCGGCTGTCGTACTCTGAGTGCGCATGCCAGTGTTCTCTTAGGTTTGGGTTGACGGGAATGTATCGGAGCCGTCTCAATCTGCGAACGCCACCGGACGATTGGTGGCCGTCGGTTCGCGGCCGGGCTGCCTGCCGGCGCTTCCCTGCCGGCCGTTTCGCACCCGCCTTACGTCCATTTCGTTTGCAGACAGGAGAATGGCAATGATGCCAACAAGATGGCTCACGTCCGCTTCCGGCCTCGTCGTCACCTGGCTCCTTCTCGTCCCGACCCTGGCCGTCGGTGCGGGGCCCGATTACCGCATTGGTATCGATGACTCGGTCCAGGTCTTCGTCTGGGGGAATCCTGACCTCGGTGCCACAGGCGTGGTCCGGCCCGATGGCAAGATGTCCTTTCCGCTGGTCGGGGATGTCTTTGTTCAGGGGATGACTACCGAGGAGTTGCAGAAGGTGGTGGTGGCAAAGCTGAAGGAGTACGTCCGGGAGCCGACGGTGACGGTAATGATGGCCGGGATGGCCAGCTACGCACAGGATCACAAGATCACGGTGCTCGGTGAAGTAGGCAGCCCGACCAGTATCCCGTTCCGGGAGGGGCTGAACATCATCGACGTGATCATCGCCGCCGGCTGGTTCACTCCTTACGCCGATATGAACAAGGTGACCATCGTGCGCAAAGAGGGAGGCACGGCGAAGAAGATCGACGTACGTTTCAAGGACGTCTATAAGAAGCTCGACCTCTCCCAGATCATCGACATGAAAGACGGGGATCTGGTGGTCGTTCCCTAGCCTCGGAATACAACTCATGGAAGTTCAAGCCAACAATCTCGATCTGCGGGTATACCTCTCCCTGCTCGTCCGCAACCGATGGTGGGTGCTGGTGGCCGTCATCGTCGGCGGCATTGCCGCAGGAATCGTCGCGTACACCAGCCCCAAGATCTACGAGGCAAAAGGCACGGTGCTGGTGGAAAACGACGACGTCCTTCAAGCATTAACGCGGAGCATGGCCGTAGCGCCGTCGTTGACTTCAAAGATGCAATTCCTCGAGCAGCGGCTGCTGACGCGCGACAACCTCACCCAGATTGCGCGCCGACTCGATCTCGATCTCGATGCACGAACGCCCCGTGAGATGGAGAGATTGCTGAACGATATGCGGAGCGAGATCGCGGTGCGCGCTTCCGGGCGCGGGCAATTGATCGAGATCGCCTACCAACATAGCGAGCCCACGGTGGCCCGCGATGTGGTCGCTATGCTGACGGACATGTTGCTGGAGGAAAACCTCGGTATCACGCGCGTGGAGGCACATCAGGCGTATGACTTCATTAGCCAGCAGCTCGATGTCTATCGTACCCGCTTGGAGGAGTCGGAGCGGCGGCTGCGAGAGTTCAAACATAAAAACCTGGTCGAGGCGGGGGTGGGTGTGGCGATGTCCGCGGAGGGCGATGATGTGGATGTCGCGCCCCGTGCCGCTTTTGGTGATGTCAATCGACTTGCTGAGTATCGGGATCAGCTCACGAACGCCGAGGTCAACCTGAATCAGTTACAGACGCAGCGCGCAGAGTTTGCCAAACAGCTTGAACAGGAGCCGCGGTGGATCTCCGCCCAGCAGGACTATGGGTTACTTAGCGAGACACAGTCAGAGAATGCGCAGCGCATCGCGCAACTCGAACACCAGATCCAGGAGCTGCACCTGACCTATACGGATCGCCATCCGGCGATCGTCCAGCTTCAGACGCAGATCGCGCAGCTCCAGGCCGCGGAGGAGGATGACGGGGGCATCGAGGCAGAAGGCGGGGAGATGGACGTGCTCGCGGACCCCGGAGACCAAGTGCTCAATCCCAATTACATTAGCTTGAAGGAGCGGGTTTCCGGGCTCAATGCGGCCATCACCGCCGCCAAGGCACAGACCGAGAAACTGCGTATCGACATTACTGGGCTGGAGAAGGCCATTCTCGATGTGCCACGGAAGGAACAGGAACTGGTCGCCCTGCGCCGGGATTACGCTGTCAACTCGTCGACATACAACAATCTGTTGAAGCGACTGGAGGAGGCCCGGGTCACCAAGGAGCTGGAGGTGCAGGACAAGGGCGGGCGTATCCGCGTGATTGAGCCCGCCACCGTGCCGTATAAACCGGTCAAACCAAATCGCGTGATCATTCTGCTGATGGGGCTCGGTGGCGGCTTTGCCGCAGGCTATGGCATCGGGTTCCTGCGGCACCTGATGGACAACACGGTCAAGTCGGAGGACGACGTGCGTGGTCTCGTCGGGCTACCTGTTCTGGGACAGATTCCCACAGTCATCACACACAGCGACCGTCGCCGACACCGCATGACGAATCTTGCCTTTGGTGCCGTCACATCGTTTGCGGTACTGGTCTTCGGCGGTGTGCTCTGGTTGGAGTTGCGGGGCACGGGCCTTTACCCCATCAGGGCCCTATTGGGAGTCTAGGATGAGCAAGATCGAAGAGGCCCTGGAGAAGGCCACGCGTCGCCGGCAGGGGCTGCCACCGGGAGACGGGGCGCCGGGTGAGGTGGCGAAGCTCGACAGGGGCGTGGTCGAGCCGTTCCGTATCGCGGAGGAAGTCGAGCTCGATCAGCTTCACCTGGTGGAAAATCGGCTGGTCGTCGCTTCCTCTCCCACCCTCGGCGCAAGCGACGCCTATCGCCAGCTTCGCGTCTCCCTGATGTTGGCTGCCGAGCAGCGAAAACTGTCCTTTGTTATTACCAGTGCCCTGCAGTCGGATGGCAAGTCGCTGACGTGTCTGAACCTCGGCTTCGCTATCGCGCACGAGATCAGTCTCGATGTGGTAGTGATCGATGCAGACCTCCGCCGTCCCTCGCTCTCGTCATTCCTCGGCCTCGCCCCGCACGTTGGTCTAGGAGACTATCTGATGGATCCTTCGCTGGGGATCGAAGAGACCATGATGCGGATAAAGGATGGTCCCATTTTTGTGCCGGCGGGGCGTATTCGCCTGCGTAATACATCCGAGCTTCTCGGCTCCGACCGCATGCGCCAGTTTAGTGAGGAGTTGCTCCGGTTATTTCCAGGGGTGGTCACCCTTTATGACTCACCCCCAGTCCTTCCGGCACCCGACGCCATGGCATTGGTGCAATGGGTAGATGGTGCGATCTTTGTTGTAAGCGCCGGCAAGACGTCGCGCAAGGCGTTGACCGACAGTGTCCGTCAATTCGGAGCTAACCGGATCGTTGGCGTGGTGGTTAACCATAGTGATCATGGCCTCGGTTACGGATACGGCTATCGCTACTATTACCCTTATCGCGACGGCGCGGAACCTACCGACGGGCAAACGCCGATGAACCAATCATAATTCGGTGGGGTTGAGCAGGAGGGGGGATGGCGAAAACTTCGATGAGTCGTGTCCGGATCGGTGTCGGGTTCATCATGTTGGCCGTTTTCGCGCCTGTGCTCTCCTCCGCCGATATCTGGCGGTTGACCAGTGAGTGGGTTGATTTTTCCTGGAACGTCTCGCTCACCGAGACCTACGACGACAACATCTTCAATTCCGAGAACGATGAGCAGGATGATTTCATCACTTCGCTTGGTTTCGATACCAGATTTGTCATCCGCCATCCGTTCGGTCAGTTTAACCTGTTCTATCGGTTCAGCCAGAGTTTCTACCTGGATCATGATGAGCTGAACGATGTCGGTTCGTTTGCTGGCTTCGGCCAAAATCAGAATCTTTCCTTCAGCGACTCGTTGAAGCCGACCCGCCGGGATACGATCGGGTACTTCGTAGGGATTTCGCGTTCTCCAGAGAATCTGCACTTGGCCGGTCAAGACCGGCGGTCTGATCTACAAGATGTGGATCTTGAGGGGATCGTCGTTGGTCAAGATTCATTGATTCGTGGAACATCACGCGTGAGCTATACCCACCAGTTTTTGGTGCCGGTTAACTTTGGTTTGAATGGCGGATACACCATCAACGAGTACGATGATCCGGATCGTGCTGACAGTCGCATAACCAACGGGGGCACCAGCCTAAGTTGGCGCATCTCGCCCATTCGCTCGGTCGGCTTGAGCTACAGCATTTCGCTCATCGAATCTGATCGGTTTGACCGTACACGAAGCGATGTGTATAGCATCATTTATGATGATCAGTTTGCGCCGACGTGGTCTTTGACCGCATCGCTCGGTGCCAGTGTCAACGACACATCCGACGACAGCGTCGACAACGTGACCCCCGACATCGACGTTCGTCTGCGGAAGGGCTTCAAGCGTGGCTCTGCTATGTTGGGTTATTCACGGTCAGTCGGCCTGTCCGAGGGGGTCGGTGGAGCGTCTGAGAACCAAGCGTTCACCGCGTCAGGAACCTATCAGCATACGCGGGTCTGGCGTTCGTCCGTGTCCGCGACGTTCTCGGAGGGGCTGTCGGACACGGCGAGGACCGCGGACACCCGTCGTTTGACGATACGCTACAGCACAGGCTATCCGCTCGCACGGGATCTACGGCTGAGAGCCGGCTATCTGTTCTCCCGGCAGGAGATTGGTGGCGATAGAAGCTTCGCGGGCGACGTCACGAACAATCAGGTCTTCGTTGGTCTCACCTACGGTGCTGATATCCTTTAGTTTGGTGGAAAGGTCATGTACCGGGAGTTCTTCAGTCTAAAACGAAAACCGTTTCAGCTCACCGCTGATCCGGCATTTCTATACCTGAGCGCGACCCACAAGAAGGCGCTTGCGTACCTGCGCTATGGGGTCGCGGACGCCGGAAACCTCGTCTTATTGACCGGCGAGATTGGCGGCGGTAAGACCACGCTTTTGAAGTGGCTCATTGGCGAGTGTGACGAGCACTTCGTCGTCGCGAAGGTGATGAACACGCGTGTCAGCGGTGATCAGCTTCTCGAGCTCATCGCCCTGGACTTCGGTCTCGATCCTCTCGGGAAGGACAAGACCACCATCCTTCACGAGCTGAACACCTTCCTCATCGAGCAGTATGCACGGGGCAGAAAGTGTCTCGTGGTGGTGGATGAGGCGCAGAACCTCGACGTCACGATGCTGGAAGAGTTGCGGTTGCTGTCGAATCTGGAGAGTGGGGCAGACAAATTGCTGCAGATCATTCTGTGTGGCCAGCCCGAGCTCCGGGAGACGCTCAACTCAGTGCGCCTAGAGCAGTTCAAGCAACGGATCAACGTCACCTACCACCTCGAGAGGCTGACGGAGGAGGAGACCGGGCATTACATCGCGCACCGTTTGCAGGTTGCCGGCGGGGAAGACGTGGTGTTCGCACCGGAGGCAGTCGCGGCGATCCACCGGTACGCCTACGGAATTCCGCGGCTCATTAACAAGGTCTGCGACCGGGCGTTGCTGTATGGCTTCGTGGAGGAGACCCGTGACCTCAATGGGGAGCTGGTCACGTCGGTCCTCAAGGACATCCGCCAGGAGGAGGGCGGGGACACGGCGGCCGACCCGGAGGAAGAGGAGGTCGCGCGCCGCCTGAGTGAGGCGACAACGTCCAGCGGTGGTCTCGACAGCCGGACGGCCTCCTTGTTGTGGAACCGCATGCAGGCCGTCGAGGACAACCTCGAAGAGGTTGCCAAGGCTCAGGAGCAGATTCTCCGGGAGGTGCGCGGATTGCCATTCCACCTGGAACAGGAGCTACGCAAAGCGACCCAGGGTCTGGCGAAGACCGTTTCCTCGATCTGGGACAAAGTCGACTCCATGGAGGGACGATTACGGGACGTCGAGGAACGCCAAGAAGGCGTCACCCGGGTGATCGAGCAGACGGGCACCCAGTGGTCGCGCACCAATGACAAGCTCGTGCCGTTGCTGGAGCAGATGAACCAGGTCCTGGATCGCCACGGCGCAATGTTGCGGCGGCTTTCCAGCCTCGATTTGAAAGAAGATCGGATGCTGGTACGGCTCGATGAGATCTCCCGCCACCTCGGTCGACTCGAGAGCGCCGCCACGGCAGATGGAGAAGCGACCAGCATGGTAGAGACGAACGTCGATAGCGCCGCTACCGAAGCCCCTAATGCGGGTAGGCCGCTGGAGGCGCTGGTGACGCCGAGCGCCACGTTGAAGCGTCGTGGCGGAGGATTTTTCCGCCGCAACCGGTAGGTAGTCCATGCCTACCAATGCGTTGACCGTCGACGTGGAGGACTACTATCACGTCTCAGCCTTTGCCCGTCACATCCAGCGAGCAGACTGGCCGGCGCTGGAAAGTCGGGTCGAACGCAATACCCACCGCCTACTCGACTGCTTCGACGCCTACGACGTCCGGGCAACGTTCTTCGTTCTTGGCGTCGTCGCAGAGCAGTCCCCCGCCCTGGTGACGGAGATCTGCAACCGCGGTCACGAAGTCGCATCCCATGGCTATGCCCATGAGCTGGTTTACAACCAGACGCCAGAACGGTTCCGGGAGGAGACCTTGCGTTCCAAGGCACTCTTGGAGGACCTCACCGGCAGGGCCGTGCTCGGCTATCGTGCGGCCAGCTACTCGATCACCAGTCGCTCACTGTGGGCCCTGGATGTCTTGCGGGATGCGGGCTTCGCCTACGATTCCAGCATCTTCCCCATCCGCCACGATCGCTACGGCATCGTCGGCTTTCCGCGGTTTCCGCACCGTGTCCGTGGCGAGGACGGCGCAGGCATGATCGAGTTCCCCCTCTCCACGGTCTCGCTGTGGGGGCGTAACCTGCCCATCGCTGGGGGCGGCTACCTGAGAATCCTGCCGCCCGCGTTCACTCACTGGGGGATCGCCCGGGTGAACCAGCGTGAAGGGCAGCCCGTGATCATCTACCTCCATCCGTGGGAGGTCGACCCGGATCAGCCCCAGCAGGCGGTGGGATGGATCACCCGGTTCCGTCACTATCGCAACCTCCACCGCATGGAGGAACGGGTGACCGGTCTCCTCGGGCGCTTCGAGTTCAGCACTGTCGCCCGAGTGCTGGGGATCGAAAGAGGCGTGGACCAGTGATACGCAGCGTGACCTTGGAGCCGACTGCGGCTGGCTCGGTTGCCGTCACGGCTCCCGCGCTGGTGATCCGGGAGGTGGGCGAGGGGGAACGGAGCCAGTGGCAGCGCTTTGTCGAGCGCCACCCGGACACCACGTTTTTTCACCAGTGGTCGTACCGCACCGTGGTCGAGGAGAGTTTTGGCCACCGTGCCCGCTACCTCGCCGCAGAGCGTGGCGACGAGGTGGTGGGGATCCTGCCCCTGTTCGAGATGAAGAGCGTCCTGTTCGGCCACTCTCTCGTCTCGGTGCCGTTCGGGGTCTACGGCGGCGCGGTCGCGGATGACAACGAGGTGCACGCCGCCCTCTATGGTCATGCTCAGGAGCTGGCCCGGGACCGGCGGGTCGACTACCTCGAGCTACGCTACATGAGCGACTCGGGTCTGGAGGCGCCGAGTCATGACCTCTTCTATACCTTCCGTCGCGAGATCTTTGCCGACCATGACGCGAACCTCAAGGCGATCCCGCGCAAGCAGCGGCGCATGGTGCGTCAGGGGGAGAAACACGGCCTCACCTGTCGTACCGGACCCGAGGAGTTGGACACGGTCTACGAGCTGTACGCCGAGAGCGTCCACCGTCTCGGTACGCCAGTGTATTCGCGGCGTTTCTTGCGCAACCTCCAGACGACCCTGGGTGAGGACTGCCACTGCCTCACGGTGTGGCACGAGGGAACGGCCGTGGCCGGGGTGATGAGCTTCTTCTTCAAGAACCAGGTGCTGCCGTACTACGCCGGATCGCGGATCGAGTACCGTCACGTCGCACCGAATGACTTCATGTACTGGGAGTTGATGCGTATCGCCGCCGAGCGTGGCGTGCGGATCTTCGATTTCGGTCGCAGCAAACGTGACACTGGCGCGTTCGACTTCAAGGTCCACTGGGGCTTCGAGCCGCAGTCGATGCCGTATCTTTATTACGTCCCCGATGGCGGGCCTTTGCCCCAGATCAACACCGCCAACCCCAGCTATCGCAGGCGGATCGCGGTGTGGAAGCGGTTGCCCCTGTGGCTGACCAAACGATTGGGACCCCATATCATCCGGGCAATCCCGTAGCGCCGGCAGCGCGTCCGTGACCATGACACGCCTCTACTTCCTTTTTGACAGACCGACTCCCGGTCTTCGCGGTACGCACCGGCAGGGCTGGGGCGGTGGAGCCACCACGGGGAAGCGGCGGCGCATTGACCCTGTAGCACGAGCAGGGTGGCGCCTGGCCTTTCTCGCCGACTGGGTTGCATCGCCGATAAGGGGGAGCGGCGCCCGGAGGACAGGCGGATAGCTCAGCGGTAGAGCGCCCCGAACACACCGGGGAGGTCGCAGCGTTCAACTCCTGCTCCGCCTACCATCCCAGCGACTTGGGCCACAGCCGCACCTCGGCCGCCCGCGGCCCGAGCGGGCGGTGGGGAATCGGTGACGCACATCGGTGACGCACAGACGATATCCACGATTCATGAAGATCCTGTTCCTCGCCCACCGCATCCCGGTGCCCCCGAACAAGGGAGAAAAAATTCGCGCCTTTTACATGCTCCGTCATCTCGGGCGCGAACATGCGGTCGATCTGCTCGCCTTGGTGGATGACCCCCGGGACCGCGCGCACCTCGACCTCCTGGCGGACGTGTGCCGGCGATGTGAGGTCGTGACCCATGGCCCCGCGCGTCGCTGGTGGGCGGTGCCACGCGCCATCACCAGCGGCACCGCCATTACCCTGGCCAGCTTCCACTCACCCGAGCTCGCAGAGATCGCGCGGCGTTGGCAGCGTGACAACGACTACGATGCGGTGCTCGCCTTCTCGTCGACCATGGCACAGTACGTAGACGCCGGCGGGCACTTCCAGCGGGTGATGGACTTCGTCGACGTCGACTCCGCGAAGTGGGAGCAGTACGGACGACAGGCAATGTGGCCGCTGAGCTGGCTCTACCGTCGGGAAGGCCGCCTGATTGCGGCCTGGGAGGCCGCGGTAGCGCGGCGCTTCGACGTCAGTACCTTTGTCAGCGAGCCGGAGGCCGCGCTCTTTCGCACCCGGGTACCGGACGCCAGAGATGTACGGGTCGTCGCCAACGGCGTGGCGGAACGGTTCCTGGCGGATGGCTGGCAGCCACGGCACGGCGCACCCGGCGCTACCGCCAATCTGGTCTTCCTCGGCACCATGGACTACCGGCCGAACATCGACGGCGTCGTGTGGTTCGCCAAGACGATCTTGCCCAAGGTGCAACAGGCGGCGCCGGGGACCTCCTTCACCATCATCGGCGGGCGCCCCACCATGGCGGTGCGTCGCCTCGGGCAACGTCCGGGGGTGCGGTTGACCGGTTTCGTGGAGGACCTCGTCGCCGAGCTGACTAGAGCCGACCTGTTCGTCGCGCCGCTACGTATCGCGCGCGGAGTCCAGAACAAGGTGCTGGAGGCCCTCGCCTTCGGCCTGCCCGTCGTGGCGACGCCTCAGGCTTTGGAGGGGATCGACGCTGTGCCCGGCGATCACCTCCTCGTGGCGGCGGACCCCGATGGCTTCGCGGCGGCGGTCATCGGGCTCCTCCGGCGGCCTGAGCAGGCCCACGCCATGGGTCAGGCGGCGCGGCGCCACATGGCCAGCCACTACCGTTGGGACCAGGCTTTGGCCCCCCTGACGGAGTTGTTCCGGACACTGGAGTCGGTGGAGATCGTGTGAAGGGGATTGCCGGTCTCTACGGTGTCTCGGGCGACATTCCCCGGGGTCTCATGGAGTCGTTTGTCGCCGCGGTCGGGGCCGGAACCACGCTCCATCGGCCGGCGCCTCATGTGGCGTTGGCCGCAGGCACCGGTGCCGAAAGTCATGCCTCGGAAGGTCACACGGCGGTGTGTGCGGGGGAGGTCGTCACTCCACCCGTAGCCATGTCCGTGCCGTCTGCGGCGCAGGCCGTGCTCGCGGCGGCGAGCGGTGACAGGAGTCCGGCGGAGGCACTGTGCGGCGGCTTCGCCTACGCCGTATGGGACGATCCGCGCCAAGAGCTGGAGCTGGCGGTCGATCGGTTTCGGTGCTCGCCCCTGGTCTATGCGCGGCTCGGGACGGTCCTGGCCTTCGCCTCGGATCTCCGTCTCCTGCGGCGGTTGCCGGGATTCGACGACGAGATCGACCCGACCGCCCTGGTCGAGTACCTCAACCTCGCGGTGATCCCGGCGCCGCGCACTTTTTTCCGTGGCGCCCGGAAACTGCGTGCGGCCCACCGCCTGCTCTGCCGTAGGGGTGCAGAGCCAGCGATGGAGCCGTACTGGCGGCTGCGTTATCGGGACGACACCGGGGTACCGGCGGCGACCCTTGCCGTGCGGCTCCGCGAGGCGCTGGCGGAGAGCGTGCGGCGCCACGCCACGACGACGAACGGTGCGCGGGTTGGGGCCTTCCTCTCCGGCGGCCTCGATTCCAGTACGGTCGTCGCCTACCTCGCGGAGCTCGGCCCGTGTGATGCCTTCTCCATCGGGTTTGCCGACGAGCGCTACAACGAGATCGACTACGCGCGGCTCGTGGCGCGCCACTTCGGCGCTCGACATCACGAGTATTTCGTTACTCCCCAGGACCTTGCGGACTCCCTCGAGGAGATCGTCCGCTATTTCGACGAGCCGTTCGGCAACAGCTCGGTCATCCCCACCTACTTCTGCGCCCGTATGGCACGAGCGGCGGGAATCGACCTGCTGCTCGCCGGTGACGGCGGAGACGAGCTGTTCGCAGGCAACGAGCGTTACGCCACGGACCACCTCTTTCAGAGGTACGGCCGGGTGCCCGCATCCCTGCGGCGCGGGCTTCTGGAGCCGCTCCTAACGAGTGATTTGTTTTGTGGCCTGCCGGGGGTCG
>Ga0302046_10003653_pt1 | contig 13852 bp, 8 predicted proteins | sample RVTome_11_FD_200261 | JGI IMG/M metagenome (GOLD analysis project Ga0302046, IMG submission 200261) | Soil microbial communities from uranium-contaminated site in the Upper Colorado River Basin, Wyoming, United States - RVT147D111 (version 2) ...
GTGCGTCTCAGCGAAATCGCGCAGATCTACGAGCGCCAGGTACTCAACCGCGTCGTCCGCGAGAACCAGCAGTACCTGCGCACGGTCGCCTACGAGTTCCGTGGACCCGCCAAGCTCGGCGACCGGGTGAAGGAGTCCGTGCTCAACGCGACGCTGCTGCCGCCCGGCTACTCGATCAAGGAACAGCAGACCTTCTATTTCTCGCAGGAGGACAAGCAGCAGATCTGGGGCGTCGTGACCGTCGCCATCATCCTCATCTTCATGGTCACGGCCGCCGTCTTCGAATCCATCATGCTGCCCTTCTGCGTGCTGCTCACTGTGCCCATGGCGTTGATCGGCGTCTTCCTCGTGTTCTTCTACACGGGCGCCAATTTCACGCGTGAAGCGTACGTCGGCATCATCATGATGTCCGGCATTGTGGTGAACAGCGCCATCCTGCTGGTGGACCACGTCAACCAGTTACGACGAAAAGAGGGCATGAGTCTGGCCGATGGTCTCATTCGCGGCACCATCGAGCGGGTGCGACCGATTCTCATGACCAGCCTCACGACCATCTGCGGGCTGCTGCCGCTCGTGCTCTTCAGCAAGAACGCGAACCAGAACATCTGGAACGCGCTCGCGTACACGCTCATCGGTGGACTCGCCAGTTCGACCATCCTCGTGCTGACCGTGACGCCGGCGCTCTACCTCATTTTCGAACGGCGAGGCGAACGGCGACGACTCGCCGCTCGCCAAGCGCCGGCGGCCGAGCCGGAACCCGCTCCGGCATAGAATCCGTCAGCCGTTCCGGTTGCGCCTTTTCCATGAGAAAACAGGCCGTCCCCGAACGAGTGGGGACGGCCGCAGCACGCAAGGATTAATCGTCGAACGGAAATAACTCCGCAACCCGACCTGTCGCGCTGACAGACCGTATGACGCGGCCATGCGACGTGCGTCATGGAGCCGGACCGCTCCCGCGACCACGGCTCCCTGCACCTCAGTTCATCAGTTGGCCTGGCGCTGCCGGTGCCGCTGTATCTCCAGGATCATGGCGACCCGGTCCGCGTACGACGGCTTCGCATGGCGGCCGACCGGCCACCTGGCCGGCGCGAGATCGCCGAATTCGAGGAGCGCGCCGGCGCCACCACAATCGGGACATTCCTGCGGCTGAACCACCAGCTGCACGGCCTGCGTCCAGGGTATTTCCCAGCCAAAGCCGCCGGCGACGTTGCCACTTCCATCGCAGCGGCTGCATTTGTGCACGTTCATCGAGGCTCCACGGTCCGTCTGCCAACCTGGCTGGAGCGTCCTCGCTTCCGGCAGGTGCGGCAGATGCGGTGGTATGCAGGTTGCAACGGTCGTGCCGCTCGCGCGTTCCGTGCGTGCGATCGGGTCCGGATGCATGGGTCCGGCAGGTCGTGGAATCAATGAAAAGTGTCGGCGGGCAGAGGACGTCCGCCGTTCGTAACACAGGGAGATGCGAAGGAAATGCCAACTCCTCTGGCTCATGGCGTGGCCGGAATCGCCGTCGGGCGGACGGCGCGCAACGGCTGGAAAACGCCGCTCCGTCTTGCAGTCGCCGCATTCATCATCGCTCAGCTGCCGGACTTCGATTTCATTCCCGGTCTGTTCACGAGTGACGTAGGCGCCTTCCATCGCGGCGCGACGCATTCGTTCGTGGGTGCGGCGCTCATCGCATTGCCGCTGGCCGCGCTGATGCGCTGGCTTTCGCCGTGGCTGCTGGGCACGAACGAGCGGGATGCGACGATGGGACTGTGGTCCTGGTACGCATTCGTGCTGCCCGTCTACACGTCGCACCTGCTGCTCGACCTGATTGCTGCGGATACCACCGGCAATCCCGGACTGCGCTTGTGGTGGCCGCTCTCCGCCGACTACGTTGCGGCCCCGCTGCCGCTGCCCGGCTGGCTGCTGGCATTCACCGACCTCGATTTCGGTCCGACGAGCAGCCAGTTCTTCCGTACGCTTTTCAGCCTGCGGGGTGTGGCGGTCTATGTGATGGAGGCCCTGATTTTCAGCCCCGTTCTGCTGCTTCCGCTGGCCGCCGGCTGGTGGCGCAGGCGCACGGCGGGTCCGGCGCGCGGGCGCAACGATGCTTCCGGTCCGGTGGGCGTACTGGGCAGCGGCGCCGAAGCGTGAGTGCGGTCCGACGGATCGCGAACGGCCGCTGTCGCACGTTGAGCGGGTGAGGACGCGCCAGGATCGCGGGTGATCCTGGCGCTCGCCATTTCGAGTCTGTCAGAGGAGCGGATGCCGACGACGACGTTCGAGCTTCCTTCTTCGCTTTCCGCACTGGAGCGGCTCGCCTTCAACCTCCGTTGGTCCTGGTGTCGCGAGACCTGGGCGCTGTTCCGCTGGCTGGACGGTGAGTTGTGGTTCCGTACCCACCACAATCCCGTCCGCCTGCTGGCCGAGCTGGCGCCCGGCCGGCTGCAGGAAGCCGCCGCGGATGCCGCGTTCGTGCAGCGGTTGCAGCGGGCGGCAGCGGACTTCGATGCGTACGTCGCCGCCCGCGACGGTACGCGGCGCCGGATCGCCTACTTCTCTGCGGAGTTCGCGGTCGCCGAGTGTCTGCGTGTCTTTTCGGGCGGCCTCGGCGTCCTCGCCGGTGATCACCTGAAGTCGGCCAGCGATCTGGGACTGCCCATGGTCGGTGTCGGGCTGCTCTACCGGGATGGATACTTCACGCAGCATCTCGATACGAACGGCTGGCAGTACGAGACGTACCGTCACCTGGATCCGCAGCTGCTGCCCATGCGCGAGGAGCAGACCCGCTCCGGCTCACCGTTGCTCGTACCGATCGAGTTTCCCGGCCGCGTCGTGTATGCACGCGTGTGGCGAGCCGATGTCGGTGTCGTCCCGCTCTACCTGCTGGACACCGACGTGGAAGCGAACGCGCCCGATGACCGTCACATCACGGATCGCCTCTATGGCGGCGACATCGAGCACCGGCTCGAGCAGGAGCTCGTGCTCGGCGTCGGTGGTGTGCGCGCACTGGCGGCCATGGGCCATTCCATTGAGGTCCACCATCTGAACGAAGGTCACGCCGCGTTCGTCGCGGTCGAGCGGCTGCGTCTGGCGCTGCGGGAAGGCATGTCGTTCGACGCCGCGCTCGCAGCCGTGCACGAGGAGATCGTCTTCACCACGCACACGCCCGTCGAAGCCGGCCACGACTGGTTCCCCGCCGACCTGATGCAGCGATACTTCGGCCGTGTCGTAGCGGACATGGGCATACCGTGGAGCCGTTTCCTCGCTCTCGGCCTGACCAGCGATCCGCAGCGCGCCGGTCAGTTCTGCATGACTGCGCTCGCGCTCCGCTGCGCCCGTGCGAGCAACGGCGTCAGTCGCCTGCACGGCCGTGTTTCGCGGGCCATGTGGCGTTCGCTCTGGGACGTGGCCGCCACGGATGACGTTCCGATCGGCCACGTTACGAACGGTGTCCACCTGCCGACCTGGGTCGGCACGCGCATGGGCCGGCTCTACGCTGAACACATTGCGCCCGACTGGCGCGACCGCAGTGGCGCCGTCGACTGGTCGCGCGCCGGCTCGATTCCCGTCGACCAGCTGTGGACCGCACGATGCGAGCAGCGCAAGCGTCTGGTGGATCGCCTGCATGCCGCACTGGTCGCGCAGTCGAGAGCGCGCGGCATGGCGGCCGATGAGGGCACTCGCCTCGACCCGGATGCGCTGACCATCACGTTCGCACGCCGCTTCGCGACCTACAAGCGTGCGACGCTCCTGCTTTCCGATCTCGACCGGCTCGCCCGCATCGTCGGTGGTGCCGGCCGGCCCGTGCAGTTCGTGTTCGCCGGCAAGGCCCACCCGCGCGATGACGGCGGCAAGCATTTCCTGCACGAGGTGTTCAGGGCAAGCCAGCGGCCGGAGTTCCTCGACCGCATCGTGTTCGTCGAGAACTACGACGTCGAACTCGCGCGTTACCTGGTGCAGGGTTCCGATGTCTGGCTCAACGTGCCACGGCGGCCCCTCGAAGCCAGTGGTACCAGCGGCATGAAGGCCGCCGCCAACGGCGGACTCAACCTCAGCATCGCCGACGGCTGGTGGGCCGAAGCATGGGCCGAGCACAATCTCTGGTTCGCGCCCATCGGCTGGGTCATCGAACCCACCACCCTGGATGGCACACAGGACGAGCAGGACGCCGAAACCCTGTACGAAACCCTCGAACGCGAGATCGTGCCGATGTTCTACGCGCGTGACGCGCACAACATTCCCATCGCCTGGCTCGAACGCACACGTGCCGCCATCGCTCAGGTGTGCGCGTTCTTCAATACGGATCGCATGGTGACGGAGTACGCCGAGAGCCACTACCGCGTCGAAACGCGGGTGACGGCCGGCTAGCACGACGTCCTTCGGGCCGCTGTCGCGGGTGCGCTCCGTGTCCTCTGTGTGAAAGGATCCTTCAGTCAGGCTGAACGCCGTGGTAGAGCCCGATTCTCAAGCACCCGTCGCCTGTGCTCTCTCCCGCTCCCACCGTAGCTCGGTCCGCAGACTGAGGTCGTCGCGGAAGATCGTAGCGAGCGCGAGTTCCCGGCCCCGTCGTCGCAGGCTGACGGCACAGTCGCGTGCACGGGGATCACCGTCGAGGGTAGCCTCATCGAAATCGGGCGCATGCCCCACGTACGCGATCACGGCATCGTAGTGCTGGCTCCAGAAGAAGGGCACGGCAGTGAAGCGGTCGTGGGCGCCGAGGATGTTGCGGGCGGCGGTCTGCCCCATTCGCTCGGCGACGACCCAGTGCTCGATGCGGACGCGCGTGCCAAGGACGGGATCGGGCCAGCGGGCAGCGTCACCAGCGGCCCAGATGCCATCGGCTGACGTCTGCAGGTACGCATCGACGATGATCCCGTCATCGACAGCCAGACCCGCGTCGCGGGCGAGGTCGACGCGCGGCCGGACACCGGCGCCAATGACGATGAAGTCGGCGGCGATTTCCGTGCCGTCATCCAGCACGACGCCCTGGCCGTACGCGCGCTTCACCGTGCGGCCGGGATGGAACGTGACGCCTTTCTCCTCGTGCAGCTCCCTGACGAAGCGGCCCAGTTCGTCACCGACGATGCGCGCGAGCGGTACGGCCTCGGGCGCGACGACGCGCACTGCGACATCACGCTGGCGCAGGGATGCTGCGACCTCGAGCCCGATGAAGCTCGCACCGATGACGACAGCGCGCTCCGCGTCCTTCGCCGCAGCGATGATGGCACGACTGTCGTCGAGCGATCGCAGGTAGAAGATGCGGGCGCCGTCCGCGGACAGCGGCAGCTGCACCGGTTCGGCGCCCGGGGCCAGCAGCAGCACGCCGAACTGGCGCGTCGCACCATCGGCGGTCGTCACGCCGCGTGACGCCGTGTCGATCGCGGCAACGTGCGCCCGCACGATCTCGATGCCGCGCTCCTCGTAGAACTCCGGCGGGTGCAGCGGAATCCATTCCTCGGGTGCGTTGCCTGCAAGATAGTCCTTGGAGAGGTTGGGCCGGTCGTACGGCGATGCCTGCTCTGCGTCGAACAGCGTCACCGGCCCATCATAGCCACTGCGCCGCAGCGTTTCCGCTGCTGCATTGCCGGCCGCACCGCCACCCACGATGCCCACCGATTCCGGCTGCACTGCGGGCTGCTCGCGCTGCCGGCGCACATCGGTCCTGCGGCTGACGTGAATTGATCCGTCCCTGCGCTCGACTCGCCACACACTGATGTCGTTCAGCGCCGGCGGGCGCAGCGCTTCGCCCGTGCGCAGACTGAAGCACGCGTGATGCCACGGACAGCGTACCGTGTCGCCGACCATGAGTCCCTCGGCGAGAGGGCCGCCGTAATGACTGCACGTCGCGCCCACCGCGAAGACCTCACCACCGCTACGGGCGAGCAGCACCGCCTCACCGTGCGCGTGGCCGAGCAGCATCTCACCTTCGGCCAGCCGCGACTCCGGCACGCCGCTGCCCAGGTCCGGCCCGCTCAACTTCGCTGCACCACCCATGCACGCCTCCCTGATCCGGTCCACCGTGCACTGCGCGCGCAGGCGCCGGAATCGCGCGCATCGTAATGCGGACGCAGCACACGCGCCAACACCCCACACAGCAACGACGGACAGGACGCAACCCGAAGCGCGCGTTCCCCTCACGCCGGCACAGCCCGCGATGTCGGCGTGCGGATCGAACCACGGCGCATGCGCGAAGCGCCGGGCCGACGCTGTGTCGGCCCGGCGCCCGTTTGACTACGGGTGGCTGTCCGCTCCCGAGGTTACTTCTTCGACTCGATACGGCGGCCGTTTCTGCCCGTGCCGATCTCGATCCGGCGAGGCCTGGCTTCCTCCGCCTTGGCCAGCCTGATCGTCAGCACGCCGTTGTCGTACGACGCATCGATCGTGTTCGCGTCCACGCGACGGGGCAGTGCGAAGCTGCGCTCGAACCGACCATAGCGCCGCTCGAACACGTGCACCTCGCCGTCCGGCTTCCCTTCCTCACGCTCCCACTTCCGCTCACCGGAGACCGTGAGGACGTTGTTCTCGACAGTCAGATCGATCTGGTCGGCACTCAGTCCCGGCAGATCGATGTGGAACCGGTACTCGTTGTCCGTCTCGATGACCTCGGCCGGCACCGGCCACGCTGCGGGCGCCTCGTATGCACCCGCACCGCCGAACAGCCGGTCCATTTCCCGACGCATGTCCCACAGCGCGTCGAACGGGGAGGTCAACGAGCGTCGGGTCGTCAGCGAAGGCAGCATGGTATCACCTCCGATGAGGTTGGTGTTTTCGACGGCGCTGCCTCATGCCTCGCCGTCCGCGCGCGAAGAAGGCATTCTGCGTGCCACGCAGCACTGCCAGAGATGCAAACCGCATCCGCAATCCTGACAGACTTCCGGGCTCGTGTTTGCCGATGATGCAGTCCGAAGCGCGGGCACCCCAGCCGTGCTCGCCACCCGGTGCTCCCCTCCCATGTTCCCCGTCCCGCGCTGCCCTTCCGGCGCTCGACCTCACTCCCTGCCCGTCACCTCGATCTCCTGTTCGAGCACCCTCCTCAACGCCCTCGCGGTCACCGGATGCACCGCGATGACGTCGGTCTGGAGCCCGGCCTCCCTGGTCTGCTCGACGAGATGTTCGAGAGCGAGCGACGCGGTGAGGTCGACGCGGCCGACCCGTTCGAGGTCGATGACGAGGCGGCGCACGCCGTCGAACTCGGCGACCAGGTCGAGCACGTCCTGCTTGAGCATCTCGGCGGACCCGAACCACAGCACGCCCTCGGGCCGGACGAACAGGGTGTCGCCCTCGGACCAGTGGACGACCTTGAGATCGAATTCACGCCAGAGATGGACGCCGACCGCAGTCAGGATGCCGAGGATGACGGCCTGATCGACGCGCGGCGAGAGCAGCAGGGTCAGCACGAACGTACCGCCGGCCACCATGAACTGCGGCCGTGACAGCGGCCACATGTCGAGGATTGGACGGAACCGGATCAGGCCGGCCACGGCCGTGATGACGACCGCACCGAGGACGGCGTTCGGCAATGGCGAGAGAACCGATGCGAACGGCAGAAACAGGAGCACCGCGAGGCCGGTCATGAGTCCGCTGCGTCGCGTCGTCGCACCCAGCATGCGGCCGAGCGTGCTGCGTGAGAACGATCCACCGACCGGGAACCCGCCAACGACGGCGGCCGCGACATTGGCAGCGCCCTGGCTGACGAAGTCGCGGTCGGGTTCCCAGTGCTGCCGGTCGTACACCGCGAAGATGCGCGCGATCGAAGCCACCTCGGCAAACCCGACCAGCGCAATGACCAGCCCCGGCAGCAACAGATGCGGCAGACTGGCCCATGGAAAGCTGAAGGTCAGGGGCAGGAACCCGGATGGCACATCGCCGACGACGGAACCGGCGTATCCGGTAGAGGCGCTGTACACGGTGCCTGCGGCCGTAACGAAGAGCGCCCACGGCACCAGCGGATGAATGCGCCGAGCGAGGACGATCACAGCGAACGTGAGAAATGCGATGGCCGCGGTCTCGGCTTGCCAGTCGGACAGCCGCACCACCTGTAGCGCAGCGCGCATCGGCATCATCCCGGCCGTATTCACGCCGACCAGCAGCGGCAGCTGCGACAACGCGATCAGCAACGCGGCGCCGGTCGTGAATCCACGCAGGACGGGCTCCGACATGAGCCAGGCGATGCGGCCCAGCCGGAACGAGCCAATCGCGATGCGGACGACGCCGACGATCAGTGCGAGCAACGCGGCGAGCGCGACGTATTCGGGCGATCCCGGCGGCGCCATCGCCGAGAGTGCACCGAACGTGAGGATCGCGGGAATTGCGGCCGGCCCCGGCTGCAGGTAGGGCGAGGATGCCCAGAACGACGCGACAATGGGTGGCAGTGCCGCCGCGTACAGTCCGATGTAGGCGGGCATACCCGCCACGCGCGCGTACGCGAGCGACTGCGGGATCACGAGCAGTGCGACACTCACGCCCGCGAGTGCGTCGCCTGCCCATGCCGCGCGGAACGCCCACGTACGGGTCAGGTCCGGTCGTCTCATCCGGGAGCGCGCCCGCGCGGCGCGCTCACCGCGCGCCCGGCGGTGTCGCCGCCAGCCGATAGGCCTCGCGAGTGGGTCGCAGCGGCCGCATCAGCCAGTAGGGTCGCCGTGTGCCGTCCGGCGAGTGGCGATCGGCCGGGCGCGTCTTCCCGAGCCACTGCCGATACGCATCGCGCGCCTTCGTCGTGTCGACCGTGACATCACCGTACGCGTCACCGGGCTCCGCCTTCCGCACGCGCACCGCCTGGTGCCAGCAGTGCATTCCGGAAATCGGATCCGGCTGTACGGGGAACGTCAGATTCTGGTGCACGCCGGCATCCGTCCACCAGATCCGTTGTGTGTCGGGATCGGCCGACGCGAACGGACGAACGCCGCTCCTGCGTTCCAGGCCCCAGCGCGCTCCATCGCGCGCCAGCTTCACCGTCGACATCATCTGCCGCTGTCCGGGCGAGTCCGCCAGCTTCCAGCGGCCCATGTGATGGCTGCACGCGACGACGCCGGGCCGGATCCCTTCCGTCACCCACGCCTTCACCACGAAATGGCCGATCGCTGTCTCGACCCGCACCAGATCGCCGGTTGTCACGTCCAGGCGTGCCGCATCGCGCGTGTGCAGCCAGAGCGGATTCGTGTGGGCGATCTCGTCGAGCCATTTCGCGTTCGCGCTGCGCGTGTGGATCTGCACCGGTAGCCGGAACGTCGAAATCAGCGGCATCTGCTCCGGCTCGAGGACCGACGGGTGCACGTGGCTGCGGATGTAGCCGGGCAGTGCGTGTTCCGGCCAGCCCCAGTCGGCCAGCGTGCGCGACCAGAACTCGAGCCGCCCGCTCGGTGTCGGAAAGCCGCGTCGCACACGCCCGCCGATCAGAACGCCCACCGGCCGCCGCCCCTCGCCGTCCGGTTCCGGTACCGGCTGTGGAACGATGTTCGGGGACGGCGGCTTCGGAACACGCGTGTAGACACGGCCGAAACGATCCACCTGTACATCGTCCAGCTCCGACGCCGGCACTTCTTCCTCGTACAGCGTACCCACGCGACTGGCTACTTCGAAGGCGCCGTAACGGCGCATGTACGCGAGCGGCGTGATCTGTTCCGCGGCCGCCCGCTCGGGCAGGCCCGGCACCGAGTTCTCGAAGATCCAGCCGTAGTACTCGTCGAGTCCGAGCTTCTCACCCGGCCGCTGCACCGATTCGAAATGACGGCGGATCCCCAGCTGACCGTCCGGGTCGATCCGCCACGACAGCTCGATCCAGAACTCGTTCTCCTCCCAGACCTCACCCGGATTCGCGGCCCGCGTGTCGCTCACCGCCTCGCCCAGCCGCTCCCTCGCCGTGCGCAGCACCGGCTGCCGGAAGCCGACCCACTGGCCATTGTACTGTTCGTACGAGTGGATGTCGTGACGCTCCGATCCCAGGCCCATCGGCAGCACGTAGTCCGCGAAGTACGCCGTCTCGCTCCACGTCGGGGTCAGTGCGACGTGCAGGCCGATGCGCTGCTCATCGGTCAGCAGCTCGATCCACGAGAACCCGTCCGGATTCGTCCAGACCGGATTGTAGACGCGGCTGAAATAGGCGGACAGCCGGCCCCGTCCATCAGCCAGCAGATGCGGCAGCAGGAACGACATCTCGAACATCGCCAGCGGATACTCGACCGGCCACGTCAGTCCGTTCCAGCGCGGCGGGTGCGGCGGCACGTGGATCGGCTTCGGCACGAACTTGTTCCACGCGTTCGGCCAGGTACCACCCTCCGTCGCCACCGAACCCATCAGCGCGTTGAGCATGAACAGCGTGCGCGCCACCTGCCAGCCGCCCAGGTTGCCCGCACCCGCGCTCCGCCAGTTGTGCGTCGACAGCCGGGTACCCGCCATCGCAACCGCGCGCGCGATCTCCTCGATCATGCCCGCTTCCACGCCCGACTCTTCCGCCGCGAACGCGAACGTGTACTCCGCGTATACCGACTCGAGGGCGCGGTGGAACGTCTCGAACGATGGCTCTGCCTCGCCCGTGGCACTCGATTGCGTCGAGGTTGCGCCGGCGCCGTCGTCGCCCGCAGAATCGTCCGTGACGCCTGTGCCGTCCGCGGCCTGAACCGCCAGGTACTCCCGCCAGTTCCACCACCGCTCGACGAATTCACGGTTGTAGCGACGCTCACGGATCAGCCACGACGCGATCGCCAGCAGTATCGCTGCCTCCGATCCCGGATACGGCGATACCCACCAGTCCGCATGCGTCGCCGTGTTCGACAGACGCGTGTCGAAAACAATCAGTTTCGCGCCGTTCTTCTTCCCTTCGATGACACGCTGCGCGTGAGGATTGAAGTAGTGGCCCGCCTCGAGATGACTGCTGATCAGCAGGATGACTTTCGCGTTCGCATGATCCGGACTCGGCCGGTCCAGACCCATCCAGAAGTGATACCCGGCGCGCGCGCCGCTCGAGCAGATGTTCGTGTGAGAGTTGTGGCCATCCACTCCCCACGCCGCCAGAACCCGCTCCGTGTACCCGTCTTCACCCGGCCGCCCCACGTGGTACATGATCTCGTTGTGACGCCCATCCAGAATCGTCTGCCGAACCCGTCGCGAAATGTCATCCAGCGCTGCGTCCCACGACACGCGCTCCCATTGCCCACCTCCGCGCGGACCCGCCCGCTTCATCGGATACAGCACCCGATCCGGATCGCGTACCTGGTTCAGCGTCGCCGGTCCCTTCGCGCAGTTCCGCCCGCGCGATCCCGGATGCAGTGGATTCCCCTCGAACTTCCGCACCTCCAGCGTCGACCGGTCCACGTACGCGAGCAGACCGCACGCCGATTCGCAGTTGAAGCACGTCGTCGGAACCAGCATGTACCGCTTCTCGACCCGCCGCGGCCAGGACCGCGAATCGAGCTCCGTCCAGTCCTCCCACCGCTCCTTCGGCGGATACGACGCCAGCTCCCCTTCACTCGCACCACCATGAAACGTCTCCCCGCGACCCTCCACCTCGCGCCGCGAACCACCCACGCCTCGTCTCCCGTCCGTACCCATTGCCTTCCGTTCCGCGCCCCCGGTCAACCAGCCTTTCCTCCATTCGCAGCGCAACTTATCCGCCCCCCTGCCCGCGGTCGAGCCCGGGTTCCTCATTCATGCCGTGCCTCTTCCCCTCGCCATTTTCTCATCCGATTCCCGCAGCCTGCCTGTTGCGATCCCGGTGCCGCCCCGCATCCGACTCCGGTCCTGCTCCTGTGCGCACAATCCGGACATCGTGTAGTCGTATTCCCTACGAATCTCCACCGTTACCCCGACAGCACTCGCGCGCGTCCGGGTGAACATTGGCCTCCCGACGAATGTGACCCCGGATCAAGCGTGCGACGTCTCCCGAAGCCGGGGTCGCAACCACTGCAGATCGAGCCAGCCCCCGCACTGGTGGCGAGGCTCTGGTGCGCAAAGCGGGTGCAGCGCGTGTCCAGCGCGGTGCATCGCGCCCCCGGGCGCCGGTCCGGGAAACCCGGCGACCGAGCCTGCGAACGGCCACCCGGAGGTGTGCCATGCTCTCTCCCACCACCGTGCCCTGGATCGATGGTGAATCACTGGGCGAGCATTTGCGCAGGCGTGGCGTAAGCCGGCGCGACTTCCTCGACTTCTGCACGCGGTTCACAGCAATGCTGGGCCTGGGTACGGCAATGACGCCGAAGCTGGCGAGTGCGATCCAGCAGATCCGGCGGCCGAGCGTGATCTGGCTGCAACTGCAGGAGTGCACGGGGTGTGTGGAGAGCGTGATTCGCACGAGCGAGCCGACGATCGGCGATCTGGTGCTCGAGCTGGTGTCGCTCGATTACCAGCACACGCTGATGGCGGCAGCGGGCGCGGCATCGGAGCGCGCGCTGCACACGGCGATGGAGGAAAACCGCGGCCAGTACCTGCTGGTGGTGACGGGCTCGATTCCGCTGGCGGAGAACGGCATCTACACGACGATTGCGGGCCGCACGGCGCTCGAGATCCTCGAGGAAGCTGCGGCCGATGCCGCGGCGGTCATCGCGGTGGGTGCGTGCGCGCATTGGGGCAGCGTCCAGGCGGCGCGACCGAATCCGACGGGTGCGGTGGGCGTGTCGGAGGTCGTGCGCAACAAGCCGGTGGTGAACATTGCGGGGTGCCCGCCGATTGCGGACGTGGTGACCGCGACGATCGTGCACTATCTGATGTTCGGCCGGATGCCGGAGCTGGATGCGGATGGGCGCCCGCTGTTCGCGTACGGCGCGCGCATTCACGACCAGTGTCCGCGGCGCGCGAACTTCGACGCCGGCCAGTTCGTCGAGCGATTCGACGATGAGGCTGCGCGCAGGGGCTGGTGCCTGTACCACGTAGGCTGCAAGGGCCCGGCAACGTTTTCGCCGTGTCCGATCTTCATGTGGAACTCGGGCACGAACTGGCCGATCGGTGCGGGCCACCCGTGCATCGGGTGCACGGAGCGCGGGTTCTGGGACACCATGAGTCCGTTCTACGGGCGGATGCCGGATGTGGCGGGGTTTGGAATCGAAGGTCGGGCCGACCGCATTGGTGCGACCCTGGCGATCGGCGTGACGGCCGGTATTGCGGCGCACGCGGCGGCCACGGCGATCCAGCGGGCGCGCCACCGGAAGCAATTGCCCATCGTGCAGCAGCCACCTCAGGGGCCGGGAGGCGGACATGGCCAGAGCTAAGGTCGTCGTCGATCCGATCACGCGCATCGAGGGCCACCTCCGCATCGAGGTCGAGGCGGAGGCCGGCCGGATCAACAACGCATGGGCGACATCGACGCAGTTCCGCGGCATCGAGATCATCATGGAGGGCCGCGATCCGCGTGATGCATGGGCCTTCACGCAGCGCATCTGCGGCGTCTGCACGGTCGTTCACGCCGTCGCATCGCTGCGTGCTGTCGAGGATGCACTCGACATCCGCATTCCACCGAATGCGAACATCATTCGCAACATCGTGCACGGCATGCAGCTGATCCAGGATCACGTGATCCATTTCTATCATCTGCACGCGCTCGACTGGGTTGACGTGGTGAGCGCGCTTTCGGCGGACCCGGAAGACACGGCCCGCATTGCGCGTTCGATTTCGCCCTGGCCGAACAATTCGTCGACCTACTTTGGCGCGATCCAGGACCGAGTGCGCAACTTCGTGAACAGCGGACAACTGGGCATTTTCACGAACGGCTACTGGGGCCATCCGGCATACCGTCTGCCGCCTGCCGTGAACCTGCTGGGCGTCGCGCACTACCTGGAGGCGCTGGACTGGCAGCGCGACGTCATTCGCGTGCACACGATCTTCGGCGGCAAGAATCCGCATCCCAACTTCCTGGTCGGCGGCATGGCGTCCGCCAAAA
>Ga0302046_10003654_pt1 | contig 13851 bp, 12 predicted proteins | sample RVTome_11_FD_200261 | JGI IMG/M metagenome (GOLD analysis project Ga0302046, IMG submission 200261) | Soil microbial communities from uranium-contaminated site in the Upper Colorado River Basin, Wyoming, United States - RVT147D111 (version 2) ...
CTTAGGTTTCGAGTACGCGCGAGCGAACCTGACCTGCCCGCTGCCGCAGCGCGTCAAGGCGCTCGACAAGACCGCGGGTCACATCATGATCGACGGCAATACGGCGGCCGCGCTCGGCTGCGTCTACGCGGGCGCGACGGTGGGTGCCTGGTATCCGATCACGCCGTCGACGTCGCTCATGGACGCGTTCAAGTCGTTTGGCGAGCGCTTTCGCAAGGATCCGAAGACCGGCGAACGCCGCTACTGCGTCGTGCAAGCCGAGGACGAGCTCGCCGCGATCGGGATCGTGCTCGGCGCCACGTGGAACGGCGCGCGCGCGTTCACGCCGACGAGCGGCCCGGGGCTGTCGCTCATGAGCGAGTTCCTGGGGTTCGCGTATTACGCGGAGCTGCCGGCCGTGCTCTTCGACGTGCAGCGCGTCGGCCCGTCGACGGGCATGCCGACGCGCACGCAGCAGGCGGACATGTTGTCGGCCGCGTACGCGTCGCACGGCGATACGAAGCACGTGCTGTTGTTCCCGCGCGATCCGCGCGAGTGCTTCGAGCTCGCGGTGCGCGCGTTCGATCTCGCGGACCGGCTCCAGACGCCCGTCATCGTCATGTCCGATCTCGACATCGGCATGAACGATTGGCTGTGCCCGGAGCTCGACTGGGATCCCAGCTACGAACCCGACCGCGGCAAAGTGCTCACGGCCGAGCAGCTCGATAGAGCCAAGTTCTTCCGCTACCTCGACGTCGACGGCGATGGCATCCCGCAGCGCACGTTGCCCGGCGTCAGCCCGCGCGGCGCCTATTTCGTGCGCGGCTCCGGCCACAATCAGTACGGCAGCTATACCGAGGATGCCGCGGAGTACCAGGAAGTCGTCGACCGGCTCGCGAAGAAGTGGCAGACGGCCGCGAAGCTCGTGCCCGAGCCGGAGATTCGCCGCTCGCGCAAGGGCGTGGGCGTAGGGCTCGTGGCCGTCGGCAGCTGCGACGGCGCGATCCGCGAGGCGCTCGATCGGCTCGCCGAGAAGGGCATACATGCCGACTATTGCCGCATCCGTGCGTTCCCGTTCGGGAAGAAGGTGCGTCAGTTTCTCGACCAGCACGAGCAGGTGTTCGTCGTCGAGCAGAATCGCGACGCGCAGCTCCGCACCCTGCTCATGGCCGAGACGCGCTATCCCGGCACACGCTTGAAATCGATTCTCCACTACGGCGGCTTGCCGATGGATTGCCGTTGTATCGTCGATGCGCTCGAGCAGCGGGCCGCGCAGGGAGAGGCCGCATGACGTCGACGCCGAAGCCGAAGATCGTCCACCAAGGGCTCAAGCGCAACGCGCTCGGCCTCACGGTGCGCGACTACGAAGGGGGCATGTCGACGCTTTGCGCCGGCTGCGGCCACGACTCGATCACGGCCGCGATCGTGCAGGCGTTCTTCGAGCTCGACGTCCCGCCGCACGGCGTCGCCAAGATGAGCGGCATCGGCTGCTCGTCCAAGACGCCCGCGTACTTCCTCTCCGCGTCGCACGGCTTCAACTCGGTGCACGGCCGAATGCCGTCGATCGCGACGGGCGCCTCCGCCGCGAACCGGGACCTCTACGTGCTCGGCGTGTCGGGCGACGGCGATTCGCTGTCGATCGGCATGGGCCAGTTCGTGCACGCGCTGCGCCGCAACCTCGACATGGTCTACGTCATCGAGAACAACGGCGTGTACGGGCTCACGAAGGGCCAGTTCTCGGCCTCGGCCGACGTGGGCTCGAAGGCCAAGAAGGGCGAGGTCAACAAGCAGCCGCCGATCGATCCCGTGCAGATCGCGCTCGCGCTCGGCGGTTCGTTCGTGGCGCGCAGCTTCTCGGGCGACAAGGACCAGCTCGTGCCGCTCATCAAGGCCGGCGTGCGTCATCGCGGCTTCGCGCTCATCGACGTGATCTCGCCGTGCGTCACGTTCAACGACCACGAGGATTCGACGAAGAGCTACGCGTACGCGCGTGAGTTCAACCATCGCGCGATTCACGCCGATTTCGTGCCGCCCGCCGACGAGATCAAGGCCGCCTACGACCAGGGCGACGTGCTGCCCATCGAGCTTCACGACGGCAGCCGCGTGCTGCTGCGCAAGGTGGCCAAGGACTACAACCCGCTCAATCGCGGCGCGGCCATCGAGTACATCCGCGCGCGGCAGCGTGACGGCGAGCTCGTCACGGGCCTGCTCTACATCGACGGGTCGCAACCCGACTTGCACGCCGTCAACGAGACCACCGCCACCCCCTTGAGCCGCGTGCCCTACGCGGAGCTCTGTCCCGGCCGCGAGGCCCTGCTGGCCCTCCAGAAACGCTTCCGCTAGCCCGCGCCACGCCTCGGTTTGTGACGGAATTCACCGTAATGTGGCGGTGAAATCGGCACCTTAATGGGCGCCGATTGGGAGCGCTCATCACATGACGGACGGAACTGCGACGGTCCAGGCTTTGCGCGAAAGGCTCACGGGCCTCTTGGCCGATTGGGGGGCCGAGGTCGCCACGGTCTTGAAGGAGCTCGAGGCGAAGCGCGCGCGCGTCGCGGAGCTCGAGGGCAGCGTCGCGGGTCGTCACGACGAGCTCGAGTCGCTGCGTCAGCGTGTCGATGGCCAGAACACTTTGATCGAGGCTTTGCGCGGCGACGCCGAGGAAACCTCGAAGCTGCGCGCCGAAGTGCGCAACCGCGATCTCGAGCTCGAGCGCGTGAACTCCGAGCTCGAGAGCAAGAAGGAGCTCGTGCGCGCGCTGCGCCGCGACACCGACGGCAACGAGCGGCTCAAGTCCGAGCTGCGGCAAAAGGATCGCGAGCTCGACGAGCTCAAAGCCAAGCTCCAGCGCGCCGAGCGCCAGGTCGGCGACGCCGCCGAGCAGCTCGCGGGCCTGCGCGAGGCCGCGGCGGGCAGGGCCAGCGAAGAGGAATCCGAGCTCGAATCGCTGCGCTCCGAGCTCGATGCGCGCAAGTCCGTCATCAAGAGCCTACGCGCGGACCAAGAGCGCGTCGGCGCTCTGCAAGCGAGCCTCGTCGAGAAGGGTGAGATCATCGAGGCGCTCGAGGCGTCGATCAATCGCCACTCGAACACGATCGCGGAGCTGCGCCGCAGCGCCGACACGTGGAAACGCAAGTATCAGGCGGCCAAGGGCGACAGCCCCACGGCCACCACCTCGGTGAACCTGCCGTCGTTGAGCGACACCGACGTGCGCGTCATCGAGGAGCTCGAGAAAACGAGCGGCGGTAAGACCGAAGCCACGATCGCCATCGACATGCGCCGCTCGCTTCTCGAAGCGCGCCGCACCGCCGCCAAAGGCAGCGAAAAGTAATCTTCAGGTCCCGTTGAGCGACGCGGCCAAAGCGCTGCGATCCCCAAAAACGAGTTGAGCGACGCGCCAGTCCGGCCCGAAGGCGCGCCGCGGCTCGCCCGCGCTCGCTCCCACTCGATCTACCACACCTTAAGTAAAACTGATCATATAATTGTGAGGACGAGCACAGACTTGCGGGCATGAAAGTTCGAGCCTGGGTCCAGACGGAATTTTACGGAACGGGGATTACGCCCGCTCGTCTAAACGAGAGATTTCGACCTTAGGAGAGCAGCCTGACGATCCGATAACGACAAGAACGAAAACAACATCGAGAACGCGCCGGGCGCTCGGGGACAACGAACACGAGGCAGGGAGTGTAATGACGAAGCTATCCGAGATTGACGTTCACCGGGAGATCATTACCCCACGCCTCGCCGCAGCTCCGCGCGGCACGTTCATCGACGACCTCGCCGTCTACGCCACGCAGCACCAGGCGCAACATTGGCGCGGCACGTTCGCCGAATTCCTGCACGACATCCTGCCCAAAGATCCCGCAAAGCTGACGCGCTCGTCGCATCAGTACATTCACGACATGCTCTGCGCCTATCGCGACGCACCGCGCCTCCGCGACGCGCAAGATTCCGCACCGACGACGACCGCGCTGTTCGCAGGCGAGCTGTTCGGCATCGATGCGGCGCTCGAGCGCGTCATCGACTACTTCAAGGCCGCGGCCGCGGGCTCCGACGTCGGCCGCCGCTTGTTGTTGTTGCTCGGGCCGCCGTCGGGCGGCAAGTCGTCGCTCGTGATTCTGCTGAAGCGCGGCCTCGAGGAATACAGCCACACCGAGGAAGGCGCGCTCTACGCGCTGCAAGGCTCGCCGCTCCACGAATCGCCGCTCAATTTGATACCCGCGAGTATGCGGCCCCGCTTCCGCTCCGCCTACGGCGTCGACATCCAGGGCGAGGTCTCGCCGTATGCGCGCGCCCGGCTCGACGACGAGTTCCAAGGCGACTTCATGCGCTTCCCCGTCGAGCGCATCTTCCTGTCCGAGGCCGCGCGCGTCGGCGTCGGCACTTACGCGCCGCACGATCCCACGACGGCCGACATCGCCGACCTCGTGGGCTCCGTGGATCTCTCGAAGGTGGCCGAGATCGGCGACGAAGGCGATCCGCGCGCCTGGTCGTGGTCGGGCGCCGTCTACGCCGCGAGCCGCGGCGTGCTCGAGATGATCGAGATCTTGAAGGTCAAGCGCGAGTTCCTGTACTTGCTGCTGACACTCACGCAAGAGAAGAACGTCAAGGTGTCGCGCTTCCCGCTCATCCACCTCGATGAAACGGTTCTCGCGCACACCAACCTCGCCGAGTTCAACAAGTTCCTCCAGGAAAAGGAGAACGAGGCGCTGCTCGATCGCATGGTGATCGTCAAGGTGCCGTATACGCTGTCGTTCCGCGACGAGGCGCGCATCTACCGCAAGCTCGTCTCGAGCGCGCCGGCGTTCCGCAAGGTGCACTTCGATCCGCACGTAATCGATCTCGCGGCTGTGTTTTCGATTCTCACGCGCTTGCAGAAGCCGTCGCGCGAGGGCCTCGATCTCACCAAGAAGCTCAAGCTCTACGCCGACGAGGACGTCGAGGGTTTCACCGCGGCCGACGTGCCGCGCATTCGGCAGGAATCGACCGACGAAGGTTTGACGGGTGTCAGCCCGCGCTTCGTCATCAACGCCGTCAGCAACGCGATCACGCGCAACAACGTGGCGAGCCTCACGAGCATGGAGATGCTGCTCGCGCTCAAGGACGCCATCGAGACCGATGCACGCATGGACGCGGGCCGCAAGAAGCAGTGGATCGAGTTCCTCGTGCTCGCGCGCAAGGACTTCTACAACCGCTGGGTCAAGGAAGACGTGCACCGCGCACTGTTCGCGTCGTTCCAAGAGGAAGCCCAGCAGCTGCTCGAGAAATATCTCGACGAGATCGAGGCCTCGCTCGACAAGCGCGAGGTCGAGGATCCGATCACGGGCGAATCGCGCCCGCCCGACGAGCGTTTCCTGCGCTCGGTCGAGGAGAAGATCAAGATCTCCGAGTCCGGCAAGTTGTCGTTCCGCCAAGAGGTCGTGCGCAAGGCCATGGTGGCGTTCAAGGCCGGCGAGAAGTTCACGCTCGACAATCACTCGCGGCTGCACGAGGCCATCGAGCAGTATCTGTTCGAGGAGCGTCGCGACGTGCTGCGGCTCGTGACCTCGCGCGCTCGGCCGGACGACGAGGCCGAGCAGAAGATCTCGGCCGTGCAGGAGCGGCTCATCCGCGAGTACGGCTACGACCAGCACAGCGCCAAGGAAGCGCTCAACTACGTGACCACGTTGTTATCGCAAGAGTAGAGGATCGGCGCCGGCTAGGGAGGTCGGACCGCAATGACAGGGTCGTCCGGGTTTGTAGATCCCTCGGGTTCCGGGCGGCAGTGGTACGACCTGTTTTCTCGCGGCGCACGCGACTGGCTGCGCCACAACGACAAAGTCCGCGCCGCCGTGCGCGACAAGCTCCCCGAGCTCATCGCCGGCAGCGACCTACAGCCCAGCGGCGACCGCACCGTGCAGGTGCCCGTGCGCTTCCTCGAGCATGCTCGCCTGCGTCTGCGCGACCCCGATGAATCGCAAGGCGTGGGCCAAGGCACCGGTAAACCCGGCGACCAGCTCGTCCCGCCCGATCAAGCCGGCGGCGCGAAGGGCGCGGGCGGCAACGAGGAGGGCGGGTTCGAGTTCATCCTGGAGCTCAAGATCGACGACATCGTCGATTGGCTCTGGGAGGAGCTCAAGCTGCCGAACTTGAAGATCAAGTCGGGCGCCGTGCAGTACGACGACTACACGCGCGAGGGCTGGAGCCGCCGCGGCGTGCGGTCGCGCCTCGACCGGCGCCGCTCGCTCAAGGAAGCGATCAAACGCCGCTCCGTGCAGCGCGAAGGCGCGCCGTCGTTCACGAACGACGACCTGCGCTATCGCCAGCTCGCGACGCGGCGCCGTCCCGCGACCGAGGCCGTCATCTACTTCGCGATGGACGTCTCCTCGAGCATGACGGAGCAAGACCGCAAGCTCGCGAAGTCCTTCTTCTTCTGGGTGGTGCAAGGGTTGCGCCGGCAGTACACGCACCTCACGGCCGTGTTCGTCGCTCACACGGTCGAGGCGTGGGAGTTCCCCGAGTCCGAGTTCTTCGAGGTCACCGGCAGCGGCGGCACGGTCGCCTCGACGGCGTTCCGCAAGATCCTCGAGATCGCGGCGCAACGCTTCGACCCGGGCCGCTTCAACACTTACGTTTTCTACGCGTCCGACGGCGCCAACTTCCACAACGACCGCGAGGCCGCCGAGGCGGCGCTCGCCGAGCTCGGCAAGGTCGCGAACTACGTGGGCTACGTCGAGACGGCGTCGGGCGCGCAGCCGTCGCTGCAGTCCGAGACTGCGATCCTGTTCGAGCGGCTCGAAGCGCAAACACACGCGGCCGGCAAGCACGCGCTCTCGACACCGGAGTCCGTCTGGGAGGCGATCCGCGGCTTCTTCAGCCGCCGCGCCGAGCTCGAGGTCTAGCATGAACCGGGTGCTGCAAGGCTACGCCGGCCGCCTCGAAACCCTCGCGCACGACCACGGCCTCGACTACTACCCGGTGCAGTTCGAAGAGGTGCCGTCCAGCTTCATGATGGAGGTGGCCGTCTACGGGCTGCCCGTGCGCATGCCCCACTGGTCGTTCGGCGTGCGCTACATCTATCAGCTCGTGCAGCACCGCATGGGTCACTCGCGGCTCTTCGAGGTGGTGTTCCCCGGGAACCCGGGCCGCGCCTACCTCGCGGGCAACAACTCGCTGCAAGAGAACACGCTCGTCACGGCGCACGTGCTCGGCCACGCCGACTTCGCGAAGAACAACTCGCTGTTCAAGCGCAGCCAGGAGCAGGTGGGCTATCGCATCGTCGAGCAGGCGGCCACGCACGCGCGGCAGATCGGTGCGGCCGTCGAGCAGTATGGCCAGACGCGCGTGGAGCAGTTGCTCGACGCGGCGCTCGCGCTCGAGGCGCACATCGATCCGTTCCAGGGGCTACGCCGTGAGCGCTATCCGCACTACGTCGACGTGCCGCACGCGTCGCACGAGACCAGTTTTCAAAAACGCTTCGACAATCTACCGGGCACCCCGCTCGCCGCCGACCAGCCGTTAGAGCGCGTCCGCGCGCCGATTCCGCCGCAGCCGGAGCGCGACCTGCTGTGGTTCATCGCCGAGTACGCGCCCGAGCTCGAGGAGTGGGAGCGCGACGTATTCCGCGCCGTGCGCGAGGAATCGTTCTATTTCTATCCCGTGTTCGCCTGCCAGATCATGAACGAGGGCTGGGCTTCGTACTGGCACGCGCGCCTATTGCGCGAGGCCGACTTCCTCCCGCACAACGAGTATCTCGACGCGCTCAAGACCCACTCCGACGTCGTGCGCCCGCACGCGGCCGAGCAACAGGCCGCGCTCGCGCCGAATCCCTACCACGTGGGGTTCCAGATCTGGGAAACGATCGTCGCCGAGCACGGCATGGCACGCGCGTTCCAGATCCGCGCCGAGGACGACGACTTCAGCTTCGTGCGCAATCATTTGACGCAGGAGCTCGCCGAGGAGCTCAAGCTGTTCCGCTACGAGCGCCGTTCCGACGGCAGCGTCACGGTGCTCGACCACGACATTCACGCGCTGCGCGAGACGGTGCTCGCGCCGAAATACAACTTCGGCGCACCGGCCGTGCTGTCGAAGCACTTGGCCCACGACGGCGCGCTCACGCTGCACCACGAGCATGCGACCGACGGGCGCGGTCTCGACCTCGACCGCGCCGAGCGCGTGCTCGACTACCTACACCAGGTGTGGCGACGGCCCGTCAAGCTCGAGACCGTCGATTCGTCGGGCCAGCCCAAGACGCTCGAGCGCGCCTGAAGCTATTGCTCGTTCGCTTCGTCCGATGCGGCGGCGTCCTCGGCTTCGCGTGCGGCGCGCCGCTCGCGGCGGCTCGGCGGCTGCTGCTGGCTCTCGGCGATGAGCGCGGCGGCTTCTCCCGCGGAAACCGGCGTGAACTCGCCGAGCGCGCAGACCGGTCCGCCGATCAAGCCCGGCCCCTCGACGGCCGTGGTCGTGCCGGTGGCGCGGTCGAAGACCGGGGTCCTGTTGGCCGAGGTGCTGACCCGGATCAATATCTGAAAAGTCGCGCCGGCGCAGATCTGGCCGTCGTTGTTGGTATAGCTCAGCTGCGAGGACGGCCGCAACGCAGGGCACGATCTCGCGAGGTCGTTGCGGTAGAGCCGCTGGTCACGCGTCGCGAACAGGATCCTGTTGGCGTCGATGACGAGCCAGCGATCGACGTTCGCGCGCGCCAAGCACGCCTGCCCCACGGCTGCGTTCTCCTGCGCCGGCGTCGAGCCGTGCCACACCAATGTGGAGAACACCGCCGTGCCGAGCAACCACCACGGACGCTTCATGCGCACTCTCATTCGGCACCTCCGGCGCGTTCGCTCGACGAGACGCATGCTACGCGCTCCGCGCCTTCGCGGGAATACGAGGCCGTCAAAGAGCCGCTACTTCTTGAACAGCGAATCCAGCGTCGAACGCGCGGCATTTTCGGCTTGCTGCTCGGCCGGATTGAAGGCGCGCGGGGTAGGCTTGAAGTAGTCGCAGAAGTTGGCCGCTTTCTTGTCGCGGACCTCGATCGCGTCGTCCTCGCTGCAGCCTTTGGGTTTGCGCGGCGCGTAGCGCTCGCACATGCGGCAGACGTGCAAGTGCACGTGGCACTTCGGGCACTCGTCGAGGCGCGTCAGCGGCAGCGAAAGCTCGGCGAGCGATTCGCCGCAGCGGTAGCAGCGTAGATCGTGAGCCATCGTCAGAGGTCGAGCTCGATGCTCTCGAGCGCGAGCAGCCGGTGTTTGATCGCGAGGCCGCCCGAGTAGCCGCCGATGGATCCATCGCTCGCGATGACGCGGTGGCACGGGATCACGATCGGCAGCGGGTTGCAGCCGTTGGCCTGGCCGACGGCGCGGGCGGCCTTCGGTTGCCCGATCGCGCGCGCGATGTCGCCGTAGTTGCGCACGGCGCCGTACGGGATCGCGCGCAGCGCTTTCCATACGCGGAGCTGGAAGTCGGTGCCGACGGGCGCCAAGTCGAGGTCGAAGTCGCGGCGCTGGCCCGCGAAGTACTCGGCGAGCTGCGCCGCGACGTCGCGGCAACGCTTCGCGTCGCGCCGGCCCGCGGGACGCCGGCCGTCCAACCGAATCTCGAGCACGCGGCCGTCGCCGTCGACGGCGACCGAGAGCGCCGCGCGGAACGGCGACGGCACGAGATCCCAGTAGCAATAGACCCTGGCCGCGCGGCGGCTCGGCGGGGGCGCTGTCGGTGCCGGTTTCCCCAAGTCTGCTACCTTAGCGTGCCGCTCGGCTCGTGCGAGTCGGCGGCGGTTTGTTGCGGATGCTAGCAGAGTTGACATGCTCCGCGGCCTAAAGGCCGGGGATTCCCACGACTGGCGAGTGATGTCCCACTCGGAGAATGTTCATCGCAGCGTTTTGGTCACGATCGTGTACGGAACCACAGTCGCCACACGTCCACTCTCTTATTCCAAGGTCTGCGATACCTTTCGGCCTCTGCTCGGGCAGGGAGCCGCAAGCAGAACAGACCTGGGTACTGAATCGTTCGTTCACTTCCTCGTACCAAGCTCCGCGCGCAATCGCTTTGTAGCGCAGCATGTTTCGGAAGGACGACCAGCCTGCGTCGAGCACGGACTTCGCCAGTCTGGTCTTGGCGAGTCCTGCGGCGTTCACGTTGCCGACCGCGATATAGTCGAAGTCTCGCACGATGCGATGCGAGGCTTTGTGCAAGAAGTCGTTCCGCGCGTTCTTGATGCGCGCATGGATGTTGGTAGCGAGGCGTTTCTTGTTGGCGCGCTGCGCCTGCGCCATCTTGTCGGCCAGCTTGGCGAGCTGCTTGGGGTTCTCGATCTTCTCGCCGGTCGAGAGTGCCGCAAGGTCTTTCAATCCGAGATCGATACCTACTTCGCGCTCGATCGCGCGCGGCTCCACATCGGGTATCTCGACCACGATGTTCAGATACCAGCGCCGGCGCGAGTCCTGAGCGAAGTTCGTGCCGTCTTTAATCTTGCCTTGCGGCAGCGGCCGCGAGTACCACACGCGGAAGGTATTGCCCGCGAATCGGAACGCGCTCCCTTCGCGCTTGAGGTCTCTGCCTTTCAGCGGTACCCAGCCGAGGTGCCGGCGCCCGCGATAGCGCAAGAACGGCCTTTTGTGCTGTTTGCGAGATTTGGCGTATTGCTCGCAGACCGCGTTTACGGCGCCCGAGTGAAGGCCGAGCTCCTTGCTCGATCCGGTCGTGAGAACGTTCAGATCGAAGCCGCTGGGCCATTGCTTGTCCCAGGTCAGCGCGGACTTCTGCACGTCGTTGCAGTAGTTCCAGACGCAGTTGACGGCAAGCGCTTGCTGGTGAAGCAGGCCCGCGAGGTTCTTGACGCGGTAGCGGTAGACCTGAATCATTCTCGCCACGATTCTATCGCACTGCGCGAACGTCTGCGGGTGTCTGGGCGCGCAGCTTGTCGGACTCGACGGCGAACCGGATCACATTCACTTGTTGGTCGAGTACGCGCCCAAGCTTGCAGTCTCAGCCCTGGTGAACGCACTCAAGGGGACTTCGAGTCGCGTGCTACGCCGTCTACAGCCAGATCTTGCTCGCCGGTACTGGAAAGGGGTGCTCTGGTCTCCGTCCTACTTCCCGGCGAGCACGGGCAGCGCAACGCTCGAGAAGGTCAAGCAATACGTCGAGGCGCAGCGCGCGTCCACAGCTCCCTAACGACCCACAACACGGAGCGGCGCTCCTTCCCCGGCGTGAACGGCGGGGTTCCCGCGCCGAAGACTCGATGACCGATCGAGGGGACGAGGGCATGGACGCGGGCATGGATGCCCGCGGTAGAGCAACGCAGGAGCAGTTGCCGAGAGCAGTTGGCGAGCAGTGGGTGACCGTCGCGACGGGTTTGAGCGAGGCGCTCGCCAACGAGCTCGCGCTCGTGCTCACGGCTCGCGGCGTGCCGTTTCGGCGCGGACCCGGCGTCACGGGATGGGAGCTCATGGTGCCGCTGACGGCGGTGCCCGTGGCGGCCACGGAGCTCGCGCTCTATCGCCACGAGAACGCACGCAAGGTCGGAGCACGGCCGCTCGAGGAGATCGGCGACGGCCGGCCCGGCGCCGTCGCCTACGTCGTCACTTTGCTCGCGGTGTTCGTCGCGCTGCACGCGGATCTCTTCTTGCTCGACTGGCTCGGCGCGGGCCGTTTCGACGGCGGCGCCGTGTTCGGCGGCGAGGTCTGGCGCCTCGTCACGGCGCTGACGCTGCACATCGAGCTCGCGCACCTTCTCGGCAACGTCGCGTTCGGCGCGTTCTACGGCTATTTCGTGGGCCGCTATTTGGGCACGGGCGTCGGCTGGCTCACGGTGATCCTCGCCGCCGCCGCGGGCAACGGGCTCAACGCGTTGGTGCAGGCGGCGACGCACCGGTCGATCGGCGCCTCGACCGCCGTGTTCGCGGCGCTCGGCCTGCTCGTGGCCTACACGTGGCGCCGCGGCTTCTTGACGCACACGCCGTGGCGCGCGCGCATCGCGCCGATCGTCGCGGGCCTGGGTCTGCTCGCGTTCACGGGTGTGAGCGGCGAAAACACCGATCTCGGCGCGCACCTGTTCGGCCTCGTCGCGGGGTTCGGCGCCGGGATCGTGCTCGCGCGCTTCGTGCCGGTGGCGTGGCTCAAGAGCACCCGCGTGCAACGCGTGTGCGCCGCGGCCGCGGTGCTCGTCGTGCTCGGTGCCTGGGCCGTCGCTTTCTAGCAGTCGAGGGCGCTGGCGACGAGCTCGAGGAAGTCGTTCTCGCTCGCGACACCCTGGGCCAGGTGCGCGTTCAGCGTGTAGCCGTGGCGCTTCGCGAGCGCTTCGTACCGCGGGCGCCGGTGTGCGACGAGCGCGGGGAAGATCCAGCGCACGAACTCGTCGGGCACGATGCGGTCGGGGCTGTCGAGCTCCGCCTCGGCCAGGTACTCGCCGAGCTTCTGCTCGAGGAACTCCTCGTTGTAGTAGAGCGGCTTGGGATCCGTGACCGCGCGCCGCACGAGCTCGCGCTCGAGGGTGTCGTCGGGCTTCAAATAAAGAATGAGTGTGTTCTCGGCGAGCGTCTTCTCGGTCTGCTCGTCCTGGAGCTCCACCAGGCTGCCGCCCGCGTCGTTGATGAAGTGGTCGTAGCCGTAGATCTCCTGTGCCTTGACGATGAACTCCGCGACGTCGCGCATCGCGTTGATCTCGGCGTCGCGGTGCAGCCGCTGGCGGCGCTTGAACTCGGCGACGGGCAGGCCGCGCAAATCCGTGCGGCCGATCTTGCCGAGGAACGTCGACACGGGCTGGAGGTTGTGGAACGTGACGTTGCTCGCGATGTAGATCGAGTCGCTGCGCAGCAGCTCGCGCAGGAAGTCGATCTGCATGGCCTGGCGCTTGATGTTGTCGAGGATCGGCTCGGCCAGATACTTCGTGCCGATGCGGTAGTCGCCCGAGTAGTGAAACCACTGTGACGAGGGCAGCTTGTAGGCGAGCGTGGTCTTGCCGACGCCGGACATTCCGAGCAGCGTGATGGCCTTGTGCGGCCAGGCCAGAAACTCCGAGCGGGTCATGCGCATGTGAAGGACCGCGAGACTGTCAGCGCGCGGATTATACGTTCGCGGTCACGCCGAGCCGAATGTCGAAGTTGCCCGTGAGCTCGCCGAGTGTCGAGCCCGGCAGCGGCCGGTAGTCGACCATGAGCGTCTCGAGCAGCGCGGGATCCGTGATGCGGCGCGTGATGAGATCGCCCTCGTTCGCCTCATGACCCTTGACGAGCGCTTGCGTCGCCATGATGCGCTTACCCGCCTTGCTCACGGCCACGTGGATGTGCGGTGCGCGGAACTGCCCTTGCAGCGTGTACGGCACGGGCTTGATCGTGCGGAAGTAATAGCGCCCCTCGGCGTCCGTGAGGAAGCGGCCGTAGCCCTGGAAGTTCCGGTCGAGCTTGCCGTCGTTGCGGCCTTCGGTGTGGATGTACGAGCCGTTGACGTCCGACTGCCAGATTTCGATGACGGCGCCGCGCACGGGCGCACCGCTCTCGGCCAGCAACCGGCCGCCGAAGTGCGCGATCTCGCCGACGGCCGGCGTTATGCCGTCGTTGATGATGAGCAGATCGTTGTCCGTGTCGAGCGGCAGGCGGTCGGGGTAGTAGGGGCCGTCGCCCGTGACGGCCGTGGCGAGCGCCTCGGCGAACGCGCCGCGCGCGCCGAGCGCGGCCGCCGCTCCCGTTGTGAGGGCTCCGAGGAATCTCCGACGCGTGGCAATCATGGTCTACCCCCGGTTGTTCGCGGCCGGATCTTGCCGTTCGAAAGGAGCCTACGCGCCGCCGCCGCGGGCCGCAACGCGTGCCAGCGGGAGGTGCCCAGCGGGAGGTGCCGGTGTTACGGTTTCGGTTGAACCGAAACCGTAACACCGGCACCTCTTCCGTAGCGGCG
>Ga0302046_10003656_pt1 | contig 13841 bp, 8 predicted proteins | sample RVTome_11_FD_200261 | JGI IMG/M metagenome (GOLD analysis project Ga0302046, IMG submission 200261) | Soil microbial communities from uranium-contaminated site in the Upper Colorado River Basin, Wyoming, United States - RVT147D111 (version 2) ...
GGGCCAAAACCACGGCCGAATCGTCCGCATCGGGCTCCTTCGAAGGAATGAGATGTCCCGGTATCACTTCGAAGCTACTCCCGCCCGGGATAATTCCCTTGAGCGACGTGTCTCACCGGCTCAATTCCTCCCCGCCTCCGCCCGTGAAGTTACTAATGGCTTCGGCGGGTCCCGCCGTAGCCTTTGGCGTAGGCGGACCGGCCGTCGGCCCGCCGCCTGGCTCGGCCGATTTGGCAACCCCCTATTTTGGCGGCCCAGCATGGGCGGCCCTCCGGGCCGAAAACCTTATCCGAGCCGGGACCGCGACCAGCTTCTGCGCCTCTTCGCGGGCCCAGGTGTCTGCGGCGAGCACGGTTTCGAGATCATTGGCTTCGCGGCGCTCGTGGTGTTCCAGCGTCTCTCCGATGATCTCGGGTATCTGAAGAAAGCCGATGCGCTCCTCGAGGTAAGCGGCAACGGCGATCTCGTTCGCGGCGTTGAGCACCGCGGGCGCGGTGCCGCCCGTCTCGATCGCTTGATAGGCCAGCCGGACGCATGGGAATAGATCCAGGTCCGGCGGGTGAAACTCTAGACGCATCGCGTTCTCCAGATCGAGGAAGGGAAGACCGGTCGGCAGCCTTTCCGGATAAGTCAGCGCATATTGGATCGGCAACCGCATGTCCGTCACGCCGAGCTGAGCCAAGACGGAGCCGTCCTCGAACTCGACCATGGAATGAATCGTCGATTGCGGATGCACGACGATACGCACCTGGGACGGTCTCACACCGAAAAGCCAGCAGGCCTCGATCACCTCGAACCCCTTGTTCATCATGGTGGCGGAGTCAATCGTGATCTTCGGTCCCATTTGCCAAGTCGGATGCTTGAGCGCTTCCGCGGGCCGGGCCCCTCGCATCGTTTCGAGGCTCGCGTTGCGGAAGGGTCCGCCGGAGGCTGTTAGCCACAAGCGACGGACGGTTTTTCCGGGTTGCCCCGTCAGGCATTGGTGGATGGCGTTGTGCTCGCTGTCCACGGGGAGCAGCCGAGCTCCCGAAGCCTCCATGGCACGGGTCATGATCTCTCCGGCGATGACCAGGGTCTCCTTGTTGGCGAGGGCCACGGTCTTACCGGCCTCGAGCGCTCGGAGCGTCGGGACCAAGCCGACCGCGCCGACAGTGGCCGATACCAGAAGATCCACGTCGGGGTGGGTCGCGACGTCCACCATTCCCGGCGTCGCGGTTCCGATGGCAAGACCGGCAAACCGTTCCCTCAGGGCCCGGGCGTCCTCGTCGCGGTGAACCGACGCCACCCGAGGGTGAAATCGCTCGATCTGCCCAGCAAGCTCATCGACTTTGGAACCGGCGCCCAGTCCGATGACGGCGAAGCGATCGCTCAGGCGTTCCAAGACGCGAAGCGTGTTGGTCCCGATGGAACCCGTCGAGCCGAGAATGGAGATCCCCTTCACTGAAATCCGTCTCTCCTCTTTTTGACCGCGGGAAATAGCAGTCCAAAGAATATTCTAGCGGAGGAGGTCGATTCTCCCAAACGTCCCGCTTCGTCCACTAGCTGCCCACTAGCTGCAGGTAAGCAAACAGCGCCGGCGCGCTGAAATACAGGCTATCGAGGCGATCCAAGGCCCCGCCATGGCCCGGGATGAGCTCCGAGGTGTTCTTGACCCCCGCGGATCGTTTCAGGAGCGACTCGAAGAGATCTCCGGCAACGCCCAGTAGCGACAGGATCAATCCCAGGATCCCGGCGCGGAGTAGATGGACCTCCGGAAGGAAGAGGCGGGAGGCCAGCAGCGCCGCCGCGACGGCCGCGAGGGTCCCGCCCAGAAGTCCCTCGAGCGTCTTGTTAGGGCTCACCGACGGTGCGAGCTTACGTCGACCGAACGCCCTGCCCATGTAGTAAGCCCCGGTATCTCCCATCATGATGACCGCCAGTAGGAACAAGACCCAGTAGCGCCCGCTGGCCCCGGGTCCCGCCAGTCGGACGCCGACCAGGGTCCCGAGCAGGAGCCCCGCGTACAGGGGAGCCAGTATCGTGGTCGCGACGTCCCCAAAAGTTTCCCGCGTGGGGTTTCCGCGCAGGACGGATGCCACCCCCACCAGCAGCACGAACACAACGACGATGGCCGCGATCGATGGTGAACCGGGATAAAACGAAGCGACGATAAAGAACGTCACCGCATACCCGATCGAACGAAAGGCGCGATAGCCGTTTCGCTCCGCGAGATCGTAAAGCTCTCGCACGCCAAGCAGCCCGGCGACCTCTGCCAGGAGCAGAAAGGCCCAGGCGGGAGCGAAGAGGATGACGGCAAGGAGAGGGGGGAGGAGAACGAGCGCGGTGACGACCCGGCTCATTCGCTACGCGTAGCTGCGATCCGGAGACAGGGCGCGGATGCCGCCGTAGCGACGATCCCGTTTCTGGTAGTCGATGACGGCCTCGAAGAGCTGTCGCTTGCGAAAATCCGGCCACAGGGTCTCGGTGACCCAGATCTCCGCATAAGCAATTTGCCAGAGTAGGAAGTTGGAGACGCGTAACTCCCCGCTCGTTCGGATCAGCAGATCGGGGTCCGGCATCCCCGCGGTATACATGTGAGCGGACAGTGCCTTTTCGTCCACTGTGAGCGGCCCTTCGGAGGCCAGCGAATCATTCCGGGAAGTTGCAAGGGCTTCGCGAATCAATGAACGGCACGCGTCCACGATCTCCGCACGCCCCCCGTAGTTGAGCGCGATGTTGAAGAGAAGTCCGGTATTGTCGTGGGTGCGCTCCATTCCCTCTTCGAGTGCCGCGACGACGTCGTCGGGAAGCTCTGCGGTTCTTCCGATCACCTGGAAGCGGATGTTGTTCTTTTGCAGCGTGGCGAGCTCGAGACCCAGGTACCGCTTCAGCAGTTTCATGAGGGTGTCCACTTCCTTCTTGGGTCGCTTCCAGTTCTCCTGCGAGAAGGCGTAGAGAGTCAGTACCTCGATGTCCATCCGCGCGCAGGTCTCCACGACCTCTCGCACGGAGGCGATGCCCGCTCGGTGTCCTTCCACGCGCGGGAGATTGCGACTCTGGGCCCATCTCCCGTTGCCGTCCATGATGATGGCGATGTGTGCGGGCAGCCGCTCGAAGTCGATGCGGTGAAGAAGCTCGTCCTCGACGGAACCTTTGTTGACGGCTTTTTCGATGTCAGCGAGACTCATTGCGGATCTACAACTGTAGCACAGACGACGATGCTGTCAACTTGCGGTTTCTCGACGGTTTAGGCCGCGCCGGCGACCCGAGGTGTCTCTTCAGGAAGCGCGCGGTGTACGAGCCGCCGGGGGATGCCATCACCTTGGCAGGCGGTCCCCAGGCCACCAGCCTGCCGCCGCGCTCTCCACCCTCGGGACCGAGATCCACGACGCAGTCGGCCTCCCGGATGACGTCGAGGTTGTGCTCGATGACGACGACCGTGTTGCCCTGATCGACCAAGGATTGCAGGGCCCCGACCAGTTTCTCGATATCGGCCATGTGGAGACCGGTCGTCGGCTCGTCGAGCAGATAGAGTGTCGTGCCTCGGCTCGGTTTCGCGAGCTCGTAGGCCAGCTTGATCCGTTGCGCCTCGCCTCCCGAGAGCGTGTTCGAAGGCTGTCCGAGGGTAAGGTAGCCCAGTCCCATCTCGGTGAGGATGTGTAGCGGCCGGTGGATCGATTCCACCGGACGGAAGAGCTGGACGGCCTCGGCGAGCGTCATCTCCAGGATTTGGTGGATGTTTTTCCCCCGGTAGCTCACCGCGAGCGTCTCGGGAGTGAAACGGCGGCCGTCGCAGATCTCGCAGTGCACGTAGACGTCGGGCAGAAAGCTCATCTCCATCTTGATGCGCCCTTGGCCCGCGCAATGCTCGCAGCGGCCGCCCTTGACGTTGAACGAGAAGCGCCCCGGTAAGTATCCGAGCATGCGCGCTTCCGGCGTCGAGGAGAAGAGCTTCCTGATGTCATCGAAAAAACCGACGTAGGAAGCAGGGATGGATCGCGGCGTCTTGCCGATGGGAGTCTGATCCACCTCGAGCACGCGCGTGAAGGACTCGGCGCCAACGATCTCTCGATGGGCGCCGATGCGGCCTCCGCTTCCGGTCAATCGGCGTCGCACCGCCCGGTACAAAATGTCTCGCACGAGCGTGGACTTACCCGAGCCCGAGACGCCGGTCACGACATTGAATCGGCCGATGGGGAAGCGCACCTCAATGTTCTTCAGATTGTGCTCGCGGGCGCCGCGGATCGTGACCGAGGGGCAGCCCGAAAGCGGTCGCGACCGGGCCGCCGGCCGCGCTCCTTGTCGTTTGAGAAACCGACCGGTCAAGGACCGGGGGTTGGCCTCGATATCGGTAGGCTTTCCGACGCCGACGATCTCGCCTCCCTCCGCGCCACCGCCTGGTCCGAGGTCGATGACGTAATCCGCTTGCCGAATCGTCTCTTCGTCGTGCTCCACGATCACGACGGAGTTGCCTTCTTGCTGCAGCCGGCGCAACGTATCCAGCAACACCCGGTTGTCACGTACGTGGAGTCCGATGGTGGGCTCGTCCAGAATGTAGCAGACACCCCGCAGATTGGCGCCGAGCTGTGCGGCTAGCCGAATGCGTTGCGCCTCTCCTCCGGAGAGGGTGTCACTGCGCCGCGATAGCTGCAGATAGGAGAGTCCAACTTCCATCAGAAAGGCGAGCCGGGAGCGGATCTCCTTCAAAATGTTCTCCGCGATGACGCCGGTCCGTCCACGGAAATTCGCGCCGGCGAGGAACGCGAGAACCCCCTCGGGCGTCATGTCGCTCAACTCGTGGATGCTCTTCTCCCCGATGCGAACCGATCGCGCGACCGGGTTGAGTCTCGCCCCTTGGCAGTCGGGACAGGGTGTTTGCGAGCGAAACTGAGCAAGGTGCAGCGAGGCCTCGCCGCGCGTGTCGCGGTAGAGCCTCTCCAGATAGGGAATCACGCCTTCCACTTCGTCGGTGCCGAACAGGAGGCCCTGGCGCTCCATGCCATGGAGCCTTCCAAAGGGCCGTTTCGGATCCAAGCCCAGTCTTGACGCCATCCGGAGCACCCTCGTCGTTCCGCCTCCTCGCAAGTGACTTCCAGAGAGGGGCGCCACCGCGCCCTGGCCGAGAGAGCGTTTCTCATCTGGCACGACGAGATCCGGATCGAAACCCTCTAAAAATCCCATCCCACGACACCGAGGACAACCGCCGTAGCGACTGTTGAAGGAGAAGAGCCGCGGGTCCATGTCCTCATAGCTCGTCTCGCATCGCGGGCAAGCGCGCTTCAGGTTGTAGTAACGGGTTTGTTCAGGGCCAACGACCAGGACCGCGCCACCCCCCAGCTCGAGCACGTCCCGTAACGAGCTGGCATCGTCCGCCCTCACGTTCGCCTCTCGCCCCAGCTCGGCCACCACCGCCTCGATGTCGTGCTCCACGTAGCGTCGCAACGGGCGAGCGTCCCCGGTGGAAATCAACTTTCCGTCGATGCGCAAACGTCGATAGCCATCCTTGGCGGCCTGTTCCAAGACCTCTCGGTGGGAACCCTTGCGGGCCCGCACCAGTGGTGCCAGCAAGAGGATGGGTTGCTTCCTGAAACGTCCGACAATGTCCGCCGCGATCTGGTCTTCAGTCTGCGGGGTGATGGGGAGATGGCAGTGCACGCAATGCTGCACCCCGACCTTCGAATAGAGCAGCCTCAGATAGTGGTAGATCTCGGTTGCCGTGGCCACGGTCGATTTCCGTCCGCCCTGGGTGAGTCTCTGCTCGATGGCGATCGTCGGCGGAATGCCGGAAAGGAGATCGACTTCGGGCTTGTCCATCACCTGGATGTATTGGCGAGCATAGGCGGAGAGGCTCTCGATGAAGCGGCGCTGTCCTTCGGCGAACAGGATGTCGAAGGCAAGCGTGCTCTTGCCCGAGCCAGAGAGTCCAGTCACCACGACCATGCGATCGCGCGGCACGTCGACGCTCACGGCCTTGAGGTTGTGCTGACGCGCACCGATGACACGGATCGCGTTGCCATGGAGCTCCGCCGGCCTGGGCAGCGGCGCCGGCGAGATGCGCGGCGGCTCCTCACGGAGATAGGGCGCCAGGTAGCGCCCGGTGTGAGAGCCGACGGCGCCCACGATGTCCTCGGGGGTGCCGGTGGCGACGATGCGGCCGCCCCCTTCCCCGCCTTCCGGCCCCAAGTCGAGCACCCAGTCCGCGTTCTTCACGACGTCGAGGTTGTGCTCGATGACCAAGATGCTGGCCCCCTGCTCCAGCAAATTGTCGAACGCGGCGAGGAGCACGCGGATGTCGTCGTAATGCAGCCCCGTCGTCGGCTCATCGAAGAGGAACAGCGTGCCTTCCGCCGCCGCCGCACTCATCTGGTACGCGAGCTTCAAACGCTGCGCCTCACCGCCCGAAAGCGTGTTCACCGGTTGTCCGAGGCGCAGATAGCCGAGACCCACGCGCCGCAACACGTCCAGGGGGCCGACGATCTTGCTTTGATCGGAAAAGAAGTGGAGTGCGTCCATCACGGTCATGGCGAGAACGTCCTGGACGTTCTTTCCGCGGAGCCGAACCTCGAGGACTTCGCGTTTGAAGCGCGCGCCGCCGCACGCCTCGCAGGTCACGTAGACATCGGAGAGGAATTGCATCTCGACCTTTTCGAAACCGTCCCCCGAGCATAGGGGACACCGACCTCCATCGACGTTGAAGCTGAACGTGCTGGCGGAAAAGCCGCGCCTCCGTGCTGCCCGAGTCGACGCGAAGAGCTGGCGAATGGGTGCGTACGCCTTCAGGTAAGTGAGAGCGTTCGATCGTGGGGTCCTTCCGACCGGTGATTGATCGACGAGCACGATGTCCCGGACGAGATCGAGACCCTCGATGCCGTCACAGTCCCCAGGAGTACCGCCTCCTCGACCCTTCCACTTTCGGTAACCGCGATAGAGGATCTCCTCGACCAGCGTGCTCTTTCCGGAGCCCGAGACGCCGGTGACGGCGACCATGACCCCGAGAGGGATAGCGACGTCGATATCGCGGAGATTGTTCTGCCTGGCCTTGGCGATTTGAATCGTGCGGTCGGGGCGAACCTTGCGCTGCGCCTTGCGCCTCGGCACGCGCAACTGGCCGGCGAGGTACTTTCCGGTTACCGACCGCTCGGAGGCTGCCAGCGCTGCCGGGGCCCCGAAGAAAATGAGCTCGCCACCCCGCTCCCCGGCGCCCGGCCCCAGATCGATGACGCAGTCGGCCCGCCGGATGACTTCCGGATCGTGCTCGACGACCGCGATGGTATTGCGGTTGTCGCGGAGTCGCTTCAGAATGTCCATCAAACGCGACGTGTCGCGTGGGTGGAGGCCTACCGAAGGCTCGTCCAGCACGTAGAGCGTGTTCACGAGCGACGAGCCGAGAGCGGTGGTCAGATCCACTCTTTGCACCTCGCCGCCCGAGAGCGTTCGGGACTGACGGTCGAGCGTCAGGTATCCGAGCCCTACGTCCCGTAGGTAACCGAGACGGCCGACGATCTCGTCGAGCAGCATTTCCGAGACCCGGTCGCCGCGCCGCCGCGGTAGCTTGGCAAAGAAATCCAGCGATTCTTCGATGTTCGACGCGTAGACCTCCCCGATGGTTCTGCCGGCCAGCCGGTAGAGGAGCGTCTCCTTCTTGAACCGCGTCCCCCCGCATGCTTCGCAGGTTACATAGCTTCGGTACCTCGATAGGAGCACGCGAATGTGCATCTTGTACGTCCGGCTCTCTAGCCATTCGAAGAACCCTCGGATGCCATAGAAGCTCCGATCGCCCTCCGTCACCTGTCGCTGGTGCGCTCGGGAAAGGCTCTCCCAGGGCACGTCCGCCGGTATGCGTCTCCTGCGACAGTAGGCCAGGAGGTCGTCCTGTCCCTCGCGGTAGGAAGACGTCGTCCACGGCTTGATCGTTCCCTGCCGGAGCGTGCGTCGGGGATCGGGGATGACGAGATCCAGGTCGATGCCAATGGTTCGCCCGAAGCCCTTGCACGTTTCGCACGCCCCCAGGGGGCTGTTGAAAGAAAAGAGGTTGGGCACCGGATCGGTATAGTGAATGTCGCAAGAAGGGCAATGGAAATGCTCGCTGAACCGAGCCTCGATGAGCGCTCTCTCGTGCTGGACGTGGATGGCCACCTCGCCCTTGCCGAAATGAAGGGCCTGACCGATGGACTCAACGAGCCGATCGCGAGAACGCGAATCGCCGACGGCGCGATCCACCAAGATCGAGAGCGGTTGGTCGCGGCGCCCGGTAAGAAGAGGGCGAGAGACCTCGGTCACTTCGCCGTCGACCAAGACGCGGTGGAAGCCCAACCGCCGGAGACTCGATTCCACCTCTCCGAGCTCACCGCGGGCGGGGATTCTCAACGGGAACGTGATGAAGAGCCGCTCACCCGCGAAGCGATGAAGAACCTTCTCCACGATGGTCCCGGCCGCGTCCCGCTCGACTTTCTCGCCGCAACCCCGGCAGAAGAGCTCGGCGACCTTCGAGAAAAGCAGTTTGACGTGATCGTTGATCTCGGTCATCGTGCCCACGGTGGAGCGCGAGTTCTTCACCGGATTACTTTGATCGATCGCAATCGCGGGAGGGATGCCCTCTATTCGATCGACGCGCGGTTTGTCCATGCGGTCGAGGAATTGACGGGCGTACGTCGAGAAGCTTTCGACGTAGCGGCGCTGACCTTCGGCATAGAGGGTATCGAACGCCAGCGAGGACTTGCCGGAACCGGAGACACCGGTCACGGCAATGAGAGAGCCCAACGGCAAGTCGAGGTCGATTCCTTTCAGATTGTTCTGGCGGGCCCCCCGAACGCGGAGCACGTTCGAATCGGTGCCGATTGGGTGCGTCTTGGCGCGCCTCGGTCTTCTCTTGGCGGGCATCTCGACAGATTAGCGTTCCCGCCGGGATTGGATCAAGGTAAGTCGCGTTGCGTCGTTTCTCATCAGACTTCTAATACTCGACGCGCATCAGATGGAGGCCTTGGGCCGGGGCCGTCGGTCCCGCCTGCTTTCGATCCTTTGCTTCGAGGAGACGATCGATCTCGCCGGGGTCGATCTTCCCGCGTCCCACTTCGAGCAGCGTGCCCACGATGTTTCTCACCATGTGATGTAGAAACCCGTCGGCGGCTACTTCGTAGACGAGCTCGGCTCCCTCCCTCACGAAACGCGAGACCGTGCAGTGTCTCTCCGAAGTCTTGGCTTCGCACGAGGAAGCGCGAAAGGACTCGAAATCGTGACGGCCGACGAACCGCTCCGCCGCCTTGGACATCGCTTCCCAGTCGAGCGGGTAGGGATGATGGAGCGTGTACCGACAGCGGAACGGAGAAGCGACGGGAGAGACATCGAAGCAGTAGCGATAGGTTTTCGAGCGTGCGGTGTAGCGCGCGTGGAAGTCCGGGGGGGCCAGCTCCACGTCCAGGATCCGGATGTCCTGGGGAAGCATCGAGTTCAAACCCTTCAGCAGCCCGGAGGGCGGAACGGGCGTGGGAAGCTCGAAGTGCGCGACCTGTCCCTGCGCATGCACCCCCGCGTCGGTGCGCCCTGCTCCCACGACGGTGACGGGATCTCCTGCTATGTTGGCGAGCGCCTCTTGCAGTCGGGACTGGATGGTGGCGCCTTGAGGTTGGAGCTGCCAGCCCAGATAGTCGGTGCCGTCGTAGGCGAGCGTCATCCGATGGAGAATCATGTGGGGAGAGCGCGTCCTTATCAGACCGAGCTCTTCTTTTTCTGGCGACTCCCTGGCTTTACGGCCGTGGATCCCGATCGGCAGAGAGGGCAGGCCGACGGTTCGTAAACGGGAAAATCCAGCCGAGCCAACGAGAAGAAGGGCAGGTCAACGAATTTCGCCGGCTCCTTGCCGCGGTCGACGAGGGCGGCGGTGGCCACCACCTTGCCGCCGTGCGCGCGCACGACGCCCATGGTCTCGCGCAGCGAGCCACCGGTCGTCACGACATCTTCGAGCACCAGAGCCCTCTCGTTCGGCTCGAGCGAAAAGCCGCGCCGCAGCGTGAGCTCGCCCGAGGCGGGGTCTCTTTCTGCGAAGAGAGCGCGGACGCCGAGGGCTCGTGCCACTTCGTGGGCGACCAGGATACCTCCCAAGGCCGGTGCGATTGCGACGTCCACGCCGAGCTCGGCGGCTTTTTTTCCCAAGGCAGCTCCCACGCGCGTGGCCACGTCCGGGTGAGCCAGGAGGCGGGCGCACTGGAAGTAGCGCGAGCTGTGGAGCCCCGAGGAAAGAATGAAATGACCTTCCAGCAACGCTCCCGCCTCGCGGGCCAGAACCAGGAACTCTTCGGGTGACATCGCCAGAGACTACCAACTAGGCGTTTCAAATGAAAGGACCTGCGGCCGCCGGCCATCCGTACTAGAATGGTCCGAAACAAACGAACTGTTTCAAACGTATGAAGACTGGGGTTTACCCCGACGGGCTGTTTGTATCAACAAATCATATGTATTCAAGAGGAAGCAAGACGATGTGGATGAAAACACAACACCTTAGCGTTGCCTTCACCATGCTCCTTTCCGTCGCGCCGTCTTGGGCGCAAGAAACCCCGCCCGAAGCGCCCGTGGCACCCGGGCTGCCGGCGTCCGCGCAGGCCACCCCCGACGCGACGACGGCGCCGAGCGCCGCGGAGCCCATCGAGCTGACCATAGACATGGCCATCGAGATGGCTCTCGAGAACAACTTGGATGTCGTCATCGCCCGGCTCGGCTACCAATCTCAGGGCGAGTTCGTGGGACGGGCGGAGGGCGCTTACAATCCCCTCTTCGTTGCGGATTTCAACAATCTGAACAGTCGAACCCCTAGCACGAGTCAGCTGAGCGGCGCCCAGACGTTGAGCAACCTCTCGACCGCTTACAACATGTCTTGGCAACAAGAGCTCCCGACCGGCGGCAACTACTTCGTTGCTTTCGAAAATCGCCGAGCCACCACGAGCAACCCGTTTACCTCGGTCAATCCCCGTTACGACGCCGCCCTCAGCGCCTCGATCACGCAGCCCCTGCTTGCCGATCGCCAGCTCAATTCGCTCAAACAGCGTCTGATCGTGGCACAAAACGGGGAGCGCGTAGCCCGTCACGACTTCGAAACGCAGGTGATGGATCTCGTGGCCGACGTTCAACTGGCGTATTGGGACTGGGTATACAGCATCCGAGATCTGGATGTGCAACAGAGGTATTTGGGACTCGCCAACGATCTTCTGCGGAACAATCAGATTCAAGTGCAGGTGGGGACCATGGCTCCCATCGACGTGGTGGAGGCACGAGCCGAAGTCGCTGCCCGCGAGAGCGACGTGATCCTGGCCCAAGAAGCTGTCGAACGGAACTCCGATAGAGTGCGGCGCCTCATCAACGATCCGGAGACGACCAATTTCTGGGACGTCCCGCTCCAACCCGTCTATGAGCCCGAGCTCGAGGAGGTCCAGGTCAATCTCGAGGAGGCGGTGCGTACCGCGATCGCGCGGCGTCCCAACCTTGCCGCCACTCGTGTCGAGCTCGACACCAGCAACTTCAACGTTCGCTATACCCGGAACCAAATGTGGCCTCGCGTCGACTTGGTCGCCTCGTACACGGTGAACGGTCTCGGAGGCGACCGCATCATCCGCGAAGGCTTGGGTGGCGATATCACTGACGAGATTCCAGGCGGTTACGAGGACGCGTTGAGCCAACTCTTCGACAACCAGTACAACGACTGGGCGCTGGGAGTGAATTTTTCGTATCCCCTGGGCAACAGTGCCGCCGATGCGGCCCACGCTCAGGCGCAGGTGGATTACCGGAGACAGCGCGCGATCTTGGAGAACCAGGAGTTGATCATCGCCCAGGAAGTTCGCGTTACCGCGCGGCTCATCGAGACCAACCGCAAACGTATCGACGCGACGCGGGCGGCGCGGGAGTTGGCGCAGGAAAGGCTTCAGGCGGAGGAACGGAAGTTCGAGGTTGGGATGTCCACCAGTTTCCTGATCGTCCAGGCCCAGCGCGATCTCGCGATCGCCGCCGGGAACGAGCTGCAGGCGATTACCGCCTACAACAAATCCATCGTCGTTTATCGGCGCGTGACGGGAACGATCTTGGACGATCCGCAGATCGATGTGAGGTGAGAGAGTATCGGACAGAACACGAGAGACACTCGCGAGCGATCGAGATTCGTGCGAGCGCGAACTTGACAGATGCGGTATCGAGGGCTTAAGGTTATCGAGTCCTTACTAGCATCCTTGTCACCCAGGACCCGCCTAGGAGGAAATAATGGGGGAAAAAACCCGCAAGCACGAGTCTCGAGAGTTTCTAGCCGCCCGTCGTAAAGCCATCATGGAGAAGGCCAATCAGCGACGCAAAGAGCCGTCGTCACCAAGGCGGCGGGGCGAAACCGTTTTGCCTCCGTTCCGTGCACCTTTGCCACCTCCCCCAGGCAGCGTTTAGGACGCGGCCGCACCCGAAGACTTATTGAGCAATTTTGCATAAGTAGAATCCGGTCCCCGCTGTGTCTTCGCACCCTGTCATGGGGAGTTGACGCGGCTCACTGAGTAAAGCGCTCGAGCAAGAAGCTCACGGTCCGATCCGCCGCCCAAAAACCGCCTCGCGCGCGCGTGCGCCCCAAGAAGCCCACGTGGCCGCCCGTTTCGGTGAGCTCGAGACGAACTTGCGGAGGCAACGGCCAACGAGTGATGGACTGTGAAGGGATGAGAGGATCGTCGCAAGCGGAGAGTATGAGAACGGGCCGGTCGATGTCGGTCAGGTGGGGACCGGCGCTCGACTGCTGATAATAGTCCCGCGCACCGCGATAGCCCGCGTAGCGAGCGGTGATCCGCTCGTCGTACTCCCAAAGACTCCGGCAGCTTCTTTCGACATCGGCCTGGTAGAGATCCGGTCTCAAGCTTTGGCGCCGTCGATAGGAAGCGCCGAGCCGCGTGAGAAAATATCTCTGGTAGATGTAGTTGCTAGGCCGGTCCAGTGCGTCGGCCGCGTCAGCGAGCTCGAGCGGCGGTGACACCGCTACCATGGCGGCCACGGGATCGGGAATGGCCCCGCGGTGACGCGCCAGCGTCAAGAGTCCGAGGTTCGCCCCGAGCGAGAACCCAACGATCGCGACCTGTCGCACCCGGGCGGATACCCACTGGATCACCGCCAGCAAGTCTTCACTGACCCCGGCGTTGTACAGGAGCGGGCACAGGCGGAGGGCGTCGCCACAGCCACGGAGATTCATGCGGATCACGTGGCAACCCGCGCGGTAGGCAAGCTCTCCCGCGCTCAGAACGTAGCCGGAGGCGTCGCAGCCTTCCAGACCGTGAACCAGGATCACGGCGGGCCGCTCATGACGCGATCCCAGTTGCCAGCTGATGCGCAGGAGTAGCTTGATGTCGCCGGGCGCGGTCACCACGGCGTCCTCGACGGGCTCCCGCCAGCTCAAATGCCCGCGCGCTAGATGACCAGCTAGCGTTTGACGATGGCCCCCAGCCATTAACGGTGGGGGACGAAAAGGACGGGCCCGCAAGGGACATACGGCATCAGTGCCGTGGGGACGCGCCGCCTGGCTCACTCCCCTCTCCGCAACCACGCAATTTGGCGGCCAGCACGTGACTGCAGATCCGCCTGGCTAGCTCCGGACAACGCAACCACCTACTTTGGCGGCCGAATATGGTTTCGTCCGCGCGGCATTTCTCAATGCTCGCTCACTCCTCGAATAATGGCTTGGGGCCCCACCCCCAAGCCAAGATGCTCCGTCGACTGACGCGACTACGCATCGGCCCAAGGCTGCGTTCGCTCGCGGTCCTTCGCTCGCAGGCTCCGTCAATGACTCGCCCGGGGCCCCACACCCAGGCACGTCGCTCCGGCGACTTCGCGCCTCCGCGACGGCTGAAGGCTCTGCG
>Ga0302046_10003657_pt1 | contig 13840 bp, 9 predicted proteins | sample RVTome_11_FD_200261 | JGI IMG/M metagenome (GOLD analysis project Ga0302046, IMG submission 200261) | Soil microbial communities from uranium-contaminated site in the Upper Colorado River Basin, Wyoming, United States - RVT147D111 (version 2) ...
CGGTGCCGGAGGTGAGCCGGCAACTCCTGGCCGGCCGCGGCTTCGGCTCCGCCCTGCTGGTGCCGCTCGTGAGCCGCGGCGGCGTGTTCGGGGCCGTGACGCTGGCCGCCCGCCGGCGCGCCGCCTTCGACGACGCCGACGTGGAGGTGACCACCGATCTGGCGCGCCCGCTGGCGTCGGCGCTCGAGCAGCGCCGGCTGCTCGACGAGAGCCGGCGCCGGGCCGAGGAGCTGGCGGCGCTGTACAGCACGAGCCAGCTCATCACGGCCCGGCTCGACGTCGCCTCGGTGCTGGACCGGATCAGCGGCTCGGTGACGGCGCTGACCGGCTCGACCGGCTGCGGCATCGGACTGCTCGACCGGGGCCGCGGCCGCCTGGTCCACGCCGCCGGCCACGGGTTCCAGAGCGACGAGTGGCGGGCGCTGTCGCTGCCCGTCGGCGAGGGGATCATCGGGCGCTGCGCCCAGAGCGGCGCGGCCATCCGCGTGGACGACGTCCGCACCGACCCCCGCTCGGCCCGGCGCGACGTCGACGAGCGCGAGGGTATCCGCTCGATGCTGTGCGTGCCGCTGCGGGTGGGCGGCGCGCTCCTCGGCGTCATCTCGGCGTTCTCGACGCGCCCGGCCGTCTTCTCGGCCCACCACCAGCGCGTGCTGGAGGCCTTCGCCGAGCAGGCCGGCATCGCCGTGCAGAACGCCCAGCTGTTCGAGGAGAGCCTCAAGCGCACCCGCGAGACCCGCGCGCTCTTCGAGGCCGGCCGGGCCGTCACCGCCAGCCTCGATCCCGACCGGACCGTGCGCGTCATCATGGAGCAGGCCCGGACCGTCCTCGGCGTGGCCTCCTGCGGGATCATGAGCCTCGATCCGGTGAGCCGGGAGCTGACCCTGGTGGCCAGCCTCGACCTGCCCGAGGAGGTCATGCACAGCGTGCGGGTCTCCGAGGGCGAGGGCATCGCCGGGCGCGCGGTGCGCGACCTGCGCCCGCGGCAGAGCGCCGACCTCTTCAACGATCCGCGCGTGCGCTTCCGGGAGCTGCCGCGGCAGAGCGGGCTGCGGGCGGCCCTGGCCGCGCCGCTGCGCGTGGGCGACCGGGCCATCGGCGTCATCGAGGTCTTCCACCGCGAGGTCCACCAGTTCTCGGCCGCCGAGGAGGAGCTGCTGCTGGCGCTGGCCGACCAGGCCGCCATCGCGCTCGACCACGCGCGCATGCACGAGGGGCTGGAGGCCATGGTGGCCGAGCGCACGCGGGAGCTGGACCGCCAGAAGCGCTTCGTGGAGGTCGTGCTGGAGACGCTGCCGCTCGGCGTGTTCGTGCTCGACCCGGGGCTGCGCATCGTGCGGGCCAACCGGGAGGGCGGCCGCGCGCTCGGCTGCGATCCGGCGACGCGGGCCGCGTTCCCGAGCGTGGTCGCGCCGGAGCGGGCGGTCGAGGTCGAGGCGTTCCTGCGCGGCGCGTTCGCGACCCTCGAGATCGCCCGCTGCGAGCAGGAGATGGTGATCGCCGGCGAGCTGAAGCGCTTCCGGCTGACGACGGCGCCGCTGCCGGGCGGCGACGACGGCGCCCACCTGGTCGTCCTCGTGGAGGACATCACGCTGGCCAAGCAGCTCGAGCGGCAGCTGCTCCTCACCGAGCGGTTGACCACGGCCGGCCGCCTCGCCGCCGGCGTGGCCCACGAGCTGAACAACCCGCTGGCGACGATCGCCGGCTGCGCGGAGTCCCTGCAGGGGCGCCTCAAGGAGCAGGCGGTGGCCGGCCGCCCCGAGCTGGCCGATTTCCCCGGCTACCTCGGCCTGATCGAGGAGGAGGCGTACCGCTGCAAGGAGATCACCGGCACCCTGCTGCAGTTCGTGCGTGACCCCGGCAGCCGGCGGGGGCCGACCGACGTCAACGCGCTCGTCCTCAAGACGATCGAGCTGATCTCGCACCAGGCGCGCTACGCCGCGGGCCAGTTCGCGACCGAGCTGGACGAGGCGCTGCCGGAGGCGACCCTCAACGAGGGCCAGCTGCGCCAGGTGTTCCTGGGGCTCGCCTCCAACGCGCTCGACGCCATGGAGGGCCGCGGGCGACTGACCATCCGCACCCGGCACGCCCGCCGCGCGATCGAGGTCGAGTTCGAGGACGAGGGACCGGGCATACCGGAGGAGGTCGCCCCGCGCATCTGGGATCCCTTCTTCACCACCAAGCCGCCGGGGCAGGGCACCGGTCTCGGGCTGGCCATCGCGCAGGGCATCATGACCGATCACGGAGGGCGCATCGAGATGCAGACGCACGTGGGGAAGGGGAGCATCTTCCGCGTGGTGATCCCGGCATGAAGCGCGCGATCCGGGTCCTGGTGGCCGACGACGAGAACAACCTGCGCGACCTCATCGTGCGGGAGCTGGCGCGGCGCGGGCTCGACACCGAGGGCGTGGGCGACGGCGACAGCGCCCTCGCCCGCCTGCGCGAGGGGCCCTACGACGTGGTGGTGCTGGACATGAAGATGCCGAAGAAGGAGGGCATCGAGGTGCTGCGCGAGCTCCAGGATTTTCCCGAGCATCCCCAGGTCATCGTCATGACGGGCTTTCAGGAGGTCGCCACCGCCGTCGAGGCCATGAAGCTGGGCGCCTACGACTACCTGACCAAGCCCACCAAGATCGAGGAGCTGGAGGTGCTCGTCCGGAAGGCCGCCGAGAAGGGCCAGCTCCTGCGCGACAACCTCGCCCTCCGGGCCCACGCGCCCGGCGCCGGCCCCTTCGGCGGCATCGTCACCCGCAGCGCGAAGATGCAGGAGGTCCTGCGCCTCGTGGACCGGGTGGCGCCGACGGAGTCCGCGGTCCTGCTGCTGGGCGAGAGCGGCACCGGCAAGGAGCTGGTGGCGCGCGCCATCCACGAGCGCTCGACCCGGGCCGAGCGGCCCTTCGTGCCGATCCACTGCGGCGCGCTGCCGCGCGAGGTCCTCGAGTCGGAGCTGTTCGGCCACGAGAAGGGCGCGTTCACCGGCGCCGTCAACGCCAAGCCCGGACTGATCGAGCTGGCCGACGGCGGCACCCTGCTGCTCGACGAGATCGGCGACATGGAGCCCGACAGCCAGGTCAAGCTCCTGCGGGTGCTGGAGACCGGCATGTTCTTCCGGGTCGGCGGCACGCGCCCCCGGCGGGTCGACGTCCGCCTGGTGGCCGCCACCAACCGCGACCTGGCGGCGGCGATGAAGAGCGGCCAGTTCCGCGAGGACCTCTTCTACCGGATCAACACCATCACGGTGTTGCTGCCCCCGCTGCGAGAGCGGCGCGAGGACGTCGGCATGCTGGCCCAGCACTTCCTGGAGACCAACGTGACGTACGGTCTCAAGCGGTTGAACCCGGCCGCCCTCGCCGCCCTGGAGGGCTACGGCTGGCCGGGCAACGTGCGGGAGCTGCGCCACGTGATCGAGCGTGGCGTGATCCTCTGCAAGGGCGACGAGATCACGCAGGCCGATCTGCCCCCCGAGATCGCCGCGGGCACGGCGGGCGGCGCCGTCCCGGTCGCCCGCGCGTCGACGGGCGCGCCCACGCTGGAGGCGATGGAGCGCCAGCACATCGTGGCCACGCTGCGGCAGGTCGGGGGCCACCGCGGCAAGGCGGCCTCGTTGCTCGGCATCGACCCCAAGACGCTCTACCGCAAGATCCTCGGCTACGAGATCACGTCGGCGGAGCTGGGTTCCTGAGCCGGTCACGGGCAGAATGCTCGGGCATTCCGCCCGAGCGCCGGGCGGCTGACACCGCCGGCGGGCGTCATATCAGGAACTTACGCCCCGACCGCCCTGGCATCGGCGTTGCTCTTCCAGCAGCGGTTCCACGAACCTCGACCATCCAGGGAAAGACGAAGGAGAGTCGCCACGATGAACCGTGTGCTCGTGATCGATCAGGACCGCGCGACGCGTGAGCAGCTGGGGCTGGCCTGCCTGGGCCACGACGTCGGCGTCGCGCTGGCCGAGAACCTGTGCGAGGGCGTGCGCGTCCTGCTCTCGCTGCCCGTGTCCCTCATCGTCGTCGACGTGGCGGCGCTGCGCCTCACCGTGCGCGAGCAGGCGACCCTGTTCGAGCGGGTGGCGCCCGGCGTGCCGGTGGTGGTGACCGTTCCGGCCGAGCTGCCGCTGGAGTCGCGGGTGGCGCTGGAGCTGGCCGGCTTCGGGGTGCTCGCCCGGCCGGTGACCGTCGAGGACCTGCTCGAGAAGAGCACCGCGCACCTGCCGCTTCCGGGCGGCCGGGGCTGACCGCAGCGTTGACTTGCACCGCGCGGGGGCGAGTGTACACTCTGGCTGTCCGCCTGACGGCCGGACCTCGCTTCCGACGTGACGACTCTTCCGGGTCGTGGGGCGTGATCGAGTGACGGAAGAGATCGGGGGTTTCTATGGCATCCAAGCTCTATATCGGCGGCCTTTCCTACTCCACCACGAGCGAGGGCCTCAGGGAGTTCTTCAGCCAGAGCGGCAACGTCCTGTCGGCGACGGTCATCACCGACCGGTTCTCGGGCCAGTCGCGTGGCTTCGGCTTCGTCGAGATGGACTCGACGGAGGGAGCCAACAACGCGATCTCCCAGCTCAACGGCCGTGAGCTGGACGGCCGGCGCATCACGGTCGAGATCTCGAACCCGCAAGCCCCCCGCACCGGTGGGGGCGGCGGCCGGCCGGGTGGCGGACGCCCCGGGGGTGGCCGGCCGGGCGGTGGGCGACCGGGTGGCGGCGGCGGCCGCGAGAGCGGCTACGCGCACCGGCCCTCCAAGCCCGTGAAGTGGTAGCTCGAGACCGCGACTGACCGGAGTCCGACAGCGCACCGCGGGGCCAGCCCGAGACGGCTGGCCCCGCCGCGTTCACCCGCTGTCCCGAGACTGTCTCGCGGCCGGTGACGGCCGCTACCCGCCCTCCCCGAAGACCCGGTCGTAGCGGCCGTACTCGTGGGCCGCGTCCATGAACCACTTGACGATCTGGGGGTCCGACTTCGGCGGGATCTCGCACGACGTCGACAGGATGAAGGCCGACCGGCGGGCGGCGGCGTCGACGCACCGCTTGACGTCGGCGTACATGGCCTCGCGCGAGGTCTTCTCGAACCGGGTGGCGTCCACGTTGCCGATCGCCACCGCGCGGCCCCGGGCGACGTCCATGAAGCGCGTGAGCTGGTCGACGTGGAGGGTGGGGTCGGCCTGCTGGTCCAGGTCGAACGAGATGGTCGTGAAGCCGCACCCGATGAGATCGTCGAAGATCGGATACGTCGTGCCGCAGATGTGGGTGGTCACGCCGATCTTCCTGGCCTTGAAGTGCTCGACCAGCTCCTTGTGGTACGGTGCCACGAATTCCCGGTAGTTGTCGGGCGAGATGAGGCTGATCGACGCCGTCGGCTCGGAGAAGCTCAGGCCGATGCCGGTCTTCACGATGGCGTCGCCCCAGAGCTTGCTGAAGTCGGTGGCCACCCGCATGACGTCGTGGATGAACTGGGGATCCTCGAACGTGTCGAGCAGCATGGTCTCGGGATTGCGCAGCAGCATGGCGATCGTCCACGGCCCCACCGCCACCGCGCCGATCGCCGCCGGCGGCTTCGCCTTGACCAGCGCCTCGCACTGCTCCAGGAAGCCGGGCAGCCGCGCGGTCTTGTAGGGGTCGGGCATGGCCAGCCTCGCCAGCGCCGTCTTGTCCTCGTGCAGCACGTGCTGGTCGATCGACGGCACGACGTAATCGGAGTACTTCACCCGGCAGCCGAACGCCTCGGCCTCCTTGGCCAGGTCGTTGTAGGCCAGCACCACGTCCGGCTCGTAGCGTTCGTAGTAGTTCATCATCGCGGTGATCGCGCGCGCCGGGTCGGTGCAGTACTCCTCGATCGACAGCCCGTCGAGCGTGCCGGCGAACGAGGCGACGATGGGGTAGACCGGCACCCGGTCGGCGAACGAGCGCTTGTAGGCGGCCACCACCCGGTCGCGGTTGGAGTAGGACGCGCCGCCCTTCTCGGCGTCCCAGAGGCGGTTGGCCTCCATGTACCGGGGCGGCAGCTTGGCCTCGTACTCCATGAACTGGGTGATCGGGTAGCGGATGCCGCCGGCGTGGGTGCCGCGCAGGCCCTCGACGATCTCGTCCATCCGGGTCCACGGGATGGTGAAGGCCATCTCGTGATCCTGGGTCTGGCCGAAGATCCGGTCCCCCGAGCAGGGCAGGATGACCTGGGGCTCGTCGGTCAGCATCGTCGTGACGATGATGTCGGAGCACACGATGCGCCCGCTGAACGCGGACGTCAGCTTGCCGCCCCGCTTCCAGAGCGCGGCCTGGGTGAGGCGCATGACCTGGGCGGGGTTGCCGTACACGCAGACCAGGTGCGGCTCGAAGGTGGCCCGGTCGAGCGGGGCCACCAGCAGGGTGCCGTACTCGCCGGCCGGGAACCGGTCGGACGCGGCCTCCGAGCGCCGGCCGGCGTCCTTGGTCTCGGTGTACATGCCCTCGCAGAGGGTGCCGGAGGCGTGCAGGTGCGTCGGCTTCTCGAACCCCAGGGCCGCGATGCCGAGCGAGCAGATGTGGTCCTCGCGGGTCAGGGCGATCATCCAGCCGTACCGGCGGGCCATGTCGATGACCTGGCAGTTCATCGACAGCTTCTTGAAGTCCCGGGCCGGCCGGCGCGCCCTGTCGGGGATGGGTTCGCCGGCCTTCAGCATCCGGATCGCCACCGGAAACGTCTGCGGCCGGATGTACGTCTGCAGCTCCCGGTCCGCGGCCTTGACGTCCATCATGGCTGTCCTCCGCCGCAGAGCGTACTACGCCCGTACGAACCCCCGCAATCCGCTGCACACGCCAACCGCGCCCGCTTGCCGTGCGCGGCGCGCGTCGCGTCACCAGGGGGCCACGGGCGGCGGTACGAGGTTTGCGTGGGGGAAGCGGCATGCGGGTGATGCTGACGTTCGTGCTGGGAGTCGTCATCGGGCAGTGGCTGGCGTTCGGCGCCGCGGTCTCGCCCGCCGACTACCACATCCGCGCCGAGCGGGCGTGGCAGGGCCGCGACTACCTCGGGGCGATGCACCTCTGGAGCCACGCGGCGGCGCTGCAGCCCGGCGAGCCCACCTTCCACTACCTGCGCGGCACCGCCCTGGCGCGGCTGGGGCTCACGCTGTCCGCCCTCGACGCCTTCCAGATGGCCTTGCTGCTGGGGCCCCCGCCGGCCCTGGCCCGCCGCGCGATGGACGAGATCGCCCGCCTCAACCAGCCGGCGGGCGCGGCCGCGCAGGAGACCACCGTCCCCCTCGAGCACGGGCTGGGCGTATGGATCACGCCGGTGCTGCTCAACGACACGCGCGCCGGCCGCTTCCTGGTGGACACCGGCTCCAGCGTCACCGTGGTCTCGCCCGCGCTGGCGGCCGACCTCGGCATCGGCGGGGAGGCCGGGGGGGCGCCGGTCGAGCTGCACACGCTCGGGGGGCGCACCGCCGGCCAGCCGGCCACGGTGGCCTCGCTGCGGGTGGGGGACGTCGAGTTGCGCGACGCGCCGGTGGTGCTGCACGACCCCGGGCCGGGGATCGACGGCATCCTGGGCAACACATTCCTCGGCCGCTACCGCGTCACCGTCGACGCCGACCGCCGCCAGCTCCAGCTCCGCCGGCTCGCCCGCGATTAACCCCGCGTCCTCCCCGCCGGCGGGGGTAGAATACCGGCCACTTTCAGCGCCAACGGGGGAGGCAGCATGATCAACGCTCCGACGGCCAGTCACAGCTTGACGGTCCGCCTGACGCTCACCAACAAGCCCGGCATGCTCGGCAAGGTCACCTCGGCCATCGGCAAGGGCGGCGGCGACATCGGGGCCATCGACCTCGTCGAGGTCGGCCGCAACACCATCACCCGCGACATCACCTTCAAGACCAGCGGCGAGCGCCACGGCCAGCAGGTGATCGAGCGCCTGCGCGGCCTCGAGGGCGTCGAGGTCGTCAACGTCTCCGACCGCACCTTCCTCATGCACCTGGGCGGCAAGATCGAGGTGCGCGGCAAGATGGCGGTCAGGACACGCGACGACCTCTCGATGGCCTACACCCCCGGCGTGGCCCGGATCTGCATGGCCATCCACCACGACCCCGAGAAGGCCTACACGCTCACCATCAAGCAGAACACGGTGGCCGTCGTCACCGACGGCTCCGCCGTGCTGGGCCTCGGCGACATCGGCCCCAGCGGCGCCCAGCCCGTCATGGAGGGCAAGGCGCTCATCTTCAAGGAGTTCGCCGGCGTCGACGCGTTCCCGATCTGCCTGGCGACCAAGGACGTCGACGAGATCGTGCTGATCGTCAAGGCGCTGGCGCCGGTCTTCGGCGGCATCAACCTCGAGGACATCTCGGCCCCCCGGTGCTTCGAGATCGAGGAACGGCTGCAGCGCGACCTCGATATTCCCGTGTTCCACGACGACCAGCACGGCACCGCGGTGGTGGTGCTGGCCGCGCTCCTGAACGCGCTCAAGCTGGTGAAGAAGAGGATGGCGGACGCGCGCATCGTCTTCACCGGCGCCGGGGCCTCCGGCATCGCGACCGCCAAGCTGCTGATGAAGGCCGGCGCCCGGCACATCATCGGCTGCGACCGGGCGGGCGCCATCTACAAGGGCCGCAAGGAGAACATGAACTCGATGAAGGAGTGGTTCGCCGAGCACACCAATCCCCGGCGGATCACGGGCTCGGCCGGCGACGCCCTGGTGGGCGCCGACATCTTCATCGGCCTGTCCGGGCCCGGCGTGGTGTCGCTGAAGGACATCAAGGCGATGAACAAGGATGCCATCGTGTTCGCCATGGCGAATCCGATTCCCGAGATCCTTCCGGAGGAGGTGGGGTCGTACGTGCGGGTCATGGCCACCGGCCGCTCGGATTATCCGAACCAGATCAACAACTCCTGCGGCTTCCCGGGCATCTTCCGCGGCCTGCTCGACGTCCGGGCCCGCCGGGTGAACGACGAGATGAAGCTGGCGGCCGCCCACGCGATCGCCGGCATCGTGGGCAAGGGGGAGCTGAGCGAGGAGTACATCACGCCGTCGATGTTCGACCCGCGGCTGGTGCCGGCGGTGTCGGCGGCGGTCGCCGAGGCGGCCGTCCGGACCGGAGTGGCGCGCAAGAAGCCGAAGAGCCGGCCGGCCTGACGCGGTCGCCGTCGGCGATGAACCGTCGTCGCGACGGGGCGGGGCGGGTCAAGGACCTGCTGGCGGCGTGCTTCGTGCTGTGCACGGCGCTGCTCCTGTGGCCGCTGCTCACGATTGCCAACCGGCCGGCGCTCATCGCGGGCGTGCCCGCCCTCGTGCTCTACCTGTTCGGCGTGTGGGCGGTCATCGTGGGCGTGCTGGTGTGGGCGGCCCGCCGGGCCGGCGGTGAGGACGGCGCGTGACCGCGCAGACCTCCCTGGCCGGCATCCTGCTCGCCTACCTGGTCTTCCTCTTCGTCATCGCCGCGCTCGCCGAGCGCTTCGGCCGCCGGCTGCGGGCGGCCCGCCTTCGCACGGCGACCTACGTCCTGGCCGTCTCCGTCTACTGCACCGCGTGGACGTTCTACGGCTCGGTGGGGCTGGCGGCCAACCGGGGCCTGGAGTTCCTCACGATCTACCTGGGGCCGGCGCTGGTCGCGCTGACCTGGCCCACGGTGCTGCGCAAGCTCGTCCGGGTGGCCAAGGAGCAGCGCATCACCACGATCTCCGATTTCATCGGCAGCCGCTACGGCAAGTCGGCGCCGCTGGGCACGCTGGTGGCGGCGCTGGTCGTGTGCGGGATGATCCCGTACATCGCGCTGCAGCTCAAGGCCGTGTCGGTCTCCTTCCGCATGATGATGGGCCCCGACTCGCCGTTCTCGGGGTTCGATCCCACCCTGCTGGTGGCCGGCACCCTCGCCCTGTTCGGCATCCTGTTCGGGGCGCGCAACCTGGACTTCACGCGCGAGCAGACCGGGCTCATGACCGCGGTGGCGGTCGAGTCGATCGTCAAGCTGCTGGCGTTCCTGCTGGTGGGCGCCTTCGTGACGTGGGGGCTCTTCGGCGGCTTCACCGACATCTTCGCGCAGGTCGCCGCCCATCCCGAGTGGGCACGGCTGCTCACGCTCGACGCGCCGCCCACCGCCTCCTACGCGCGCTGGGCCGCCATGCTGCTGATCTCGATGACGGCCGTCGTCCTGTTGCCGCGGCAGTTCCACGTGCTGGTGGTGCAGAACCCGCGCGAGCGCGACGTGCGCACCGCCGCCTGGGCGTTCCCCCTCTACCTGCTCGCCATCAACCTGTTCGTGCTGCCGATCGCCTTCGGCGGGCTCATCCGGCTGGAGGGGCGGGCCGCCGCCGCCGACAGCTTCATCCTGGCGCTGCCGCTGGACGCCGAGGCGTCGGCGGTGGCGGTGGCCGTGTTCCTGGGCGGCTTCTCGGCGGCGACGGCGATGATCGTGGTGGACTCGCTGGCGCTCAGCAAGATGATCTCCAACGACATCGTGCTGCCGTTCGTGCTGCGCCACCGCCGCTTCGAGGACGTGTACCGGGTGAGCCTGAACTCCACCCGCCTGGGCATCCTGGTGGTGGTGGTGCTCGGGTTCCTGTGGGCGCGGGTGGAGGAAGGCCACCTGCTCGTCGAGATGGGCCTGCTGTCGTTCATCGCGGTCACCCAGTGCGCGCCGGCCGTGCTGTTCGGTCTCTACTGGCGGCGGGGCAACCGCGGCGGGGCGTTCGCCGGGATCTCGCTCGGCTTCCTCGCGTGGTTCTACACCCTGGTCGTGCCGAACCTGGTCAAGGACGCGGTCCTGCCGGCCTCGCTGGTGGCCGACGGGCCCTTCGGGCTGGCGGCGCTGCGCCCCACCGCGCTGCTGGGCGTCGAGGGCCTGGACCCGCTCAGCCACGGCGTGTTCTGGTCGCTCCTGCTCAACGTGGGCGCCTACCTGCTGGTGTCGATCGCCACCGAGCAGGACGCCGAGGAGCGCAGCCAGGCGGCGGCGTTCGTCGGCGTGCCCGAGTCGGGGCCGCCGCGGGTGCCGGCCATCCTGTCGGTGCCGGAGATCGAGCGCATGCTCCACCTGTACGTGCCGGCCGAGGAGGCCGACACCATCCTGCACGGGCTGCTCGACGGCAAGGCGCCGCGCGAGCTGGCGCTGCCGGAGCTGCTGGAGCTGCGCATCCGCCTCGAGCGGGTGCTGGCCGCCTCGCTCGGCGGCGCCGCCGCCCGCACCATCATCGAGGACCGGTTCACGATCTCCAAGGGCGAGGCGGAGGCGCTGGTGGACTCGTTCCAGTCGATGCAGCACTCGCTGCGGCGCAGCGAGCGGCTGCTGGCCTCGGTGGTCGAGTCGGTGGACGACTGCATCTTCACCACCGACGTCGACGGCCGGCTCATCACGCTCAACCCGGCCGGCCAGCGCCTGCTCGAGCGGTCGCCGGCGGCGGCCACCGCGCTGTCCTCGCTCGACGTCCTCGACGAGGTCGACCGCCGGCGCGTGGGGCCGGGCATCCTCCGCGCGGTGGCGGAGGGGCGGCCGTGGCGCGGCGCGGTGACCGGCCTCACCCGCAGCGGGCGCCGCTTCCCCGCCCACCTGGCCGTGTCCTGCGTCTTCGACGCCCAGCGGCGGGTGCTGGGCACGGTCGGCGTCCTGCGCGACCTCACCGAGCTGGTGGCCACCCAGCAGCGGCTCATCCAGCGCGAGAAGCTCGCCTCGCTCGGGGAGATGGCGGCCGGCGTCGCCCACGAGATCCGCAATCCGCTGGGCGGCATCAAGATGGCCACCACGCTGCTGTCCTCCGGCGCGGTGGAGGATCCGCGCATCTCGCAGGAGATGGCGCAGTCGGTCCTGTCGGGGATCGCCGAGATCGAGACGATCATCGCCGACCTGCTCGACTACGCCCGCGAGACGCGCCTGGACTGCCAGCCCTATGCGCTCGGGCGCATCCTGACCCCGGTCGTGGACGCCGCGTCCGCCGAGGCCCGGCTGCGGGGCGTGGCGCTGAACGCGCGCGGGCTCGACGGCGAGCTGGTGGCGTCGGTCGACGGCCAGCGGCTGCGCCAGGTCGTGCACAACGTCATCCGCAACGCGGTGGACGCCACCGAGCGCGTGCCGGGCGGGCGGGTGGACGTGCGCCTGTTCCGGCGGGCGGGTGCCGCGATCGTCGAGGTCAGCGACAACGGCGCCGGCATCCGGCCCGAGCACCGGGAGAAGATCTACCTGCCGTTCTTCACCACCAAGCCGACCGGGACCGGGCTGGGCATGGCCATCGTCAAGAAGCTGATGGACCTGCATGGCGGCGAAATCGACATCGACAGCGCCCCGGGGCGCGGCACGACCGTGCGGCTGCTCCTGCCGCCGGCGACGCTGCCGGCCGCCACCGAGGTCGGGGTGAGCCAGGCATGAAGCACCGCATCCTGATCGTCGAGGACGACGAGGTCTTCCTGCGTCCGCTCCAGCGCACGCTGGAGGTGGCCGGCTACGAGGCGCTGGTGGTCTCGAGCGGCGAGGACGCCATCGACCTCCTCAAGCGCGACGACGTCGAGCTGGTCCTCACCGACAAGCGGCTGCCCGGCATCGACGGGGTGGAGCTGGTCCGCCGCATCAAGGCCGAGCACGCCGACCTGGCGGTGGTGGTCATGACCGCCTACGGCACGATCGGCTCGGCGGTGGAGGCCATGCGGGTCGGCGCCGAGGACTACCTGGTGAAGCCCTTCGACGCGCCGGAGGCCCTCATGGTCATCCGGCGCTCGATCGAGCTGTCCGAGCTGAAGGCGGCCAACCGCGCCACCATCCGCCGCAACCAGGAGCGCTTCACCCTGCGCAACATCGTGGCGGCCAGCGCGCCGATGCAGGAGGTCTTCGAGCTGGTGCGCTCGGTGGCGGGGCTGGACACCACCGTGCTCCTCCACGGCGAGACCGGCGTCGGCAAGGAACTGCTGGCCCGCTCCATCCACTTCACGGGCTCGCGGCGCGACAAGCCGTTCGTCGCCGTCAACTGCGCGGCCATCCCCGAGGAGCTGTTCGAGTCCGAGCTGTTCGGCTTCCGCAAGGGGGCCTTCACGGGGGCCAGCGAGACCCGGCGGGGCATGTTCCAGATGGCCCATGGCGGCACGCTGCTGCTGGACGAGATCGGCGAGATGCCGCTGCCGCTGCAGTCCAAGCTGCTCCGGGTGATCGAGGACAAGCGGCTGACGCCGATCGGCTCCGACCGGGTGGTGGAGGTGGACGTGCGGTTCATCGCCACCACCAACAAGGATCTCCAGGCCGAGGCCGAGCGCGGCACGTTCCGGCGCGATCTCTTCTACCGGCTGTCGGTCATGCCGGTGCGGGTGCCGCCGCTGCGCGAGCGGGCCGACGACGTCCCGCTGCTGGCCCGGCACCTCCTGGACCTGAGCGCGCGCCGCTCGAAGAAGACGGTGCGCGAGATCGCGCCGGCCGCCATGCAGGCGCTGTGCGCCTACGGCTGGCCGGGCAACGTGCGCGAGCTGGAGAACGTCATCGAGCGCGCCGTCATCGTGGCCAAGAGCGACACCATCACCGACGTCGAGCCGTTCCTCACGGGCGGCGGGGACGCCCGCCCGCCGGTGGACCTGGCGCTGCCCTTCCGGGACGCCAAGGCCCGGGTGGTGGAGGAGTTCGAGCGCGCCTACGTCACCGGCGTCCTGGAGGCCCACGCCGGCAAGCTCACCGCCGCCGCCAAGCACGCCGACATGGATCCCAAGAACTTCCACGAGAAGCTCACCCGCTACGGCCTGCGCCGTCCCGCCGCCGCCCCCCCCGCCGAGTAGCGCCCCAAAGGCGGCCAGGCGCATGATGCGGGGTAGGGGCCACCGCGAGGCCCTCGCGGGTGATCGAGGAGCGTCCCGGCTACGCCGGGGCGCGACGAGCATCTGGGGGCTTTGCGGGCATGGGGCCACCGCGA
>Ga0302046_10003658_pt1 | contig 13836 bp, 11 predicted proteins | sample RVTome_11_FD_200261 | JGI IMG/M metagenome (GOLD analysis project Ga0302046, IMG submission 200261) | Soil microbial communities from uranium-contaminated site in the Upper Colorado River Basin, Wyoming, United States - RVT147D111 (version 2) ...
CGTTTCAGTGAGCTGCCTCGACCGGCAGCTCGCGAAACGCGCCGACAAGACCGCGCTGCTGTTCGAGGGCGACGATCCATCGGTGTCGAGGCGGGTCAGCTATCGCGAGCTGTACGAGCAGGTCTGTCGTTTTGGCAATGCGCTGCGCACGCTCGGGGTGAAGAAGGGCGACCGCGTCACGATTTACATGCCCATGATCCCGGAGTCCGCGGTCGCGATGCTCGCCTGCGCGCGCATCGGCGCGATCCATTCGGTGGTATTCGGTGGCTTCTCGCCCGAATCGCTGGCGGGCCGCATCCAGGATTGCGCCTCGACGATCGTGATCACGGCCGACGAGGGCGTCCGCGGCGGCAAGAAGATCCCGCTGAAGGCGAACGTGGACGCTGCGATCGCATCGCGGAAGCTGCCGGTCAGGAATGTCGTCGTCGTGCGCCGCACCGGCGCCGAGGTCGCCTGGGTGGCAGGGCGCGACCTGCGCTACGAGGAGATCACCGCCGCGGAGCCCGCCGCCTGCGAACCCGAGCGGATGAACGCGGAGGATCCGCTCTTCATCCTTTATACGTCCGGATCGACCGGCAAGCCGAAGGGCGTGCTGCACACGAGCGGCGGCTATCTCGTGTTCGTGAATTTCACCTTTGCCTCCGTGTTCGATTACCGCGAGGAAGACATCTTCTGGTGCACCGCCGACGTCGGCTGGGTCACCGGCCACAGCTACATCGTCTACGGACCCCTGTCGAACGGCGCGACGAGTCTCATGTTCGAAGGTGTCCCGAACTATCCGGACACCTCGCGCTTCTGGCGCGTCGTGGACAAACACAAAGTCACCATCTTCTATACGGCGCCGACCGCGATCCGCGCGCTGATGCGCGACGGCGACGCGCCGGTCAAGGCAACGTCCCGCGCGAGTCTCCGGCTGCTCGGCACGGTCGGCGAGCCGATCAATCCCGAGGCCTGGGAGTGGTATCACCGCGTCGTGGGCGACAGCCGCTGCCCGATCGTCGACACCTGGTGGCAGACTGAGACCGGCGGCATCCTCATTTCGCCGCTGCCAGGCGCGACGGATCTCAAGGCCGGCTCGGCAACCTTGCCGCTGCCCGGCGTGCGCCCGGCGCTCGTCGACAACGAAGGCCGCATCCTCGAGGGCGCGGCCGACGGCAACCTGGTGCTGCTCGACAGCTGGCCCGGCCAGATGCGCACGGTCTACGGCGATCACGAGCGCTTCATCAACACCTACTTCACGACTTACCGCGGCAAGTATTTCACCGGCGACGGCGCGCGCCGCGACGAGGACGGCTACTGGTGGATCACGGGCCGCGTGGACGACGTCATCAATGTCTCAGGCCACCGCATCGGCACGGCCGAGGTCGAGAGCGCGCTCGTCGCGCATTCGAAGGTGGCCGAGTCGGCCGTCGTCGGTTTCCCGCACGAGATCAAGGGCCAGGGCATTTACGCCTACGTCACGCTGAACAGCGGCGAAGCGGCGACGGATGCGCTCCGCGCGGAGCTGGCCCAGTGGGTGCGCAAGGAAATCGGCGCGATCGCGCAGCCGGACCACATCCAGTGGGCGCCGGGGCTTCCCAAGACGCGTTCCGGCAAGATCATGCGGCGCATCCTGCGGAAGATCGCGGCCAACGAGCACGACCAGCTCGGGGACACTTCGACGCTCGCCGATCCCGCGGTCGTCGCGGACCTCGTTGCGAACCGCCGGCAGGCCGACGGGTGATGCGGCTCGTCGCGGCTTGCGCCGCGCTGGCGGTCGCCGCCGGCGCATCGGCCGCCGAGCGCCTCATGCTCGCGACCTGGAACCTGGAATGGCTGATGACGCCGCAGACTTTCGATTCGCTCGCGTCACTCTGCCTCGAATCCGGCCGGCGCACCGCCGGCAACGAGCGCGCGATTCCCTGTGACCTCATCCCGAAAGGGCGGTGGAGCGAAGACGACCTGCAGCGGCTTCGCGCATTCGCGGCCACGCTGCCGGCCGACATCATCGCCCTGCAGGAGATCGACGGCCGCGATGCGGCGGCGCAGATCTTTCCTGGCCACGAATTCTGCTTCACCAAGCGCCGGCACGTGCAGAACGTCGGCTTTGCGATCCGGCGCGGAATACCGTTTCGCTGCAATCGCGATTACCGCGCACTCGGGCTGACGGACAACGAGGTTCGCTGGGGTGCGGATGTGACGATCCATCCGGGCACGCCGCAGGAGCTGCGCCTCCTCGCCGTGCACCTGAAGGCCGCCTGCCATCGCGACCCGCTGACCGCCGCCCGGCCGGACTGCCGCGTCCTGCAGCGGCAGGTGCCCGTGCTCGAGGACTGGATCGACCGGCGCGCGCGGGCGGGCGATGCCTTCGGGGTGCTCGGGGATTTCAATCGCCGTTTCGACCGCGAGCGGAAGGCGCCGCGCGACAAGACCGGCGCGATCGTCGCGATGTGGCCGGAGATCGATGACGGCGAGCCCGCGGGCGCGGACCTCGTGAACCCCGGCGTCGAGCACGGCGCCGTCGGCTGCAGCAACGGCCACGCCGCGCGCATGCCGATCGATTACCTTATTCTTGGCAGCCAGCTCGCGCGCCGGCTCGTGCCGGGCTCGTACCGCGTGCAGGACTATCCGCCGGGTTCGCGCTGGCCCGACCACTGCGTGATCTCGATCGAACTGGCCCCGGAGGCCCAGGGAACCGCAAATGGCCTATGACAAGAACAACATCTTCGCGCGCATCGTCCGCGGCGAGATTCCCTGCCACAAGGTCTACGAAGACGCCGATACGATCGCCTTCATGGACATCATGCCGCAGGCCGAAGGCCACACGCTCGTCGTCCCGAAGGCGGCGGGCGAGGACATCTTCACGACGCCACCGGAATCCGCCGCGGCCGCGATCCGCACCGCGCAGAAAGTCGCCCGTGCCCTCAAGAAGGCGTTCTCGCCGCCCGGCGTGATGATCGCGCAGTTGAACGGCCCCGCCGCGGGACAGAGCGTGTTTCACCTCCACTTTCACGTGATTCCGCGCTACACCGGCAAGGACCTCGGGATTCATGCCGCCGAGCCGGTCGATTCCGCCGTGCTCGCCGCGCATGCCGCGCGCATCCGCGCAGCGCTCTGAGTCGCCCGCCATGGCCGCCTCCGACAACACGGTGTTCTACCAGCGATTGCTCGCGGTTTCGGGCCTCGCGCTCATCACCCTGCTCGTGTACCGGATCATTGAGCCTTTTCTCGGGCCGATCGCCTGGGCCTTGTTCCTCGGTTTCCTGCTGCAGCCGGCGCAGGCGCGTCTCACCCGCTGGATGCGCGGCCGCGCTTCCATCTCGGCATTCACGCTGACGATTCTCGTGCTGTTCCTGTTCCTCGGTCCGCTGACGGCGCTCGCGGTCACATTCGCCAGGCAGGCCGCGGAACTCGCGGGCAGGCTCCAGTCCTGGGTCGGTCTGCAGCAGGGGCGCGGCTTCTCGCAATTGACCGATCTCCCGATCGTCGGCGGCCTGATGGAATGGCTGGACAAAAACCTGGAGATCAGCGCAACGCATGTGCAGGCCTGGCTCGTGGAAGGCAGCAAGGGCCTCTTCGAGCAATTGGCGGCATTCGGCGGCATCGCTTTCCTCGGCGCCGTCGGCACGGTGCTGTCTTTCACGGTGATGCTGTTCATTCTCTTCTTCATCATTCGCGACGGGCGTGCGATCGCGCGTCTCGGCGCCACGCTCGTTCCGCTCGCCGCGGACCGGCGCGAGGCGCTGGCTGAGCGGCTCGCCTCGGTCACGCGCGCCGTGGTGCGCGGCACCGTGCTGACGTCCATGGTCCAGGGCCTGCTGCTCGGCATCGGATTCGCCATCGTCGGCATGCCGGCGCCAGTGGTCTTTGGCGTGCTGGCGGCGGTACTTTCGGTCGTTCCCTTCGGCGGCACGGCGCTCGTCTGGGTGCCGGCGCTCATCACGTTGCTGGTCCAGGGCCAATACGGGCGCGCCGGAGGTCTCCTGGTCGTCGGCATCATCGTGAGTAGCGTGGACAACTTCCTGAAGCCGATCCTCATCTCGGGACGGTCTCCTTTGCCGACGCTTGCGGTGTTCATCGGCGTGCTCGGTGGACTCGCGGCCTTCGGCCTGATCGGCCTGTTCCTCGGCCCGGTCGTCATCGCGCTCGTGCTCGCGCTCGTGGAATTCGCGCGGGAAAAGAAATAAACAAAAAGGGGACGTTACCCTTTTCCCCATGCCCCATGCCCTGCTCGAAACGCTGAACGAGGAACAGCGCGCCGCCGTGACGGCGCCGATCGGGCCGATTCTCGTGCTCGCGGGCGCGGGCAGCGGCAAGACCCGCGTGCTGACCCATCGCGCAGCCTGGCTCATCCTCGAGCGCGGCGTGTCGCCGCACGGCCTGATGGCCGTCACTTTCACCAACAAGGCGGCGTCCGAAATGCGCGGGCGCATCGAGACGCTCCTCGGCATGCCGGCCGATGCGCTGTGGATCGGCACGTTCCACGGCCTCTCGCACCGCATGCTCCGCCGCCACTGGCGCGAGGCGCGTCTCCCGCAGTCGTTCCAGATCCTCGATGAAGACGACCAGCAGCGGCTCGTGCGCAGGATCATCCGCGAGCAGCAGCTCGACGAGCAGCGCTGGGTCCCGCGCGAAGTGCAGGGATTCATCAATTCCAACAAGGACGAGGGGCGCCGCTCGAAGAAACTCGAAGACCGCAACGACCCGACCCGCAGGCAGTTCATCAAGCTGTACACGCTCTACGAGGCGCGCTGCGAGCAGGCGGGCGTCGTGGACTTCGCGGAACTGCTGCTCAGAAGCTTCGAGGTCCTCCGCGACGTGCCGGACCTCGGCTCGTACTACCGCGAGCGCTTCCGGCACCTGCTCGTGGACGAATTCCAGGACACCAACGGCATCCAGTACGACTGGCTGAAGCAGCTCATCGGCAAGACGGGCGCGGCGTTTGTGGTCGGCGATGACGACCAGTGCCTCGCTGCGGGTACCCCGGTAACCATGGGGGATGGAACCACCAGACCGATCGAAGCGGTATTGCCGGGCGAACTGGTGATGTCGAGCTACGGGCGTGGCGATTTTCGCCCTGCGACAGTGACTGAGAGGTTCGTCAAACCACGTCGCGGCACGATGATCTGTATCCATCTCCGGTCAGGACGGGTCCTCAAGAGCACCCCGGAGCACACCCATTTCGCGGGATACGTGCTGGGTGAAACGCCTCAGACGTACTTCCTGTACCTCATGCACAGGCAGGGAATCGGTTATCGCCTTGGAACCTCGCAGGAACGCGCAGACGCAGCCTGGATCATTCGTACTCACGCCACCGAGAATCAGGCCCGACTGGACGAGACGCTATGTTCCTTGCGTTACGGCCTGCCGACCTTGCCCTTCGTTCCCCGCAAGGGCAGGGCCCTCAACGGGCTCGTGCACGATGCCCAGTTGATAGCCGAAGTGTTCGCGTCGATCGATACGTCCGAGGCCGCAATGCGGCTGCTGGAGGACGCGGGGCTGGATCCGGATCGTCCGCACCATTACCCGCGGGGTCGCAACTCCAGGCGCCGCAATATCGTAATCACACTCTGCGGCAACCGGAGAGGGCCGCACCCGATGCATCGGATAAGCATGGTCGGTGTCGATGGCAAGGATGCGGCTACGCTGGAGGCCCTGGGGCTCAATGTTCGATCTGCCGGATCTTCGAAGAAGAGCTGGCGCTTCGAAACGGTGCGGAGCAACTTCGGCGACATTATGTCGATCGCGCGGAGAATCCGCGAGAATTTTGATGACGCACGCTATGTGCTCCAGGGGCACATGCTCGAACGCTCGCTGCCTTTCGTCGCTGCGTCAAGCATACGGCCAGGAATGGTCATGGCGACCGAGTCCCGCGAGTTCGATGTAGTAGAGCGAATCGAGCGCGAGGAATGTGGGGGCGAGGTCTACGATTTGAACGTCGATCGAACTCACAATTTTATCGCCAACGGCGTCATCACCCACAATTCGATCTACCGCTGGCGCGGCGCGCGGGTCGAAAACATGCAGCACTTCCGCCGCGAGTTCGGCGCGACCGTGTACCGGCTCGAGCAGAACTACCGATCGACGGCGGTGATTCTCGCCGCAGCCAACGCGGTTATCGCAAGGAACACCGACCGGATGGGAAAAGAGCTGTGGACGGCGGCGAAAGGAGGCGAGCCGATCCGAGTGTACGCGGCCTACAACGAGCGCGACGAGGCCGACTTCGTGATCGACCGCATCCGCGAGCACGAGCGCCGCGGCCTGTCGCTCTCCGCCGCCGCCGTGCTGTACCGCTCGAACGCGCAGTCGCGCGCCTTCGAAGAGGCGCTGATGGCCGCGCGCATTCCTTACCGCGTCTATGGCGGCCTCCGGTTCTTCGAGCGCGCCGAGATCAAGGACGCGCTGTCCTACCTGCGCCTGACGCAGTCACGCGACGACGACATCGCCTTCGAGCGCGTCGTGAACCTGCCGGCGCGCGGCATCGGCACAGCGACGCTCGAGCTGCTGCGATCGGACGCCCGGGATCACGGCCGCAGCCTCTGGCAGGCCGGGCAGCAGATCGCAGCCACGATGCCGGCGCGCGCCGCGACGGCGCTGCGTGGATTCTTCGCGCTGATCGACCGGCTCGCGGCCACCATTGCTGAAATGCCGCTTCCGCAGCAGGTGCAGCACGTGATCCAGCACTCCGGCCTGCGCGAGCATCATGCGCGCGAAAAAGACAACAAGGGTGAGGCCCGGGTCGAGAACCTCAACGAGCTCGTCAACGCGGCGGAAGGATTCGAGCCGGAAAGCGACGACGGCCTGTCGCCGCTCGGCGCCTTCCTCGCGCACGCGACGCTCGAATCCGGCGAGACCCAGGCGGCGACCGGGCTCGACTGCGTGCAGCTCATGACCCTGCATGCCGCGAAGGGCCTCGAGTTCCCGACCGTGTTCGTGGTCGGTCTCGAGGAAGGATTGTTTCCGTCCGAGCATTCCGCGTTCGATGCCGATCGCCTGCCCGAGGAACGGCGGCTCTGTTATGTCGGGCTGACGCGCGCGATGCAGCGCCTCTACCTGACGCACGCGGAAAGCCGGCGCATCTTCGGGCGAACCTCGTATCGCGATCCGTCGCGTTTCCTGGCGGAGCTCCCGCCGGAGGCAGTCGAGGACGTCCGCCCGCGCATTTCCGTAAGCCGGCCGCTCTACGCGTCGGAGCGGATCGCGTTGGCCGCTCCCGAGCCGGGCTCGTCGGCCACGAGGCGGCGTTCGCGCGCGGCGGCGCCGCTCGCCGGCGAAGACCTGCCGATGCGCCTGGGCGCGCGTGTGCGGCATCCCAAGTTCGGTGAAGGCACCGTGCTCCGATTCGAGGGCTCCGGCGAAAGCCGCCAGGTCCACGTGAATTTCGAGCAAGTTGGCCAGAAATGGCTGATGTTCGAGCTCGCAAGACTCGAGCAGATCTTCTGAACCGGAGACTGGCACCGTCACGCCTGGCCCGCGTGACCGGCTGCGTTAGAATCTGCAGCCTCGCGAGACCGGCAAAGGAACTCGATTGAAAATCATCATTCTGGGTGCGGGCCAGGTCGGGAGCACAGCCGCGCAGCAGCTCGCGCGCGAGCAGGCGAACGACGTGACGGTCGTCGACACGCGGGACGAAGTGCTGCGCGACCTCCAGGACCGTCTCGACATCCGGACCCTGCTGGGGAATGCGGCGCATCCCGCGGTGCTCGAGGCCGCCGGCTGCGACGGGGCGGATCTGCTCGTCGCGCTGACTTCGAGTGACGAAGTCAACATGATCGCCTGCCAGATCGCTTGGACGCTGTTTCGCACGCCGACCAAGATCGCGCGCATCCGCTCCGCCGACTACTACGGACGGCCCGAGCTATTCGGCGAGAACGCCATCCCTGTCGATCTCGCAATCAGCCCCGAGCAGCTCGTCACCGACTACGTCGAGCGCCTCATCCGTTATCCTGGCGCGCTCCAGGTGCTCGAGTTCGCCAACGGCCGTGTCCGGCTCGTCGGCATGCGCGCGCTGAAGGGCGGCAAGCTCGTCGGCCACCAGCTCCAGGAGTTGCGCGCCCACATCCCGAACCGCGAAGTCCGCGTCGCCGCGATCTACCGCGGCGGACGCAGCATCAAGCCCGAGGGCAACACGACAATCGAGGAGCACGACGAGGTGTTCTTCGTCGCGGCGCGCGCCGACATGCGGCCGATGATGAAGGAGCTCAGCACCGAGGAAGCAACCGTGCGGCGCGTCGTCATCGCGGGCGCCGGCAACATCGGCTTCAGGCTCGCACGCGCGCTCGAGAACCGCGTGCAGGTCAAGCTGATCGAGCGCAGCCCCGACCGTTCGCGCCGCGCCGCCGAGACACTACGCAACACGCTCGTGCTGACCGGCAACGCGGCCGATGAGGAGCTGCTGCTCGAGGAGAACATCGACGACGCGGACGCTTTCATCGCGGTCACCAACGCCGAGGAAGCCAACATACTCTCGGCCATGCTCGCCAAGAAGCTGGGTGCCCGGCGAGTCATGGCGCTCATCAACAAGCCTTCCTACGCGGAGCTGATGGAAGGGGGCCCGATCGACATCGCGATTTCGCCGCAGACCGTGACGATCGGCGCACTGCTCGAGCACGTGCGGCGCGGAGACGTCGTTCGCGTCCATTCCCTGCGCCGCGGCGCGGCCGAGGCCATGGAAGCGATCGTTCACGCCGAAGGCCGCGATTCGCCTGTCGCGGGAAGGCGCATCGAACAGATCGACCTGCCGGAGGGCACCACGATCGGCGCTATCGTGCGCGGCGACGAGGTCATCATGGCGCATCACGAGACGGTCATCGAGGCGGAAGACCATGTCATCCTGTTCCTGACAGATCGTCGTCACGTGGAGGAAGTCGGCCGGCTGTTCCAGGCCGGCAGCCGGACATGAATCTTTCGATGGTGCAGCAGATTCTCGGGCTGATGCTTCTGATGTTCAGCCTGGCGATGCTGCCGCCGGCCGGGATCGCCCTCCTGTACGGCGACGGGCACTGGCATCCGTTTCTCCTGTCATTTGCGGTGATTGCGGCAATCGGCCTGTCGCTCTGGTTGCCTGTGCGCCGCGTGCATCGCGACTTGCGTCTTCGCGATGGATTTCTTGTCGTTGCGGTTTTCTGGTCCTTCCTGGGTGTTGCGGGCGCGACTCCGCTGCTTCTCTCCGACCTGCCGGAAATGTCGTTTACCGACGCCGTTTTCGAGGCTGTCTCTGGATTCACGACGACAGGCGCAACCGTCATCGTCGGCCTCGACAGGTTGCCGGAGTCGATTCTCTACTATCGCCAGCAGATCCAGTGGCTTGGCGGAATGGGAATCATCGTGCTCGCCGTTGCGTTGTTTCCCGTGCTCGGCATCGGCGGCATGTCGCTTTACAAGGCCGATACCCCCGGTCCTTTCAAGGACCAGAAGCTCACGCCGCGCATCACGCAGACCGCCAAGGCGCTCTGGGGCGTGTACGTGGCGCTTACCGCGGCCTGTGCCCTCGGCTATTACCTTGCCGGGATGAGCGGATTCGACGCGATCGGACACGCCTTCAGCACGGTTTCTACCGCCGGATTCTCGACGCACGACGCGAGTCTCGCGTATTTCGACAGTGCCGCCATCGACGCCATCGCCACGGTTTTCATGTTTCTCGGGGGCACCAGCTACGTGCTGCATTTCATGGTGGCGCGCGGTCGCGATCCTCGTCTTTACTGGCGCGACACCGAGTTCCAGGCGTACTTCTGGCTGGTTGCGACCATGGTCGGCGGCGCGACCATCTACCTCTGGCTTGCGGGCGAATTCGACTCGCTTGCAGCTTCACTGCGCCATGCGAGTCTGCAGGTCGTATCCGTACAGACCAGTACCGGCTTCATCACGACTGGCTTCGCGCACTGGCCGGGCCCGGTGCCGGCATTCATGATGCTGATGACGGTCGTCTGCGCCTGTGCGGGTTCGACGAGCGGCGGCATGAAGGTCATCCGGTGGCTCATCATATTCCGCCAGGGTGTCGCCGAACTGAAGCGGCTGGTGCATCCTAGCGCGGAGATCCCTGTGAAGCTCGGAAACCGCACCGTTCCGGCACGAATCATCGGCGGCGTGGCGGGTTTCTTCGCAATGTACTTCATCGTGTTCGCGTTCCTGATGTTCCTGCTGATGCTTTTCGGGCTCGACCAGGTGACTGCGTGGTCCGCGATCGCGGCGACGATCAACAACGTCGGTCCCGGCCTCGGCGACGTCGCATTGACCTTCAGGGATGTGCCGGATTCCGCCAAGTGGGTCTGCACGATCGCAATGGTCGTCGGCCGCGTCGAGATTTTCGCTTTCGTGCTGCTGCTGACCCCCGCGTTCTGGAAGCGCTGAGGTGGCGCTGCGCGACAATCTCCAGCTCATGCTGGAGCGCGGCCAGGACTCGCCGCTGCTGCGCTTCGCGCTGGGGCAGGAGTGCCTCAAGGCCGGTGACCTCGTGACGGCCATCGATCACCTGCGCCAGGCCGTGGACCAGAACCCGCGTTACTCGGCCGCCTGGAAGGCACTCGGCGCAGCGCACGCGCGCGCCGGCTCGCCGGACCGCGCGGCGGACGTCTACGAGCGCGGCATCGCCGCCGCGCGCGAGGCCGGCGACATCCAGGCCGCGAAGGAAATGGAGGTGTTCCTGAAGCGGCTGCGCAAGCCGCCGAAGACACCGGCTTGATCGGCCTGCTGCAGCGGGTGACGGGCGCGTCGATTGAAGCCGACGGCCGCGAGATCGCGAGGATCGGCGCGGGCCTCGTGGTGCTCGTCGCCGTCGAGCGCGGCGACGACGAGTCGACCGCGGAGCGCCTGCTCGACCGGCTCCTGGCCTACCGCGTGTTCGCGGACGCCGAAGGGCGCATGAATCTTTCGTTGACGGACACCGGCGGCGCGCTCCTCCTGGTGCCGCAGTTCACGCTAGCGGCCGACACGGCGAAGGGCCTGCGGCCCGGATTCAGCCGGGCGGCGGCGCCGGCCGATGCGGAACGGCTGTTCGGACATATGGCAAAGCACGCCAAAAAGCGCCTTCCCGGCACACAATCGGGGCGATTCGGCGCCCACATGCGGGTGTCGCTCGTGAACGACGGTCCGGTGACGTTCTGGCTTGGCGTATCATGATGCGTGAGCGCCGGGTGCGCGGGCCGGAGTCAGTGACATGCCTATTGGTTTCAAGGAACTGCTGATCATCCTCGCGATCGCGCTCCTGATCTTCGGGGCGAAGAAGCTGCGCAACATCGGCTCGGATCTCGGCGCCGCGGTTCGCGGATTCAAGAAATCCATGAACGACGGAGAGAGCGAGGAATCCGGCAAGACGCTTGCGCAGGACGAGCGCCCCGATGCGGACTTCACCGCGGGCAAGCGCGACCACGATTCATCGAAGAACGCGTAACGGCCGATGTTCGAGGTCGGTTTCACCGAGATCGTCCTGATCCTCGGCATCGCGCTGTTGGTGCTGGGTCCCGAGAAGCTTCCGAAACTCGCGAACCAGGTCGGCCGCTGGGCCGGTCGCGCGCGCGCAATGGCGCGGCAGTTGCGCCAGCAGCTCGACGAGGAAGTCGCGGTGATCCCGAAGCCTGATTTCGATCCGGCGGCACGGCGGCCGCCCGGCACGCCGCCGCCGGACGATTCCGCGGCGAAGTCCGACGGCACACCGCCTCCGCCATGAGCGCGGCGGAATCCGAGAAGGAGGCGCTCAAGGAAGGCACACTGCTCTCGCACCTGCTCGAATTGCGGAACCGCCTGCTGAAAGCGCTGCTCGCGACGCTCATCATCGCGGCGCCCTGCCTCTACTTTGCAAACGACATTTTCACGTGGCTCTCCGCTCCGCTGCTCGCGCAGCTTCCGGAGGGCGCCTCGCTGATCGCGACTTCGGTGATGGCGCCGTTCATGACGCCATTCAAGCTCGCGTTGCTCGCCGCGATCTTCTTCGCGATGCCGGTGATCCTCTACCAGGCCTGGGCTTTCATCGCGCCCGGGCTCTATCGCCATGAGCGGCGATTCGCGCTGCCGCTCTTCGTCTCGAGCGTCGTCCTGTTCTACGCCGGATCGGTGTTCTCGTACTTCGTGGTGTTTCCGATCGTTTTCCGCTTCTTCGTGATGACGACGCCCGATGGCGTGCAGATGATGACCGACATCACGCAGTACATGGACTTCGCGGTGCTGATGTTCTTCGCCTTCGGTCTCGCGTTCGAGATTCCGGTCGCGACCGTGCTGCTCGTGCGCACCGGGCTCGTCAAGCGCGAAAAACTCACGCACAACCGCGGTTATGTGATTCTCGGAATATTCATCGTGGCGGCCTTCCTGACGCCGCCGGATCCAGTCTCGCAGACCATGATGGCGATACCGATGTACCTGCTGTACGAGGCGGGCGTGGTCATGACCCGGCTGCTCGTTCGCGATAAAACGCCGGACCCTGAGGGCGATCCGGCTTGATGTTGCACCGCAACATGTCGGAGACTCGCCCGACTTCGGAGTAAACCCCCATGACCACCGACCTCCACATCCCGCCGGGGAACCTCCTCGGTCATCCGAAGGGGCTGTTCCTTCTGTTCGTGACCGAGATGTGGGAACGCTTCAGCTACTACGGCATGCGGGCGCTGCTCGTGTTGTATGCAGTGGCCGCGACGCATGCAGCGAATCCGGGTCTCGGCTGGGCGGAGCCGCAGGCCCTCAAGCTGTATGGCTGGTATACCGGGCTGACTTATCTGACGCCGCTGCTTGGCGGCTGGCTCGCCGACAACTACCTTGGGCAGCGCAAAGCGGTGATCATCGGCGGCATCATGATGGCGCTCGGCCAGTTCACGCTTGCCGCGCCGCTCGACCTGCTCGGCACGACGCCGGCCTGGAGCGCTTCGCTGTTCGGCATTGCGTTTCCCGAAACGCCGACCAGTTTCTATGTCGGTTTGCTCGGGCTCATCATCGGCAACGGTTTCTTCAAGCCGAACATCTCGACGATGGTCGGTGACCTCTACCCGCAGGGCGACGCACGCCGCGACGGCGCGTTCACGATCTTCTACATGGGCATCAACCTCGGCGCATTTCTCGCGCCGCTCGTCTGCTCGACGCTCGGCGAGGATCCGGCCTACGGCTGGCGCGTCGGCTTCCTCGCGGCGGGGATCGGGATGTGCCTGTCGGTGATCATCCAGCTCGCCTTCGCGCAACGCTACATTGGCGACGTCGGTCGCATGCCGGCCGCGCACCGCTCGCTGAAGCTCGCAGGCGGACAGAAACATCCGTTGACCCCGGTGGAGCGGAACCGGCTGCGCGTGATCTTCGTCATTTTCACGTTCGTCGTGATCTTCTGGGCGACATTCGAACAGGCCGGCGGACTCCTGAACCTGTTCGCCGAGAAGTACACGGACCGGCAGGCGGGGTCCTTCCTCGTGCCGACCGGCTGGTTCCAGTCGCTGAATCCTTTGTTCATCGTGCTGCTCGGCATCCCGTTCTCGATGCTGTGGAGCAAGCTGGGTGCGCGCGGCAAGAACCCGGCGACGCCCGTCAAGATGTACCTCGGCCTCGCGCAGGTCGCGCTCGGATTCATTTTCCTCGTGATCGCGGTATTCGAAATGCAGCGCACGGCCGACGTGAAGGCCGGCATGGTCTGGCTGGTGCTCGGTTATCTCTTCCACACGACCGGGGAACTCTGCATCAGCCCCGTCGGCCTCTCGATGATCACGAAGCTCGCGCCGCTCCGCCTCGCTTCGCTGATGATGGGCGTCTGGTTCCTGGTCAATTTCTTCGGAAACACGCTCGCCGGATACATCGGCGCGTTTACCGAGAACATGGGCCAGTACGCTTGGATGGTCGCGCTCGCGGCCGACTTCGGCGTGCGCACGGAGCACGCGGGCCTGCTCGGCG
>Ga0302046_10003659_pt1 | contig 13836 bp, 13 predicted proteins | sample RVTome_11_FD_200261 | JGI IMG/M metagenome (GOLD analysis project Ga0302046, IMG submission 200261) | Soil microbial communities from uranium-contaminated site in the Upper Colorado River Basin, Wyoming, United States - RVT147D111 (version 2) ...
TGGTTGGCCGCGATCAGCGCGACGACCGTGTCGACGATGAGCTGCCCGACCCAGGCGATGCCGGCCGGCACGAGCCCCGCGAGCACCGTCAGCGCGCCAAGAGCGATCGTGAGCCCGCGGTGCGTGGTCCAGACGAGCACGATGGCGCGCCGGCTGTAGCCAAGCAGGTTGACGAGATTGCCGAAGGACCAGCCCTCGGCAGGGTCCGTCGTGCTGTCGGTTCTGGGGTGGATGGCGGCGCGCCCCGGTTTGGTGATTGCCAGCGCCGCATGGTATTAGACTGCGACGATTCTGCCGAGAGCGCCCAACCTTGCCCGAATTCCCCGGCTTTCACACCCTGTTCGTGCTGCTCGCGACCGTGTTCGCGCTCTACCTCTTCACGCGCGACCGGCTGCCGCTCGAGGCCTCGGGCCTCGCCGTGCTGACCCTTCTGATCGTCGTCTTCGAGGTTTCCCCCTACGAGGAGGCCGGCGACGCGCTCTCGCCCAGGAGCCTCCTGTCCGGCTTCGGCAACGAAGCGCTGATCACCGTCTGTCTGCTGATGGTCATCGGCAAGGGCATGGAGACGACCGGCGCGCTGCAGCCGCTCGCGCTCTGGCTCGCGCGCGCCTGGACCGAGAAGCCGAGGCTCGCGAGCCTCGCGACGATGGTCTTGAGCGCGATCCTGAGCGCCTTCGTCAATAACACGCCCGTCGTCGTCATGCTGCTGCCGATGCTCGTCGGCGTCGCCGTCAGGAACAAGCTCGCGCCGTCATCGATCCTGATGCCGGTCGGTTTCGCGACGCTTCTGGGCGGCATGGCGACGACGATCGGCACCTCGACCAACCTGCTCGTCGTCTCGATCGCCGAGGACCAGGGCCTCGGCCCGTTCGGCATGTTCTCATTCACGCTGCCCGTCGTCCTCGTCGGCGCCATCGGCGTGCTCTATCTCTGGCTCATCGCGCCAAAGCTCCTGCCCGTCAGGCAGCCGCTGATGTCCGACACCTCGCCGCGCGTTTTCAACGCCGTCTTTCACGTCAACGACGACAGCACCTGCTGCGGCATGACCTTCGCCGAATGTCTGGCGCTGACCGACAACCGCATGCGCGTCGACCGGATCCAGCGCGGCAAGGGTCTGTTCGTCACCAAGCTGCCGTCGGTCAGGCTGCAGGCCGGCGATCAGCTCGCGGTTCGCGACACGCCGGAGCGGCTCAAGGAGTTCGAGCAGCAGATCGGCGCGACGCTGCACGACGAGTTCGGCGCGACGGGCATTCACCGGCTGAGCGACATGGCAGACCAGGAGCATCTGGCCGAGATCGTCGTCACGCGCGGCGCGATGCTGCATCGCTCGACGCTGACGGCGACGCGCTTCGCCCAGCGGACGGGTCTCCTGCCGCTCGCCCTGCATCGCGCGCGCTCGGCCGACAGCGAGGACTTCACGGCGCATATCGGTCTCGTGCCGCTCAGAGCCGGCGACATCGTCCTCGTGCAGGGCACGCAGAAGAAGCTCGAGGAGCTCAAGCGAAGCGGTAACGCGCTCGTGCTCGACGGCACGATGGACCTGCCGCGCACGAACCGCTCCGACCGTGCCTTCCTGATCATGGCGCTCGTCGTCATCCTGGCCGCGATGGGCTACCTGCCGATCTCGGTCAGCGCGCTGCTCGGCGTCGGCGCGATGCTCCTGACGCGCTGCCTGAACGTCAAGGACGCCGTCAGCGCGCTCTCGATCCCCGTCATCATCATCATCGTGACGAGCCTCGCGCTCGGCATGGCGCTGACCGAGACGGGCGGCGACGTCTACATCGCGCACGGCTTCGTCAGCGCCGTCGAGGCCCTGCCGACGCCGTTCATACTGAGCGCGCTCATGCTCGTCATGGCGCTCCTGACCAACGTCGTCTCCAACAACGCAGCCGGCGTCATCGGCACGCCGATCGCGATCGAGGTCGCAAACGAGCTCGGGCTCGCCGACGCGACGCCGTTCGTGCTCGCCGTCATCTTCGGCGCCAACATGAGCTATGCAACGCCGTTCGGCTATCAGACCAACTTGCTCGTCCTGACTTCGGGCGGCTACAAGTTCTCGGATTTCGTCCGCGCCGGCGTGCCGCTGACCGTGATCATGTGGCTCGGATTCTCGTTCCTGCTGCCGATGCTCTACGACCTCTCGCCGCTGCCGGCGCCCGTCGGCCCTTGACCTCGGCCGGCCGGGCCCACATACTCCCGAGCGATGGAAATCGTGGCGCGTCAATGGGTTTCGGTCGGCCGGTGGTGGCGTGGTCCATCAGCGGGGTGGGTAAGGCGCGCCTGAAAGACCGAATCGTCCGTCTTTAAGACATTGAGCAAACCCATCTCCGCCCAGCCGGAGATGGGTTTTTTTGTGTCCGTGGTTTTTGTGTCGTTGGCGTTTGACAGGGCTGAGCACTGATTATGGAGTCACCGTTCGACATCGCGGCGGATCTCGATACGCCCGTATCGGCGTATCTGAAGCTCAGACCCTTCGGTCCGCGCTTCCTGCTCGAGAGCGTCGAGAGCGGCGAGCGCCTGGCCCGCTACTCCTTCGTCGGGCTCGGCGCGGCGCTGACGCTCGAGCTTTTCCCCGATCGCATCGTCGTCGACGGCAAGGCGGAACCCCGGCCCGAGGGCCCTGGCGCCTGGCAGGCGCTGATGCGCGCCACCCTCGCGCGCTGTCCCGAGCTCAAGCCCTCGATCGGCGAGATCCCGTTCGACGGCGGGCTCGTCGGCGCGACGGGCTACGACGTCGTCCGCTTCTTCGAGCGCCTGCCGCCGGCGCGCTCGACACGTCCCGGCCAGCCCGAGGCCGTCTACGTCGCGCCCGAATCGCTGCTCGTCTTCGATCACCTGACGCGGCGCGTCGCGCTGCTGCACTCAGGACCCGAGTCCGAGCGCCAGGCGCTGCGCCGCGACGTCATCGAGGCGCTGCGCGGCGGCGTCGACCCGCCCGCCGACGGGGGCCTGACCCCGCCGGCCGCGGGCTTCGCCAAGACCGACTTCCTCGCCGCCGTCGACCAGGCCAAGGATCACATCAGGGCCGGCGACATCTACCAGATCGTGCTCTCGGTCTGCTTCGGCGGCCGAACGGGCCTCGACGCGTTTCAGGTCTATCGGGGCCTGAGGCTCCTGAATCCCTCGCCCTACATGTACTTCTTCGAGTTCGACCGGCTCCGCGTCGCGGGCTCCTCGCCCGAGGCGCTGGTCCAGCTCGACCGCGGTCATGCCGCGCTACGGCCGATCGCGGGCACGCGCCCGCGCGGCGCCAGTCCTGAGCTCGACCTCGAGCTCGAGCGGGAGCTCCTGGCCGACCCCAAGGAGAACGCCGAGCACGTCATGCTCGTCGATCTGGCACGAAACGATCTCGGCCGCGTCGCGGCATCGGGCTCGGTGCACGTCAACCCGTACCGGCGCATCGAGCGCTACAGCCACGTCATGCATATCGTCAGCGGCGTCGAGGGTGAGCTCGCCGAGGGGAGAGATGCGTTCGACCTCTTCGCCGCGACCTTCCCGGCCGGCACGCTCGTCGGCGCGCCGAAAGTCCGCGCGATGGAGCTCATCGCGAAGCTCGAGCCCGTCGGCCGCGACCTCTACGGCGGCACGGTCGGCTACTTCTCGAAGAACGGCAACATGGACCAGGCGATCACGATCCGCACGATCGTCTTCGACGGCGACGAGTACAGCTTTCAGGCCGGCGCCGGCATCGTCGCCGACAGCGATCCCGAGCGCGAGCACGACGAGGTGCTCGCCAAGAGCGCGATCCTGCGCCGCGCGCTCGAGATCGCGGAGGACGGGCTATGAGCGCGCGCATCCTTCTGATCGACAACTACGACTCATTTACTTACAACCTCGTGCAGGCCTTCCTCGTTCTCGGCGCCGCGGTCGAGGTCAGGCGCAACGACGAGATCGATGTCGAAGGCGTGAGCGCGCTCGAGCCGAGCCACCTCGTGATCTCGCCGGGACCGGGCCGGCCCGACGACGCCGGCCAGTCGCTCGCGATGATCGCGGCCTTCGCGGGATCGATCCCCGTGCTCGGCGTCTGCCTCGGCCATCAGTCGATCGTGCAGCACTTCGGCGGCGAGATCGTCCCGGCGGCCTCGCTGATGCACGGCAAGACGTCGATGGTCAGCCACGGCGGGGAGGGCATCTTCGAGGGGCTGCCGAATCCGTTCGAGGCCGGCCGGTATCATTCGCTGGCGGCGAACCGGTCGCGCGTGCCGGACGAGCTCGTCGTCACGGCCAGGACCGGGGAGGGGGAGATCATGGGCGTCAGCCACCGCCGTCTCGACGTCGTCGGCGTGCAGTTTCATCCCGAGAGCGTGCTGACGCCGGACGGCCCCGTGCTGCTCGGCAACTTCCTGCGCCTCGGCGGGGCCGGGCGATGAGCAGCGAGCGCCTCGAGCGGCTGATCGCGGGCGGGAGCCTCGGCCAGGACGAAGCCGCGGCGCTCCTCTGCGCGCTCGCCGATGGCGGGATCGAGCCCGCGATGGCCGGCGCGCTTCTGACGGCGCTTCGGATCAAGGGCGAAGCGGCCGACGAGATCAGGGGCTTCGCGCTCGCGATGCGCGAGCTGAGCCTGAAGCCTGCGCTGCCGCCGGGCGAGGACTACGTCGACGTCGTCGGCACGGGCGGCGACGGCTCGGGCAGCCTCAACCTCTCGACGGGCAGCGCACTGCTCGCGGCGGCCGCGGGCGCGAAGGTCGTCAAGCACGGCAACCGCTCGATCTCGAGCCGCTCGGGCAGCGCCGACGCGCTCGCCGCGCTCGGGCTGCCGATGCCGCTCGACGCGGCGGCCGCGGCGCGCTGCCTCGAGCAGACCGGCTTCACGTTCCTGTTCGCGCCGCACTATCACCCGGCGATGAAGCGGATCGCGCCCGTGCGCCAGGCGCTCGGCGTGCGCACGGTCTTCAACGTGCTCGGCCCCCTCGTCAATCCGGCCGAGCCGCCCTACCACGTCATCGGCGCCGCGAGCGAGCCGCTGGCTCTGCTCATGGCCGAGACGCTGGCCGAGATGCCGATTCGCCGCGCCTTCGTCGTGCACGGCGCGGCGGGCTGGGACGAGGCGACGCCGATCGGCCCCTTCGTCTGCTTCGACGTCGCGGCCGGCCAGGTCGAGCGGAGCGTGCGCGACCCCGCCGCCTTCGGCCTCGCGCCCTGCAGCGAAGCGGACCTCGCGGGCGGCGAGCCGGGCGAGAACGCGGCGCGTTTGCGACAGGCGCTCGCAGGCGGCGACAGCGCGGCCCATCGCGACGCGCTCGCGCTCGGCGCCGCGCTCGCGCTCGAGGTGACGGGCCTCGCGGGGGACTTCAGGGCCGCGCTCGAGCGCGCGCGCGCGGCGATCGGCGACGGCAGCGCGGCGCGCCTGCTCGAGCGGATCGACGCCTTCGCCGCGGCCGAGGGCCGGAGCGAGACGTGAGGGTGCCGCGATGACGAGCTTCCTCGATCGAATGGCGGCGGCGAGCCGGGCGCGCGTCGAAGCGGCGCGCCGCAGTGAGAGCGAAGCGGCGCTCGCCGCGCTCGCGCGCGCGGCGCCTGCCCCGCTGCCGCTCAGGCTCATGGGCTTCGGCCTGATCGCCGAGCTCAAGCGGCGCTCGCCGGCCGCGGGCGGGCTCGCAGGCCCGGGCTTCGATACCGGCCGGCAGCTCGAAGCCTACGCCAGAGGCGGCGCGGCCGCGGTCTCGGTGCTGACCGAGCCCGACGAGTTCCTCGGCGAGCCCGGCGATCTCGAAGCGGCCGCGAAGGCGCTTCGGCCGCTCGGCTGCCCCGTTATGCGCAAGGACTTCCTCGTCGACGCTTATCAGGTGCTCGAGGCGCGCGCGCTCGGCGCGAGCGGAATCCTCCTGATCGTCGCGATGCTCGACGACACCGCGCTCGGCGAGCTCGTCGCCGCGGCGGCGGAGCAGGGGCTCTTCGTGCTGCTCGAGGCCTTCGACGAGGACGATCTCGAGCGGCTCGCGAAGCTCAGGCTCCCCGCGGGCCCGCAGTTTCTCGTCGGCGTCAACTCGCGGAATCTCCGCACGCTCGCCGTCGACTTCGGGCGCTTCGCGCGTCTCGCGGGCCGCCTTCGCGACGACCTGCCCGCCGTTGCCGAGAGCGGCATCGAGACGGCCGAGGCGGCGGCCGCGGTCGCGGGCCTGGGCTACTCGCTCGCGCTCGTCGGCTCCGCGCTGATGCGGGACGGCGATCCGGCCGAGGCCGTCGGGCGGTTCCTCGCGGCCGGCCGCGGCGCGGCCTCGGAACGAGCGGCATGTTCGTGAAGATCTGCGGTCTGACCGAGAAGGCCGCGATCGACGCGGCCGTCGATGCCGGCGCCGACGCGCTCGGCTTCGTCTTCGCCGAGTCGGCGCGCGAGATCGCGCCCGAGCGCGCGCGCGAGCTCTGCCGCGACGTGCCGGACCGCGTGATCCGCGTCGCCGTCATGCGCCATCCGACGCCCGAGCGCTTCGCCGATGTCGTCGCGCGCTTCGCGCCGGACTGGATCCAGACCGATGCGGAAGACTTCGGGGCGCTGCCCGTGCCCGCGGGCCTCGGCCGGCTGCCGGTCTATCGCGACGGCGCCGGCGCGGGCGGGCTGCCGCCGAGGCTCCTGTTCGAAGGCGAGCTGAGCGGCAGCGGCCGGACGGCCGACTGGGACGAGGCCAGGCGCATCGCGCGGCAGGCCGAGCTGGTCCTGGCCGGCGGCCTCGACGCCGACAACGTCGCCGCCGCGATAAGCTATGTTCGGCCTTTCGGCGTCGACGTCTCGAGCGGCGTCGAGGCGGCGCGCGGCCTGAAGGATCCGGCCCGGATCCGCGAGTTCGTGGCCCGCGTCAGAGCGCTGGAGGACGACCGATGAGCGAGACGATCAGGGATGGGGACAAGCTGCTCGAGGCGCTGATCAAGGGCCTGCTGCCCGACGAGCGCGGCCGCTTCGGTCCGTACGGCGGGCAGTACGTGCCCGAGACGCTGATGCCGGCCGTGACGCGGCTCGCCGCGCGGGTGCGCGATCTCCTGCCGAGCGCCGCGTTTCAGCGTGATCTCGGCCGCGAGCTCGAAAGCTGGGTCGGCCGGCCGACGCCCCTGACGCATGCGCCCGCGCTCGGCGAGCGCTGGGGCGCGGACGTCTGGCTCAAGCGCGAGGATCTCGCGCATACGGGCGCGCACAAGATCAACAACGCGATCGGCCAGGCGCTGCTCGCGCGCGCGATCGGCGCGAAGCGCGTCGTCGCCGAGACGGGCGCCGGCCAGCACGGCGTCGCCGCGGCCGCGGCCTGCGCGCGAGTCGGGCTGCCCTGCGTCGTCTACATGGGCGAGGTCGACGTCGAGCGCCAGGCGCCGAACGTCGACCGCATGCGCCGGCTCGGCGCGACGGTCGTGCCCGTGCGCTCGGGCGACCGGACGCTCCGGGCCGCGATCGACGAGGCGATCCGCGACTGGGTCGGCGATCCGGACGGCACCTATTATCTGATCGGCTCGGCGATCGGGCCGCATCCCTATCCCTATCTCGTGCGCGAGCTGCAGGCCGTCATCGGCCGCGAGGCAAGACAGCAGATGCTGGACGAAGGCGGGCTGCCGGACGCCGCGATCGCCTGCGTCGGCGGCGGCTCGAACGCGATCGGGCTCTTCCACGCCTTCCTCGCCGACGCCGGGGTCGCGCTGATCGGCATCGAGGCCGGCGGCCGCGGACCGGGGCTCGGCGACAACTCGGCGACGCTCGGCGCCGGCCGCCCGGGTGTGCTGCACGGCAACTACTCGATGCTGCTCTACGACGATGAGGGCCTGATCCACGAGACGCACTCGATCTCTGCCGGGCTCGACTACCCGGGCGTCGGTCCCGAGCACGCGCTGCTCAGGGATCTCGGCCGCGTCGAGTATCAGTCGGTCACCGACAGCGAGGCGCTCGCGGCGCTCGACGAATGCTGCGAGGCCGAAGGCATCCTGCCTGCGCTCGAGAGCGCGCACGCGCTCGCGGGCGCGAAGCGCCACGCCGCGAAGACGCCGGGGCAGAAGCTCCTGATCGGGCTCTCCGGCCGCGGCGACAAGGACATGCCGATCCTGGCGAAGCATGCGAGACAGAGGCGTCCGGCCGATGCTGCCGCGTGAGCGTGTGACGGCGGCGCTCAGGCTGGACGGCAGACCCGCGATCGTCGCCTTCCTGACGGCAGGATACCCTGAGCCCGCGACGTTCCTGCCGCTGCTCGAGCGCGTCGCGGCCGCGGCCGACGCCGTCGAGCTCGGCGTGCCGTTCTCGGATCCGATGGCCGACGGCGTCACGATCCAGCGCTCGAGCCGGGAGGCGATCGCAAACGGCGTGACCCTGCGCTGGATCTTCGGCCAGCTTCAGGCGCGCGACTTCGAGCTTAAGGCGCCCGTTCTGATGATGAGCTACCTGAATCCCCTGCTCGCGTTCGGCTACGACAATCTCGCGCGGCGCGCCGCGGCGACCGGCGTCGCGGGCTTCATGGTGCCCGATCTGCCGTTCGAGGAGAGCGCCCCGCTTCGCGCCGCGCTCGACGCCGAAGGGCTCGCGCTGGTCCAGTTCGTGACGCCCGCGACCTCGGACGAGCGGATCAGGCTCATTGCGGCGGCGAGCCAGGGCTTCGTCTACGCCGTCACGCGCACGGGCATCACGGGCGGCAGCGGCGAGCTGCCGGCCGAGCTCACGTCCTATCTCGCCCGCGTCAAGGCGGCGTCGCAGCTGCCCGTCTGCGCGGGCTTCGGCGTCCGCGAGTCGCGCCAGGTCGAAGAGATCGCCGCACACGCCGACGGCGTCATCGTCGGCTCGGCGCTCGTCGAGGCGCTCGAGCGCGGCGACGACCCCGCCCTGTTTCTCGAGGGGCTGCGCGGGGTGCCGGCATGAAGCGCGTCCACTCCTCCGAGTTGCTGGCCGAGATCGGCCACTTCCGGAACGTGCTCGAGCAGAACGGCATCGCCTGCGTCGTCAGGAACGAGCAGCTCTCGGGGGTCATCGGCGAGGTCCCGTTCCTCGAGTGCATGCCGGAGCTCTGGGTGCTCGACGATGACAGGGCCGACGAGGCTCAAAGCCTGATCGCCGATCTGAGGCAGGACGTCCAGGGCGGCAGGAGCTGGCGCTGTCCGAAATGTCGCGAGGAGAACGAGCCGCAGTTCGCCGCCTGCTGGAACTGCGGCGCGCCCGATCCGGGCGACGCGCCGCCTGCCTGACGCGGGCTGCCCGGATGCTGAACCGCCTGCTCCTCCTCGTCGTCGTCGGCGGCCTCCTGCCGCAGGCCGCCGGGCTCTGGTGGGGCTTCGAGGTCCTGTCGCACTTCAGGCTGCAGTATCTCGCGCTCGCCCTGCCGCTGCTCGTCGTCGCGGTCGCAGCGAGACAAAAGGTCCTCGGGCTTCTGCTCGCGGCGAGCGTCGCGATCAACGCCTGGCCAGTGCTGCCTTATCTGCCGGCGGCCGCGGCCGCGGCGCCGGGCGAGACGCTCGTGATCCTGAACGTCAACGTCAGGGCGAAGAATCCGGATCACGCTCGCGTGCTCGAGCGGATCCGCGCCGCCGATGCCGACATCGTCGTCGTCATCGAGCTCTCGCCCGCGCTCGACGCGGCGCTCGCGGCGCTCGGCGAAAGCTACCCCCACAGGCTCACGGCGCCGGCCCATGACAACTTCGGTCTCGGCGTCCTCTCGCGCCAGCCGCTCGTCGGCGCCAGGGTCTTCGATCTCGGCCCGACGGCGGCGATCGAGTCCTTCGTCGAGCTGCCGGCCGGGCGGCTCAGGCTCCTCGCCGTCCACCCGATGGCGCCGATGAGCGCGAAGCTCGCGGCGACGCGGAACGATCAGCTCGAGCGGCTCGCCGCGCTGGCCCGCCACGACGACGCGCCGCTCGTGGTCTGCGGCGACTTCAATCTCTCGCCCTACTCGCCCTTCTTCAGGCGCTTCGAGACGGACTCCGGCACCCGCGCCGCGCGCCGCGGCCGGGGCATCGGCATCAGCTGGCCGGCCTCGATGCCGCTCCTCGGCGTCCCGATCGATCATTGCTTTGCGCGCGCGCCGCTGGTCCCCGTAAGCGTCGAGCGGATGGATCGAACCGGGTCCGACCACTATCCTGTGCGTGTGATGTTTCGCTGGCCCAACGCCCAATGACCGACAACCCGACCGCCGCGGTTCTGATCATCGGCAACGAGATCCTCTCGGGCAAGACGCAGGATGCGAACCTCAAATTCCTCGGCGAGTCGCTCGCGCGGCTCGGCATCGGGCTCGTCGAGGCGCGCGTGATCCGCGACGAGCCGGCCGTCATCGCCGCCGTCGTCAACGAATGCCGCGCGCGCCATACCTACGTCTTCACGACCGGCGGCATCGGGCCGACGCATGACGATCTGACGGCCGAGTCGATCGCGCTCGCCTTCGGCGTGCCGCTCGTCGTCGACGAGGACGCGAGAAGGCGCATCGGACGCGGCGGCCGCGACCTCAATCCGGCCAGGCTCAAGATGGCGACGGTCCCCGAAGGCGCGAGCCTGATCGACAATCCCGTGAGCCACGCGCCGGGATTCAAGATCGGCAACGTCTACGTCATGGCCGGCATCCCGGCCGTTGCCAGGGCGATGTTCGGCGCGATCGAGCACGAGCTCAGGGGCGGCGACCCGATCCTCTCGGCGAGCGTCGACGTCTTCGAGCGCGAGGGCGACATCGCGGCGCCGCTCGACGCGATCGCGCGGCGCCATGGCGACGTCGAGATCGGCAGCTATCCGTTCGCGCGCGACGGCCGCTTCGGCGCCTGCCTCGTCGTGCGCGGCACGGACCGGGCGCGGATCGAGGCGGTGCTGGCCGAGATCAGGGCAACGCTCCTGCCGGACGGCTGAAGGGCGGCGAAGCTCAGCCCCGAAGCGCCCCGTAGAGCAGAACGGCGCCGCCAAGCGCGGCCGCGACGAAGCCGACGCCCGCGGGCTCGACCCCGAGACCGATCCAGAGCACACCCGCGACGAGGAAGGCCGCGGCCGCGAACGCGCGCCGCGCCGCTTTCGCCCGACGCTCGAGCCGCCGGCCGTCGTGCCGCCGCGGCGTTCTGCGCTTGCGCTCCTGATCGCGAACGAAGGAATGCACGATCCCGGGCAGCGCGATCAGGTCGTCGCTGATCTCGGGCCAGTCGTCGATGAGCCTTTTGACATGGGCGAGCGGGCTCGAGCGCTCGCGCATCCACTGCTCGAGGATCGGCTTGGCCGTGGTCCAGAGGTCGAGCTCGGGGTAGAGCTCCCGGCCGAGGCCCTCGATCGCGAGCAGCGTCTTCTGCAAGAGCACGAGCTGCGGCTGCACCTCCATGTCGAAGCGCCGCGCCGTCTCGAACAGGCGCACAAGCACGAGCCCGAACGAGATCTCCTTGAGGGGCTTGTCGAAGATCGGCTCGCAAACGGCGCGCACGGCCGACTCGAGCTCGTCGACGCGCGTATGCGCCGGCACCCAGCCCGAGTCGATGTGCAGCATCGCGACGCGCCGGTAATCGCGGCGGAAGAACGCGAGGAAGTTGCCGGCCAGATAGCGCTGATCTTCGGGCGTCAGCGTGCCCATGATGCCGAAGTCGACGGCGGCGTACTTCGGCCGCTTCGGCTCTGTCACGTCGACGAAGATGTTGCCCGGGTGCATGTCGGCGTGGAAGAAGTTGTGCCGGAACACCTGCGTGAAAAAGATCTCGACGCCGTTTCGCGCGAGCCTCGCGATGTCCGTTCCGGCTGCCTCGAGCGACTTCCGGTCGCTGATCGGGATGCCGCTGATGCGCTCGAGCGTCAGCACGTTGCCGCGGCAGAGCTCCCAGTGGACCTCGGGCACGTAGAGGAGGTTGGAGCCTTCGAAGTTGCGCCTGAGCTGCGAGGCGCTCGCGGCCTCGCGCATCAGGTCGATCTCGTTCTCGAGCGTCTTCTCGAACTCGGCGACGACGTCGACCGGGCGCAGCCGCTTCGACGGCGGCCAGTAGCGCTCGGCGAGCCGCGCGACAGCGTAGAGCACGGCGACGTCGGCTTCGATCCGGCGGCGGATCTTCGGCCTCAGCACCTTGACGACGACCTGCCGGCCGCCCGGCAGCGTCGCGGCATGCACCTGCGCGATCGAAGCCGCCGCGAGCGGCTCGCGCGCGAAGCTCTCGAAGCAGTCCTCGAGCTTCATGCCGAGCGCGCGCTCGATGGCCTCGACCGCGACCTCGGACGGAAACGGCGGCACGCGGTCCTGCAGCAGCACGAGCTCGTTCGCGATCTCCTCGGGTAAGAGGTCGCGCCGGACCGAGATCGCCTGGCCGAACTTGACGAACAGCGGCCCGAGCTCCTCGAGCGCGAGACGGATGCGCCGCCCGAGCGGTCCCTTGCGCCGCCCGCCGAAGGAGAGCAGGCGGTTGAGCCAGCCGAGCGGGCGAAACAGATGCGTCGACGTGATGATCTGATCGAGGCCGTGGCGCACGAGCGTGCGCTGGATCGTCATGAGCCTGAGCGCGAGACGGAGCCTCGACATCGTTCAGCGGGCCCGCCGGCCGAGACGGCGCTCGAGCAGCTCGACGCGGCGCAGGGCGCGCTCGACGTCGTCGCGGATCCGGTCGACCTCGGCCGAGAAGCGCCGCGCGAGCGCGGGCGGCACGAGCGCCGGACTCTCTTCCTGCAGATACTCGGCGACGTTCTGCTCGAGCGCGCGGTGCGCCCGCCGCGTCCAGCGGCCGAGGCCGCGGGCGGCCTCGCCGACCGCATGCGCCGGGACGTCGCCGACGAAGTCCGCAAGCAGCGCCTCAGGCTCCGGCATCGCGAGCCGCATCAGGTCGGCGAAGGCTTCGGCCGTCGTCAGATCGCCGTTCAGCGTCGCGCCCGCGCTCTTGAGATCGGAAAGGCTCGCGCTCCTTGCAAGCCGCATGAGATCGAAGGCGCCCGCGCTGAGCTCGACGTCGCAGGCGCCGTCGCCCGAGCGCGAGAGCACGAGCTCGCCCTGCGCGGACTCCGCGATGATCCTGAGATCGCTGCCTTTGACGACGACGGCGAAGCGCTTGCCCTCGAGCGCGCTGAGCCGCTCGCGCGCCGCCGTCGACGACCGGATCTGCTCGTTGAGCATGCGCTGACCGAGAGCGAGCAGCATGAATCTAGAGGCGGTAACCGACGTGCAGCGCGACGATGCCGCCAGAGAGGTTGAAGCACTCGCAGCGCTCGAAGCCCGCGCTCTCGAGCATCGCGGTCAACGCCGCCTGATCGGGATGGCGCCGGATCGACTCGGCCAGATAGCGGTAGCTCGCGGCATCGTTGGCGATGAGGCGCCCGAGCCTCGGCAGGACCTGGAATGAGTAGGTGTCGTAGACGGCGTTCAGAGGCCCGAGCTGCGGCTTAGAGAACTCGAGCACGACGAGCCGCCCGCCGGGCCTGAGCACGCGATACATCGACCGAAGCGCGGCATCCTTGTCCGTGACGTTGCGAAGCCCGAAGCCGATCGTGACGCAATGAACGCTCCGGTCGCGCAACGGCAGCGCCTCGGCGTCGGCGAGCACGCAGGCGGCGTTGCCGCCGATGCCGGCATCGAGCAGGCGGTCGCGGCCGACCTCGAGCATCTCGCGGTTGACGTCGGTGACGAGGACGCGCCCTTCGCGGCCGACGCGCCGCGCGAGCGCGACCGCGAGGTCGGCGCTGCCGGCGGCGACGTCGAGCGCCGTCTGGCCGGGCTTTAGCCCCGTCCTGTCGATCGCGAAACGCTTCCAGAGCCGGTGCAGGCCGAACGACATGAGGTCGTTCATGAGGTCGTAGCGCGGCGCGACGGAAGCGAAAACGCCGCGCACACGCGCCTTCTTCTCGCCGAGCGGCACGCGCTCGTAGCCGAAGTCGGTCAACGGCACCGATTCACCGCTGTTGCTCTCCCGGGTCATTCGGGCAGTATAGGTCAGAACCCCCCGACG
>Ga0302046_10003661_pt1 | contig 13831 bp, 22 predicted proteins | sample RVTome_11_FD_200261 | JGI IMG/M metagenome (GOLD analysis project Ga0302046, IMG submission 200261) | Soil microbial communities from uranium-contaminated site in the Upper Colorado River Basin, Wyoming, United States - RVT147D111 (version 2) ...
CCGGATTTTGACGCTCCGGGCTCTAAGAAAGAGGGCGTGATTTGAATCCTTTGATTGTTGCCGTTCCGGTCGGCTTGGCCGCTGTCATCTTCGCCACGCGCAAAAAGCCGAGCGAGGACGGCGAAGAAATCGAAGCCGAGGAAATCGTAGCCGAAGCCGAGGCGCAAGAGTCGGCGCGTAAGGCTGAGTCGATTGCCAAGGCGACGAAGCCGCCCAAGGGATCGAAAGCTCCTAAGGGAACCGTTCTCACGGCGGAGAAAGTTGCAGAACAGGTTGCCATACTCATCGCCAAGGGGAACGCCTCGGACATGCTGGCCGCGGCCAAGCGCTTCGAGGCGATTGGATGGCACGAAGCCGCGGCAAGTCTGAGGGACGAAGCCGAGCGGGTGCGCATTGGCGCGAAGCCGGCCCAAAAAACCAAGCCGAAGCCGAAGCGCAAAGCCAAGCCCAAGCCGAAGCCGAAAAAAGCGGCCCCTATCAAACGGCGGGCAACCAAGCCGAAGCCGAAGCCGAAGCCCAAGCCGAAGCCGAAGCCCAAGCCCAAGCCAGCGGCCCGCGCTGAATCTCCGGAGCGGAGAGCGGCCCTAGCCCTCACGGCCTACTTGCAGGGCCTAGGGGGCCTGAAAGCGCGCTATAAGGAGGACCGCGAGCGGGTCAAGGGCTACCAGGCTCAGCTCGGAGTGGGAGCGGATGGCATGTACGGGCCGGGGACGGCAACGGCCATTCTCCCACTCGGGATCGTGCCAGTGGCGCCGCTCTATTGGAGCTCGAACGCGGCTCGCGCGCGCACCCAAAAGGCGGATTTCCTGGCACAGGTGGAACGCTACCGCTCGCAGGATGCAGGGAGCGGCCGGGAGGCGGAATGGTCGAAACTCGAGGCTGACGCAAGGCGGAGCTAATGGGGGTCGTTTTCACGGGTCAAAACGGTCCGCTCGTCCGAAACTTGGACGTGGTGGATCTGGGAACAGTGACGGCCAACACCGTCATAGACTTCCGCGCGGGCAGTGACCTCACGGTTACGCTCGGGGCGAATGTGACGCTCACCCTACGCTTTCCCGGGGACTCGCCAGGGGGGGGCTTTCGGCTCAAAGTTGTCCAGGGCGCCGGCGCCCCGTTTACGCCTACTTTCGCGTTCGGGGGTGGCCCTATCCTTGCCCCGGCTGGCGCCTTGGGCGCTTTCTCCGCTGTGGCGGGGGAAGCAGACGCACTGACATTTGTTGACCGTCGAACGGAGGTGTGGGCGTTCAAATCGGACGGCCTTGCAGCAATCTAAATGGGACTCTCGCAACCAATAGTGCAGATTGACGGCACCGTGACCGGTAGCGGTGTGACGTTCAATCATGCGGCTTTCCCGCTCGCAACTTCGATTCCATTCTTTACGGCTCGAAGTGCGGACGGGACGGCAACGAACATTTGGGATAGCTATCTCACGTTGCAGCGGCTGAGCGAGACGCAAACGCGAGTCGAGCGCCGTGGCAACACTGGCGCGATGCTTGTGGACTTCTGGTATGCAGACGAGAGCCACGCCCTGGTTCAGTATTTTCAGACTACGGCGCTAGTAGCCGGAAACAACGATTTCGCAATCCCTACGCCCGTCAACCTGGCCGAGGCATGGGTCATAAACCTCGGTTATGCGACCGAAGGGGACCGGGACGACGATAGCGGACTAGAACTCAGGTTAACGGCGCCGAACAACGCTCGCGCGATTCTGACGGACAATAGCGGGAACCGTATTCTAAATTTTGCGGTGGTCTGGCTCCCGGGCTCGCTCGTCCAGTCGTTGAACATTTCGAGCGACTCAAACGAGAGCCAAGCAATCCCGACGCCCGTTATTCCCGGGCGGACTGCTATCTGGTCGACGGCGCGGTGCGATGCGCTTTTGGCTTGGGATAGCGACGAAATCGACCGGGTAGATTTGGAATCCGCCAACCTGCTCCGCTATCAGCGCTTTGTCAGCGGAGCCGGCCAAGTTGTGCACCGTTCGAGCTTCGTGGTCCAGCTCCCCCCGTGGATACGGGTGCAACGGGCGTTGCCGGTCCTAGCCGGCGGTGTGGGCTCGCTCGCGGTGCCTATCGCTACGCCCGTGGATACGACTCGAACGGCGCTCAAAGTGCTAGGGAACGCAGGCAATCAGTACAATATGGCCAATAACCGGAACGCCAACTTTGTGTGTGCGAGTGCCGAGGGCAAAGCGTTTTTGGATAGTGCGACACAGCTCACCGTTTCACGTGGGGATACCACGGGGGATCTAAACGCCTCTGTCGAAATCGTCGAGTGGTTGCAGCAAGCGGGGGCCGGGGCATTCACCGGGAGTTGGGTCTAAACATGAAAGGGCTAAGGCTTGTGACGAGAATCGACGATTTGCCGGATTTCTATCGGGACAACGACTCCGAGATTTTGGGGGCCGAGTTTCAAGAAGTAATGGGGGCCCTCGAGGACTTGGACGACGAAGAGCTAAGCGAGCTTTTCGACGATGACGACGCCGATCAGTTCGAGGAAATGGGTTTCAGCCTCAAAAAGGCATGGCGGAAAGTGAAGCGTGGCGCGAAGAAAGAGCTTAAGCCGAAACGGCTCCTAAAGACGGCCACGGGCATCCGGTCGCTAGAGCTCCAAGCCGGCTTGATCAAGAAAGCGGCGAAGTCCAAACCGGGCCGCAAGGCGATCCGGAGCGTGGCAAAGGGGAAGGTCCGGAAAATCATCAAAAAGGGCGGAAAAATCGGTACGTCAAAATATGTCACGGCGGGCGCCGCTGGCGTGGCGCTCGCGTTTCCGCCGGCGGCTCCGGCTGCGGGTGCCGTGGTGGCCGCGGGGCGAGCGCTGAAAACGGCTGACGGTATCCTAGGGAACCCGCGAGCGCAGAAGGCCGCAAAAAAGGCCATTCTGAACACGGTGAAGAAAGCCAAAAAAGGCAACATCGCGAGCCGGCGCATGGTCGGAGTGCTCGCGACTGTGGCCAAGGCCAAGAAAGCAGCGCTCAAAAAAGGCAAGCTCACAAAGGGGATTCTGGTGCTCCCCGGCGGCAAGATTTCCCGCGGGAACTTCAGGAAGGCATAGCAGCATGGCCGCCGTACGAAAGCCCTGGACGCCCATTGTCATGGCGATAGCCAACGACTTGAGGGGTGCTCTAAGCAGCGCCGGGGTATCCGGGAGCCAGCAAAGCCGCTCCAAATGGGGGGGCTCTGTCGTGTTCACCTCGGCCGCGACAAACCCGGCGATTACCCCTCCACAGGCGCGTTCGGAAACGCTCGTTTCGCTCATGGAAGGCGCGGCCAGGACTTGGGTGGTCACAACTCGAGGGGCGGTTCAGGCGTCTGACCCTATCACGGCCGTTTATCCCTTTACGGTGTTCCGTGTGCGTTGGAGCTTGGGAGGGCAGCAATTTCAGACCTTCATTGACGGACACAGCGATCAGTATTTGACGGTCTACGCCGAGAGCGTTCAGGTGTTCGCGGAATGGGATTTCGAGGTCATCGCCACGGCTGCAAACTTCGCAATCCCGATGTTTCTCCCGCAAGCCATTCTGCTGACGGCCAGCATTTGCCCAAGCGCCGGAACTCCGAGCCTTGCTAAGCGCACGCTCCCAATCTCACTGACCGCCGGCACACAGAACATGCAAATCCCGTTCGGCGCGCGGGATGCGCTCATGCGCGCGCTCTTGAACGCTGACGCCTCGGTTACATGGCAATTCAACATAGGCGCCGTTTTGGCCCTCGGCCTCGAGAGCTATTCGGCCGCGCAAGTGCTCGCGGCTCACGATATCGGCAACTATCTGCCGGTGCCGTCACAAGCCGAGGTGCTTCAAATCTTCGACGTGGGCGCCCCGCTTGGGTACTCCGCGGTGGAATTTCGTATCCAACCCTAAGACGATCCATGGCAGTTAAAGGAAAAAGCAAGATGACCGTTGCGACCCCCGAGGGGCCGACACAAGTCATCGTAGATTTCACGACGTGGCCGACCCGCTCCGAGGTCGCGGCCCAAATCGGGTGCTCTGTTTCAACGGTGCGACGTTGGCAACGCGACGGCACGCTAACCGCGCATGTCGACGCGGAAGGCACCCATCGGTACAATCCGATTGAGGTCAAAAACCTACGGCTCGACAAAGCCGAGCGCGCTGCGGAGGACGACTACGAGGGCGAAGCCGCCGAAGCAAAGCTAGCGGTCAAACTGGTTTCCGGGCTGCAAGACACGCGAAAGCAGCTCGATTCGATGCTGCTCAAAACCGTGGAACGTCAAGAGCGGCGGATTGAACAACTCGAGTCTCAGCTAGTCGAGGCTTGGCAGGGTCGGGAAGCAGGGCTTAATCAGCAAGCCTTGCGGGAGGCCATGGTAGAGCAGACGACCGAGCAAGAAAAGCGCCGGACGATGCTGGCCGAAGCCGCAATAGAGCACGTGGGCCGGTTCCTCGGGAAAGAGCCGCCTAAGGCTTCGTTCCTCGAGTCGCTCACGGTTGAGCAGCTCGAAGCCCTGGCAGAAACAGAGGGCGCCTGGACGGACATTCAAGAGCGCAGTTTGAGGGCGCACCTTGCAAAGAAGAAACTCCTACTAAATCAAGCGCCAGAGACGGCAGAAAAGAAAGGCTGAAACATGGGTTGGCTCAAAGCAGGAACAGAGGGAATCAACGCGGGGTTTGTCACGCAAGTGACGGCGGACATTGCGAGCATTGCAGCGGCCACGGTGGCCACCACAAGCCTCACGGTCCCGGGCGTGGCGGCCGGCGATTTCGTGGCGGTGTCACCGGCCGCGGCTCTGTCAGTCGCTGTGGGCGTCTGTCACGCCGTAGCGACGGCTGCGGATACCGTGGTTATGTCGGTGGTCAATCCCACGGCTGGCGCTCTCGATCCGGCTTCGGCCGCGTTCGAGGTCATGGTGCTGAAGCCCGGCAACTGCCGTCTCACCTAAAAAGGCACGCATGGCCCGGCGCACCCCTATCTTGACGCTCGAACGGCGCAATCCGTTGCCGGTCGGGTACTACTGGCAAGACGTTTTCGAGGACCAATCGCAAGCGTTCGGCGAATGGCTGCGCAAAAATAGGGGCGCCGTGGTGGTTCGTGAAACAGAGGGTGAAAACCCCGCATGGGTGAAATTCGAGGTGCGGGAGCCCGTGCCGTGGGAGGGCCCCGGGCTGCCTACGGTAGCGGGCCGGGACACCCATCGGCGGGACACCGTCCCGGGCGCCCGCAACCAGGGCGGCATGGGCCGGGAAATCAAGCGCTTGGCGTGGTTCGGCGCGTTCGGAGTGGCGAGCTACTTCGGGTTGGATTTGGTGCTCAAACATCGGCGCGAAATTCGGAAGGTCGAAGCGCCAAAGGAAGCAGAGGGCTAGCATGGTATTGCGGGCAGCATTGGGCCTTTTGGCCCTCAGTGTGGCGGGTTTTGCATTGGTGCGCGGTGCGACCGCGGCCACGACTCCTAAGCGGGTTCTAGAGGACTTAGAGCCGGACGAAGACGACGAAGACGACGAACCCGAGGACGACGACGAACCCGAGGACGAGCAAGGGATTATCGTCAAGCAGATCACGCCTGACGAAATGGAGCGCCAGCCGGGGCTCTTGGCGGCTCTCAGCCCGTTCTGGGAACAGACGGTTGTCCAGGCCCAAAGGGACGGCGTGGCCGTCACAAGGCATGTGGACGTCCAGGGGGTCACGTATACGCTAGTGGCTTCCCCGTCTGGTCGGGCCACGGTGTTCCGGGGCAAGGTCGGGTGAAGCCCCAAGCCCTCAGATTGGCCGATGCATTCGTTATCGGCCCGCTGATGATTTTGGGGGGCGTCGCGCTCCGGGGCGTTGGAGGCGTGGCGCTCGCTCTCATGGGAGCGGGTACCATCGTTTACAACGCGCGGAACTACCACATTCAGCGAGAATTGCGGAAGGGCTGAAAGTGCTCCGGATCGTGCCCATGGTGAACACCCCGGCGGACGAAGAGACAATGCGCTTTGCGTTGTCCGAAGCCGCGCGCGCGTTCACCGGGCGCGATCCATCGCCCAATTTGTTGGCGTTCATGCTCGCTCAAACGGCGATTGAAACCGCGCATTGGCGCAAGATCCAAAACCAGAACGTCGGGAACATTACCGTGCTGGAGACGGCGGACGCGTTCGCGTGGCGCCCGCCGTGGTTCGAGCCGCCTTTCAAAAACGAGCGGGACGAGCGCTTGCATGCTCTCATGCTGCAAGGGAAGGCTCCGAAGGCTTTTAGAGCCTATGGCAACTTGCGGGAGGGTGCGGCCGACTACGTCAAGCGGCTTCACGTGAAGTTCCCCGAAATCATCGTGGCCGCTGAAAAGGGGGACGCCCGCAAAGTCGCTCACGCAATCAACAAGGCCTATTGCCCTAGCTGCTTCGGCGTCGCGGAAACGCGCAACTTGCGGGAGCTCGCGGATCGGTTCGGCGCCGACCAGACGCGGCCCCCGGTGCGAGCTGGACATTTTGGGATGTGGTTTCTCGGAGGTGTTGGCGCCTACTTGCTTGCTTCAGCTCGGAGGAAACGCGCCTCATGATGTTCAGTTTCAAAAAAGGGGTGTGTTACATCGCCCAAATTGAGCTGAGCGGCTTTCAAGCGGCTTTCGGTACTCGGGATGCAGTAGCCGAAGCCCTGGCAGACGCGGGGCTCACAGGCGCGCGCGTCGACGACTTGGGCGGCTCGCGGTATCGTGCAATCGGCATTTGGCCGAAGCCAAGCGAAACGGTAGAGCTCCCGGACTCGGTCAAGTCGGTCAATGTCTGCCCGGACCATGTGGCGGCTCAATTCGGCGTGGCGAAAGCCTTGACGCCGAAGCCCAAGCCCAAGCCCGTGGCACCGGTGATCCGTCGCTCGGCCTCGAGCACGGAGACACAGGCCGTGCAACGGCCCTCGAGGCCTTCCGCCTTTGGCACCGTGGCTCTCATCGCGGCCGGCGGTGGTCTCGGCTGGTTACTGCTTCGGAGGGGGCGCTAGTTGGAGGTCCGAATCCTTCCCGGCCGCAATGTCTGGACGCTAGCGCGCACTGACCGCGACGGCGTGGCGCTGGACGACGTCTTGCAGACGACAGGCGCCGTGCTCAAGAGATTCTTGGGGGATGCTTCACCCCTCGGGACGCGGGGTCTATTCGAGGTGATCCAAAGCCCCAAGGGCTCCGAAAACGAAGCGCGGTTTTTCATCGGCGCCGCTCGCCCCGTTGTGGTGACGGCCAAGCCCTCGAGTGGCCCGGGAGACTTCGGGCCCGTGCCTCCCGGCGGTGAACTTCTCGCCGCTCTCGAACAGTTAGAAGAGCACATGAGTGTACGGGCCAGCCATGCACCATGGATCGTAACAGCGTCGTTCGATTGGCGCGCGCCGGCCGTGACTATCCCATGGCCCCGCCGTGCGGTGAATGCGTTCGGCGTTCCGTCGCACACCGAGCAACACGGGAACGATTGGCTCTTGCTTCGAGCTCGGCATTATGGCGCGGCCCTCGAAGAAGATTCGAGCCTTTCGAGCGAAGTAGGAGACACAGCCGCCGAAGCCGCAAAGTCGGTTGCAGGCTTCGGCGGAAAGCTCCTAGTCGTGGGTGGCTTGGGCTTCGGCGCGTATTGGCTACTGTCCCGGGGGAAAAGATGAACCCGCTTTGGATCTTAGGGGGGGTCGCCGCGGCTGCTACTGCATGGGCCGCAGAATCACAGACGTGAGGGAATGCGACACAGCACCGAACGCATGAAAGGCAAGGAACCATGACCCAAGACACTGAATCACCGGACGATGCACGGGCCGAGCTCGAAAACGAGGCCGAAGCCGATGACGCTACCAAAGCGGCAATAGAAGCGGCATTTGAAACTGAATCACCGGACGATGCACGGGCCGAGCTCGGGGAAGGGGGCGAGCCGGACGAAGCGGCAATAGAAGCGGCTTTCAAGGAACTCGAAGGCGAAGAGTCGCAAGCGTCCCAGATAAGCGAGCTCCAATCGGAAGTGCTGGACTTGAAGGACGAACTTGAGACGGCAGACGAAGCGCAAAAAGTCGCGGAGGAAACGATCCTCGCGCTGCGTGCTGAACTCCGCATGGCAAACGAGAACGTCAAGACGCTCACGCAACGGGTTCGCTTTCTCGAGGCACAGACGGAGGCCTCGAGCTCCGAGCGTCAGCCGTCTCAGAGGATCGGACGCCCTTACACGCCGCACCATTGCACGAACTGTCAGCGCGGATATTCGGAACGGGAATTTGAAGCGCTCAAACGTGAGAAGCAGATTTCTTACACCGCGAGCGGGACCAAAGTAGAGAAGCACCTGGCCCGGTGCGAGTGTGGAGGGGCTGCACTCTAGTGCTTCGCCTGCTCCTACTTTGCGCGTCCCTGGCTCTCGCTACGGGTTGCGCCTCCACACTGAGCCCCGCGGCTTCGGCTCTCGAGCACGCAAAGCGCAAGCTTGCAAAGTGCCGAGTGCTAGGCGTGGCTCACGGGGAAAGTGGATTTAACGGCTGGGTGTTCCCGGCCGAGCAACGTGCAAGGGCCGAAGCCCTCGAGCACGCTGCAACCATGGGCGGGACTCACGTCCTGTTCACCGAATCAACCGAAGGCTTCATGGGCGGCAAAGCCGCTTGCCTCGTTTACCAGTGCCAGAAATAGGAACTGCCCCGGGACCGTGTCACCGGCCGGGGCAGATAGGAAAAGTGCCGAGCATGACCCTTAACCAAACAAGCCACCAGATCGGGGCTCATCTTGAATAAGCTTGGATTCGCTCCGCGGAAGTGTCAAGCTCCGAGCCTAGACGCCCGTCGATGCCTGCGGACTGAACACCCACAGGGACAGGGCGGCGCCGGCTCCCAAGTCGGCCCGCACGCATCGGCGGGCGTCGTTGCGTCCGTTGCCGGGGCACTTCGCCTCACCCTCGCATCCCGGCGGATCGCGGCCAGCTGCGGGCTCTCCCCTTCCACCGTTGCAGCTCTCGAGCTCCTCACGGCTGAAGCAGCTCCGATGCCCATGCGAGTGGGAGACTTGGGTTGTCCGGCGCCGCCCTGTCAGGCCCCCCCGGGGGGCCGTTCCGAGAGCCCCCCGGGGGGGGCGGTGTCCGAAGGACACGAGAGGGGCGGACAGTCAAGACGGGTCAGTCAGCACCCGGCCCTAACCGGTCGTCGCAATAGTGCGCGACAGGCGCCCGCCACGTGCCCCCATGGCGTGCCCCTTGCGCCTCCCGGCTACGCGGGCCGCTGGCGTCAGGAATGCCTTCTGTGCGCGACAGGGTGCCACCTATGAGCGCCCGCCGGACCGTCGAAGCGCTAACTCCGCTTGTAGACACAAGAATAAGTGGCCGCGAGCAACGTCCGCGGGCACTTGCGCCTTTAGCGGAGCCGGCTCCATCGCTAGGACGCGAGCGAGCACGACGGGCAAAATTCTTATCTAAGCAAGCCGAAAAAACGTGGGAGGAGCAACTCGCGCGCACTCAGCCGGCTTATATCCACGCCTGTTTCAATAATCCGGACCGGGCCAAAACCTATTGGGTCTACACCTGGAAACCCGACGCCCCCGAGCTCAAAAAGCGAATCCCCTACACGTGCGGATCGTGGCGCTGTCAGCACTGCCGAGAGCACGCGGGCCACGTGCTCTATGCACGGCTTCAAGAGGCATTTTACGGCGTGGAAACATCCGGCGTTGTGTTCGCGGTTCTGACTCTCGATCCGAAGTGGCACCGAACCGCGGCCCACGACTTGCCGGGCGTCTATCGCGAGTTCAGTCGACGGCAAAACCGTTGGATGAAACGGCTTCGCCGGTGGTTGCTCGAAACCTACGGGCACGACTTCGGGAACGCGTGGGCAAGCGTGACCGAGTGCCACAAGAGCGGCGTGCCTCACGTGAACATCGCGATCCATCATGCCGCATGGGCTAGCGACTTGCGCGTGCGCCGCAAGGCGATGCTTGCCGAGGGCTTGCCGGAATTCGAAGCGATACAAGCGGAGCCCGTTCTACTTGAGCACGCGCAAGAATGTGGCTTCGGCTGGCGTTGTACAATCGAGGCGAACCGCTACGGGGACACAGAAGCAATCAGCGGTTACCTAGTCAAAGGGGTTAAGAACGCCGACCGGATGCATGCGGAGATAGCCAAGCTCTCTCAACTTCCGCTCATGGCTCCCAAAAATTTTCGGCGCTTGCGCGCCGGCAAGGGCTTCGTGCCACCGAAGCACAAGGGCGAGTGCACCGGGACCGTGATTCGTCGCTACCGTAGTCCCGAGGGGGACGAGCAAACGGAACCACTGAGCCGCCCGGTGTTCCCGCCGGAGCCGGACCGCTCGCACGCCGAAGCTTGGGAGCTTTGGCGCGCCACGTGCGAGCGCAAGCGGGCTTACTTGGCCGAGGTTCAACACGCCGTGGATATTGAGCAAACGGTTGCGTGGCGGGACGAGGGCCGGCGCATGCGCCACGTGCCCCGTGAAGAACTGGTGCAGACCTATGTGAGGCGTTCGGACGGCGCGACTAGCCTAGAACGGGTGATAGTGCTCTCGGCCCCAAAGGTCCCGATTGCCGTCCAACTGGCCCGGGAGGGTCCCGGCCGACCTGGCCCCGCGCGCACTTTATTTGACACCCGGCCGAAGTGATATCACTCTGTCAGGTGATATCACTTCCGATATCACCCAAAAGGATAGGGCCGAATGAAAGTACAATGTTGTTTCGAGCTTCACGGGGTTAGCATCGTGGTAAGCTACCAGGGCAAAAGCGAATGGCGGGCAGAAAGCCCACGGTGCGGATATGCCTGGCGCGTGTTCTGCCCGCTACGTTCAACCCCGACCGAACTAAGGGAGCAGTGTGATAGGCAGCTCCCGCTAAAGCAGGCGCTCCAACTGCGGAACCAACGAGAGGCGCAAGGATGAAAGTATCAGACCAAAACCTTTATGCAGTCTCGAGGCACTTCACCACGAAAGAAATCTGCGTGTTGCGGGACGTGCCGGACGTGCTCAGTATCCCCGAAGCAATCAATCTTGGATTGTGGGTCCTGCGCATGTGCGGGGCCCCCGAACCGGGTTGGGAAGTTCCGCGGTGCAACGCTATGTATTCCTGGGTGCCGTACCATACCCACGAGTGGGGCGCGCGGGGGGCCCCGGGGCATTGGAGACTCCAACTCGTTTCGGAGTACCAGATCGAAATCCAAGCCGAGGGGCCCCTACCTCAATCGTCAGCGATTCAGCTGGGGTTGTGTCTGGTCGCTCTCGACATCGAAGCGGCCAAGGCTACCGGCTTGCTCAACATAGGGAAACTAACTGAATGAAGAAACTCGTGAGGAAAAAAAGCCAACGGCGCCCGCTCACGGCGGGCGCCCAAGAGTTCAAGACTTGGGACCGGTGCGCAAGGCGAGCCGGTCAGACGTGGTCTCAGTGGGCGAGGGACGCCCAAAACGAGAAAGCAAGGAGAGAAGCGAAATGAGGTACGAGTTTCACCAAGGCAAGCGCTATCGCGTGCTGATTGTGCTCGACAACTTCTTAGGCCGGGTGGCCACGGAACGCTCAATAGAAAACCGTCTCAGTGACTGGGGCTTGCAGGGCAGCGCCACGAAACACGGGCCGGGAAACTTCACTGTGGAGGGTGTCTGGACAATCTCCACGCGGACTGTGTCTCACGACGCAATCAGGAAGGTGACCCCATGCTGACGACTTCGGAGCTGTGCCGAGTGCGGGCCGAGATGCGGACCGCGCGTCGGTGGGCCGCGTTCGTGGGGCAGTGTCTCTCGGAGCCGTGCACACCGGCCGAGCTGGCCAAGTACTGTTCCGAGATGCGTCAAGCCTTGTGCGTCCTCGAGCTCAATCGAGAGCATCTGCAGGCAGAGGAAAGAATCTAGTGTTTCATCAAAAACAGGAAGGATAAAAGTATGTCTTACATGAACGTAGTCCAGTTCCAGATTGCCGAGCTCGTTACAGCTCTGCACCAACACCCGAGCGACCGGGAGAAGCTTTGCGTGATGCTCGAACGGGTGCTGTCAGTGCTCGACGAAGCAATCAGGCAGCCCGATTGGGTGGACAAGTCGATCCCGAACGCGGGCTATGAACGGGGGCTCGAAGTGTTGACACACGCACTCACCGATCCATCGCTCGGAGTCACCAAAGAACGCACGGCCGAGTGTTTGCAGCGAGCAAGGACGGCGATGCAATTCCTACTTGCATCAACTGAACCGCGAGCGCCGTTCGAGTTCAAGGTGCTCCCGGGCACACCGAAGGAAAACGGACTCATTTAAGAGTCGCGCGCGCACAAAAACCGCAAGGCGCCCCGTCTGACGACCGGGCGCCTTGTTACATTTCGGCGAAACACCCGGTCATAAATCACACTTTTTGGCACGATTTGACGGGCTCTCGTTTCCGGCGGATCATTTAGTTGGCCCTGTGGGCGCAACACTTACACCGAGAGGTAACGCATGGCGAGCACCGCGATCGAAAAGCTGAGCAAGGATGAAATGAAGTCTCGATTGGAATCGAGCATGCAAAAGGCCAAACGCGAAAAGGCGAAAGAGGCCACGCGCACCCAAAAGGGTTTGGGCCTGCTCTCTGGCGCGGCCGGCGGAGCCTTGGCCGCGGGTATCTCGAACCTTCTCGAGGATGCACTACCCGAAGGCATGGGCGATGAAGCCGCAACATATGGCGGGCTCGCAGTGCTCGAAATCGTAGCCCTGGCAGACGACGGGGACGTAGGGATGCAAGCCGCGTTTGCCGCGGCCGGATATGCGGGTTGGCTTGCCGGACAAGTCACCGATTCGCTACTCGCCTAACCCCGATTTTTCGGGCTGAAACACACACGCAAAAGAGAAACGGAATACACGGTTATGTCAGGCATTCAATCTGGAGACTTGGAAATGATGGGGTTCGAAGCAATCGGCGACGTGGAAATGATCGGGGACGATTACGCTTCCCTACTCGAGGCCATGGGGGACGAGGGAGGCGCGCGCAACGCGCGCGCGGCAATGGCGCGCGGTATGGCACAGGCTCGGGAAATCGACCCGGATGCCGTAGCGGTGAAACAGCAAGTTTACCGGAACCTGGCATATCAGATTGCCGGCTGGCCGGCGACTACGTTTCCAATCGCGACGCCCACTCAAACGATTTCGCTTCAGGTCGTGCGACCGTTCAAGCCGCAAAACATGTTTGTGGACTCGACTCAGGCTTTCGCGTTCCAGCTCGACAGTGCAACAATCAACGGCAATAATCAACTCATGGGCAATGGCCCGGCTCCCATGGCGATGTTCTCGACTGGCGCTTTCCGTTCTCAGTTCCGGTGGCAGACGGTCAACACGTCAAGCCCGCTCGTCTTGGGCGTGACCATGATCGATCTCACTGTCCAGCGCGTGCTACGTGGTGCGCTCATCGGTCCGTCACTGCTCAAGGGCTAAGCCGCAAGCTTAGGGGCAAGGATGCGAATCGTCTTGACGATACCGGCGGGCCGCGATCCATCTTGGACGGTGGAAGCGGCTCGCCATGCGCTTGAAGCGGCTGTGGCAATCAATCGTGCCATCATGTCGAGCCAAGACGTTCCGCTTTTGTACGATTCGCAAATCAGGTTCCAGCGGGAGCCCGATGGCTTGGTGAAACAGGGAATCGAACAGTTTGACAACGTCTTGACCGTGCTCGCGCGCGGCCACGGCGATTGTGACGATTTGGTGGCTTGGCGGGTGGCCGAGCTCCGGGAACGCGATGAGCCGGCAACGGTGCGCGTTGTGTGGCCCAAAGGGACGCGCCGCTTTCATGCGCAAGTGCGGCGCGCGGATGGTAGCTACGAGGACCCGAGCCGGATTTTGACGCTCCGGGCTCTAAGAAAGAGGGCGTGATTTGAATCCTTTGATTGTTGCCGTTCCGGTCGGCTTGGCCGCTGTCATCTTCGCCACGCGCAAAAAGCCGAGCGAGGACGGCGAAGA
>Ga0302046_10003662_pt1 | contig 13831 bp, 12 predicted proteins | sample RVTome_11_FD_200261 | JGI IMG/M metagenome (GOLD analysis project Ga0302046, IMG submission 200261) | Soil microbial communities from uranium-contaminated site in the Upper Colorado River Basin, Wyoming, United States - RVT147D111 (version 2) ...
CTCGCGGGCCCTGCCCAGTTCGGCCAGGAACATCTGGACCGACGCCAGGATGGTGTAGTCCCCACATCCGGGACACCACCGGACCTCCTGATCGGTTTGAAAGTCTCCTCTGGTGTAGGACGGGGCTGTCACTTGATCATCTCCAGGATCTTCTCGGTGATTTCTGACACTTTGAACGGCTCACCGGCGACCTTGTTGAGGCCGACTGCGTCGATGAGATGCTCGGCGCGGATCACCTTGAGCAGCTGGCCTGTGTTCATCTCGGGTATCAGGATCTTGTCGTAGTTGCGGAGGATGGTGCCGAGGTTGTTGGGCATGGGGTTGAGATAGCGAAGGTGGGCGGTAGCCACCCTCTTTCCTTCGAGCCGCACCCGTCTGGCTGCCGCCCGAATCGAGCCGAACGTCGACCCCCAGCCCAGGACGAGGATGTCGGCGTCCTCGTCGCCATTGACCTCCACGTCGGGTATGTCGTTGGCGATGTTGGCGACCTTCCAGGCACGGGTGTCGGTCATCAACTGGTGGTTGTTGGGCTCGTAGGACACGTTTCCGGTGATCGACTCTTTCTCCAGGCCACCGACCCGATGCTCCAGACCGGGAGTCCCGGGCAGGGCCCACGGGCGGGCGAACGTGTCGACATTCCTCATGTAGGGAAGGAACGTTCCGTTGGGGCCATTGGGCTTGGTGGCGAACTCCACCTCGATCGGCGGGATGTCATCGAGGTTCGGCAGAAGCCACGGTTCCGACCCGTTGGCGATCTGATTGTCACTCAGGAGGATCACCGGAGTCATGTACCTCACGGCGACTCGTGCCGCCTCGATGGCCATCATGAAGGCGTCTGACGGTGAGGCCACCGCCAGCACCGGCAACGGCGACTCGCCGTGACGCCCGTACAGGCTGAACAGCAGATCCGATTGCTCGGGCTTCGTGGGCAGCCCGGTGGACGGTCCGCCACGTTGGACATTGATGACGATCATCGGCAACTCGAGCATGAAGGCCAGGGAGATCGACTCCGACTTGAGGGCGATCCCCGGCCCGGATGACCCGGTGACGGCGAGGTTGCCGGCGAATGCTGCCCCGATGGCAGCTCCGACGCCTGCTATCTCGTCTTCGGCCTGAAAGGTGCGCACCCCGAAGTTCTTGTGGCGCGACAGCTCGTGGAGGATGTCCGACGCCGGAGTGATTGGGTAGGTGCCGTAGAACAGGGGCAGACCGGACTTCTGCGACGCAGTGATCAGTCCCCAGGCCAGGGCGGTGTTGCCGTTGACGTTGGTATAGGTGCCCGGTGGGAGAGCCGCCGGCTTGACCTCGAAGGTCGTCTTGGTCGCCTCCGTGGCGACACCGAAGGTGTAACCGGCCTGAAACGCCGCCCTGTTGGCGGCAGCCACCTCCGGCATCTTGGCGAACTTCTTCTCCACCCATTCGATTGTCGGCTCGGTGGGGCGATGGAACAGCCACGCCATCAGACCGAGAGCGAAGAAGTTCTTGGAGCGGAGGACGTTGCGCCCGCTGACGCCAGTGTCTTTGACCGCTTTCTTGGTCAGCTCGTCCATGGGCACCTCGATGACGCGGTAGCCGGCCAGCGAGTCGTCCTCGAGCGGGTTCGACTCATAGCCTGCCTTGGCCAGGTTCCGCTCGTCGAAGGCGTCGGTGTTGACGATGAGAGTTCCACCCTGTCGAAGATCCTTGAAGTTCTTCATGAGTGCCGCCGGGTTCATCGCCACAAGGCAGTCGGGTGCATCACCTGCGGTGAGGATGTCGAAATCGGCGATCTGCACCTGGAAGCTGGAGACACCGGGAAGCGTCCCCGCCGGTGCCCGGATCTCGGCTGGGAAGCTGGGAAGAGTGGCCAGGTCGTTGCCGAACAGCGCGGAGGCGTCAGTGAATCGGCTGCCTGCCAGCTGCATGCCATCACCGGAGTCTCCGGCAAACCGGATGACTAGCTTGTCGAGCTCTTCGGTTGGCGTGGCGGTGGGGTCTTTGGTGGCGATCTCATCGGCCACTTTGGGTCACATCCTGTCGTTCAATTCCGCTGGGGCCCTGAACGAGCGGCAACTCGGAGCCCGCGTCGATCTCAGCCCGTTGTCTGTATCTTCCATCCAAGTCTATCGATCCCTTGGTCTAGGTGGATTTCGACCTGGCGCCTCGAAGGCAACCAGGCCGTCCGATTCGAGCGATCGGCCAAAGGCAATGAGCAAGGGCTCGGAATGATGGTTGCCGATCGCCTGCAACGACGCCGGAGGACGGCCCGTGCCCGGAAGTGGCATCGCGATCGCCGGGAGGAGGGCATGGTTCACCAAGGCCGAGAAGTAGGAGATGACGGTCCGGTGGCTCTTCTCCCCGATCATCTCCTCACCGATCACTTTCTGTGGCCAGGGACAGGCCGGTGTCAGCAAGAGGTCGACGGTGGAGAAGGCGTCGGAGAAGCGGTCACGGAGCATCTGCTGCCACGATCTCGCCGCCTCCGCCGCTTCCGGCGTCACGCTCTCCGCAACCTCGATCCTGGTCCGAACGGCCTCGCTGTAGTGCTCGCCGTGTTGGCGGAACTCGCGGTGCGAGGCCGTCACCTCGAGGCCGATGGCGTCGATCAGCTGGGATGTCGGCTTGACATCCGGCATCTGGATGGGGTGAACCTCGTGGCCGAGGTCCCTCATGTTGCCGACGATGGTCTCGAATGCATGCCGGATGTCGTCGTGAAGGGGGGCGTCGCCATACCAGGGCTCGGGCACCCCGAGTCTCAGCTCTCCTGGCTCGGGGAGTGGCGTGTTGTCCCCGGACAGCACTCGATAGCTGCGGTCGAGATTCTCCATCGAGTTTGCCAGGGGGCCCACCGTGTCGATCGAGGGAACCAGCGGGAACACCCCGTCCAGTGGGACTTTCCCGTACGTCACCTTCAGACCGAAGGTCCCGCAAAGAGCGGCCGGGACCCGAACCGACCCACCGGTGTCGGTGCCTATCGATATCGGAGTGATGCCGGCTGCCACCGCCGCACCCGAACCGCCCGAGGAGCCCCCGGCCGACGTGTTGAGGTCCCACGGGTTCCGCACCGGGCCCCAATGCTCGTTTTCGGAGTTGAACCCGAACGCCCACTCGTGGAGGTTGGTGCGACCGACGATCACGGCACCTGCGTTCTCGAGCCGTCGAACGCATTCGGCGGTCCTGGTGGCGGTCACCGCATAGAACGCCGAACCACACGTGGTGACACGTCCCTCATGGTCGATCAGGTCTTTCAAACCGACAGGAGCCCCGGCCAACGGACCGACCTCCTCACCCGCAGCCATGCGCGCGTCGATGCTGGCCGCTCGTGCCAGCGCCCGCTCGTCGTCGAGTGAGATGAAGGCGTTGACGGTCTCCTGTGTGGCGTGAGCCAACTCGAGCGCCTTCGCGACCTTGGCTGTCGCTGTCAGGTCTTGCACACGACGAAAGTAGCTATCCCTCGATGCTGAGGCCGCGGTTGGATGGCACCAATGAGACCCAAATCTTCCCCGGTGGCACCGTCAAGATCCCGCCGTTGGTGTCTTTCAGGGTGAACCAGTCCTCGATCGACTCTCTCTCCCAGGTGCCCTCGGTCACCTTCCCCTCCGCGAAGACGAATGCCTTCCCCGTGCCGATGGTGTTCGAAGACGGAAGACCTTTTCCACCACCCGGCGGGCTGGCGGTGTACTGGTCGACGTAGAGAGCGACCATCACCGGCACGGAGATGCGACCCGTCGTACCGTCCTCGTCGCGCCACTCGCTGTCCGACCCGTAGGCGGTGCGGAGCCACAGACCCTGTGCCGCATCCCATGTCCAGATGACCGTGTTGCCAGAGAAGTCGATGACGACACGGGAGGCCGGGGGAGACGCGTCCGGGATCGGGCCGAATGCCCACAGTGGGCCATCAGGCGGCTCGTTCTCGTAGTCCCGTGTATCCGCGGTCTCACGCAGCACGTTGGTATCGGCGTAGAGGTTGTGGGGTGCACGACGACCCGAGATCCTGAAGTAGCCGGTCGATGTCTCCTTGAGCATGTTGACCCCGTTGCCCGAGATCAAGTTCTGCACCCACCCCTGGGCCCCGGAGAAGGCAAAGGTCGGGTGGTTCATCGCGGGCAGGAGGTTGGAGTCGGTTGGCCTTCCCGACCTCACCGGGCCGATGTAGTCGACGTCGCTCTCGTGCCAGATCGTGAGGAACCGGGTGATGCCTTCGACCATCAACTCGACGACCATGTCGGCGTGGTTGATGCCGGACTGGGGGTCGGCAATCGGGTGGTTGTCCACCTTGACTGCGAGGACGCGCCGGTTCATCGACTCGGGGTCGTTGACCGGTAGGCCATTGATCAGCGACGTGTCGAGCTGAGGCGAGCTGCTGGTCGACGTCGGCACAGTCGTCGTCGTAGACGTCGATGTCGAGGAGGTGGACGGAGGGGTGACCAAGGGCGGCTCGGCGGCGACGCTGCAAGAGGCCGTCAACAGCGTCACGACGGCGAGCCAGGGGAGTCTGGACCGCATTGAGACGATGTTATGGACAGATCTCCAGTTAGCTGGAATTACTGGACGAGAACTCCGCCCTTGACTTCGAGGTGGGGCAGTGCCGTCTCTGGCTGGTCGACCGAGATGGCGAACTCGACTCCGTCGGAAGTCGATCGGAGCACGTAGATGGCATCGATGTTCACGCCGGCGTCGGCGAGGAGACGGGTCAATCTGGCCAGTTCACCGGGCCGATGGGGGAGGAGGGCGGTGAGCACGGTGTGCTCCTCGAAGGCGAGCGCGGCCTCGTCGAGGACCCTTCTAGTCGTGGCGGGGTCCGAGGTGATGAGACGGACCGTGCCATTCCCGTTGTGACCGTAGGCCGTCAGGGCCTCGATGTTCACACCAAACGCAGCCAGCGCCTCTGTCAACGCGGCGAGACGACCCGGCTGGTTCTCCATGTCGACGATGAACTCGGTCATTGCTCCTCACCGTCACTCTACGCACAGGTCACGGCTCCGTGCGCGGTGAAGTCGGATCGGGAGGTTCGACCCGTCTTCGTCGGGCGAGGTAGGCGTGCCAGATGATGCGTGCCGCCACGGCGCGGATGGGTCGCCAGGGCTCGCCGATGATCTCGAGCTCAGGTTGGTTGGGGATGGTGCCGAGCCCGAGAAGCTCGCCGACGCCCACCTGGAGCGCCCGGTCACCGACTGGCCACATGTCGGGTCGACGTTGGGCCGAGAGCAGATAGGCATCGGCGGTCCATGCCCCGATGCCCTTGAGCTCCATCAGACGGTCGCGTGCGTCGCCGACTGTCAGGTCGTCGAGGAGCCCGAGGTCGAGCGCTCCCGAGACCACTTCGTCGGCCAAGGCGAGGAGGTAGCGACTCTTCTGCCGGGTGACACCGATGGAGCGGAGCCCTGCATCCCCTTGCCCAAGCAGGTTCTCGGGGTTCACGTCTCCGACCAGGGCGGAGAGGCGCCGGTACATGGCAGCTCCCGATTCCAACGACACCTGTTGCTCGAGCACGAGCAGCACCAGGGTCCTGAATCCCGCCGGACGGTGCCAGAAACGCGGGACGCCAAAGTCCTCGATCGCCCTGGCGAAAGCTGGCTCCTCGTTTGCCAGGAGCTCGCAGCCCTCGACGAAGGAGAATTCGTCGAGTCTCTCGACGACGGCCATCATCGATCCCACATCGAGCAGTCCGAGATCCCGGCTATCGAGAGCCGAGTCGCCGGTGTTGTCCGAACTCACCCGCCCCGAGTGGTCGGCGAGACGCTTGATCAGCCAGGTTTCGGGTTGCCCTGGCCTGGGAAAGGCGACCACGTCGCCCGGGACCGGGGGCCGCGAGCTGGTCGCAACCACTTCGTCTCCTGGCCGCAGAAAAGGCATCATCGAGTGCCCCGAGACCAGAAAACGCTTCATCGACATGGGTGGATCCTCCGCCGCTGGAGGGGTGAGTATGGTCAGCCGTGAAGGACACATAGAAGGAGAAACCATGCGTCGGATCACTGTCGCTCACGCACACTGCGATCTCTATTGCGGGGTCTACGACCCTGCCCAGGCCAAGATCGAGGCGATGTCGGTCCTCAAGATCGCCGAGAAGTACCAGGAGTCAGACGACGAGGTCTTCAGGGCGAGGGCTCTGAACCTGAAGGAGGAGCGGGCCGAATTGGTCAAGCACCATCTGATGGTTCTGTGGGCCGATTTCTTCACAGCCGATCATCGAAAGGAGTTCCCCGATCTCGACGATCTCTTCTGGAGGGCGATCCATCAAGCGGGCGACGCCAAGAAGTCAGACGACCCCGCCGAGGGCCAGAAGCTGATCAATCTCATCGACGAGATCGCGGACGTTTTCTGGCAGACCGACAAGGCCAAGGCGATGGGTGTCTATCCACCCTCATAGGGCGGATACCAACCCGACCCCGGAGAAGTCGGGCGTCTATTCGCCTTCCTGACGTCGGCTCGCCCCATCACGGCCGGCCTTCTTCCGCAGCCAATCTGCCGCCCTGCCCGCCCAGACGACGTCGTCCTGCAGCACGGCCAACCCGCCCACGATCGTGATCAGACCCGGCCCGGGGGTGAAGATCATGATCGTGCCCACGGTGATCATGGCGTAGCCGGTACCGATGCGGGCCAACTTCTGCATATGAGGAAAGTTACTCGTGTTCGCCAGGTGTCGAAATGGGGGATTCACCTGATACGACCCGCACTCCTCCCGGGAGGTTTCAGTCCTCCAGGACTTCGGGCTCCAGTTTGGTGAACAGGGGCTCGACCGGCCCCAACGCGGTGCCGCCCGGCACCGTCGGCGCCACCCACGCGTCGATCTGGGGCCCCGTTCCCAACATCTCACCGATGCGCCCCGCCGAGAAGGGAAGATAGGGGTACAGGGCCACCCTGATCGCTGCGATGGCTTGTATCGCGGCCCACAAGATCGTCCCCCCTCTCATGGTGTCGTTCTTGACGACATGCCACGGCTCGGTGGCGTTCAGATAGGCATTCACCTGGGCCGCGGCCTCCATGCCCGTACGCAGACCGGCCTTCAACTCCACCGCTTCGATCCGCCGGCCGACCTCGTCCAGAGTCCTGGCGCCCAACTCGACGATCTCCCGATCTTCCTCTGTCAGCTCGCCTGGGTTGGGGACCTGTCCCTCGAAGTTGCCGTCGCTCATGGAGAGAACCCGGTTGACCAGGTTGCCCCATGTGGCGACCAGCTCCTCATTGACTCTTCGGATGAGCTCTTCGTCGCTGAAGTCGGTGTCGTTCTGCTCGGGTAGGACAGATGCGATGGCGTATCGGATGGCGTCTGGCTGAATCCTCTCGGCATACCACGCGATGGACCTCCCGATGCCCCGGCTGGCCGACGCCTTGTCGCCTTTGAATGTCAGGTACTGATTGGCCGGAAGCTCGGTCGGCAGGTTCAGCCCACCATGGCCGATGAGCATGGCCGGCCAGATGACCGCATGAAACGGGATGTTGTCCTTGCCCACGAAGTAGTACGACTCGGCCGACGGATCCTGCCACCACTTCTTCCAGGCCTCCGGGTCGCCCGTCAACGATGCCCATTCGATCGATGCCGACAGGTAGCCGATGACGGCGTCGAACCAGACATAGATCTTCTTGCCCGGTCCTAGGTCGTCAACCGGTAGATCGACGCCCCAGTCGAGGTCGCGGGTGATCGATCGTTTCGGCATGTCCTCGGTCATCCCGATCGCCCAATTGCGAACATGCTTCCGCCATGAGGTTCGGCCCTCCAGCCACTCTTTGAGTCGGGGGGCGAGGGCGGGGAGGTCGAGGAAGAAATGCTCGGTTTCCTTCTCGATGGGGGTGGCGCCGCTCAGCTTGGAGCGAGGGTCGATGAGATCGGTGGGGTCGAGGGTCCTACCGCAATTGTCACATTGATCGCCGCGTGCCTCCTTGTAGCCGCAGTGGGGGCAGGTTCCCTCGACGTATCTGTCGGGCAGGAACCGCTCGCTCTCCGGGTCGTAGAACTGGTTGGAGGTCCCCTTCACGATGTAGCCGTTCTCGAGGAGCGTTAGGAAGAAGTCCTGGGTGACCCGGTGGTGGTTCTCGGTCAAGGTTGTTGTGAACAGGTCGAAGACGATCCCGAGCTCTTCCCAATAGCGAAGGAACTCCGGGTGGTATCGGTCGACGATCTCTCTGGGGGTGACCCCCTCCTGATCCGCCCGAATCGTGATTGGCGTGCCGTTGGAGTCCGAGCCGGAGACCATCAGCACCTCGTTGCCGACGAGCCGGTGATATCGAGCGAAGATGTCTGGTGGCAGATAGGCGCCGGCGAAGTGGCCGAGATGCCGAGAGCCCGATGCATAGGGCCAGGCGACTGCCACGAGGATCCGACGGGTCATGTTCGTCGAGGGTAACGGCCTCACCTATCTGCGAGGTTGGAGTTTGCTCCGCAGACTCCGGCCCATTGGTCTCCTATTCGGGGACGAGTATTCCCGGTTCCTCTGGCACGTAGTCGGAAGCGCGTTCCGACATGATGACCCCGACCACGATCAGCACCGCGCCCGCCACGATCGCCGCGGTGAGTCGCTCGCCCAGGAAGATCACAGCCAGGGCCACGGCGACCACAGGGACCGAGTAGCCGGTGAGAGCCAGGCGCGACGCCGGGTTCATCGCCGCGCCCACGAGGAAGGCGGCGAAGGGAAGGGTGGTGCCCACCGCCCCCAGAACGATCAACCAAACCCAGCTGAGGGAATCGACGGTGGCCAGGTCGAACGGGAAGAGGAGAGGCGCCACCCCGACAACGACGATCGTGTTGACGACGAACTGGGGGAGGACGAGTTGGTCACTCGAGACCTCCATGGCGAACCTTCGAGTGAGCGCACCGCCGATCCCGGCGAGGACCACGCCGCCGCTGATGAGAGAGACCCCTCTCCACAGATTTCCCACACCTTCGATGTTGCCGCCGCCGACGCCGACCAGGAGCCCACAGCCCACTAGTGCGATCAAGAGCCCGGGCAAGACGCGTATGCGGAAGCGCTCACCGTCTACGAGGAAGTGGGCGGCGGCGATGGTCGACAGAGGGATCAGGGCGATCAGAAAGCCTGCCAGGCTGACCGGCAGGTCTTCCAGGGCCAGGGTCATCAGGATCATTGGAAACGACATGGCCAGAGTGCCCAGGACGATGCCCCGCCGCCACGCTTTGGGGTTGGTAGTCCGGAAGCGTCGGGTGGTCGCCATGACGATGAACAGCGTGACCAGCGCAACCGACATGCGGATGGGGACGAGGGTCCAGGTGTCGACTCCGCGCAGTATCACGAAGCGGGTGATCACCGACGACGAGCCCCAGCCGATGGTCGCGGCGACCAGTGGTGTCCATGGATTCACTGGAGTGAGTAAACCGCCGACTAAATGAACTATTCCTGGGTGCCGATAACCTCCACATCATGCGTGTTCGCTCTTCCAGCCTTCTTCTGTCCGTCTTCGCCCTGGTTATCGCGGCTTGCAGCCCGGCCAACACCACCGAGACGACGTCCACGACCAACGCTCCTCAGGAGACCACCACAACCGCTCCGGCCATCGAGGCACCCGAGGCCATGGTCCTCTCCTACACCTTGGAGCCGGGTCAATCGTTCACCTATGAGGTGTCCATCGACCAGCAGATTCTCATGGAGTCGACCGGCGACTCCACAGCTCTGGGCGAAGATGAGATCCCCGGCGAGATGGATATTTCCATCGAGGGCACATCGATCTTCACCTATGACATCTCGGCCGGGCCCGAGCCCGGCACCTTCTCGGTCAACGTCACAGGTGACTTCAGCAACCTGACCTTCACCGGCACCGTCGACGGCGAGTCGGTGGAGACCTCTGAGATCCCCGACCTCGCCGACATGGAGCCCGTCGACGTGACGGTCATCGTCGACGAGATGGGCAACGTCATCCCCGAGAGCAACGGGCTCGGCGAGGATTTCCCGTTTGGAAATCTCGGTGGTTTGGGGATGCTCGATCAGATGGGCCCCAACGCCGGCCTAGGCCAGTTCATCGGCCCTCCCCTCACCGAGGAAGAGGTCACGGTCGGGGACACCTGGTCGGAGACCGTAGAGACGCCCGGCATGGACGCGGACTCGGCGATCACCACCGAGATCTTCAGCGAGGTAACCGGGTCCAGCGAGATCGACGGCAACGAGGTCTTCGTCATCGAGACGACGACCACGGTGTCGGCGTTCGAGTTCGACCTTGGTGAGCTGCTGCTGGGCTTCATGTTCGCCTTCATTCCCGAAGACGCCACGGAGGAGGAGCTCGCCGAGTTGGAGGCGATGAAGGAACAGTTGCGCTTCGCACTCTCGGTCGACGAGACGGTGTCGAACATGACCACTTGGTTCGACCCCGAAGCCGGCTTGGCCCGCCAGGCCGAGTTCTCTTCGGCGACTTCGATGGTCTTCGACATCAACATGCCTGACGAATCGACCGGCGAGCTGATCTCCTTCGGCATGAACATGTCGATAGCTCAGGACATCGGATACCGGCTCACCGGGTCGTCCGGCGCGTAGTGTCTCCAGCGCTGACTTACGCCGGAGAGCACTTGATCCTCATCTGCGTACCATTGACGGCGTGACACTCGCTCCCGCCCGTGGCTCGATCCTGCCCGATCGTGTCACAACCCCGACTCTGCGCACCTTCCTCCGGGGGGTGCCCTCCGTCGACGAGGTCGGAGCGATCGAGCGGGTGGCGTCCCTGAGCACGCGGTCGATCAAACGCGAGTCCAAACGTTCGGCCCTCGAGCTCATGATCAAGATGATGGACCTCACCACGCTCGAGGGGAAGGACACACCCGGCAAGGTCATTCAGATGTGTGCCAAGGCGTTTCGTCCCGACCCGACCGACCCATCCATTCCGTCGGTCGCCGCGGTGTGCATCTACCCGAACATGGTGCCTTATGCCGTCCAGGCAACAGAGGGCACCGGGGTGCTCGTCGCCAGCGTGGCCACCTACTTCCCGTCCGGGCTGGCCGACATCAAGCTGAAGGTTGCAGAGACTCAGAAGGTCGTCGCCGACGGTGCTGACGAGGTGGACATGGTCATCGACCGTGGCGCCTTCCTTTCCGGGGAATACTTCAAGGTCTTCGATGAGATCCGCAAGGTCAAGGAGGCCTGTGGGGACGCACATCTCAAGGTGATCCTCGAGACCGGGGAGCTGGAGACGCTCGACAATGTTCGCCGCGCGTCGATGCTGGCGATGGCAGCAGGCGCCGACTTCATCAAGACCTCCACCGGAAAGGTGTCACCCGCGGCGACGCTTCCCGTGACGCTCGTCATGCTGGAGGCAATCCGGGACTTCTTCGACGCCACCGGGGTGATGGTGGGGATGAAGCCTGCCGGTGGGATTCGCACATCGAAAGACGCCATGAAGTACCTCCTCGTTCTCAACGAGACCCTGGGACGGGAGTGGATGACACCCGAGTGGTTCCGCTTCGGCGCCTCGTCTCTTCTCAACGACGTCCTGATGCAGATCCGCTGGCTCGACACCGGCCGATACTCATCCCCCGACTACTTCACCAAGGACTGAGTGCGTTGGCCATAACCCGCATCCCGAGCACGTCACACGAGCCCCTGCTCTGGGATTACGCCGAGTCGAAGGAGTCGACGGCGATCGTCGACATCGACGAGAGGTATGGGCTCTACATCGACGGTGAGTTCCGAGCCCCGAAGTCGAGGAGCCATTTCCCCACGATCAACCCTGCCAACGAGGACACGCTGGCGGAGGTGGCCGAAGCTGGCGAGACCGACGTCGACGACGCCGTGCTGGCGGCCCGCACCGCCTACGAAGAGGTGTGGGGTCCGATGTCGGGAGTGGAGCGTGCCAAGCATTTGTTCCGCATCGCCCGGATGGTTCAGGAGAGGTCCCGAGAGCTGGCGGTGTTGGAGACCCTCGACGGGGGAAAGCCGATCAAGGAGTCGCGCGATGTCGACCTGCCGCTGGTGGCGGGGCACTTCTTCTATTACGCCGGCTGGGCCGACAAGCTGGAGTACGCCTTCCCCGGGATCAAGCCCAAACCGCTGGGTGTCGCCGGGCAAGTGATCCCCTGGAACTTCCCCATGCTCATGCTGGCGTGGAAGGTGGCTCCGGCCCTCGCCGCCGGGAACACCGTTGTGCTGAAGCCGGCGGAGACCACGCCGCTGACAGCACTGGTCTTCGCTCAGATCACCCAGGAGGCCGGTTTGCCTCCGGGGGTGCTCAACATCGTGACAGGTGCCGGCAAGACGGGTTCCCTCGTGGTCTCCCACGACGACGTCGACAAGGTCGCCTTTACCGGTTCCACGGCCGTCGGCAAGCTGATCCAGAGCCAGCTCGCCGGGACGTCCAAGAAACTGACCCTCGAGCTGGGCGGCAAGGGCGCCCATGTGATCTTCGAGGACGCCCCTCTCGACCAGGCGGTCGAAGGTGTCGTCAACGGCATCTTCTTCAACCAGGGGCATGTGTGCTGCGCCGGGTCCCGGCTGTTCGTGGAGGAGTCGATTCACGACCGCTTCGTCGACAAGCTCAAGCGGCGCTTGTCGACTCTGCGGATCGGCGACCCGATGGACAAGAACACCGACATCGGAGCGATCAACTCCCGGGCCCAACTGGAGAAGATCAATGAGCTGGTCGACAGCGGGCTGTCGGAGGGCGCCGAGATGTTCCAGCCGGACTGCGAGCTGCCCCAACGAGGGTTCTTCTTCCGACCCACCCTCTTCACCAACGTGTCCCAGTCCCACCGAATCGCTCAGGAGGAGATCTTCGGCCCGGTGCTGTCGATCCTCAGCTTCCGTACCCCCGAGGAGGCTGTGGAGAAGGCCAATAACACCCCATATGGCCTGGCGGCGGGTGTGTGGACGACCAAGGGCTCGCGAATCCTGTGGATGGCCGACCGTCTGAAGGCCGGAGTGGTGTGGGCCAACACGTACAACAAGTTCGATCCGGCCTCGCCGTTCGGTGGGTACAAGGAGTCCGGCTTCGGTCGCGAGGGTGGTCGGCACGGGCTGATGGCCTACATGGACTGGACCGAGGGATGAGCGCGCTATGAGCCGTCCCCGCCCCCTCAGGTCTGTCGCTACCACCGTTACTACGGCGGGGGGTTCGAGGGGGGTCGTCCCCCCCTCACATCTTCATGGACTGGACCGAGGGATGACCGCGCCGTGAGCCGTCCCCGCCCCCTCAGGTCTGTCGCTACCACCGTTACTACGGCGGGGGGTTCGAGGGGGGTCGTCCCCCCTCACATCTTTCATGGACTGGACCGAGGGATGACCGCGCCATGAGCCGACTCGACGTCAAGAAGACCTACAAGCTCTACATCGGCGGTCAGTTCCCCCGCTCCGAGTCGGGCCGGTCCTACCCGGCGCTCGGCGCCGATGGCGAGGTGCTGGCACGAGTGGCGCAGGGTTCGCGCAAAGACCTGCGGGATGCAGTGCGCACCGCCCGTGGAGCCGTGGATGGCTGGGCGGGCCGGACCGGCTACAACCGGGGACAGATCCTCTATCGCATCGCCGAGACGCTCGAGGATCGCCACGGGACGTTCGTCGAGCAGCTGATGGAACTCGGTTCGACGAAGAAGAGGGCCTCCGACGAGGTCGACTCCTCCGTCGACCGCATGGTGTGGTATGCCGGGTGGGCCGACAAGTTCGCCCAGATCTACGGGAACCTCAACCCGGTGGCCGGGCCTTTCTTCAACATCTCATCTCCCGAGCCGACGGGGGTAGTGGGTGTGATCGCTCCCGAGGATCCGGCCTTGCTTGGGCTGGTGTCGCGGCTGGCGCCGGTGATGGTGTCAGGCAACACCGTGGTGCTGTTGGCATCGGAAAAAGCCCCCATGCCCGCCATCACCTTCACCGAAGTGCTCGACACATCCGATTTGCCCGGGGGAGTGGTCAATGTGCTCACCGGCTTC